>Ga0272449_1000260_pt1 | contig 65737 bp, 64 predicted proteins | sample YNPCB0241_FD_198679 | JGI IMG/M metagenome (GOLD analysis project Ga0272449, IMG submission 198679) | Hot spring sediment microbial communities from Yellowstone National Park, WY, United States - YNP-CB-024-1 | ecosystem: Environmental > Aquatic > Thermal springs > Hot (42-90C) > Sediment...
CCAAGTTTGGGATAGGCGTGTCCGTACTCATTCAAGACCAGCCTGAACGCGGCCTACACCTCTAGCGATTCTTTATAAAGTATGAGTTTCTTGATAAGTTGGTCTCTATGGTGGAAAGAAGCAGGGATTGGCTTGACCAGGCTGAGGGTGACTTGGAACACGCCAAAAGCGATTGGAGGTCAGGCTTCTACGAGTGGGCATGCTTCTCCGCACAGCAGTCGGCCGAGAAGGCCGTGAAGGCGGTTTTCCAGAAGCTAGGCGCCGAGGCCTGGGGCCACTCAGTCTACGATCTGCTCACAGCCCTGAGGGAGAAGCTTAACGTCGAGGAGAGAGTGCTTGAATACGCCTTAGAGCTCGACAAGGCCTACATACCCACGAGATATCCGAACGCGCATCCCTCACTCTCGCCTAGGAGAAGATACACTAAAAACGAGGCGGAGAGGCTCATAGGCTATGCGGAGGTGATCCTCAATTTCTGTAAAGATCTACTATCCAAGATATAGCAAAGAGGAGGTCGTCGAGAATGTGAGAAAAGGCATCGAGCCGATACGCGGTGAAGCCGGTATAGTGAAGGTCGTGCTATTCGGGTCCTACGCCACTGGAAAACAAACAGCAGCAAGCGACATAGACCTGCTAGTAGTGATAGACACAGACCTGTGCGACAAGGACAGCGCCTACAATCTAGTCAGAAGAAACATAAAGCTCGCAATGGTCGAACTACACGTCTTATCCAAAGAAGAATACCAGCTAATGAGCGGCTCAAGATGGATAAAGACGATAGAAAAAGAGGGAAAAACAATAATAACAGATCAAGAGTCATCCTAATCCGTCCCTAAACAATCACCGGTCCCCCGTCTCCTGCTGTAATAACTGAACGCGGCCACCCAACAGTTCAGGAACGCATGGCGTAGATACATTTGCAGCTAAAACGTAGATATAGTATTATGATTTTCCGTAGGTGTCCGTGGGTTTGTAGAGAGGCAATAGTCTCCATGACATCCCACTACCTCCCAGTCAGGTTCCCCTAAGACTGTGACTTTTTCCGCCTTATATCCCCCCTTCAATACCCAGTAGAGCATCGCCGCCGTCAGAGCTACAGATTTTGCAATGGCGAACGGTGCGGTTACTGGGTAAAGAAGCAGGCGCCCGAGTCCAACCCCCCTTCTGAAGTATGCGGCGAAACCAACCGTGACCACCAAAGCCAACGGAATGGGGTTAAGCAACGCAAACAACGCAGTACTCAAAACAATGTCCCAGTATAATGCGCTCCTGAGGGCCCTCCGCGTAAGACCATTCTTCAAGAATAACTTAGACTCAGACAATGCGCCTCTAAAGAAATACTTCCTGAACTCTCTTAGAGAATACTTCTTTAGATGTCTGATTACAACACGTCCGTCGAATAGGCAGACATATCCTTTCCTTACGGCCCGCCTCCCCCAGTCTAGGTCCTCGATGAAAAGTACATCCTCGTCGAAAAAGCCGACTGTCCTGACCTTCTCAAGGTCTATAAGGCAGTTACCTGAATTGCATGCCTCGCCCACAGTCACCCCTTTCAAGGTCTCGCGTCTAGTCCTCAGCCAACGAGCCCTGGCCCTCTCAAGCAAATCTAGGTTCTCAAAACCTTCAGCACGGACCGCACTAACCGAGAACACATGTCCACCCATGGAATAATCTCTCATAACCTCCAATAGTCTTTTGAGGAATTCCGCGTCAACAACAACATCCGACTCAATAAAGGAAAAGTACCTAAACCCCTCGTTAAGAGCTATGAGAATGCCAATATTTCTAAGCCGCGGAACAGACCCCCTAGCCCTGACGTGGACGATCCCCATATACCGCCCCTTCCTCGCCTCAAGCCAATTCTTAACATACTCGAAAGCGCCATCCCTCGAATAATTATCTATCATCACAAGCATTAACCTCTCCTTGGGATAGTTAAGCAAATCAACGGCCCTTAAGGCCTCCTCTAGGCTACCTCCTTTCATGCTGTGATAAATGATGCATAGACAGATGGGAGGTAGCTCGTCCATCATCCTTAAATCTGTTTCAGAAGTCACTAATCCAGACATGAGGGGCGCTCCTAGCGCGTTGCTAGTGGTACTTAACCATAACTCGTTGCTGAAGATGGGGGACCTAGCCCTACGCTTCATCCGAAGCATAGCATTAACAGACTACCCAAACTGCGAGATTGTCGTCATAGACAACGCGTCAACAGACGAGAGTCACAGACTCATCGAAGAAGAGCTGAAAAGACTAGGTAGAGGGGTGGTCGTAAGGGCTGAGAGGAACCTTGGCTACGCAAGCGGTAACAACTATGGCTTCAGGCTCTTCGGCCAGGACTCAAAATACGTCGGCTTCCTGAACAACGATGTCGAGGTCGAGCCCGACTGGCTGAGAAGGATAATAGACGTCATGGAGGCGGATGAACGAATCGCCGCGGCCCAGCCGATGATCCTGCAACTCTCTAACAGGAACCTCCTCGACAGCCTCGGAGGCGCTGTAGATAGGCTTGGAAGGGCCTACGACATCGGGAGCGGTCTATCGCCACCAGTAGACCCCGAAAGCATGGTGGAGGTGTTCTACGCGAGGGGCGCGGCGATCGTGGTGAGAAGTGATGTCTTCAGGAGGCTCGGCGGCTTCGACGAGGACTACTTCATATACTATGAGGAGACGGACCTTTGCTGGCGCGCCCGCCTCCTCGGCTACAGGATCGTCACCGTCCCCTCAGCTAGGGTCTACCACCTAGGTGGAGGGACGTCGGGGGGCGCGACACCCCAAACCATCTATCTCCGGAGGAGGAACCAGCTCACCACACTCATGAAGAACTATTCCGCCCCCAACGCTCTACTCTACTCCTCGATCCTGACGGCAATATACCTCGCCTCAGCATCCAAGAGAGCGCTATCACGGGCCGGAGCCCCCATCTCCAGAGCACTAGTCTCAGCCATCCTCTGGAATCTAAAGCATCTGAGAGAGACGCTCAGGAAGCGCGCCGGGATACAGTCTTCGCGGAGGGTATCAGACAGCGAGGTGTCCAGACACATGCTCGGCATAGCGAAATATAGCAGGATAGTGCGGTATCTGCCCAGAGCCTACTAGCCTCTGAAAAGCTCGGTCAGCATCCCAGTGGTCCTGAGGGCCTGCCTAAGCACCTCTATGCTCGCTAAGACAGACTTCCTACCTAGGGACCGGCCTTTGAGCCCCGCGTAGCGCCTGAGGTAGTGGAGGTAAATGAACGGCTGTAGCGCTGGTTGCAGGAGCGCTACCGTAAATAGCACGTTCTTGGGAGTCGAGAGGGGGGCCATGTCGCAGTGCTTCCGGGCTATGTGGACGTAGCTCCTCCCGTATCTATAGTTCGTCTCCCAGAACCGCGCCCTCTCCAGATGCTTAACCTCGATAGGCAGGTACGCGAGCCTGTACCCAGCCTTCCTCAACCTGAAGCTGACGTCGCTGTCCTCCTTAGCCAGCCTGAAATAGTGGTCGAAGCCTCCAACCCGCTCGAGGGCTGATCTCCTAAACATAGTGCAGGCCGTGTGAAGCGCGACGGCACTATGGGGATAGCACGGCTCCTCTAGGTGTAGATGAATCGCCAAGTTCTCAGCCTGGAAAGCGGCGAACCAGCCCTTCTCAATAATCACAGGCCTGAGCTTGGCTCCCAACGCCCCGACCCCCGGATCGCTCTCCATGACCCTAACACCCTCAGATACGAACCGCGGCTCCAACACAACATCACTGTCAAGCATCACCACATATGGGGCCCCAGTAGCCCTCCACCCGATATCCCTAGCATAGCCGAGACCCCTCCCCCTGTCGTGCAGCAAGCTGAGCGGCAAACGGTCGGCAAAGCTCTCCACAATCCCGAGAGTCCCGTCAGAAGACCCACCATCAACAACCACCACATCCCTCAGCCAACCACCCGGGAAAGTTAAAGACTCGAGAACCAGCCCAATCGTCCTCGCCGAGTTACGTGTAAGAACTACAAACGACACCCAACCCAAACCACTAACCCCCCTTGGGAAAAGCGGTGATGGGCCGGTATCGAAAAGGACGAAGTGCTTAAGAGCTTTGCCCCCGCCTCCTCTTTCTTATCTCTTCACGCAATTTCGATGTCTCTCCCCAGAGTATATCAAGTGTGTCAGGGTCGAGCACGACCCCATATATCTCGCGAGCATCCTTCAATGTGATATACTCGTTTTTTACATCAAGTCTAACTAACTTAGGGTCACGTTCGAGTGGATCACCCCAACCGCCGCCACCACCAGACCTCAAGCTCACTAGATCACCTTTCTTAAGCTTCTCGGCAGCTACTTTCCTTACGACCCGCGGGTCATCTCCTTGCTTGTAGATCACGCAATAGTTCGAAGTCCCGTTGGTCCCCCCATCAACCCCCCAGGGCGGATATTTGTTTCTACCTATCGACACAGTGAAGTAAGCCTCGCTACACAGGACTCTATAGTCCTTGATAACTCCGAAGCCACCTCTATATCTTCCGTGTCCAGTGCCGCTCTCGATATTCAAGCAGAACCTCTCAACCATTATGGGCATATGTTTTTCGTAAACTTCGTTCGAGGCTATATATGTCTCTCCATCCCCACATGCAACTAATCCGCTCTCACCATCCATGTCATGGCCAGCCCCCCAGCCCCCCGGCTGTGGCTCCACTATTGCGAAGGGCTCGCCAGTCCTATCATCAACACCGCCTAGAATAGTTGCGAGGATAGATAGAAAGTGACCGGCTGTAAGTTTGTCTGGTACCCGTGGTGCTAGTGCTTTCCATACTAGGTCCGTCGAGTATGCCATAGACTCCCAGTAGGTCGATGTGGGTGCGGGCTTAGTGGGGTGGAACACCGACCCCTCAGGCGCGATCACATTCAGTGGTCGGAAGTAACCTCCGTTAAGGTGCACATGAGGGTCTGTTATCGCCATATAGGTCTCCCTCACCCCCGAAATTGTCGCCGCAAAGGGTGAAGCTATAGACCCTCTTGCCTTCCCGCTGCCTGTGAAATCTGCGATGAATTCATCATCGGTAATCTCAACCCTGACTCTGACATAGACAGGCTCATCAGTCAACCCATCATCATCAACATAGTCTTCTGCCTCAAAGACACCCTTTGGTAGCTTACGAATATTCACCAAAGCTAACTTGTATCCATCCTCTAGTATACTCCACATAGCGTCCTTCACACTCTCAAACCCGTATTTCCCAATGAGTTTCTCTATCCGCCTAGAAGCTACTTTCATCGAAGCCACCTGCGCTTCCATATCACCTAATGTGTGCTTTGGTAGTCTCGAATTCTCAAGTATTATATCTATCACATCTCTATTTGGCTTTCCTTCTGTATACAGCCTAACATTTGGGAGTTGCAATCCCTCCTGATAAATATCGATAGAATCAGATGTCCAACTGCCGAAATGCATCCCTCCTACCTCGCTCCAGTGACCCTTGTTAAGGATCAGCGAAAGTAATTCGTCTTCGTAAAAGACAGGCATAGCCAACGTTACATCGTTGAGGTGGGTGCCAGAGCGGTATGGTACATTTAGAGCGTAGACATCGCCCGGCTTCATATCCCCGCGCCACTTTTCTATGACTTCCCTTGCCACAAAATCGAGGACACCGGAGAACCCCGGTACCCCCGGCGCTTGCGCGATTAGTTCACCTTTTGAGTTAGTTATACCCACCGCGTAGTCTAATACCTCATATATCACTGGACTCATAGCTGTCCTTCCAAAGGCGTAAAACATTTCCTCGTTCGCTGTTATGAGGCCGTTCCTTATGATCTCGTAAGTGAATAAATCTTTACCGGACAACTCATTCACCTCTTAAGAGTATTGTTAGGTTCCCATATCTATCCACAGACACTTGTTGCATGTTCAAAACTAGGATCGTGGACGTTGGGTCCTCTATTATTGCGGGCCCCTCGATCCTGAACAGTGGTGATAACCTTTGCTTAGCATAGACTGTGACGGTGGGGTCGTCTCCGTTCACGTAAATCTTTCTTTCCCCGACAATAGCGTCATCGGGGTCTTCTGTGGCATTTTCTAACTCTTTTAACCTTATCCTACTAACACGATATTCGCCTACCACGTGGAAGTTGACTATCTCTGTCGGGCTATCGAGTCTAAAGGCATACTCGCGCTCGTGGTATTCGTGAAACCTCTCTTGAACAGTCCTCAGTATTTCTTCATCAATCCGTGTGTGAGGTATCGGCACCTTGACGGTGTGCTCTTGCCCATGATATCTCATGTCTAGGTACCTATGTATTACGATGTCAGTTGCTCCCACCTCATCTTTGAAGATCTTAGATATTCTCTCCTCCAGCATGGCGTAGATCTCGTTCATTCTCTTAGCGGCATCGTTTGCATCCAGCCTTATAAGTTCCGTATACACTAGATCGTGCCTGATGTCTGTGCAGAGCATTCCCCATGCGCTGAACACCCCCGGTGGTATAACTGGGACTGTTATCTTCCTGATCTCCAATTCCTCAGAAATGAAGGGGGCGAACATTGGTCCGGATCCTCCGTGTGCAATAAGTGTGAAGTCTCTCGGATCGTAACCCCTCTGCACGGATACAACTCGGATCGCGTAAGCCGCGTTCTCGTTTGCTAATTTTATTATGCCGTCTGCAGCCTCCTGAAAGCCGATGTTGTAGTGGTCTGCAATCTTCTTAATCGCCCTTCTTGCAAGATCACCATAGATTCTCATAGCGCCACCAAGTAAGTATTCCGGATTTATAAGGCCGTTTACAACGTAAGCGTCAGTAACAGTTGGCTCTAAACCCCCCTTGCCATAGCATGCTGGTCCCGGATACGCGCCAGCGGCCCGCGGACCTACCCTCAGATTCCCAATCTCGTTGATCCACGCAATGCTGGTTCCTCCATTGCCTATTTCAAAAATATCAATTATGGGCACACGAACAGGATAACCTGAGAAGAATCGAGTCTTCTCGACATAGTAATTTGTATGTACTCTAGGCGTCAAATTCTCCACTAGGCTCGCCTTTGTAGTTGTGCTTCCACCGTCTAGGACTATGATGTTTTTCTCCCCGATCAGGTTGGCTAGATAGACACCCCCAATAACGCCTGCCGCTGGTCCTGACTCGATTGTGTAGATAGGATACTGTTTAGCGAAGTCAAAAGTTGCCACTCCCCCGCTTGACAGCGTTACGAAAGGTTTTCTTGTAAACCCCCTTTCTGAAAAATCTTTCTCCAGCCTTCCGAGATATCTTTCCAATGTTGGCTTGACATAAGCATTGAGCACGGCTGTGCACGTCCTCTCATATTCTCTCCATTCGCGTGTAATTTCATGGCCTAATGTCAATGGAATGTTGGTTATTTGCCTCGTGACCTCAGCAGCCTTTAATTCATGCGCCGGATTTGCATAAGAATTGATAAAGCTGATACACAGGCTCTCAACACCCTCTTTCAGCATTCGTTCCACTGCTTTCTTCACATCTTCTTGACTAATTGGTTTCAACACGCTTCCGTCCGCCATTATCCGTTCATCTATCTCCAACCGCAGGTATCTTGGGACTAACGGTGTAGGCTTCTTATATCTGAAGTTATACATATCTGTTCTATTAGATCTCTGAATCTCTAAGACATCTCTATATCCTTTAGTGGTTATAAGGCCGACCATAGCGCCCTTTCTCTCTATTATCGAGTTAATCACTAAAGTCTGGCCATGGATTATAGATGATACCCTCGAAAAATCGATGTGGCTTTTCAATACAGTATTTATCACACCTTTAGCGGGGTCCTCGGGTGTTGTCTCATCCTTCACCCATATGAACTCCCCGTTTTTATCGTCATAGGCTACGAGATCGGTGAAGGCTCCACCTATATCTATCCCTACGCGATATACCATGCCGAGATCGCTTCACGACAGCCGCGGCTGTATTTAAATGTGTTTTAATGTGGCCGATTTTCAAACATCCCAAGATATGTTTATATATCGCATTCAGTATGAAAACCCGTTATGGCTCATAGGGATAGATCTCGAGATAGGAAAGAGCATGGCTTGAGCAAATTGGGTTTCAGCATTATAATCGTGGCAGTGGTCGTAGCGTCTCTCGCGCTGGTATTTCTGACTAGCCAGATAACGCCCCAACGAGTGCCAACCGTTACTCAGCCTACTACTCAGCCTCAAGAGAGGCTCCTGCGTGTATCCTTCGCCAACGTCCCCTATATGGATCCAGCGGTTGGTTCTGACGAGGCCAGCTCGGTATACTTCGTCAATGTGTACGATACTCTCGTGTATCCGACGAAAGAGGGTAATGTGAGACCCCACGTCGCTGAAAGATGGGATATTTCAAGCGATGGTCTGACATGGACCTTTTACTTGAGGAAGGGTGTGAAGTTCCATAGTGGAAGGGAGCTGAAGGCGGAAGACGTCGTGTTCTCTTTGAAACGAATGATAGTTATCGGCGAGGGATATGGGTACCTTTTCAAACCGTACATTGACTTAGACCGTACAAGAGCTGTTGATGATTATACAGTCCAGATATCTCTATCTAAGCCATTTGGACCATTCCTGTTAACACTTCTCAGGTTATATATCTTGGACAGCGAGCTAATCAGGCAACGTATAGCAGATGGTCCATACGGTGATATGGGGGATTACGGCAAGAACTGGTTGATGTCGGGAGAGGCCGATGCGGGGTCAGGGCCTTATAAACTCCATGAATTCAAGAGAGGAGAATCTGTGACTCTTGTAAAATTTAATGAATACTGGGGCGAAACATCTCCTAACTCACCTACAAAGGTGATAATGTACGGCTTTACTGAACCGACAACAATAAGAACCATGATGGAGAAGCGAGAGCTAGAGATTACTGATCAGTGGCAACCGCTTGAAAATTACGAGGCGATGGGGAGGATACCTGGAGTCAAGATAGCGCAGGTTCCGCAGGCCATGGTCTTTTACATAATGTTGCATACCCAGAAGCCGCCAACAGATGACATCCATGTCAGAAAGGCTATAGCATTGGCATTTGACTATGAAACCGCCATTAAAGACATTATGCCCTATGAGAAAAAACCTGCAGGCCCTGTGCCGAGTATTTTGCCAGGCACAGATCCATCTTTAAAGCCTGTCACGAGGAACGTGCAAGCTGCTATAGAAGAACTCAAGAAATCGAAATACTGGGGACAGTTAGACAAGTATCAGATAGAGTTTTGGTGGATCGCCGAGGTACCATGGGAGGAGCGAGTGGCGTTGCTCTTCAAGGCGAACATGGAGGAGATCGGTCTTAAAGTGAACGTCGTTAAGGTTCCTTGGCTCTCGGTCGTCGAAGGCATGACCAAGATGGAGACCACCCCCCACGCTGTCTCCATATTCGTCGTCGCCCACTATGCTGAGGCGGGCTCCATACTCTCTTCGAGATATCACTCTCACTCTACAGGTACATGGGAACAAGGAGAGTGGCTTATGAACCCTGAAATAGACGCGTTGATAGAGGAGGCCCTTTCAACGATAGACTTTAACAAGAGGATGGAGAAATACTATGAGGTTCAGAGAAGGATAGTTGAGTTGTATCCCTCCCTATACCTCTATGAGCATGTCGTGTTGAGAGCTTATCAGGCCGACTATGTAGACTATCCTGCAGCTAGAGGCGAGATAATTCCTATAGCTGAGTATGAGCTGGACTTCAGATGGTTCCAAGTCTTCCCGGAGAAAATACCGAAGTAGTCCCATAGGGGTTGCAGAAATGAAGACCCTTTTTATAAACCCAATCGGTATAGGCATATTCGATGAACCAATGCTCAAATACCTGAAGGATTATGCGCGTCCGAATAATACGCCACAAGTCACCTCATTTGAGGCTGGCCCGAGGCATCTAGAATACTACTCTTATGATGCTATAGTAATTCCACGTATACTGAAAGAGGTTAAGAAAGCTGAGAGTGAGGGATTCGATGCATGTGTGATAGGTTGTTTTTATGACCCAGGCTTACGTGAGGCGCGGGAGATCAGCAATATTGTGGTAACCGCCCCACTGGAATCCTCGATTATCATCGCACAATCACTTGGCGACAAGTTTTCAATAATAGTCGGGAGAAAGAAGTGGATACCTTTAATGAGAAGTAGGGTTAGGGAGTATGGGCTCGAAGATCGCCTATCGTCCTTTAAGGACATCGAAATGGGGGTCCACGACCTTCATAAAGACGAGAAGGAAACTGTCGGGCGACTATATGATGTGATAGAAGAGAGTCTTAAGGAAGGATCCGAGGTTATAATACTTGGTTGTACAGCGTTTTTCGGCTTCTACAAGGTTGTTCAGGAAAAATACGGGGTACCGGTTATCGACCCTGTGATAGCTGCTTTTAAACACGCGGAGTATTTAGCCGAACTTAAGGAGTTCTGCGGATGGAGTCAGAGCCGATTGTACTCATATGAGCAACCCCCCCTCTCGGAGATCAAGGAATGGGGTCTCAAAGAATTGATCTGAAGCGTGTAGTAATTTTTTTAATCGGCCTTAGAAAAAGTGAGCTATGTCTAACGGAGGACCGATGGTTTGAGGAGCGCAATGTCGCGTGTCGTAGGCAACTATTATATCCGGAAGTTGGCTGTAAGCATAGTAACCCTTTTTGGAATTTCCCTCCTGATTTTTACCCTTGCTCGTGTTCTACCCGGTGATCCAGCCCGGCTAGCATTAGGCCCAAGGGCTCCAGAGGAGGTTGTAGAGCAATATAGACGTGCTCTAAGACTTAATGAGCCACTATATGTCCAGTATTATTACTGGCTCATAGACGTCCTGCAGGGAAGGTTAGGGATATCGCTGGTCACTTTCCGGGATGTGATGGTAGATATCGCAGAGTTTCTTCCAGCAACGGTGGAGCTAGTAATCTTCACACTCTTCATAGACTTTGTGGGTGCTTTCGCGCTAGGCGTTCTGGCAGGTAGAAAGCCCAACTCGCTAGTTGACAACACGATAAGGGTATTCACCTACATAGCCATAGCTATACCTTCCTTTGTTTGGGCAATAATTCTACAACTCGTTATTGCAAACTGGCTCGACCTGCTACCTGCATACGGCAGACTAAGCATAGGCATGAGCGTTCCAAGAATAACGGGGCTAATAACGATAGACTCTCTGCTCTCAGGTAACTTTCTCGCGTTTGCGGATGCCGTCAGACATTTAATCATCCCTTCAGTATCTCTCGCACTTGGGTCGATAGCTCAGGAGGCTCGCATACTCAGAGCAAATTTGATAGAGAACATAGGTAAGGACTACATACTGAATATGCACTCGCACGGCGTTCCCTCGACAATAATTTTCTTCAAGTATGCTCTCAAACCATCAACTATACCGACACTAACTATAATGGCTCTAGACACCGCCTCAATTCTTGGTAATGCATTCCTCGTGGAGTTAATATTTAACTGGCCTGGCCTATCGAGGTATGGAGTCATAGCTATGCTTAGAAAAGACTTAAACGCCATAGTAGGTGTTGTCCTTGTCATAGGATTAGCTTACACAGTTGCGTCCATAGTCATTGACATGATAGTGTCGTACTTAAATCCGAGAGCGAGGCAAAGCAGGTGACTGCTTTGGCTGGAGGAACAGTGTCTGGTGAGGCTTTCGAGGGTTTGGAGAGAAGTGTTAGGCGCGAGAACTGGAGGAGGATATGGTATAGGTTCAAGAGGAGCCGTCTCTCCGTAGTAGGGTTATCAATGGTCGTGGGACTACTCTTCGCAGCAATCTTTGCCGATTTTGTTGCGCCCTATCCACACCATGCGGGACTTTATATTGGTTTCAGAGATGCTTACAAGCCCCCCTCGCTCGAGCACCTTCTTGGCACGGATATGTATGGAAGAGATGTCCTGAGCAGGGTAATATTCGGGTTTAGATACGCCTTTTTACTTATAGCTATCGTCCTCTCGCTTGTTGTTCCCACGGGAGTGATCTTGGGGCTGGTCGCAGGATACTATAGAGGAACTTGGGTTGAGACCGTGATAATACGTCTCTCAGACATATTCATATCTCTCCCCCCACTCGTTCTAGCCTTATCGATCGCCTCTATACTTGAGCCTAACATCTATAACGCTATGTTGGCAGTCTCCCTAATGTGGTGGCCTTGGTACGTCAGGCTATCCCACTCGATGACAGTATCCTTAAGGAATGAGCCTTTTGTGCTTGCTGCAGAGCTGCAGGGTGCGCGGACGATCCATATCCTTCTGCGAGAGCTTCTACCAATTGAGTTGGGGACAATATTGACTAAGCTCACTTTAGACGCGGGGTGGGTCATTTTGATCGGCGCTGCTATAAGCTTTGTAGGACTCGGTGCCCAGCCTCCAACGCCAGACCTCGGAACCATGGTGTCCGAGTATAGCAAGTATCTGCCCGATTTTTGGTGGATGACGCTTGGCCCTGCATCCGGCATAGTATTGATGATCTTGGCCTTCAATCTTTTAGGAGATGGGATAAGGGATGTCTTCGCAGGAGAATAGTCAGCTCCTAAATGTTGAAGATCTAAATGTGTCTTATAAGAGGTATTGGTATTCCTTGAAGGTTCTGAACGGTGTATGTATGAACTTAAGGAAAGGACAACGGATAGGAATAATAGGCGAGTCAGGAAGCGGCAAAACCACGCTTCTGAAGTCAATACTCCGTATACTCCCGCCTAACGGAAAGATAGTCAGCGGTAAGATCGTATACGATGGCAAGGACATAACTAATTTCTCTGAGAAAGAGTTAAGCAGGATCCGGAGGAGAGAGATCGGTATAATTTTCCAAGATCCAATGGCAGCTTTAAATCCTGTCTTCAAGGTGAGGGATCAGCTTTACGACATACTCAGGTATAAACTTATGGAAGAGGGAGTCAAACCGACAAGCCAAATGCTTGGCGAATACTCATTAGAGTTGTTAAGCGACGTCAGACTGCCGGACCCGGAGAGAGTCTTAAACAGTTATCCCTTTCAGCTAAGTGGCGGCATGAGGCAAAGAGTCATGATAGCGATGGCTCTTGTTTCTGCTAATAAGCTATTGTTAGCCGACGAGCCTACGACAAACCTCGACGTAACCATCCAAGATCAGATACTTAAATTAATACATAGGCTCGTGGTTGAGAAGAACTTAAGCACTATACTCGTTTCACACGCGTTAGGCATGGTTAATCGCATGACTGATGAGGTATATGTTCTTTACGCGGGAGACATAGCGGAGCATGCTCCCACATCCGAGATCATGAAGAATCCCCTACATCCCTACACCCAACTGCTGATCTCTAGTACCCCGCGGCTGAGCTCTGTAGGTGTTGGTGAAGGAATCAGGGGGAAGTTGCCAGACTATCGTGAGCCCCCTCAGGGATGTAGATTCGCCCCCAGATGCCCCTACGCCATGGATAAGTGTTTCACCGTAAAGCCCAGGGTTATCCGACAAAATAATGATCATCATGTCGCCTGCCATCTCTATGAATAGGCGGTGGAGGGCGATGGAAAACGCATCAATTTTGGATGTCTCCCGATTGAAGAAGTATTTCAACACACCTCAAGGAATTGTTAGAGCCGTCGATGATGTAAGCTTCTCTGTCCATAGAGGCGAGACGCTCGCACTCGTTGGTGAATCAGGCTCAGGCAAAACGACCATAGGCCACGTGATTATGGGGCTATACGCCCCTGACGCTGGTAAGGTGTTATACAAAGGAAAGTACGACCTTTCGATCCCCATCAGGAGGAGGCCACTGGAGCTGAAGAAAGACATCCAAATAGTCTTCCAAGACCCGGGCACGTCCCTTAACCCTAAAAGGATGATCAAAGACATCATCAGTCTCCCCCTTCGCGTCCACAAGATCGACGATGGTGTTAAAACCTACGAGAGCGTCGCGAAGATATTAGATTATGTAGGCTTGGGGACCGAATACATGTTTAAGTATCCTCACGAGCTTGGGGGTGGAGAGAAGCAGCTAGTCGCTATCGCGAGAGCTCTTGCAGCGAGGCCCTCCTTTATGATTCTAGATGAATCCACATCCGCGCTAGATGTCTCTTCTCAGGCAAAGGTTCTAAAAACCCTGATCAGGATCCAGAAAGAACTATCTATGACTTATCTATTAATTACCCATGATCTCGGTGTTGTAAGAAACATTTCTAGTAGGGTAATGATCATGTATCTCGGCAAAATCTATGAGGAGGCACCTACGGAAAGATTCTTCTCATCTCCTCTCCACCCTTATACAAAGATGCTCCTTTCCTCTGTGCCAACATTAAGCGAGGAGGATGAAAGGATCAAGCCGCAGGGTGTCGAATCTGTGGGTGAGATTCCTAGCGCAGTCAATCCGCCGACCGGTTGTCGTTTTCATACGCGTTGCCCCTTTGCAAAACCTATCTGCAGCCAGAGAGACCCTCCAGACTTTATATTGCGCGAAGGCCATATTGTCAGATGCTGGTTATATGAATAGTTCTGATTCTATGTATTCCGTCACCCTAATAATCAGCTATATGTGGCGACTTGGGGAGAGGCGCAAGGTTCATAAATCCATCCTTTGTGACCATGACGTTATCTTCGATACGGACTCCAAATTTTTCGGGAAGATAGATCCCAGGCTCGACGGTGAACACCATCCCCTCCCTGATTTTTTCGCTATTGCCTCGGTTTATGTAGGGTGGTTCATGGACCTCTAGTCCTAATCCGTGTCCCGTGCGGTGAATAAAGAAGTCCCCAAAGCCTTCTCCCTTTATTGGGCTTCGGGCAGCTTCGTCGATATCCCCTGCTCTAATACCTTCCCTTACTTTATCTAGAGCATTCTGTTGCGCCGAAGAAACTAGGTTGAATATCTTTTGCTGGAGGGGAGAGAGTTTTCCGCAAACTACTGTCCTAGTGAGATCGGAATGGTAGCCACGGTATCTAACTCCAATATCTAGCACAACCATGTCGCCATCTTCGATAACCTTGCTCGTAGGTTCTTGATGAGGGAGAGAAGAGTTTCTGCCGCTCTGAACCAGTGCAAATGAGACCTCATCAGCACCTATATCCAAGGCCCTATTCCTGATATGACGAGCTAGGCTTTTCTCCGATAGACTAGGGACAACATTATGGATGGCGTCTATTAAGACCTCGATATTTATCTCAGCAGCCTTCTTCAGTAGGTTCGTTTCTATTTGGTCCTTCACAATCCTCATAGAGTGAAGAAGGTTAGTGATGGGCTCGATGCTTACAGTTGGTACAAGCCTGTTCACGGCATAGATGTATTTGAACTGGATGGTTTCTTCCACGCCTATCTTGTCAGGCCCGTTTTTTGCAATTAATGCGGTCAAGGCCCTGTTGGGATCCTCCGAGTCTTCATAGCTAATGATCTCGACAAAACCTATGTTGCAGCTCCTCTCGGCCCTCTCCCTCTCCAGTTTAGGAACGATAAGATAGGATTGTTTTGAATGGCTAAAGATAAGAAACGCGATCAGTCTTTCGAGCGATATCCCAGAGTAGCCGGTCAAGTACAGCATGTTCGGCTCGGAGCTGACAATCGCGACATCTATCTCCGCATCTGCAAGAAGCTTCCTGAACCTGTTAATCCTTTCCTCATACAAGTCCTATACACCTCTTGGAGGTGCTAAGATCCAGACAATCCTTGCCGGCTCCTTACCACGGTTAACGGTATAGTGGGGGGTACCCATCCTATTGTACATCAGCGTACCTTCTCTCAGTACTATCGCATCCTTATCCGTGCCAAAAACAACCTCACCTGAGAGTATATAGGCGAACTCGTCGTTGGAGGCGTGTACACTGTATCCCTCGCTCGGGAGCCGCGCTCCCGGCGAGATCTCGACTATTCCTACCTCTGCTTCTTGTGTTTTGAAAATGGTGAGAGCCGTGTCTTGAGCCTGCTTCCAGAGTTCGTCGCTTAATTGAATACGTTCGATGGGTGTAGACATATCGCCTGATAGTCTTTATTGATGGATAATAAACTTATGCGTCTTCGCGGGTTGTTTAGGTGGCCCGGCGTGTTACGTCTGTTCTGGTGAGCCTGACTAGTGCTATCGTGAGGAATAGCGCCGTGTATATCGCTAGGTTGGCGAGGGCGGCCCAGATTTCTTGGCCGGGTATCGCTCCTGTGAAGGGTGTCGGGCCTGGTACAGGGATTCCTGTCGGCAGGACATCCGCTAAAGCAGTTGATACTAGCCTTGTGGCTGGCCAGGTTGGTAGGTAGCGTGTAAGCTCTATAATCGTTGGGTCGTTATTTATCAGTCCGACGAAGGTGATGTAGGTTTCTATTATTACCGATGCGAAGAAGGCGGATGCTGAGGTGATCGTGGCTAGCATGCTCCGTCTTAGGAGCTCCCCCATCGAGATTCCGAGGGAGAGGAAGGGCCCGGTCGATGCTATCGAGACTAGGACGGCTAGTGCGAAGATGTCCAGCCTTGTCTGAGGGCCGTAAATGTACCAAGGCAGTAAGAGTGACAGCACGCTGTAGAACCCTATGATAATAGTGATGAAGGTCAGGCTTCCGAGGGTTTTGCCGATGAAGTACTCGGCCATGGAGATAGGCCTAGTTAGCCAGTAGTCGGCTGTCCCCATCTCGTACTCCTCGGAGAAGGATGCTGACCCAACAGTAAGGGCGAGTATGTGGAGGAGCAGCCCAGCTGGCGCTAGGAGGCCCACGGTCCAAGCGATAGGGATGAATGGCCTCACGAGGGACTGGGGTAGCAGGGTTGAGACAAGATAGATCGAGACCTCTACGAGAAAGATCAGGGCTATTATTATCAGTACCCGTTTCTTTGCGAGGGTCTTCTTGAGCTCGTATCCGACCAGTAATGCGATGGCTTTAGCTTCCGGCGCCAGACTTAACGACCTCCATGAAAACGTCCTCTAGCGTCCTGTTGATGGGCACCATCGATACTAGGCCCGCTCCTGAGAGTGCCACCAGCTCCGCAAGCCTAGGCCGCTCGTCGGCGCCTCCTTTAAACTCTACGAAGAGTCTGGATCCGTCGAGCTCTACCCCCGTTATACCGTTGAGCGATCTTATCTCTTCGATTGGAGCCAGCTCGGGACTCTTTAGCTCCACCATCACCCGGAGTCTTCCGTCGCGCCATCCTAGCAGCCGCTCCACATGGTCCTCTAGGATGATTTTCCCCCTGTAGATCATGCTTACGCGGTCGGCTATCCTCTCCACCTCGTATAGCTCGTGGGTCGAGAAGAGTATCGTCTTCCCTCTTTGCCTCAACTGGAGGAAGATCTCACGCATATGGATCCTTGCAGCGGGGTCAACACCGAGCATAGGCTCGTCTAGGATCAGGATCTCCGGGTCCCCTATCAGGGCCTGAGCAATAGATAACCTCTGCACCATGCCCTTGCTATATTGCCCGAGCTTCCTATCGGCATGTCCTGCCAAGCCCGATAGATCAAGAACCCTCTCAACCTCGTCGCCGAGCTTCTGTCCGGTAAGCCCTCTCAGCCTCCCGGTAGCCTTCAGGATCTCCCTGCCGCTTAGGAAAGGAGGGAAGACGGGTAGCTCCTCCGAGTAGCCAACAATCTTCATAACCTTTCTTCTATCGAGCAAGGGGTTAAGGCCGGCCACCCTTACAAGTCCTTTGCTAGGTCTCTGGAGCCCCACGAGGCATCTGATGGTCGTTGTCTTCCCCGACCCGTTGGGGCCTACAAGCCCTAGGATCTCGCCGCTCGAAGACTCGATGGAGATTGGGCCGATGGTGACACCGCCCCTATAGGTCTTATAAAGTTCCTTAACCTCGATACATGGCTCCGCATCCATGAGGTCTCCCTGTGTCTAAACGTAGTGCGGCTTGGGCGCAGCCTCAGTTCCTCGGCTTCGCGAAGCCCTTCTAGCCGGGATTACCGCGAGCACCGCTAAGGCGGCTAATCCTACCACCACCAGAATCCAGGCCCTCTCCATGGAGGCCTCCTGACGGCTGCTCGCCTGGGCCGAGGCCGCTGGCTGTGATGGTGTAGAGGACTCACGGTTGAGGAGGCTTGCGAAGAGGACTACCGTTGAGTCGCTCGACGTGATTTCCGAGGTTGCCTGGATCTCGGCGAGGTTAATGTTCGTGTCACGTAGTACCGCCCTGAACTCTCCCAGGCCTTCTCTACCTGTCACGCTTCCCTCGATGCTGTAGATGACGCCGGAGCCTTGAATAGCGGTGACCAGTCCTCTGGCCGTGAGTCTGGCTGTAGACTCTTGGGGCTCGCCTAGCGCGCCTTGTCTAGCCTCAAGGATAAGTTCTAAACGGTAGATCGTGGCCCTGTAGCTTCTGTCGGCTACACTAACGTCCAGCTCCCCAGCCCTCTCGACGGTTAAAGTGAAGGTGAAGTTACTGCGGCTGTAAGTCAGAGTCCCTTCCGAAATCTGGGTGAGACGTGGGATCTGGAACACCTCTCTCGGGGTGTCCTTCTCCAGTGTTAGGACGCCGTCATTCATCGTCGCCTCAAACCTGAGCCTTATGCTACCGTTGCCATAGTCTCTCAATACCTCCCCCCGAATGTATCCTGCCAGTTTCCGCTCCCCGATCGAGAGCGAGTAATCATAGACTATGTAGCTGCCAGGCTCGACAGGCACGGCATAAGCGGTGCCTAGTATGAAGGTTAGAACAAGTAGCAGAGATGATAAGATTCTTGTCGGCATGCTGTGCTCTAGATGGGCTGTCCTCGTTATAAAAGTTATGCCCCACTCAACTACTTGAGTAAAACTCCCCTCACGATCACACTACTTATCGAGTGTCTTGGCGCCACATACTCGACCAAGCCGTTCTTTACCGAGGCTTTTCCGCTCGTTATTGTGACTCTTCTCGGGTCCTCGAAGTTGTTCCTGTCTTCGAGGCCTCGGCCGCCTACGTAGCTGGCTTCAGCCTCGCTGGGCCTAAAACTCTTTATCCTGATCTGGCAGAGGGCTTCCTCCGCTGGGCTGGCGTTCACTATTTGTATCGCCACTTTATCGCCCTCGTTCGAGATACTGGCGACCGCGTCGCAGTAGTCTAAGGACTGGTTCAGCCTCCTCGAGTAGAATGTGGATGAATCGACGGAGCATTTGACCGCGACGTCTTGCGTTGTGTTGCCGTATAGCTTGAAGGCAAGGTACTGGGGGTTCACATACATCCTCCCCTCATCGTCGGTGGCGATGAGTGGAAGGACATTCACGGTCTGCGCGAAGCAGGCTATACGCACCTCGCGGCAGAGACGCTGGAGAGAGTTGAGCACCAGCGCCGTGAAGATACCGTCCCTGAGGGTGGTTACCTGGTCGTGTGCGGGCGGTATCGCCTCGGGGTTCCAGAGATTCCATTCATCAAACGCTACGCCGATCTCTTTCTTGAGACCTGCCTTCTTCGCCGTGATGGTGATCGAGTCATACACTGAGCGTAGCATTCTCTCCCATATGAAGGGCTCCGACAATATGTCCTCGTAGCTCATATCACGGGTGAAGAAGTACCTGTGGACCGAGAGATGCTCGAAGTATCGGCCCGCGTGTTTTACCATATCGATGTTCCACTCCATGTCTGAGTCGCACCCCACAGCCACTAACTCGATAGTTGGGTCCACCTTCTTCATCTCATTGGCAAACTCTATCGTCCTCCTCGCGCACTCCTTCCCGTCAAGACAGTAGCCAACCTGCCAGTCGCCGTAGAGCTCGTTCCCAACCCCCCAGAGCTGGACCTTGAAGGGCTCCCTATAACCGCTCCCAGCCCTCAGCGATGTGTAGTATGTATCCGCGGAGAAGTTGCAGAACTCCACCCACCTAGCGGCCTCCTCAGGGGTCCCGTTCCCAGCGTTCACAACTAGGTAGGGCTCTGCGCCTATCATGCGGCACCACTCTATGAACTCGCAGGTCCCGAACTCGTTCGGGTCTAAGCCACCCCACGCCATATCTAGCTTCTTGGGCCTGTCCCGCCGAGGTCCAACTCCATCCATCCAGTGGTAGTTGGAGGCGAAGTTCCCTCCGGGCCACCTAACAAGCGATGGCCTCAGCTCACTCACCGCCTCGAGGACATCCCTCCTAAATCCTTTCTCGTTCGGTATCTTAGAGCCTTCTCCGACCCAGACGCCGCCGTATATGCATCTGCCGACATGTTCTATGAACTGTCCATAGATCCCCCTGTTGATGCGGCCCACGCGGAATGTAGGGTCTACCAGAACCGATACGTCCACGGCAAAGCTCGGTTGTCCCGTCGGTAAAAAGCTTTAAGTGGCATGGACGGTGTCCGGACAGGAGCGTCTACCTCAAGGATAGTGGATCTCGGATCACCTACTGATTTCTAATGCAGGGAGTCTTAGAAACCTCTCTACTCCGGTTAGAACAACAACCATAACGATCTTAAACCAAGGCACTCCCCCAGACACTAAATAACCCACCGCGTCCGGACACGATCACCTGAGAGAACAAATCCCGCATCAAGCACGTGAGGACATCCTCGATGCAAGCTCTTCAGATCGGGCATCTTACTCAACACAACTCCATGAGAACATACGCGTAGCTTCAACTAATGAAGTTTCTTGAGTAGTTCAGCCCTCTCCCCCATTCTACTTCTGAGATGCATTATATCTTTACGGATAACAAACACCAAGATCGTGAAGAATATGCCGCAAGCAAGCCAGGTTGAAACAGATACATACAATATCCCCAGACCAATACCATACAGGTTTGCGAGGAACCCCACTATTAGGGGCGCCGTCGAAGAGGCTGCTGCCTCAAATATTCCTGCTAGGGATCCTGCTGAGCTCCGCATTTCAGGCTCCGTGACGTCAGTTATGCTAGCAGACACATTAGGCCCAGCCATCGGAAATATTAGACATGCTATGGAGCCTGCAATTATGAACCCGACGATGTCTTCTCTAGGCCACGTAATAACTATATACATCGCAAAAGCTGAGAGAAAAACAGTTACCGCTCCTATGATAGCCCTCCCACTCATATTTCTTGCGAATAAGAAGTCTCCTAAAGCACCGCCCATGAAGTTTCCTAAAACCATTACGACTAACCACAACGTCATGGTTAACATTACTTCAAACTCGTTGAACCCTCTTTCTATGATGAGATAGGACACTGTCCAAGCTCCGAGAGCGTACCAAGGAATGGCCCCAAAGAAACCTTGTAAGTACAAGAAGCGAAGCGAGGTTCTCTTGATTAAAGTGAGCCAGTCCTTAATCTTTATTCTGTAAAGTTCTTCTCTTAATTCAAGACCCGAAAGTTCTGGTTCAGCGCTTCCTCTAGGAATATCCCTGACAAAAAAATATACAAACAAGGCCATTAGTATTCCTAATGCCCCCGTTAGGAAGAACAGCTGACGCCAACCATATGCATATCCCACTGCTACACCTACTATCGTGCCTATCAATGCTCCAAAAGCGCCTGCAGCACTTATCAAGCCAAATGGTTTACCTCTCTTCTTTGGATGGAAATAGTCGCTAAGTAGACTGTAAATACCCGCTGGAGGAGCATTGTCAACCCCAGTTAAGGTTCTAGCTATGAAAAAACCCGTGAGGGTTCTGGGGAGGGTGCTTAGCCAAGTAGTTAAGCCCCACAGCATTCCCATTAGAGAGATCAGTAATCTCCTAGAGTATCTATCGAGCAAGTATCCCCATATTGGATAGAACGCTATTGCTAGGATGTTTGTTGCCGTAAATAGTGCTCCTGCGATGACGTAGTCCATCTGAAACTCTTCTATTATCTGGGGGAGAACCGCCGAGATGACGAATTGGTCTGCTTGGTGGACGGTCCTGAATAGGAAGAGGATCACGGCGACAAGCCATGCATATTTCAGAGAGGTCGTTAACTTGGACAGCAAATGTCACCCGCGTCTATGTAGACGGTCGATGATATATTGTTTTTTTTCTCCGTGAGAAGAGACACGGGCTTGCTATGCCCTACTCTCGAAAGCACCCTTATCTGCCGGCGTCATCTCTTTCACAGTAAATGTCTTCGTGATCAATTGGGCGGCGAGAACGGTCAGCCCCCAGAACGCGACTGTCGCGGCGGTCAGAGCCGAGCCTACCGTCAGTATCTCGTGGAGCATCGCCGATGTGCTAGCCGGGTTGGCCATAGCCGTGAGGAAGGGGGGCCAGGGCACGAACTCGCCCATCCACAGATGCTCCACACCGAGGAACACTACGCCTCCCCAGAGCATTGTGTTAAGGATCCAGATCCTCAGCCTCTCTGACAATCTTTTCGCAGTTCTTTGCAATATCGTTGTCGCAATTGCTAGAGCTAGGGGCAGGAGGAAGCAAGCCAAACACGAACCACCCTACGCCATACCTCTATATTTTGGGAAGATATAACCCTGACGAAGAGGGCCATGTGGCTCATCATCCTCGGCCTCGCAGCCGCGGTTGTCACGCCCCTCTGGTACAGCAGGGCTGAAAAGGATGAATACCTGCTCCGGTACCTCTGCCTCATCCTCTGGGGCGGCTTTCTAATGGGGCTCGTGGACCGTCTCGCGGGGTTCTTCGCCGAGGGCGGCCCATTTCTCGATCTGAGCCTGGAGGCCGCGGTTCTCGGCCTCTCTATGCTGGTCATCGCCCTCGCCGTGTGGGAGACCGCTCTGTTGCTTAAGGATCCGAAAAGGGTGTTGCTGAGGAAGCAGAAGAGCTCCTGAAGCCTCTCTGTTACACTACGGTACAGGCTCATGGACCGGGCGGGACTCGAACCCGCGACCTCCCGGGTGCGAACCGGGCGATCTGCCGCTGATCTACCGGCCCCCTCAAAGAACCGTTTTCCCTTACGGTAATATAGTTATTTCTCGTGTCTCTTCATCTCGCCCTCCGGGGGACGTTCCAAGCCACGAGCTCCTCCCTCGTATCCTTCAACATGTTCCCCGTCGCTACGCAGATCACCTTCTCGTCCCTCCCCAGCCAGCCCTCATTTACCAGCCTACTGACTCCGGCGATTGGCGCGGACCCCGCGGGTTCAGCCGCTATCCCCTCCGTCGATGCAAGGGTCCTGAGGGCCCAGAGTATCTCGTCGTCGCTGACGCGGACCGCCGTCCCCCCAGACTCCCTTATCGCCCGGACTCCCTTCTTCCAGTTTATCGGCCTCCCTATCCTGATTGCGGTGGCTATGGTCTCGGGGGTGGGCCACTGGGGGAGCCGGTCCAGATGCTTCGTCACGACCTCGACTATCGGCGAGGCCCCCTCGGCCTGTACTCCGACCATCCTCGGCGCCTCCGATGTCAGACTGTTCTCCAACAGCTCGCGGAACCCTTTCCAGTAAGCCGCTATGTTGCCAGAGTTGCCGACAGGAAGCACCACGGTGTAGTCGGTCCGACCCCCGGTCTGTTCCCAGATCTCGAAGGCGGCCGTCTTCTGCCCCTCAATCCGCCAGGGGTTCACCGAGTTCAGGATATAGGCTTCCGACCCCGCCCTCTCAAGAACCATCCTCAACGCCTCATCGAAGCTCCCCCCCACTTGGTAGATCTTGGCGCCGAACATCCGCGCTTGGAAGAGCTTCCCTAGGGCGACCTTCCCCTCAGGTATGTAGACTGAGCATCTGAGCCCGGCCCTTGAGGCGTAGGCCGCCAGAGAGGCTGATGTATTCCCGGTGGAGGCGCAGACTACTTCGCGGGCGCCGAGCGTGTCGGCCATCGAGACCCCGACGCTCATGCCCCTGTCCTTGAAGCTGCCGGTCGGGTTCATCCCCTCCATCTTTATGTAGAGCTCCTTCACACCCAGCAACTTGGCAAGCCTCTCTGCCTTGACCAGCCTCGTGAAGCCTTCTTCTAGCGTAACCACTCTCTTAAAGAAGTTGGGCAACAGCTCCCTATACCTCCACATGCTCTGGACCCTGCCTTTTAGCGTGTCGAGGCTGAAGACCTCGCCCGGCTCTATTCTAGACTCGAGGAGGTCTCCGCACCTGACGCATCTGTAGATGATGGTGTTATACGAGAATGTCTCACCGCAGGATATGCATGCCAGCTCGTATCCTTGTTTGCCCAAGCGATATCATCCCTTCACGAGAGCAGCGCAAGAACTCCTGCGACGATCAGGGCGGCTATGGCGAAGACCGTCAGATAGGGGAAGACCGTTAGCGCCGCCGCATCAAACGTCTGGAACGATAGCACGAGTTGCGCCGCGTAGAAGATCAGAAGGACCCCTAACCCCTTAAGAGCGATCCTCAGATAGGTGGATGGCCTCAGACGCGCCAAAGCTCAACCCCCATAGCTCTCGTGCAGGAGAGATTTAAGCCTACAACCCCCGCGACCTGCACTACCGATGAAACCGCCACGAAATCACCAAACACAGAGACCTATATACCGGAGGCGCGGATAGCGGCTTGGAGAAGCTTCAAGAGCTGTACGAGGGCCCGTGGCCTAGCATGGATAGGGCGCCGGCCTTCGGAGCCGGAAGTCCTGGGTTCAAGTCCCAGCGGGCCCGCACCTAATCAGGAGCGAGTAAATTATATAGGCGCCAAACACTTGTCCATCCCCATAAGGGTTGATGCCTGCTTCCGAGAGCAAGTACACGCCCATGAGGGCCGACCCCGAGATAGATAGAGGCATCGAAGAATACAGCAAAAAGCCTGCTAAGTTTAGGGAGGTCAGGCAAATCAAGCACAATCTTCGGAGAATAGTTAGAGAGAGAATTAGAAAGTTGTTAGCAAAAGGTTGGCTGTTTATAAGCGCGTAGCCTTCACAACGGATATTAGTATAAGAAAGGCTAGGTGCTACTCACGGGAAATGGTGTGTGGAGTGTGTTATCAAGATGAAGAGTGAGTGGCATAAAAAAAATGCAAGAAAAATTCGTGAATTACGGGAAAGCATTAGGCTTCGAAGCCGAAACAGAGGTTAAGATTCCTAAAGGCAAGATAGATTGTGTATGGAAGTCTGAAGAACCGGTTTCACAGTATTTTATTGCTTTTGAATTTGAAACTGCTATCACCGGCAGTCAAGTCGTAGAAAACCTAGTAAAAGTGTTAAGTTTGCCAGCACAAATTAGGCCGCGATTTCTTGTTCAGATTTATAGAGATGAATTCAATAAAAACAGGGAGTATATTGAAAAGGTATCGACCACCCTTCCACTCATTGTGAAACTAATCGATGGTGTAGGAGACAACGTTAAGGAGGCCTCTTCGCGAATCATAATTGATTTGTTCAACTGGATCGCTGAATATGCAGAGCTGCCACTAAATTTTCTTACGAAATTGGAAAAGATCGAATTAAAAGGAAAAGTTATCAAAACATTTCATTACGGAGAACCCCAACGTACTCATCTAGATTATTTAGATAAGGCACTTCGTTATCCCAAAAATTACTTATTATGGATTAAGAGTGTTCCGAAAGAGCAAGACAGAAATAAGATATTGACTGAGTTCAAATCTCTCGACAAGTTTGACGTTATAATTCTTAGTGATGTGAGCCCGGAATATTGTGATCGAGATTCAGTAAGAAATTTTCTAGAGGATGAAGTAAAGCGAAAAGGCAAGTCTATGATTTTGACCGGGGGCTTTGGTTTAACAAAAAGGTATAATCACGAGTTAGGAGGAGAGAACCTAGGTGGGGATATTGGAAAATCCAGTTATCGCACAGTAAAGATAGCTAGAAGTAACGATGATGTCGGAGTGGGGCTGACTTTCGGGGGGTTCAATTATTTTAAACCCTATGATCCAGATGAGGTTACAGCTTATTGGGACAAGAATAATTTACCCGCGTTAACCGTTCATAAACTTGGTAAGGGAAGAGTAATTATTTTTACATCAGACTGTTCTCCAGCATGGGGCACACCGTCTATAAAAACTGAAGGATTCAGGGAAATGTGGAAGCAAATCATGGAAAAGTACGTTAAAGGAATAGGATGAGAGACTATCCGAGCCATGCAAGTGGTTACACGAGCATCTGGAGCAATTACCAATTGTTAAGCACCCTTTTAAATTAGAGCAGTTACCTGAGAACGGGGCGGAAAGCGGTATGGGGGGCTGCTCCCGGACCAAAGAACAGGGAAAATCCGGGCATCCGGAGGGTCGATGAAATCCAGCCGAGGAGGGGGAGGAGCTACACTCCACGCGAAACTCGGATCAAGTTGTTCGACGAGGTTGTAGCCCTTCGGAGGAAGGGATTATCGTACAATAAGATTATCGAGGAGGTCTTGAGAAGACACGGTGTCAGGCTCTCAAAATCACACGTCAGCGAATGGTTGCGTGGAATACACAGTCCATATAAGGGGAGATACATCCCCACCATAGAGCTTCTTAGACCTTCTGAAGAGTTCTCATATATTATCGGCGTGGTAATAGGCGACGGCTATGTACGTAAGATAAGACGAGTCTTCAAGGGATATAGCGGCTTCAACATCGGTCTCGAAGTAAAGGATAGGGAGTTCGCTGAAGAGTTCGCCAAATGCCTGACCATAGTGCTTGGAAGAAGGCATATCAAACCATACCTCAACTCTCTTGGAAGATACGTCGTCGAGACAGAGTCGAGGACCCTCTACGAGCTTCTCAGAAAGCCCGCCGACCTCAACAAGCTCAAGCCGTACCTGGAGCACTGCGAGAGATGCACGGCAGCATTCCTGAGTGGCTTCGCCGACTCAGAAGGACATGTTAAGAAGAGTGGTTACATACTTTATTTATAACACCGACACCAAGCTGCTGACATACGTCAGAGAACTTATGAAGATTCTCGGAATAGAGACGACCGGGCCAAGGATCAACACGCGGCAAGTGGCTGTCTTCTACTCCGCTAAGAGAGGCAAGCACTACGCGGCCAGCAAAGACTTCTACCAGCTTTGCATCCCAGCGAGCAGCGGCTTAGACTTCTACAGAAAGGTCGGATTCACCATCAAGCAGAAGCGGGAGCGGCTGGAAAACTACCTCAAGAGACGGCACAACCCTCCTCGCATTTTCCCCCACACTATTATTCATATATAGCTTTTTACAGCAAAATATATAGGGTCAGCCCGGGAGGGGATTCGAACCCCTGTGAAGCGGCTCTGCAGGCCGCCGCCTAGCCGCTCGGCCACCCGGGCCTAAGATATCATCTAAAAGTGGCCAGAGATAAACTCTATTAGGGGTGCTCAATCGAGGCGGAAGAATAAAAATACGGCTAACCGTCAAGGTATCGATGGAGGCGGGGGTTGCCGAGCCAGGTCAAAGGCGGCGGCCTCAAGATCTCCACCGGGCAAGCCGGATGGGAAAGCCGCTCCCGTAGGCCAGACTTGAGTGGGGCGGAAGGGTTCGTGGGTTCGAATCCCACCCCCCGCAGACTTCTATTCTTGTGGGACAGCTCGATGTTTAATCCTGCAAGTGGAAAGGGCTCATTTATTGAGAGACCGTGAGAGGATGTTGGGCCTCTGAACAGGTCCTATGTGCTGGCCGGGGGTATAGCTGGAGGAATGATAACATCGCTGCGCCAAGGTCTTTACGATGTTCTAGGTTTTCTCACGATTTCCTTTATTCTTTCCCTCGCCTGTGGCATGATCTCTCGCGTTTGTTGGAGGATCTCCTCCTCGTCGAGCGTGAGGACTTTCCTGTGCCGCATCAGTATTTTTCCGTCTACTATCAGGTCGGTTACGTCTGAGCCCGTAGCGAATAGTGGGAGGGAGTAGGGGTCGTGGAGTGGTGTGAGGTGGGGGGCTTCCGCGTAGATCAGGGCTAGATCGGCCCTGTAGCCGGTCCTTATGTCGCCCAGCCTGTCTGCAAAATGTCGAGCCCCGTTCTTGGCGGCCATCTCGAGCGCCTCCTTGGGGGATATGGGTCCAGACTGGTGGTAGGGGGTTCCGTAGTAGCCTGCCATGCCAGCCATCGTGACGTTCATCTCGACGAACAGGTCGAGGGGCCTGTAGCTGCCCCCATCCGTGCCCAGGGCGACGTTGCCGCCCTGCTTCAGGACCTCAGGTACGCGTGGGAAATTCATGTACATCATCGCTATCGTGGGGCAGTGTACCACTGTGGCACCCGACCACGCGAGGAGTAATGACTCGTCCTGAGACAGAAAGGCGCAGTGGGCCGCCATGAGCCAAGGCCCTAGGAACCCCTTTTCGTGGAGATATTCGACGGGCCTGACCCCCCACCTTGCTAGGGAGTGCTGTATCTCGAGGACTTCCTCGCTGAGGTGCATCTGAACTGCCACCTTATCTTCGGAGGCATACCTGAACGTTCTCTCGATCAGGTCATCGGTCGAGGTCATGAGCTGGCGTATAGAGTAGTATCCCCTGACCCTGCCTTCGGGGTATCGCCTTACTAGCTCTCGGTTCCTCTCCACATCTCTCCTATAGTTCTCCGGCCCGTTATCCATGGTGGAGTGCGTCACGAGGGCCCTGATCCCGGACTCTAAGGCGGCCTCCGCCAAAAGCTCGGGATAGGGCCCGCCAGCGTCGGCAAGGGCCGTTATGCCCTTCTTGATAGCGTTGAGACATGAGAGTCTCGCTGAGGCTATGGCCTCGTCGCGAGGCATCTCGGCCTCGAAGGGTATGAGTATCCTCAGCCATATCGGGTGGGTCTGTAGCTCCTTTAGCGTTAGGGAGCCGCGGAGCAGTATCTGGAAGGAGTGGGTGTGGCAGTCGGTCAGGCCGGGTATCGCGATCTTACCCCTGCCATCGATGGTCTCTGCGGAGTCTACTTTTAAGCCCCGGCCTATCGAGGAGATGAGGCCCCCGCGTATTGCCACGTCGACGTTCTCGTGAACACCATCCGCGAAGCTGAGCAGGGTCGTGTTGCGGATAAGTATCTCGGCCTCTTCCCTCATGCCTCGGATGCGTACTCTACTATCCAGTCCATGTTCATTAGGATGTTTCTGTCGGCTCTTCGGCCCCGCTCTATCCTCACCTCGCCTTTGAGATCTCTGATGGGCTCGTCGAGGTTCGCCTCGCTGCTGAAGGGCTCGAAAAGCCCTTCCTTCATCTCCTCGTAGCGCGCCTTGATGTGTCGCTGCGTCTCCCCGGGGATGACTCTGTGGAGCGGCGCCATGTAGACGCCCCCCTCCGGCCTGCCGAGTGTGCTCTCCTCGGGGGTCTTGGCCCACCGCGACGGGGTAAAGTCCCCCAGCCTAGCCCAGATGTCGACGGATCTCCAAGTCCCGGTGTAGACCATCCTATAGATCTCGAGGTACACGGCTCCCCAGTTTACTATGTGGCCTGTCAGGTGGCTGTTGGGTCCGAAGCTGGACATGTCGGTGTAGTGGCTGAAGCCCCAGGTCCTCCTCCCCTTACTCGTGGTGTATTCCTCGGCCACTTGGAGGGCGGTTGGCGAGTCCTCGACGGAGCTGATGACGTCTGCGTTACCTATGTCGATCAGCGAGATCGTGGCGTCCCTCGCCTTCGCAGGGTCGAACCAAGTGTTTAGCCAGACCACGCGGGCCTTGATCTCCCTGCCCGTGCGCTTCTTATACGCGAACCGTGCTCCGAGGATGAAGGCGTTTACGAGCCGGTTTATAACGGGCACGGGGAATGTCGCGACGACGCCGACCGACCCCGTCTCAGTCACGCTTCCAGCCGCCAGCCCCTCGAGATAGAATATCTGGTAGGTGTTGATGTCCGCTACCGACATGTTTTCGGGAGCGTTTCCGAGGACCCCTGCCCTGAAGCCGTTTATGTGGAGGAAGTATCTATCGACGTACTCGGCCGCTAGCTCCGCCATCGGATCCATGTAGCCGAAGCTCGTGCCGACGACCAGCTCGACATCCCTCGTCTCTATGAGGCTCCTCATGGCTCCCTTAGCGTCGGCATCGCTCACACCCTCAACGTAGACGCTCTCGACCAGGTTAGGCATCTGTCTGTCAGCCCACTGACGACCCTGGTCGTGGGAGTAGGACCAGCCATAATCCTTCGCGGGCCCTATGTAGACGTATCCAGCCCTCAGCTTCCTAGGCACCGTCACAGTCCGCTCAAGATACTGGGTCGTGACGCGCTGGGCGGCACCCGTGGAGAGAGAAGTTCCGAGCGAGCCCACAACCCCGCCGACGAGGAGTCCGCCCAAGACCCCTCCGACAACAGCCTTGTTCACAGTCCCTAGGAACCTGCGCCTAGAATGAAGAGTTCCAGACATCGGCCACCCATTGATTTAAGGATCTAAAAACATTAGGTTTGCGTTTAAGCAAAATTGACATGGACAAGCAACTAATCGGGCTCCTCGCCTGCTAACCCGTAGCCCATCTGGTGAGAAGCGCGAGAGCCAGCCCCATGAGGAGGGGGATCGTGAGGCCTGGGACCGTGTCCCATCTCTTTAAGAGCTGTAGCGTCAGATAGTATCCCGCCGCTATCCCGATGTTGGCTGAGACAGCCGGTAACACGCCCAGCTTGAAGAAAGTGGATGAGATGGTTATGGAGTAGAACAGGAGGTCCCCTAGCCCTATGTTTATCCCGCCGACCTCGACTACGAGCCCCCTCAGGTAATGTATCCTGCTCCGATACTCCTCGTGGGTCAGCGTCGCTAAGTAGCCCTTCTTGACCATCACGAGGTCGAAGACGCTCAGAGAGGCCACGAGGACAACAAGTGTGAGCTGGGGTATCATATAGCCGATGATTGTCCCTCCGGCCGCGGCCGTCACTGAGGCTGCAGCGAGGGCCGCTGCGCCTGCCGATTTCCTGACGAGGTATGCGAGGAGTGTCGCAACCCCTGCCGGCAAAACCGCGCTGAGGGGGGCCGTGGCTACAACGCCATAGCTCCCCAGAGCCACTATGTGGAGGAAGAGGGTCAGAAAGGCCACCAGCCAGAAGGCTGCTAAAGCGACTACCGAGGCTATCCTCGGATATCTCTTGAAGACCATGAAGAACACGAAGCCGACCACCGCGATTGTGCCCAAGAAAACGATCGTGTTAAGATAAGGGGCCGGAGACGTGGGGGGCGCCTCGGGAGGCTCCTCGACCACGACGACCGGAGCGGTCGGCGGGACCTCGAGAAGGCTGAGCGAGATGTTTGTCGTGAAGAGCCAGATGATCGGCGAGAGTATGATCGGCGGGAGGTACTCCGGCTGGAGGGAGCGAGTCTGCAAGCTGAAAACAGTATATAGGGGGGATAGTTATACCTTAGCCAGCGTTGAAGTACAGGCTTGTCGACATCCTTGCATGCCCAGTCTGTAGAAATTTCCCCCTCGAGATTCTTGTTTTCGAGAAGGCGGCGAGATACGTTGTGGAGAACGCGACGCAGTGCGAGCTTTACTGCTCGTTCCACGGGGGTATGGTCCGCGACCTGCAGGAGACTAGGTGTAAGGAGTGCTATTCCTACGAGATAACCAACGGCCTACTCCTCTGCAACAAATGCGGGAGATGGTATCCGGTAATAGACGAGATCCCCATAATGCTTCCGGACAACCTCAGGAACAGGAAGAGGGAGCTCGAGTTCTTGATGAAGTGGTCGGAGAGGGTTCCCGAGAAGGTGTTGAGGGGCGGCGTGCCCTTCAGCCTCGGGTGATCCCTTGAAGCTGGATGCCGTGATCTACGGCGAGGACTTCGCAGCCGCCCTAGCCTCGTTCATACTCAGCAAACGGGGCTATAGGGTCCTGATGACGCATAAGGCTCCACGCCTCAGCGAGAAACATCTCTACACGCCCTTTACGACGGCATGGTCACGATGCCTAGTGGCGCTCGGGGTCCCAGCAGATATGTTCACCGAGGCGGAGAGGCTCCATGTGGTCTTGGGGGGTGAGCCGCCGGCGCATCTTACCCCACTAATTGCTGTCTGTGTGGGCAACATGAGGAGGATGTCAGAGTGGCTTGTCGCTAATGGAGAAGCGGAGTTGTATCTCTGGTGCAGGGGTTTTTCGTGGAAGCGCGGCTCAGGTGGCGTTAATTGGACCCTTAGCCGAAGGGGAGCAGCCGCGGTCGCGGGATCCGCGTCAACACTCATCTTCACGGACCCTGAAGCCGGTGGCATGGAGGTCGCCGTGACAACCTCTCCCAACAGAGACGGCCGCGGATCGCTCATCAACCTGTCGGGAGCGAACCCGCTTCTCACGGTCAGGCACGGAAAACACCTGACCTCCCTCCACATCGGAAGTCATCACGCCTACGATTGCATCAGTGTCTCACGTGTCCCGCTGCCTACGGAGATCAAGACCGGTGAGCCGCCCTACATTCGCGTTGGATTGCCCAGCGGCCTCGTGGTGCCTCCCTGGATTGGTGACTACTTGGCAGCCTCGGCGCTGCTCGGGGTCATGATTGCGGAGACGTGGGCTGGCTCGCCGAGCATAGACCACGAAGTCCTGAGCTACATGGCGGAGCTGAGGGCTCAGTCTCAGCTCGATCTCCAGGTGGTGGGGGATCTCCTCTCCAAGAGGCAGGGCTCTCTCACGCTGAGACATGTGGGAGAGGCTTTGGAGCCACCTAGGCCGCCGCCCTTTAATTATAAACTTTGAACCCGATGAGAGGCGCAACCTCGGGCAGACAACGCCTACAGAGATTGAGCTTATACTTTCTTATAACTCCGACCGTCGTTCCACAGCGTTTACACTTAGCCACGCCCTTGCCGAAGCGTCTCTTCTTCGGCGGCCTGATCTTCGCCACAGAAGACTCCTCGCTGTGTCCACTATTTATGCTTCGTGGACAAGATGCATGCCCCCAGTTAAGACTAGGTCTAATGTTTCATGGCAACCAACTTAAATAAGGCTCCCACGGGGATGCTATTAGGCATGAGCACCAAGATACCTCTCAGGCGGGAGGCCGAGAATGTATGGCTGATACCGAGGAGCTACAGGCAGGACATGCGGGTGCCTGTATACGTCTACGCCTCCGAGAAGCTTTTGGATAAGATGCTGACCGACAGGACCTTGACGCAGGGTGTTAACGTGGCCACGCTCCCCGGTGTCCAGAAGCACGTAGCAGTTCTTCCAGACGCGCACGAGGGCTACGGGTTCCCAATAGGCGGTGTCGCCGCGATGGACGCGACGGAGGGCGTGATCTCGCCTGGAGGGGTCGGTTATGACATCAACTGCGGTGTCCGGCTGATGGTGACGAGTCTGAACGAGAAGGACATCAAACCGAAGATCATCGAGCTCATAAACGTGGTCTTCCGAAACATCCCCGCGGGGCTTGGGTCTAGGAGGAGAGACTTCGTGGTGTCGCGCTCGGACCTTGATAGAGTGGCCCTTGAGGGTGCTAGGTACGTGATAGAGAAGCACGGGCTGGGCTGGCACGAAGACTACAAACACATCGAGGAGGAGGGGAGATACCCGAGATACAAGACGGGAGACATACCCGACCCCGACCCAAGCGTCGTATCCAATGAGGCTAAGAGCAGGGGGCTGGACCAGATCGGGACTCTCGGAAGCGGGAACCACTTCCTAGAGATCCAGAGGGTCGACAAGATATTCGACCGCGAGGCGGCGAAGAGGATGGGGATCTTCGAGGAGGGCCAGGTAACGGTGCTGATACACTGCGGGAGCAGGGGGTACGGACACCAGATATGTAGCGACAACCTCAAGATCATGGAGAGGGCTGTCGCCAAGTACAACCTGAGGCTCCCGGACAGGGAGCTCGCATGCACGCCGGCCAGCAGCCCCGAGGCCACCCAGTACCTGAAGGCCTTCGGATGTGCCGTCAACTTCGCCTTCGCAAACCGCCAAGCCATAAGCCACTGGGTCAGGCAGAGCTTCGAGCAGGTCTTCAAGCGGCCCGCCGAGACCATGGACCTGCGAATCGTCTACGACGTCTGCCACAACATAGTCAAGCTCGAGAAGCACAAGATCGACGGGGAGACCCGCGATGTCTTCGTCCACCGGAAGGGCGCCACCAGGAGCTTCCCCGGCAACACGGAGTATTACAGCGAGATGATACCCGCCACATACCGCGACCTAGGCCAGCCCGTCTTCGTCCCCGGCAGCATGGGCACGGCGAGCTGGGTGCTCCACGGTGTTCCCAGCTCCCTGGGCATAACCTTCGGAAGCAGCGTGCATGGGGCGGGGCGGCAGATGAGCAGGGCGGGCGCCAAGAGACAGTACCGCGGGGAGACGGTCATGAGGGCTCTCGAGAGCAGAGGGATCTACGTGAAGGGCGACACGGTCGACACGATAGTTGAGGAGGTCCCAGAGGCCTACAAGAACCCTGACGACGTTGTTGAGGTCGCGCACTCGGTAGGGATGAGCAGGAAGGTCGCGCGGCTCGTCCCTATAGGAGTCGTCAAGGGGTAAACCCTAGACTCCTAGCCCCGGCGACCTCCGCGGCGAGATATCCAGATAAGGAGGCAGGGCCTGTCGAGCCCGAGGGCCGAATTGCGCTGCAGACCCCTAGTCATAGCGCATAGAGGTTTCTCAGGCAAATATCCCGAGAATACCCTGCGTAGCATCAGGGAGGCCCTGAAGCTACCCGTCGACGGCGTAGAGGTCGACGTAAGGAGGAGCCTGGACGGTGTCCTCGTCCTTATGCACGACGAGGCTGTTGACAGGACTACGAACGGGAGGGGGCTCGTTGGGAGGCTCAGCTGGGCTGAGCTCAGATCACTCGACGCTGGCTCATGGAGGGGGGAGGAGTTTGCCGGCGAGCCGGTTCCGAGGCTCGACGAGGTTCTGTCCGAGGTTGCAGGTAGGGCCATGCTACACGTCGAGGTCAAGGAGCTTGGGATCGAGAGCCAGGTGCTCAGAACAGTTAGGGAATGCGGCACCCAAGAGTCAGTGGTCATAGCGAGCTTCTTCGAGGAGAGCATCCGAGTGGTCAAGACCCTTGAGCCGGCCTCTCCTCTAACCCTGATAGCCGGGCCCCGGGAGGCCTCGAGATGGGGCGGAGCGAGACCCCTAGTCTACAGGGCTATAGCGAGCGGCGCCTCATGTCTCGCCCTCCACTACAGCCTTGTAACGACTGAGCTTGCCACGTATGCGAAGAGGAGGAACGTGGCTCTGATGGCCTGGACCGTCAACAGCCCGAACGACGGCAAGAGGCTGGCGGAGCAGCGCGTAGACGCTCTGGCGACTGATCACCCCGACGAGATGTTAAGGGCCTTAGAACCCTCTCGATAAACTGTAAAAGGCGCGAGATCCGCCATGAGTGGGGGGCCCGTGGCCTAGCATGGATAGGGCGCCGGCCTGCGGAGCCGGAGGTCCTGGGTTCAAGTCCCAGCGGGCCCGAAGCATCCTAAAGGGTTCTCGCCCAGCTACATATACATGGCGTGTTCATCTTTTAGAGACATCAGCTAGCTCTTTGAATGTCGCGACCTCTATCCCTATGGCTTCAACCTGTCTGAGGAACAGCTCGAGCTTGCTGCGTGTTATCCAGAAGAAAGTGTCGTAGGGGGTTGGCAGCTCGCCTACGCTCTCTACCACACCATGGATCATGGCGATCGCCCACTTCCCATCCTCTTTAGCCCTACGCACCATCGCCAGGCACCTCTCGACAGGATCGAAACGGCCCTCCAACTCAGCCAAAGGATCCTCGTAGAGCCTGCAAACCCGCAGGTCAGCCGAGCTATCGACGAGCTCGTTCAAACCCTCGTCAACCGTTCTCGAGTATCGGTAGACCCTAGACGCCGCCGCTTTAACATCCTCGTTGTACAGCCCGAATGGGTAAGCGAAGCTGATAGGGCTGAATCCGTAGCGGGTGAGCCAGTCTCTGCTGGCTGTGAGCTCCTTCTCCACTGCGTGTGGCGCGAGTATGTTTAGACGTGGATGCGAGTAAGTATGGGACCCTATCTCCCATCCCCTACCCACCAGCTCCCTAAGATGCGTGAGACCCATCAGCTCGCGCCCCTCCCAATATCCTCCGACAAGACCCGCGACGACATAGACGACCCCGCGATACCCGTATCTCTCGAGCAAAGGATACGCCAGCTCGTACTGGTTCAGATAAGCGTCGTCAAAAGTCAGGGTCAGGAGGCCTCGACCGTCCATCGATTCAGAGGACCAACAGTCTGAGGGATAAAAATCTGCTTCCCCTTGATGGGGCCGGCCGGATTTGAACCGGCGACCTCCCGGGCCCGAGCCGGGCATCTTAGACCATGCTCGACCACGGCCCCTAAGCTGTTTGGACTGTTCGAAAATAAATCCATTATACTGGCTGGGGGCGAGTCAGGCCTGCCTCGAGAGTACCTCGAGACCTGGCATGGGCTCTCCTGAGAGGAAGGATATGAGGGCTCCGCCTCCAAGGCTTACGAAGGTGAAGTCGCTGGGCCTGAGGCCTAGGAGCTCGATCGCTGTTACCGAGTCTCCGCCGCCTATCAGGGTCGCTGCCCGCGTCTTCGCCAGAGACATGTAGAGCTCCTGCGTGCCCTGCCTGAAGGCCGGTTTCTCGTAGACGCCCATGGGGCCCTTCACGATTATGGTTACTCCCGTCTCCAGGGACTCGATGATGCGACGGTAGTCCTGTATGGTCGCGCCCCCTATGTCTTGGATCAGCCCCGGACAGGGGAGCTTGTTTAGAGGTATCTCCTCCCGCGCCTGTCCCTTGGACTCGTAGGCGAAGTCTCCCGGTATCTTCACGGCTTCTCCCAGCGCCTCGTTGATCTTGGCCGTGGCGCCGAGCAGATCTACGTGCTTCTTCTTCGTCAGAAACTCTTCGCTGGCCCCGCCGAGGTTGTATCCCCTCACCTTGGCGAAGAGCTGCCCCACAACCCCGCCCGTGAGTACAGACACTATAGACGCCCTCCTCTCCTTGGCGAACCTCCCCAAGACGGCCACACACTCCTTCGGCTTGTTTCCGCCCATCACAAAGACGATACGCTCGGTGCGAGCAATCAGCCGGTTGAGGGCCTCAAGCTCCCTCTCCATGGTGCGGCCCGCGTAGGTTGGGAGTGTCGCGGCGAGTCCCACGACCGAGGCGTGCGACCTATGAGCCACTGAGAAGGCGTCTAGCACGAAGATGTCGAGGAGCGGGGACAGCCTCGCGGGGAGGGTGCTCTTCGCGTGTTCCTCGGGCGGCCTCTCGACGTCCTCGTCCTCCAGCCTCCTGACGTTGTCCAACAGTATCGCCTCGCCCTTCTGAAGCTCCCTGATCGACTTTATGGCCTGTTCACCAACAACGTCCGGGACGAATCGCACCTCTTTGCCGACAAGTTTCGAGAGGATCTCTGCGTGCTGGCTGAGGTCTGTGAAGTCGGGGTCTCCTCTCCTCCCTTGGTGGGCGAGAATAACGAGCCTAGCCCCCTTAGAGATCAGCTCTCTGACAGTAACCGCGTGTGCCCTGAACCGCTCGTTCAGCTGGATCTTGCCGGTCTCGGGATCTACCGACGAGTTCAGGTCTACTCGAAGAGCGACGCGTCTACCGGTTGGATCAACCTGGTCGAGCGTCCTGTACTTTACTTCACCTGCGGCGCCCACGGCCAGACACCATCAACACGAGGTCCACTAGCCTGCAGCTGTATCCCCACTCGTTGTCATACCATCCGAAGACCTTCACGAATTCGTTCTTCTCGCCGAGCACGAGGGTCTGGGTGGCGTCGAAGATGCATGAGTGGGGGTTGCCTATTATGTCGGAGGAGACTATCGGGTCCTCGGTATACTCGACGATGCCCTTTAGCCTGCCCATCGCCTCCTCCCTGAAAACTTGGTTCACCTCTTGGACGCTCACCTGCCTATCAAGCAGCGCCGAGAGGTCCGTGAGAGACCCATTAGCCACGGGGACCCGCATAGCGACGCCGTGAAGCTTCCCCTTAACCGCAGGTATGACTTGGTGCAGCGCCGAAGCGGCCCCCGTCGTCGTCGGTATTATAGAGAGAGAGGCCGCTCGCGCCCTGCGGAGATCCTTATGGTGGAGGTCGAGCAGCCTCTGGTCGTTAGTATACGCGTGGATCGTGGTCATGTAGCCCTTAACGAGGCCGAAGTTGTCTAGGAGCACTTTAACCATCGGTGCAAGACAGTTCGTCGTGCAGGAGGCACCGGAGACGACCACGTGCTTCGACAGGTCCAGCATATTATCGTTCACGCCCGGGACGATCGTCACGTCCGCGTCCTTTGACGGGGCAGAGATTATCACCCTCTTGGCTCCGTGCTGGAGATGCTTGGCCGCATCAGCCCTGTTCGTGAAAAGGCCCGTCGACTCCACCACAAAATCCACGCCAACGCTATCCCACGGTATCTGGGCAGGGTCTGAGACCTTGAAGTACCGGTACTCTTTGCCATCGATCGTGATGCTAGACTCAGAAGCCTTGACCTCGCCACCAAATCTCCCGTGGACGGAGTCATACTTGATCAGGTGTGCCGTCGTCTTAGGGTCCGCAATGTCGTTGAAAGCAACCACCTCGAAAGCCTCTCCGTGAAGTGGGTCGCTGAGGGCGGCCCTTAGGAAGAGCCTCCCTATACGCCCCATCCCGTTTATACCTATACGTACCGTCGGCACAACAATATACCAACACCCCGCTATATTTATCTAAAGTCTCGCATGCGTAGGATTGTGAGCATCTTTAATGTGATTGCCGCACTCCTATGGCTGTCGCCTAGTGACGTTTATATACGGCCGTCGAGCGTTGCTTAGGCAGGGGTGTCTGAATCGATTACGTTGAAACTCTGGACACGACGCTCCGGGACGGCGCCCAGACTAGAGGAGTATCTCTAAGCCTCAGGGACAAGCTTCGTATAGCCGAGAAACTCGATGAGCTTGGGATTGACATTATAGAGGGAGGATGGCCGGGGGCCAACCCTAAGGACTCGGAGTTCTTTAAACACGCGAAGAATCTCTCCCTCTCCCACAGCAAGCTGGCCGTCTTCGGGAGCACTAGGAGGAGAGGCGTGACAGCGGAGCAGGATCAGATACTCCAGACGCTTGTCTCGATCGATGTGCCATACGCCGTGATATTCGGTAAGAGCTGGACGCTTCATGTGGAGGAGGTCTTGAAGACTTCGCTTGAGGAGAACCTAGAGATGGTTGCGGGCACGGTGCAATATCTGAGGGAGCACGGCTTCGAGGTTATTTTCGACGCGGAGCACTTCTTTGACGGCTACGAAGATGATCCCGACTACGCCCTTGCGGTTCTGAGGAGCGCGGAGGAGGCTGGTGCGCGAACGATAGTGTTATGTGATACGAACGGTGGCACGCTCCCCGACAGGGTCTCAGAGGTTGTGAGAAGGGTCAGGGCTGAGATCAGGGCCCCGCTCGGTATTCACACGCACAACGATGCTGGCTGCGCCGTTGCTAACACGCTAACGGCGGTCGGGTCGGGTGTGAGGCATGTGCAGGGCACCTTCATAGGGCTGGGGGAGCGGTGTGGAAACGCCGACCTAGCCCAAGTGATACCCTCGCTCCGCTTCAAGATGGGCTACCTGGTCTTGAAGGATGGCTCACCAGAGAGGTTGAGGAAGCTGACGGAGATCTCTCGCTTCATCGCGGGCGTTACAGGGTTCTACCTCTCACCCAATCACCCTTATGTCGGGAAGAACGCCTTTGCACACAAAGGCGGCGTGCACATAGACGCGGTCCTGAAGAAGCCGAGGTCATATGAGCACATAGACCCATCGCTCGTAGGTAATGAGAGGGCCCTGTCTGTATCCGAGTATGGTGGTAGGGCGGCGCTGATAGATCTCGCGAGGCGGATCGGGCTTCAACTCGGGAAAGAGGAGCTGAGCAGTCTCTCGGAGAGGATCAAGAGGATGGAGGCCGAGGGCTATCATTTAGAGCCGGCTGAGGCTACAGTCACACTACTCCTCCTCAAACACGTGGGGCTCCACAGGGATTTCTTCGAGGTGAAGAGCTGGTGGGTCGAGTCGATCAACATCGGACAGAAGGTCTCCAGAGCCATCGTCACGATCGGGGTGAATGGCGATGTTGTCACGGCGGTTGGCGAGGGTGTCGGACCGGTACACGCGCTGGACGAGGCCATCAGGAACGCGGTCTCCAACAGGTTCCCCTCGCTGAAAGGGGTCGCCTTGACGGACTACAAGGTCTATGTCGTCGACAGTAGAGACGGGACGGGCGCGGCGGTCAGGGTCTTCGCCGAGTTTTCGTGGAACGAGAAGAGCTGGGTGACGACAAGCGTCTCGAAAAACATAATCGAGGCAAGCCTAGCCGCGATCATAGATGGATACCACTATCTACTATCGGTGCTTGAGCCTGGACTGATAGATAAAAAATAGAGAAAAAAATGGGGAAGTTGGCGGAGACTACTGAGTCTGCTCGAGAATGTAGGTTACGTCGACCGTGACCTGGTAGGTTGACTCGCCAGGCATGATGGTTGGGCCCTGGGCCTCAGGTGCTGCGGCGCCGACCGCTCTCCCCGGGTATAGGGGTGGGAAGTAGTACCCGTCCTCCGGGAAGCTGACTGTTATCTGCCTGATGCCCTTTATCTTGAGGTTGGTGAGCTGTGTCAGCGAGGTTATCTTCGAGGAAGCGTCGGCTAGAGCGTTCTTGAGTGCGGTGTCCCTCAGCTGTGCCTTAGTCTCCTCGCTCAGGTCGAAGTAGACGCCCCAGAGCCCGGTGGCTCCGGCTTGTAGGGCGTCGGCCAGTATCTTGGCGGAGTCTCTCAAGAGATGGCCCGCGAGGATCACGGTGATCTGGTTGTAGGCGATGTAGCCGTTCTGCTGGCACCCAGTGTCGGGCTTGCACTCCCAGTAGGGTCCGATTGACAGGTAGGATGTCTTGATGTCCTTCTCGGGGACACCGTTAGCGAGGAGCGACGCTATGACGTTATTCACTATCTTACTGTTTTTCTCGGAGGCCTCGACAACCGTCTCGCCGCGGGTCTCAACGCTCAGGCTAAGGGTCGCCCTGTCCGGGACATACTTGATCAGCCCCACGCCCCTGATCGGTACAAGGATATCCTTCTCAAGGCCATTAGGGCTCTCCGCCACCGGCGGGACGGCCGACTCACGGGTAGCCAAGGGAATCAGGCTCATCGAGTAGAACGATATAGCCGCCATCGCCGCGATCGCTACCACTGTCAGCGCTATGACGTATACGGGCAGGCTTTGTCCCATTACTCTTCTCTTCTCCTTCACGGCCCGAGGTAGTCCCAGCACTATATTTCAAGGTTTGCCATACAGGGAGAATGTAGGTAAAGATTTTATCCACATCGTCCAGATACTCTCGTGCCATCTGAGCAGCACGAGCAGGAGTTTGAGGTCGAGATCGAGACCCAGGCCTCCCCAGCCGTGAGGGTGCGGATACGAGGCAGGATCAAGGCGCCGAACCTCGAGGAGGCGTATAGAAGAGTCGCCGAGACAGTTGCCTCCTCCGGCCTTTCTCCTGGGACAGCCGAGGCGAGGCGGGAGGTTGGCGCTAAACGCTTTCCGGCAGAGCTTCTGCCTCATCTCTCGTCCCTGACGAACAAGGAGTTTGTCACCATCCTACTCTACTTTGAGGGCCCGCTCTCGAGGGATCAGATCAGCCAGCGCTCAAGGGAGCTTGGCAAGGCTGTCTCGAAGACTTGGCTAGACACAGAGTTTTTCCGACGGCCTGTGAAGGACCTGTTCATCTCCGAGACCGACGCATCGGGCGTGAGGCTTTACAGGCTTACGGAGATGGGTCGGGTCGAGGCCGAGGCGGCGCTTTCGAGGCTTCGGGAGAAGCGGTGAATAAAGTTGGAGCGGCCTCGAGCATGAGCTAGCCTAAGTTGAGGGGAGGCTGCCTATGAACTCATCGACGAGGGGCCTCATGGGGTGTGTATGGTGTGCCCTGCTTCTCCACTCCCTCAGGTGTCTAGCCAGGTCTGCGACGAAACCCTCTGGGTCCTCGAGGATGCGCGCCAGGGATTGGGCCGGTAGGTCGCGCGTGGAGATCTCTCTTATCCGCGTCTCCATGAAAGGGCCGAACTCGCCTTTTGACAGGTTCAATGCAACTATCCTGCCCCCCTCAACAATGTAAGATATACCCGGCATCCTGGCGATCTCGAACCCCCACTCGATCCCGGGAGGAACGAGATCCTTCACCACATCGATCAGACGGTGGATAGCGTCAAGGCCGCCGCCCCCACGTATCTCAGCCACCAGCCTCGTCACTTCCCTCGCCTTCTCGGCCCCGCTCATCTTCAATAGCCCGCCCAGCAGGCTCGGTATATACTGTGTTCACCACCAGGTGTATCCTCGCGATCGTTGAGCCCGGTATTCTGCGGCCGCCGACCTTCAGGCTCCTCAGCCTCGCCTCGACGACGGGGAGGGGGTTGCTGTGGAAGAGCTCTATGACCGAGCCTAGCGTGCCGAAGCGTGCTAGGAGAGTCTTCGCGGTCTTGTGGCCGCAGAGGCCCTCCAGCGTGTAGAGGGCCTGCTCGACAGGCTCCATCTCCCTGCCGCTGACCCGAAGAGGATATTCGCGCTGGGCCGGCTCCTCGCCCAGCCTCTTGTGCTTCCAGGCCAGGTACGTCAGGGTGGCCCTGACGTCGGGGGTGGGTATGATGGGTATCCCCCAGTCCAGGACTATCCGGTCTATAAGCCCCAGGATCGCGGCCTCGTTCCATTTGCTCTTCCTGTAAAGGCCGAGGTAGCCCTCCAGGATCAGTATCCTCTCGCCCTCGAAGCTCTTAAGGAGCGTGAGCTGGTCCCACAGCCTCCCCTTCAAGCTGTTAAGGAAGTCGAATATCCGCTTCCTCTCGACAAGGGCCTGACCCTTAGCTCCGACGACCAGGTAGTCTCCCGCCTCGAGAGGCCGCACCGCGACCTCCGCAAGCTTCTTGAGAGACTCCACCATCTTGGCGTTCTCCGCAGCCTCATTAGCGTCCACAACGATCATGGTTCTGCCCCCATAGTGCGGGTAAGGTTATTTAAACCGCTTTATATGAGATGGCCCGTTGCCGTTGTGATGGTGGCGGCCCTCATGGATAGCCACTCAGATCACTCCCAGGGCAGGGATGGGGGATGGACCTACTTCTGAGGGAGAGGATAGAGCTCCTGAGGCAGGGAATCATTCACAGGGCCATCATACCCCTTCTCGAGGAGAGGGGGTTCCTGCCCTCGGGCTGGAAGAGGCCTGTCTCCCTCGAGGACATGGAGCTGAGAGAGGAGGGCTGGGTCCCCGTCTACACTAGGTACACGACGTGGGAGACATACGCTCGGGGTAGCCCGCTCCTGCTCTACTTCAACACATTTTACGGCGACGTCCACGAGAAGGCCTACAGGTACTGCTTCGTCGAATACATCCTGCCCTGGAAGAACTATCAGCTCGACCACAGCCTCGTAGGCGTCTTCACCAGGCTCAACCTCCTCGAGGGCGGACATGTCTGGAAATCTAAGCACATGGTCGACATAACGAGCGTGGATCGGTCGATCTCTGAGCTGGAGAAGAACTATGACGAGCTCCTGCTGGCCCTAATGGCGGCGGGGATCCTGGACTCTCCCGCTAAAGATTAAGCTGAGGTGTGGGGGCAGCATATTTGGTGTCAACGCATGGCCAGCCCCTCGAGGAGACTCCAGATACTCGTGGTGGGGTACAACGAGGACTCGTGCACTGATAAGGCGTGGAGGCTCGCCTACGAGGTGGGCGCCGAGGTAGCCGCTAGAGGCTGTGTACTCGTGACCGGTGGGCTCGGCGGGGTGATGGAGGCGGCCGCGAAGGGTGCGGCTGAGTCTAAGGGGATCACCCTCTCGATCATACCGCAGAAGCTGATAGACATGGCTAACCCTTACAGCACGGTGCGGGTAGCCACCGGCCTCAGCCATATGAGGAATTTCGTCAACGTCTGGTCGGCGGACGGCGTCATTGTTGTCGGCGGCGGCGCAGGGACGCTGATCGAGGTCGCGGCGGCTTACCTAGAGGAGAAGCCGGTCGTAGCTGTGCTGGGCTCGGGCGGCGTCGCCGACGAGCTTGCCGGGAAGTATCTCGACGAGAGGAGGAAGGTGCTTATCGATGGCGCCTCATCCCCGGCAGACGCGGTTGAGAAGCTCCTCCAAATGATCACTTCTCGGGCGAGATCATCCTGAGAACCATGGCGGTGTTGGTCTCCCTGACGCCCTCAACCATCCTGATCCCCTCTATACACCGGTTAAGCTCGGCGAGGCCGCTCACCGAGATAACAACGATGGCGTCGTACTGCCCCGTGATCTCGTAGACCTTTTCGACGCCCTCGAGAGAGGAGAGCTTCTCGGCGACCGTGGGGGTCGGGACAGAGGGGTCCACAGAGACCATCGATATGGCGTGGACCATGCCTGTTGCGCCGACCTCGATCGTGAAACGTTTTATGACGCCGTTCTCCACCAGCCTCCTCAACCTCTTCCTAACCGTGCCCTCCGCTATTCCCAGCTCCTTTCCCAGCTCCCGGTAGCTTATCCTGCTATCCCTCTTCAGCCTCTCGATTATGCCTCTGTCGATCTCGTCGAGAACGAGGGCCAAGACGACAGCTCAAGAAACACCCCCCGCGCGGCTAATTATGTTTTCACGCCACAGAGGCCGGCGCCGCAGACCCCCTACCCTAGCACACGCCCATAATATTCAGGTATCGACCGGAGGAGCGCCACGGCCTACCGATACCCCTCCCTAAATAGAGGTCTATGGCGGACTCTTCCCGGTGGATCGTTATTGGAGGTGGAGGTGATCCCGCTCGTGGGCCCGCCGAGGAGGCTCAGGCTTGAGGTAGGTTTATCCGAGACGGTGGGGGGTCTTTTGGAGCGCGTGGTCCAGATTCTAGGCGTCTCAGGAGGCTTCTTCAGGCTGGTGAGCGACGGCAAGGTCCTTGAAGACTCGATGCGGCTGGAGGAGGCCATCCGCGAGGGTGATCGTAAGTTCTTCCTCTACCCCGAGGTCATGGGTGGCTGACTCCACAGGTACCCTATCGCCGAGAGCCCCAGGACAACAGCCCCCGCCGCGTGTGCGAAAGTACATAGAAGACATATACTCCCCACAAGGAAAACCTCGACTAGCAGCAGGACCAGCGCGCCGGCCACGCCTAAAACCCCCCAGAACAGCAGGGGTCTCGGGTCTAGGGCGCCGGCCGCCCCCAAGATCGAGAGGATGGTGGCGACGAGGAACCAGGCCGCCCCCACAGCCGCGACGGGGACCCCCATAATGCGTGAGTACTGGCTCTCGATGACTCTTGTGCAGGAGAAGGTGGTCCCAATCTCGCAAAACTCTGGTAGGGGCGTCGGTAGCGTCAGGTAGATCGAGAGGGCAAGGCCCGCCAGGGATACGCCGGCCGAAGCATAGTACACCGTCTTGACCTGTCCACCGCTCATGGGCCCCCCTCAGCCCAAGACCCTATTCAACGCGTCCACTAGGGTGCTCTTTGGATGCGCCCCAGGTGGCAGCCTCAGAGCTATTCTCCCATCCTCGTCTATGATGATGTAGGATGGCGTAGCTTGGACCCCATACAGGTCCGAGACCCTTCCGCGCTCGTCCCAGACGACCGTCCAGAACATCCCGTGCCTCTCCACGAACTTCGCGCTCTCGCCCACGGGGCTCTGCCGGTCATCGATCATCACCGTCACAAATACCACTCCCCTCGCGCTATACTCTGTCGCCAGCTCCTTAATGATCGGCTCCATCAGGTCGCAGTATGAGCACCGCCACCAGGCGAAGTCAAGGAACACGACTCTCCCCCTGAGCGAGGAGAGGGTGAAGGTCTCGTCCGAGACACCCTGCGGGGTGAGCTTTCTGAGCGTGAAGTCCGGAGCCTGGGCCCCTGAAGGAGACTCGGTGAGGGTGGTGGGGTTGAGCGGCTGGGGGGGCTGGGCCAGAAGGAAGACTATGAGCCCCACGAAGAGGGCTGCGGGCGCGAAGGCAGCTATGTAGGCTATCTTCCTCCTCCCGCCCCTCCTAGTCGCACCCCCCCTACCCCTCGCCTTGGACGGCATCGTAGCTACCTCCATCCAGGCGTTTTTAAGTCTTGTCCATAGTAAACACCTAGGGGGTCGCGTTGACAGTGAAGCCGCCGTCTATTATGAAGACCTGGCCCGTGATGTAGGAGGATTCGCGGCCCGCGAGGAACACGGCCAGCTTGCCTATCTCCTCGGGTCTTCCAAGCCTCCCCATAGGTATCCGTCGCAGCAGGGCCTCCAAGTCTAGAGCGCCCTCCTCGATCCGTCGCCTAACCATGTCCGTCTCTATGAAGCCGGGGGCGATAGCGTTCACCGTAATCCCGTGGGGCGCCAGCTCCAGAGCGAGGACCCTCGTCAGCCCGAGTATCCCGGCCTTGGAGGAGGCGTAGGCCGCCCTCCAGCTGATCCCCATGAAGGAGGTGACCGAGGCTATGTTTATTATCCTTCCCCAGCCCCGACGGGCCATGTACCCGGCCGCCCTCTTAGAGCAGAGAAAAGGTGCCTGAAGGTTCACCGAGAGGATCCACCCCCACTCGTCGAGCGTGAGGTCCGAGGCCGGCTTAGCCACATTGACCCCGGCGTTGTTCACCAATATGTCTATGCCGCCCATCACCCCCACCGTCTCGTCTATAAGCCGTGCGCAGTTCTCAGGAACCGAGAGGTCTGCACAGACCTCAGCGAAATCGGCCCCCAGTTCCCTGAGTGCTCCGGCGGTTTCGGCCAGCCTCTCTCTGCTGGTGGCGTGCAGCGCCAGACGGGCCCCCGCCCTAGCCATCTCAACGGCTATCCCACGCCCTATGCCGCGGCTAGAGCCTGTCACGAGGGCGGTCAGCCCCTCGAGACTAACCATCGCCGATCACCCGACCACCGGCTCAACACTCCTTCCTTCCCTTGTTAAAAGAGTTCACAGGCCTCTGTCTGAGCCCCGACCCTCCCAAGCCGAGATGTGGGTGGGGGGTGGCATAGACCTCATCCTCTCTAGGTCCTCGGGGGTGTCAACATCCATAAGGGAGTGGGGCTCCGCCTCGACCAGCGCAACCCGGTCTATGTGCCTTAGGACCACGGGTTTAGCCCCAGCATCGCCTCTCAGCTGAAGGAGTTCTGGGAAGACATCCCGATGGAAGCAGGCGGGGCTCCTAACCTCCCCCCTAACAGATATGGCGGCGGCCATGTATCCACCCTCTAAGACCAGCCCGGCGAGGACAGCGATGAGGGCCGGCGGGATTAGGGGCTGGTCACCCCCAAGGATGACGGCGGCGCGGGAACCCTCCGAGACCATCCCCACTCCTCGCCTGATGCTGGAGGCCATCCCCTCGGCCCACTCCTCGTTGAAAACGATACTGACACCCCTCGGGATATGTTCCCTCACTCGCTCGGCCTCGTGGCCAACCACCACCACGACCTCGCGACTCCCCGACGCGAATGCCGACATCAGGCTCCAGGAGATCAGAGGCTTCCCCCAGAGATCCGCAAGGAGTTTGTTTACCCCCATTCGGCTCGATCTCCCGGCGGCCAGAAGCACCACGGAGAACTCTCCAGCCACGCCTTGGAGAACACCCGGCTAGGATTAATCCGTGTCCCTCGCGTGTTCCGGGCCCTCCGGGTTCACAGAGCAAAATTCTTATAGTATCGATTGTACAACTATATTTTGCGAGAAAGCATGCCAGCTAGGAAGGGAGCGAAGAGATCAGCTAAGAAGGGAGCAAAGAAAGCTGCTGCCAAGAAGAAGGCGAAGAAGCCAGCGCGCGTGGCAAAGAAGCCCGAGGCGCCGCCGTCACCGCCAACCACAGCTCAAGGAACGACAGGCTGACCATTCAATACGTAGAGCACAACCACCGCCAAGATTTTTTCTCTCCTTAGTTGTGACCCCATAAGATGCCCTAGGGCCGTCTCAGTGATATTCGGAGGTCAGAGCAGACGGGAGGCGATGAGCACCAGCGCTACCAACGCGGCCCCACCCAGCAGGACGATCTGCGGCTTGATCCTTATCCCCTTAGACTCCTCCTCGAAGAACCTCAGTAGCCCTGCACCTGTGGCTGGGAGTGGAGCCTCCTTCCTACGCCTCCGCTGGCCGCTCACATGCACGAGACGCTTAGCCCTGTATATATCCGTTACCCTTACCCGCGGGTCTAGCCCGGAATCCCCAAGTGTATGGGGGGTAATACTTTGTAAGGGCCCGTGCCGACCTGGGGGGTCACGGTTTATCTATGGTGGTGCGGCTGGGGGGCGTAAAGATGCCCCGTCTCCTCGACGTCATCAGGAGGAAGAAGCCTCCGGCTCCCATGGTACGTAACGGGGGGCACTACGCCGCAAGGCTATCGTCGGCCCTCCTAAGCCTGAACACACAGATAGGTCGGCTGAAGAACAAGTATGCCGGGCTCGAGGCCCGTGGAAAGGAGTATTTCGAGAGGTGTGTACAGGCTTTACAGGCCGGCGACGAGGGTTACGCCGCCATATACGCCAACGAGATCGCAGAGCTGAGGAGGATCGCGAGGATAGTCCTCCAGTCGCTCCTAGTGCTCGAGCAGGTCAGGGTAAGGATGGAGAGCCTCATAGAGCTCAGGGACATAATAGGCCTCGCACCGGTCCTTAAGGGGCTCCTCGAGGTCGTCCGTAGCGAGATAGTAAAGGTGGTCCCTGAGGCGGCGGCGAGCCTCGACGAGCTGTCAAGCGCCATCGATGGGCTGGTGGGCAGCTCCGGCGTCCAGCCTCCCTTACCCGAGTACGAGAGGGAGGCGCTGTCCGACGAGGCCATGAGGATCTTGGAGGAGGCTAGAGCTATCATAGCCAAGAAGGTGGCGGAGAGCTTCCCGGAGGTCCCAACCCTCTCGAGGGAGGAGAGAGTCGTGTATGAATACATCAAGTCCCTCCCCGAGGGATCTGTCCTCGATGTGGGCACCTGTTCAGTGGCGCTGGGGATGCCTGAGGAGGAGGTAGAGAGCGTGCTGAGACGGCTTGAGGAGAAGGGGCTTATAGAAGTCGCCTCCCAGATGGAGAGCCCCCAATAGGGCGGGATAACGCTTTTCTATAGAGGTCAGGGGCCGTCATCAGGCTAGTAGGCTCTAGCTATATAGAGGTAGGTCCTCCCGCTGGACCCGCAGTACACGCATGGCTCGCCGCTCGTCTCCTCAATGTCGAACCTGTAGCCCCTGACCTCGCCGCCCATCTGCTGCCTCATCTGAAGAGCGCACTCCTCGGAGCCGCACCAGCTCGCCCTACATATCTTCCCCTCCGAGACCACTCTAGCCCCCTCCTCAGGGGTCCTCACCGTGACGGTCAATTCTTGAAGGGTTCCCCAAGTCCTATCCCTCAAGTTATCTGTTATCTTCCGGAGAGCCTCGGAGACACCATCTACCAGCCTTCCCACCTCCACTGCCACCCTCTCCCCCGTATCCCTCCTCGCGAGCATCGCCTCGCCCCTCTGGGCCTCCCTCGGTCCGACCTCGACCCTCAGAGGCACGCCTCGCCTCTCCCAGTAGTAATACTTCTCGCCCGGCGTCACGTCCTTCCTGTCGTCGAGGGTGACTCGGAACCTTCCCCGGAGGACCTCGTAGACCCGCCTCGCGTGATCCTGGACAGGCCCCTCCAGCCCCTTATAAGGGATCGGAACGATTACGACCTGCACGGGCGCTACCAAGGGGGGGAAGACGGGTCCGAGATCGTCACCATGCTGCGCCACGATCGCGGCGAGGACCCTGCTATAGCCGAACCCGTAGCAAAGCTGCCACCCATACTCCTTCCCGCCCTCCCTCCTCTCGAAAAGGATCTCGAAGACCCTCGCGAAGTTTGTGCCGAGGTTATGAACCGTCGCGACCTGGTTCACCTTGCCGTCAGGGTTCCAGGCGTCGAAGGCCACAGAGTATTCAGCGCCCGCGAACTTGTCGAAGTCAGGCCTCCTCAGGATGAGATAGGCTATCCCCAACTCGTCCAGGACCCTCCTATAGATCTCGACGGCCACCCTAAGCTGGGACTCCGCCTCCTCACGGGAGGCGTGTACGGTGTGGGCCTCGTTCCAAGGGATCTCGCGCACCCTGTATAGCGCCCTAGTAGCCTTCGTCTCATACCTGTAGACGGCGCAGCTCTGGTGAACCTTCAGGGGCAGGTCAGCGTGGTTGTTAACCCAGAGAGAGAACATAGGATACATTATCGTCTCAGAGGTCGGCCTCAGTACGAGTGGCGCCTCGGCGCCCTCCCCCTCACGCTCCCCTCCCAGACTTAGCTTCCCGACAGCGAAGACCTCGCCCATAAACCCCTTGATATGCTCGGCCTCCCGCGAGAAATTCTCAAGCGTAGCCACAAGCGGAAAATACATCGGCAGGTGGCCATCAGCCTCCAGCAGCTCCTCTAACATCCTCCTCACCCTCTCGATCACAAACCAGCCCTGCTCAAGATAGACGTAGAAACCCTTCACAGGATATCTAGTATCCGCGAGCCTAGCCGTCAAAAGGATGCCGTCGAACCAGTCGCTAAAATTCCTGAACTTCTCAACTCCAGTTTTCCCCGTGGCAATAGGCCCTCCCAGCCCAAAGCCACCCCAAACCCCATATATAAAAATAATCACCATACATGAAGAGCAATCCCAAACCCACGGGCAGTGACGTTTAACGACACCGCGCAAAACTAACAGTGCAGACAGCCTTATGTGACGCGTGTACTACTTAGCGAGCACTCACTCGTTCCAAGATAATCAAAAATTTATCCGAGCAGACAGGGTGATTTTGACCGCGTGACAAAGGATGAGGCCGGCACCTATACTGCTAGCCGCGCTTCTCACGTGCGGGTCCCTCGCAGCATTGCTGAGCCCCCCTAACGCGTTCGGCTCCTCTCCCCTAATTGGGGTCTTAAGGGGCTGGGAGAATGAAGAAAACGTTCCCGAAATAGCCTACGACATAGCGGTCGATAAAGATACTGTATCCGTAGTGGGTACGTACTATTCCTCTGGAATCGAGCCGTTCCTGCTCATTCTTGACCGCAGATTGGGAACAGTAAATTGTCAAGTACTTTTGAAGTTTAAGGACGCTCAAGCGTCTCTCGACTTTAAGATCGAGGGTCTCACCACGGATACAAACGAGCGTTATGTGGCTGTCGCAGGCTATTATTACTACTTCACTACTGATGTGAAGAGACCGGCAATGATCGCCCGAGTCTTCGTAGCTCTCTACGAAAAGGAGACCTGTAAGAGAATCGGCGTGACAGAGCTGGGAAACTTCAGTTCCCCTAGTTTCCCCAGCCCTCCTCAATCTCTTAAACCAGGAGATATCGGTGTGGATGTCGAGATCACCCCGGACGGAGAGATATACCTGCTTCTGAGCCCTTACGATAAAGTAGAGGAAGACGCGGGCGGCAACCAACTCTATCCGATCTACCTGATACGCCTCGACGAGTCTCTAAACATAATTGCTGCAAAATCCTTTGCCCTAAACAACACTTTACAGCATTATGCAACAGACCTAGAGATCTTCGGTGACAGACTGTACGTGGCCGGAGACATTCACAGAGACCTTTGGAGCATTGATATATTCTTGCTCGTGCTTAATAGAGATTTGGAGCCGATAAACAGCACCACGCTCCCTAACGAGCCAGGGACGAGACTAAGCTGGCCATCAATCGCTATAGACCCCGAGGGATACGTTTACGTCGCAGCAAATATTCTCCCAGGCTTAATAAGATTAACCCCCCTCCCAATGCTTTTCAAGCTGGACCGGGACCTAAACATAATTTACGCGCAGTTCATATGGTATGAGACAGTTCACCAAGCCGACGACTATAGATTCGACAGTGAACCCTACGTAATCGATGTGGCTGTATCATTAAATCACGTCATAATGGTGGGGTATTTAGTAAAATACGACCCTTGGGATCCGAAGGCCCCCAGGATATACGACGGCAACGTGATAGTGTTAGATAAGTCTGACGGCACATCAAAGTATTTCCTTAAAATAGTGAGCATGGAGAATAATGCCTACGATGTTGCTAGAAGGGTCAACTCAGTCGCCCACGGCGTCGATGCGTATCAAGACTGCGCGTATCTAACGGGTATGGCGGAAAATTACTATCTTGAATACCACCTACTTAACATAGACTCATATCCATGGGAGGGAATAGTTGGTCAAGACATACCCATTAGAGAAACTTACCCTGTGCTTGATAGCCCGCGATTTTTTGACTCCGAGTTAAGCGGCAGCCCCATATTTGACCGAGATGTGGCCCCTACCAAGTTTAACGGATTCATCGGCGCCCTCTGCGTACTTCCCCTAACAGTCAGCTCGACAACTACTTCTACAGCTACGACGACACAGACGGCTACTATAACGCGTACAACCACCGAGAGAACCACCACCACCCTGAGGCCCGCAACCACGCTGACGAGCTACTACACCTCAACCGTATGGACATTACGCACGAGCACGACAACAGAGCTCCTCTCCTCGACAATATACACGACTAGGCTTGAGATAATCAGCCAATTCGCAACCATGACCGCCACGATCACCGAGATCCTCTTCGCCACCTTGACACCCACTAAGTACTCCACAGTCGAGACAACGCTCTACCGGAACCAGACGATCCTCACGATCATGACGGCCGAGTCAGGGGGCGGGCAGCCTTCGCTACCCCTATTTCTGCTACCTTTTGCACCCCTATTACTCATCCCGCCACTCATATTCACCAGCGGCAGAAGCCTCACCATAACCATTCTCGAGGGAGCCTCACGCAGCTCCCCCCACACAACACCAACCAGTATACTCAACGAGCACTTCAAACCGTGCGTAGGCAGGCTCAAGCGGAAAGGGACGATCACATTCCTCAACCGGGACAAAACAACACACGAAATAGAGATCTTCAACCCAGACACACAGGGATCCACGAGACTAACGCTACAACCAAACAAGAAAGCCAAGACAAAGATAACAGGCCCCGGAAAATACTTTTTCCGCCTCACAGCAAACCCACAAAAAATCGGGATCATAGAGGCCGAGTAACCTAAACAAGAAACCACTACTTCTCTCGATAACACATCCGGAAGCAGATCTCTTTTCTGTATTCATTCGGGCCCGGTGGGACTCGAACCCACGATCTGCGGCTTAGGAGGCCGCCGCCTTATCCATACTAGGCCACGGGCCCTCCGCATCCTAATCGCTCCATTATGCCGCCGCGGCACGGTCAGTGTGGGCCAGCTAGAGTTCCGAGTCAGAGACTATTTAGCCTTATACTTTGGGCTGCGGGCTTCAACAACTCCCGCCGGGTCGGGGGAGGGCGACAGGAACGCTGAGAGATGAGCGCTCCTCAACACGCTGCTAACGGCGCACGAGAGGCTAGCCACACATATCGACGCGAGGCTTAGGATCGTGGTTGATAACGTGGGGGTGAAGGAGTCCGGTAGACATACGGATCCTCTAGTACGGGGACGATACACGTAGAGTCTCCGAGACCCGCAGACCTCTCGTTCGGAGACCTCCTAAGAGTGTGGGAGAAATGTCTGAACTACACTTGTGGAGAGGCGTAGCTCAGACCAAACGGCGCGGGGTTGGCCGATCCGTTGACCTACATCCGAGGAGAAGGTGACACACTCGGCTTAACAATATTGGGGAGGTAGGATGGAGCCTGGGGTTTCGTATTGACGCGGCAAACTACTGATCTATTAGGCATAGATGGAGTGTTGGCCGTGATAGAGGATCCTAGAGGTGACTTAATTTTGTGGGGGTCAGATGGATTATCTGCGTGATCGGGTGTGGGGGTGGTGAGCCTAGCCTCGAGGTTGTCCCGTGGAGACGTTGTGGTCGGCACCTTCGTCTATCTAAGGTCGCCGGACGCTGTTGAGCTGCTCGGCGAGGCGGGGATGGATTTCGTTATTATTGATATGGAGCACGGACACTTCAGCTTCGCCGACGCTTGTGAGCTTGTGAGGGCTGCGGAGGTTGTGGGCGTGGTGCCGGTGGTGAGGGTGCCTTCGAGCGAGGAGACGTACATACTCAGGGCGCTTGAGTGTGGCGCGTGGGGGGTGCAGGTGCCCCACGTTGATGATCCTGAGACTGCGAGGAGGGTTGTGGAGGCGGCGCACTATTATCCGGAGGGGATGCGGGGTTTCTCGCCCTACACGAGGGCTGGCCGCTACGGTGCTAGGGCTCCCAAGAACCATGTCGAGGCGTCGAACAGAGACACTGCAGTGATAATCCACATAGAGAGCGCCGAGGGCGTGAAGAGGCTTCCCGAGATCCTCGGCGGAGGTATAGACGTGGTCTTCCTCGGCCCCTACGATCTCTCCCAGTCACTAGGCATCCCGGGGGAGGTCACGGACCCGCGCGTCACGGAACTAATAGAGAGCGGGATCAGAACTGCCCGTGAGAGAGGGGTGGCGGCTGGGACCTTCGTCGAGACTCTTGAGGCGGCAACTGCTTGGGCTGGTAGAGGGATACAATATATCGCCTACTCAGTTGACGTAGCGATTTTCTACCGCGCGACGAGAGAGATCGTGAGGAGCGTGAAGGAGAGGGTCTCCCGAAGCAATCTCGGCAAACATTAAAATAACCGCCCGTCAAAAATATTCAGACGAGGCACCTAACCGAGAGAGGGCCGGTAGATCAGTGGTAGATCGCCCGCTTGGCGTGCGGGAGGTCGGGGGTTCAAATCCCCCCCGGTCCAAGATCTGTCAGATTGAAATTTCTTAGCGAATTGGGGCGGGGCAAACAAGTTCAGGGGGGACGCCCGCTCACCTCATTCAACTTATTTGTTTAGGCGACCCATCAGACATGGTGAAGAGATAACACATGAACTTAGGGCCGTCCCTGACATAAACTCGCTTGTCTCAGTAAAGACCTAGCAGCAAAGCTTATAGCCCATCAGCCGAGTTTTCCGTCAGAGTTGTTTGACTGGAACGGCATAAAACTTCGTCAGATAGGAATCGTTGCAAGCCCTTCAGGTGAAAACTTAGCTCAATGTATCCTTCATGAGGGTGAGGAGAAAAAAATCACAACCGAAACGCTTGTCTTGATAGATAACCGTAACGGAAACAAAATTCTCGCGGTCTGTCGGCGAGGAATGGGCTTGAACGATGCTTTGAAGACGGATTATTATAACCCCGGCGTTGCCTATGCCAAGATGGGGAAGGGGGCTAGTACTGCAAAAGAGTTTTACGGGTTTAGCCTTGTCGTCATAGGGGACGTAACGGATGGTGTGGTGAAGCAGAATAGTGTAATCATAGCGCCCGCGTCCTCGGTCTACTCATTCCCTGAAGATTTCAACCCTATGAGATTGTTGTCAGGGAGCAATCACACGCTGGGCTACTATGCGACCGGGACCCCGCTTTGGAAGGTACCGCTCATGACCGAGTACATATCGCATCACATAGGGGTCTTCGGCATAACCGGCTCGGGCAAGTCCTTCCTGACCCGGTATCAGCTGATACCGCTGTTGAGGGAGGCGGGGTATGACGTTTTAATCTTCGACTGGAAGGGCAGCGACTATGCACCATACTACGAAAACATCATCTACATGGGCGACATCCAGCTCGATGAACGGGCGATCTATTCCTACTTGGCGGAGAAGCTTAGGCACTTCGGCGGGGGCAACATGGGGGGTACAATTCTGGGATACTTGGAGGAGGCGGTCGCTTCGGGCGGCTGGATTTGTGATACGCCGGCTGAGACAAAGGAAAAACTATTCACACAGCTCCGGGAGCTGATCAAGTCAGATAACTTGGAGAAGGGAGGAGGCATAGATAGATGGGGGCAACGGTATCTGCGGAGGATGGAGCGATACTTCAACATGGTGGACGACGATGATTTCAGAGCGATTATTGGGAAAAAAACGCCTGAGGATATCTACCGCATGCTCAGGGAAAAACATTTACTAGTGGTAGACCTGAGCCTCGGCTCAAAGGAGCAGAAGCTATCAATCTTTCTTTCGATTATACGTTATCTGAAGAAGATGATGGAGGCGAAGACTGAGCTGAATGTCGCATTAGTCGTTGATGAGGCGCCGCAATACTGTCCTTGGCAGCCCAAGGGAGTTGAAGAGGAGACAAAAAGCGAGATAATTGGTTCGGCTGCTCTTGGCAGGAGCTATAAGCTTTCGCTGGTCTTGATTTCCCAGGGCATTGCTGGTGAGATAGGCATCAACGCCGCGGTCAGAAGAAACCTCAACACGATGTTCATAGGGAGGATACACCCTCTCGACGCAGACGAGGCTGCGGAGTTCTTTGCAACCGCTGCAGTAGACCCCTCCACGCTTCTCAGGCTTCCGGAGGGACAGTTCTACCTGATAGGGAAGATGAACCCGTCACCTGTGCCGTTGCTTATAACATTCGAAATAACTGAGGAAGAGAGGATTGGCGGTAAAAGGTAACGCGATCCCGGACTTTCTTAAAATACCTAGGCCGCTACAGGAGAGGTTTTATGCGGCTGCCGAGGAGGAGGCTCGGATCTTAGCCAACCAGATAACTGAGTTCTCCTCGAGCGTGGAGGAGATATCACATGTAATCAGGGCTGGAGTTAAGGTTGTTGAAAGAAACGATGCTTGGAGAGACATTGAGATCGGTGTTGTGGACGGGTCTGACCTGCCGGCTATAAACGAGCGCATTGGTCTTAGATATGGCCTGTACTCTGTCGCTTACAAGCTCTTCAGGGGGCTTGACCCGATAGATGGAGGGGAGTGGTTCTACGGTGACCGGGTCTCCGGAGGCATCGGCGTGCAGAGAGAGTTTTTCCTCAAGATATTGGATCTCCTGACAACATATTACGAGCGGTACACGGCCAACAGCCTGTTGGGTGAGGTAGACTTGCTGATGGTTGATGGCAGCTTTTTCGGCTACAGGGCCGGGTGCAGCATGGTAAAGGGGGAGGAGCTAGGCTGGAGGGATAATTTAACAGGCAGTCACTTCCAGAAGGTGTATGACCTGATTTCGAGGATTAACGAGTTGACGATCAGGCTTATTGAGAGTGGCAAAGCCTTCGGGGTGATAAAGCGTGTCGCAACGATGGCGATAGACGGGTATATCTGCTATCTGTATGGCCCTCAGAAGGGGATCGCCTTGAGCGATAGGTCCGTTCTTAGCTTATTCATGAGGCGTGGCGAGGTCTTCGACTACGACGAGGTTTTCGGACCAGATATGAGGTTCGACGCTCTGACGTGGTACAGAGGTATATCGAGGGAAAAGTCTTGGAGCAAAAGGTCTCCTGGCGAGATCTTGGAGGAGGCGGTAAGGAGGGTTTTGGTACAGCTTGAAGCAGACCTCACTCAACACGGTAGGGCGAGGTCTAAACGCCGACCATACGTCGGCGAGGGGGTTGTCAAAGCGGCGCGGGATACGAAGAGGGTTTTCGTAAAAACGTGGGAAGATGTCCCACCTATATGTGTCGAGTTCCCGTCAAAAATGTCTAAGGAGTTGAGGGACGCGGTTTTATCCTACGTGCTTTCTACGGCGAATCCCGACACGGGCCTCCCACTCCCCCTGGATTTGGTTGATGACCTTGTGTCCCTGCCGCGGGGGTTAGGCCGCGAGTTCGTAAACGAGATTGAGGCCGAGCTGCTCAGGATGGGGTTCGGCAAGGAAAGCCTGGCGGCGATCTTCGCGCGATACAACCCTCAGAAAGAAGAAAGCTAAGCAGAATCTCCTTTAGGGGCGGCCGATGGGAGATAAGGTTTCGGAATATATCCCCGACCATCAAGGTGGGGGGTTCTCTGCGCTAGACACATAACATAAGGACACTATACCGAGGCAGGTGCGGCCGAGAGCCCTTACCACAGGGCTCAGCAAATAACACCTAGCTTTGGTCCAGTGGAGGATAGAGGCTTATGGAGATGGCCTATGGCCTCCAATAAAAAAGGATATAACAGCTCGTGGTGTTGTCTTCCACGTGTCTATTGACGAGCTTGCTCGGCGCGTGGCTGTGCTGGCTGACAGGGCTAGGAGGCATAAGCGTGTTTTCAGGAAGAGTGAGGCGGCGGTCAGGGCCTCCCTCGTCGAGCCTTTCCTGAGGATCTGGGGGTGGGACACGGAGGACCCGGCGCAGGTGAGGCCTGAGTTTCCGACCCAGAGTGGGAGGCCCAACTATGCATTACGTGGCGATGACGGGAAGCCGATAGCCTTTGTCGGTGTCAGGCCATATGGGCGGCAGGAGGACCCTGACCAATACATCACATATTGCGTTAGGAGGAGGGTGGGCTACTTTATAGCGACGGACGGCGTACAGTGGGAGGTCTACGACACCTTTGCGCGTAAACCGCCCCAAAAGAAGCGCGTGAGGTGTTGGAACATCCTCTCAGACTCCCCTATTGAGGTTCTGAGAAAGTCCTTCGCAATCGCGCGGGATGTGGTGGAACGGAGGGAAGAGTCGTGTCAGCCCAATTCTCGTCTAACGCTGGACAAGATGACGCCTAAACTGGTCAAGCCACCGTTCAGCATCGTCTTCCCTGACGGACAGAGATACGGCATAGAAAAGTGGAATGAGCTGCTCACCTCTGTGGTGGAGTGGTTGATCAGAACTGGGCGTCTAACTGCTCAGTCTCTTCCCCTCAGGACTCCGCGCTCGAGAAAGCGTTACATAGTTAACACGAAGCCTAAGCATGCGACCGGGTCCGATTTTCGACAACCCAAAAAGGTCTCAGACTTCTACGTCGAGACGCATTTTAGCGCTAAAGGCATTCATCGTATGGCGTGTTATGCTTTAAGAGTGTTTGGCGTGGGCCCGGATAGTTTGTTTATAGAGATGGGGTCCTAGTCTATGTTCCTCGTTTTCGCGGTGCTGGTGATTGGTTTTGCATGAGTATGTTGTGGCGTCGGGGGTTGTGGATTCTGTTGCTAAGTTCGCTGGGTCTGTTGGTGGGCGCGTGAAGAGCTTCAGGGTCTTAGTCGGGGAGCTCAGCATGCTTGACATCGGTTTGATCAGGGAGCTTCTCGGCGAGATGGCGCGGGGGGCCGGCCTATCTGAAGCCTCGATCTCTGTTGAGATCGAGCGCGCGGCGATCAGGTGCGGGTCCTGCGGGGCTGAGATGTCCTTCAGCGAAGCCGTCGAGGGGTTGACGGAGGAGGAGAGGGAGTCGATGCATTTCATCCCTGACCTTGTGTCTTCTTTCGCAAGGTGTAAGAAGTGCGGGGGCCCAGATCTCAGGGTCGTCTCGGGGCGCGGCGTCAAGGTCGTCGACGTGGTTGTTGGGAGGCCGGAGTAGGGGCCGGGCATGATCGACTATAGGGACGAGCTGATCGCGAGGAGGCTTAGGGAGGTTGGCTACACCCTGCTCGTCGGCGGGGGTAAAGGTGGGGTGGGTAAGAGCCTCGTCGCCGCCGTCACGTCCCTGCTCCTCGCCAGGTCCGGGCATGTGGTTGGGCTTCTAGACCTAGACCTCCACGGCCCCTCCTCCCCCACTATCCTAGGCGTCTCAGACAAGCCCGCCGAGACGAGCGAGGGAATTGTACCGCCTGAGGTTGAGGGGGTGAGGGTGATGTCGATCGACCTCCTCGCCGCTGGTAGGCCCCTCCCCCTACACGGCGCGGCTAAGGACGAGATAGTTAAGGAGCTGCTGGCTCTCACCTCTTTCGGCCGGCTCGACTATCTTGTGGTGGACCTGCCGCCCGGCACGGGTGACGAGCTCCTCTCAGCCGCGCGGTACCTGCGTGGCAGGAGGGGGGGACTGGTTGTCACGACCTCCTCTCCCCTATCCCTCTCAGCCTCGAGGAGGGCGCTGATGATCATGAGCAGCCTTGGCCTCGAGATCCTCGGAGTTATCGAGAACATGGCCTCGGGTGAGGGCCCAGCGGAGGGCCTGGCGGTGGGGATGGGGGTCCGCTTTCTCGGCCGGATCCCCTACGACGGTGGGCTGGCGGGGGTGGTCGGGAAGACGAGCGCCGGTCGCCTATTAGGGACGAGTTTCGCCGAGTCGCTCCGGCTGGCGTTAGTGAGGGCTGGTCTCCTGGTCAAAGAAACTCGCTGAATGCGTTTAAGTGCAGTATAGTAGCTCCTCATGCTAGATGTTGCCAATAGTTAAATAACATTGCGCGCATCGCACTGTGGATGGGGGCAGCGCCCTTACCCCAAGAGGAGTACCGCTTTCTAACACCCTCGGATCTAAACCTCATCATATCGGAGCTCCGGGCAGATGGGTATATGGTGATCGGGCCGGTCCTACGGGACGGCGCTATAGTCTACGACGAGATAGAGTCGGCGGCGGATCTGCCCGCTGGGCTTAGGGATCACCAGGCCCCGGGCTCCTACCGGCTCGAGAGGAGGGGCGACGGGGCCTACTTCGGCTACGTCGTCGGCCCCCACTCATGGAAGAGGTTCCTCTACCCTCCACGGATCAGGCTCCTAACTATCTCGAGGGAAGGTGGGTCGGTATCTGGCCCCGACGGGCATCAAAAGATGGCCTTCATAGGTGTGAGGAGCTGCGACCTGAGCGCCATAGGTGTACTCGACAGGGTCCTGATCCAGGGGCCCTACGTGGACCAGGTATATCGCTCGAGGCGCGGCTCCGTCATCATTATCGCCGTAAACTGCTACGAGCCGGGTGAGAACTGTTTCTGCAGCTCTGTAGGGACAGGGCCCGTCGCCAAGTCAGGCTACGACATCAGCCTGACCGAGGTCGTCGGCGATGGCGTACACTTCTTCGTGGCTAGGCCTGGTAGCGAGGAGGGGCTGAGGCTCCTCGAGAGGATAGGTGCGAGAGGGGCCTCACCCGAGGAGGTACGGGAGGCTGAGAGGCGCCTCGAGGAGGGCTTGACTCGCTTTTCGAAGAGCCTGCGGGTAGAGGGTCTGAAGGAGGCGCTCTACAAGGGCTTCGATAGCGAGGCTTGGAAGAGTGCGGCGGAGAGGTGTCTCGCCTGCACTAACTGTACGATGGTCTGCCCCACCTGCTTCTGTACAACGATTGAGGACGTGACCACCCTCGGCTTGGAAAGGGCTGAGAGGTGGAGGAGGTGGGACTCCTGCTACACTCTAGAGTTCTCCTACATACACGGAGGCTCAATTCGGGTGAGCGTTCTAAGCAGGTATAGACAGTGGCTGACCCACAAGCTCGCGACCTGGCTTGACCAGTTCGGCGTGTTGGGGTGCGTCGGCTGTGGCCGCTGTATCACTTGGTGCCCCGTCGGAATAGATATTACCGAGGAGGCCGAGAGGGTGAGGATGAGCGTGGAGCGGGGTGGAGAGTGATGGAGCGGGAGATCGATATCACGACCCTGATAAGTGACCACCCCTTCACTAAAGACCTGCCCGAGGAGAAAAGGGCCGAGCTCGCCAAGATAGCGAAGATAACGAGGTTCACGGCCGGTCAGAGGATCTTTGAGGAGGGTGAAGTCCACAAGAGAATCTACCTTATAGTCTACGGAATCGTGGCGCTCTACTTCTATATCCCAGCTAAAGGCGAGTTCAGGTATGAGACGATCTCATCGGGCGAGCTACTCGGCTGGTCCTCACTCGTAGAGCCCTTCAAGAAGTCGTCCGGAGCCGTTGCTGTGGAGAACACCCTCGCACTATCCTTGGACAGCGACAAGCTGTTGAGAATGATGGAGGAGGATAAGGCCTTCGGCCACGCGGTCTACAAGAAGTTGATCAACGTGGTGGCGGATAGGCTGAGGGCGGCGAGGATGAGGCTCCTAGACATATACGGAGGTGGTGGATAAGTGGTCCAGCAGCTGGCGGAGACCGAGCTGGGGCTCGACGCCTTCACGACCAGCTGGTACAGGGTCATCTCCAAGACGCGCGAGACACCTGACACCCTTACGATCCGCGCCAGGCCCATCAACGGGCAGGCACTCTCCTTCAAGCCTGGTCAGTTTAACATGCTGTACGCATACGGCGTTGGCGAGGTCCCGATATCCGTAAGTGGAGACCCGAGTAACAGGAGGTACCTCGAGCACACCGTCAGGTCCGTCGGGTCCGTCACGACGGCCCTCGCCGGCAAGAGGCGTGGCGAGTACATAGGCGTGAGGGGGCCCTACGGAAACGGGTGGCCACTGGAGGAGGCGGAGGGCAGAGACGTGGCTATAGTGGCGGGAGGAATCGGGCTCGCACCCCTGAGACCGGCCATCTACCACATCGTCCATAACCGGGAGAGATACGGGAAGTTCTACGTGCTCTACGGAGCTAGGACCCCGGCGGACCTGCTATACAAGCAGGAGCTTGAGAGGTGGAGAGGGCCGCTGGACACCCAGTTCCTCGTCACGGTCGATAGGGGCGACGAGAGATGGAGGGGGTACATCGGCGTCGTCACGATGCTCTTCAAACACATCAGACTCGACCCAGCCAACACGATAGCCTTCGTCTGCGGCCCCGAGATAATGATGAAGTTCACCATCGTCGAGCTGAAGAACCAAGGCCTACCCGAGGATCAGATCTTCATATCTATGGAGAGGAACATGAAATGCGGCATAGGGATCTGTGGGCACTGCCAGCTCGGCCCCGTATTCATATGCAAGGACGGCCCCGTCCACCGGTTCAGCGAGATCAGCCAGTTCTTCGGGAGGCGGGAGCTATGAGGAGCGCCAGGCCCAAGATAGCTGTCTTCAAGTTCGCTTCCTGTGACGGCTGCCAGCTCAGCATACTGGACCTTGAGGATGAGCTCCTCGCGATTGGCGAGGCGTTTGAGATAGCCTACTTCCTCGAGGCATCTAAAGCCGTCGTCAAGGGCCCCTACGACATAGGGCTCGTAGAGGGGAGCATAACGACTCCGCACGAGGTCGAGCTGGTCAAGAGCGTCAGGGAGCAGTGCAGGGTCCTGATAGCGATAGGCGCCTGCGCGACGGCTGGGGGGATACAGGCTCTGAGAAACTGGAAGGGCTCTGCCGAGTTCATGAAATATGTCTACGCCTCGCCCGATTATATCGAGACTCTCGACAAGTCCACGCCCATCTCGGAGCATGTAAAGGTGGACCTCGAGCTAAGGGGCTGCCCCATAAACAAGTACCAGCTCCTAGAGGTGATGTCGGCGTACCTCGCGGGCCGCGCCCCCTCAGTCCCCAACCACAGCGTCTGCGTCCAGTGCAAGCTCAACGGGACGGTCTGTTTGATGGTTAGCCAGGGGATCCCGTGTCTCGGCCCGGTGACACAGGCAGGGTGCGGAGCCATCTGCCCAGCATATGGGCGGGGATGCTACGGCTGCTACGGCCCGAAGGAGTCCCTCAACACCCCTTCACTTGCCAGGCGCTTCCTCCATTTAGGGTCTCGTAGAGAGGAGGTAGTGAATATGTTTAGACTCTTTAACGCCTGGGCCCCCGGGTTCAGGGAGGTGGAGGAGAAGATTGGTGACTAGGGAGAAGGAGTACCGGGTCGACTACCTGGCGAGGGTGGAGGGAGAAGGGGCCCTCTACATCAAGGTGAAGAACGGCGAGGTGCTGGACGTCAAGTTCAAGGTCTTCGAGCCTCCGAGACTCTTCGAGGCGTTTCTCCTTGGACGCATGTATCACGAGGTTCCGGACATAGTCGCGAGGATCTGCGGGATATGCCCCGTAGCATACCAGATGAGCTCGGTTCACGCGATAGAACACGCTTTCGGCGTGCGGGTTGACGGCCCCCTCAGGGACCTGAGGAGGCTGATCTACTGCGGCGAGTGGATAGAGAGCCACCTCCTCCACGCCTTCCTTCTACACGCCCCCGACTTCCTGGGCTACGCCGACGCTGTGAGGATGGCGAAGGAGCACCCCGACATAGTGAAGTCAGCGCTAAAAGCCAAGAAGATCGGGAACGAGCTGGTCGCCCTGATGGGGGGGCGTGAGGTACACCCGGTCTCGGTATGCGTCGGAGGGTTTTACAAGGTCCCTACCAAGAGGAGGCTTGAGGCCTTCAAGCCGCAGCTTAAGGAGGGGAAGGCCTTGACGAGGAGCCTGCTCTCCTGGGTAGCCGACCTAGAATTCCCGAGCTTCGAGGCGGACTACGAGTTCGTCGCCCTGAGCCACCCAGCCGAGTATCCCTTCAACGAGGGGCGGATATTGTCTAATAGGGGGCTCGACGTAGCGGTGACCGAGTACGAGGACAGCTTCGAGGAGGAGCAGGTCCCACACTCCAACGCCCTCCACTCCCGGATAAAGGGCCGCGGCTCCTACATGGTAGGCCCGCTCCCACGGATCAACCTTAACCGGGACAAACTCTGGGACGAGACCAGGGAGGCCCTAGCAGAGATAGGCTTCAAGACCCCGTGCAGGAACCCGTTCAAGAGCATAATCGTGAGGGTCGCTGAGACGCTCTACGCCTTCGAGGAGGCTCTCAGGATCATAGACGATTACAAGGAGCCCGAGCGGCCAAGGGTGGACTTCGAGGTGAGGGCCGGGAGGGGCTACGGATGCACCGAGGCTCCGAGGGGCATACTCTACCACAGGTACGACGTCGCGGCTGATGGCAAGATACTGTCGGCCAAGATAGTTCCCCCCACATCGCAGAACCAGAAGAGGATAGAGGATGACCTGCGGGCGATAGCGCCGCAGCTAATCAAACTCCCCAGAGAAAGGGCCACGTGGAAGTTTGAACACGCCATAAGAAACTATGACCCCTGCATCTCCTGCGCAACCCACTTCCTAAGGCTGGAGATTGACGAAGAGTAGAGCCGAGAGGGAGATAACCGTAATCTGCCTCGGGAACCCGGTCAGGGGCGACGACGCCGCCGGACACTTGGTTGCCGACCTCCTCTCGGATGCACCCAACATACGCGTCATAAAAGCCCACTCGGCCGCAGAGGCCCTCCACGAGCTCATGTCCCCGAAACAGGAGCTGATACTAGTAGACGCCCTGGAACCCCTCTCGAGGCCCGGGAGAATCCACAGACTCAGGGGCTATCATAGACTCTCGAGAGGAGCAGGCTGGAGGTCATCCCACACAGTGGATCTCCGCGAGCTTCTGGCGCTGGCGGAGGAGCTTGGCGCGCTCCCAGAGAAAGTGACGATCTACGGCATAGAGGGAGAGATCTTTGACCCCGGCGAAGAGCTCTCGCAACCCGTGTCCAAAGCCTGCCACAAAGTAGCCGAAGAGATAAGGAGAAGGGCCGGCGCCGCCGCGAGCCGAAGCTCCAGAGCCAAGGGCCGAGCAGCTAGACGCAGCAGAGATAGGCCCCAACGAGACGCCAAATGAGCGCCGGGGGAGGGATTCGAACCCTCGCGCCCCTCCACGGGGCAGCGGCTTTCACGTCCGGCCAACAGCCATCAACAGATCTCGAGGCCGCCCCAATAGCCGCTATGGGACCCCGGCCCCCAACATAGACCCGACGCCAACTTTCTACAAAAATCTTTCCAAGCCCCCGAGGCGCCTGGGCCGGGATTTGAACCCGGGTCCGGCGGGCGACAGCCGCCGATACTAGACCTGGCTATACTACCCAGGCCCACTATACTAACCCTTTTATCACGCCTCGCCTCTTTTTTGTGCGTGGTGCTGGGCGTGACTAGTGGTTCGACCCAAGATTTAAGCCTAACCTACGTGGGCATCCTGTTGGTGAAGGCGGAGAAGACTAGGCAGGCCTACATGCTGGGTCTCAGGACATTTCTCCGGGTCAACGGTTTTCCTGACGAGTATACGGCGTTAAAGGTCATGAGGCGTCGGGGGGCTGACGAGTATCTGCTCCGCTTCGTCTCGGGGCTGCAGAGCCGTGGCCTCGCACCTAAAAGCATCTGGCTCTACCTGACCGGCGTCCGTGCGTGGCTAGAACTACACGACGTGAAGTACACAGCCATAAAGCTGAGGCGTTTTCTGCCGAGAAAGGAAGTCGTGAAAGAGACGAGGCCGATACGGAGGAACGAGGTCAGGCTCCTCCTAGGCGCGATCCACCCCTCGAAGAAACTTGCGCTATGGACCATGTGGGCGTGCGGCCTGAGGGTCCAAGAGTGCATGAACCTGAGGATTAGGGACCTAGACCTCGAGTCCGACCCGCCGCGACTCTACGTCCAGCACTCGAAGACCGTCTCTGGACGAAGGATCTGCTTTATCCCCGGTGACCTGGCGAAGGCCCTCAAAGAGCACGTCAGGGGAAGAGATCCCGACGACTACCTGTTCCCCTCTGAGAAGGGCCCAGGGTCCAAGATGCATCACAACAGATTCAGAGAAAGTTTCTACGGCGCCTTGAAGAGGGCGGGGCTGCTGAGACGGGACGCGAGCGGTAGGGGCTGGATATATAGTCCGCACAGCCTGCGGAGAGGTTTCGAGACCGAGCTACTGAGCTCCGGGGCGCCGCCTATCGTGGTCTCGATACTTATGGGCCACGACTTGGGGGTTACGCAGAGCTACTACAAGCCGACCGAGAGGGAGTTGGCCGAGACTTGGCGAAAATATGAGAACTCGCTTAGGCTCGATTATGAAGACCTAGCCCCCGCAG
>Ga0272449_1000261_pt1 | contig 65621 bp, 70 predicted proteins | sample YNPCB0241_FD_198679 | JGI IMG/M metagenome (GOLD analysis project Ga0272449, IMG submission 198679) | Hot spring sediment microbial communities from Yellowstone National Park, WY, United States - YNP-CB-024-1 | ecosystem: Environmental > Aquatic > Thermal springs > Hot (42-90C) > Sediment...
GTGTGGAGTTTGAAGACATCGGGGTTTCCTCAGAAGAGGACGTCGTGGATTACCCCGATATTGCCCTTCGGGCCTGTCTTGGCATCCGGGAAGGGAAATACCAGTACGGTATCCTCATCTGTGGCACGGGTATCGGCATGGCGATGGCGGCGAATAAGATTCCCGGGATTTACGCTGCCTGCGCCCATGACATCTACTCGGCAGAACGGGCGAAGAAGAGCAACAACGCGAACGTCCTGACCCTGGGAAGGCACATTGTGGGACCGGAGCTCGCCAAGATGCTCGTTGATGCCTGGCTTGCGAGTAGCTTCCAGGGCGGCCGTTCAACCCCGAAGGTGGAGAAGATTCGGGCAATTGAACAACGATATATGAAGGAGGCGGAAGTATGAAAAAGTTCATCAACCGTCCAGAAAACCTCATTGAGGAGATGCTCGAAGGTTTCGTGAAGGCTCATCCTGACAAAGTCCGCCGCCTCGAGACTGAGCGGGTCCTCGTCCGCAAAGACGCCCCGGTCAAAGGAAAAGTGGGCATCGTCACCGGAGGAGGCTCAGGGCACAAACCGGCCTTCATCGGCTACCTGGGGAGAGGACTTGTCGATGCCGTGGCGGTGGGGGATATCTTCGCTGCCCCACCGGTGTCCAGGGTCTATGAGGCCATCAAGGCCGTGCATAGCGGTCAAGGGGTGCTCCTCTGCCTTGGGAACTACTCCGGAGACGTCATGAACTTCGGCATGGCCAAAGAGCTCGCCGAGGCTGAGGGGATTCCCGTGGAGCACATCATCGTGAACGACGACGTGGCCTCAAGCCCGAAAGGCAGGGAGGAGAACCGCCGGGGAGTGGCAGGAGAAGTGGTCCTCTGGAAAGTGGTTGGGGCTTTAGCCGAAGAGGGGGCAGACCTCCCAAAGCTCAAGGAGGTCGGCGAGCGGGTCGTCCGAAACACCCGGAGCATGGGTGTGGCCCACACCCCCTGCATCCTCCCCACCACCGGGAAACCCAGTTTCACAATCGGTGAGGACGAGATGGAGATTGGGGTGGGGCACCACGGGGAGCCGGGGATCCAACGCACCAAGATGATGTCTGCCGATGAGGTGACGACCCTCATGATGGAGGCCATCCTCGAAGACCTCCCCTTCCGCTCAGGGGATGAGGTCCTCGTTCTTGTGAACGGCCTTGGTTCCACTCCCCTCCTTGAGATGTACATCGCCTTCCGCAGAATCGCCGAAATCCTCACCGAGAGGAACATCAGCATCCACCGCACCTACATCGGGGAGTTCTTCACCTCCTTGGAGATGGGTGGGTTCTCCATCACCCTCACGAGACTCGATGACGAGCTCAAGCGCCTCATCGATGCCCCCTGTGATGGGGTGCACTTCGTGCAGCACTGAGCGGAGGTGTCCCATGGAGGCCATTCCCTTTTCCCGGTTCAAAGAAGCCTTCACCCGAATCCTCGAGAACCTCGAGAGACACCGGGAGGAGCTCAACGACCTCGACGCCCCCATCGGGGATTCTGACCACGGGGAGAGCGTCTGCCGGGCCTTCGCCAGGGTTAAGGAGGCAGTGGATGCCTTCCCCGAAGACCAAAAAGACATCGGTGCTCTCTTTACAGCGGTCGGGAAGACCATCCTCTTCTCTGGGGGTGCTGCCATGGGGCCGCTCTACGGGACGGCCTTCCTCGATGCCGGGAAGGTTGCTTTGGGGAAGTCCTCCCTCACCTTCCCCGAGTTCGTCGAGGTCTTCGCCGCCTTTGTGGAGGGAGTACGGCGCCGGGGCAAAGCTGAGCCCGGGGACAAGACCATGTACGATACCCTCTATCCTACCCTTCTTGCCCTCAAGGGTGCCTACGAAGCGGGGGAGCCCCTCGAAGAGGCCCTCAAAAAGGCAAAAGAAGCGGCACGCCTTGGCATGGAGTCCACGAAAGGAATGCTCGCCAAAAGAGGTCGCTCAAGTCGCCTCGGAGAGCGGAGCATCGGCCACATTGACCCCGGAGCTGCCTCGAGTTACTTCATTATTGAAGCGTGGTTTGAGAGCTTGATGGGAAGCTCTTCTTGATAAACATGGCTGGCTTGCCCCTCCATTTTCGGAGGGGCAAGCCAGCCATGTTTATGTTCTCAAGTTTAGTGGAGGCGGGGAAAGATCTCTTTGAGCCTTTGATAGGTGTCTTTATATATCTGGTGTATTTCTTGGTACTTAAGCGTTTCTCTGCTGTTGGGTTCGAATTCCTGCAGAGGGTGGATAAATTGCGAGCAAGCTTCTTCAAAGGAAGCTAGATAGCCTGTTCCTACTCCCGCGATGAGAGCTGCTCCTACAGAGGCAGGGTCTTCGATGTTGGTGGTCTGCACACTTACGCCGGTAACATCAGCCAGAATCTGGCACCAAAGGGAGCTTCGAGCTGCACCACCTGAAACTATAAGACGCGTCGCATTCAGGGAGAAGCTTCGTAAAACCTCCAGAGAATCCTTCTGGCTAAAAGCGACTCCCTCAATGACTGCACGTACAAGGTGGGAAATGGTGTGTTTGTAACTGAGACCCACGAACGCACCCCGTGCGAGGGGATCAGAGTATGGGGTACGTTCTCCGATGAGGTATGGGAGGAAGAGCAAACCATCGCTTCCCGACGCGACGGTTTGCGCAAGATTAACAAGATCCGAGAAATCTATCCTTGGGTTGACCGTTCGCAAGGCATTGCGTATCCAGTTGAAAGATCCCCCGGCCGCTAAGGTACACCCCATTAAAAACCACTTTCCTGGTATGGAGTAGCAGAAGGAATGCAGTCCTCTGTTCTCGAAGTCAAGCTTAACGTCATCAGTCTTGGCCAGGACAACACCAGAGGTACCCAGTACACAGCCCATGATGCCGTTACGGATTATTCCCAGTCCTATTCCCCCAGAAGATTGATCGCCCCCTCCACCGGCAACAGGGATGCCTTTTGGAAGGCCAGTTTCGAGAGAGGCTTTTTGGGTAACGACCCCTGTAACCGCTGTTGATTCAACAGCTTCTGGGAGCAGGGATCCATCTACAAGGAACAGTTCTGTGATCCTTTCGGACCATCTTCTCTTTGCAACGTCGAAGAGTAACGTTCCGGAAGCATCAGAGACGTCTGTGGTGTATTCCCCGGTGAGTTTAAAACGCAAAAAGTCTTTGGGTAAAAGAAACTTTGCGGCACTTTGGAGACTATCCGGTTCATACTTCCGTAGCCAAAGTATTTTTGGAAGCCAGTATCCAGGGAGGGGAGTATTAGCGGTCAGGGATACGATCTCTCTGAGGTTTATTTTCTCAAGGATTTCTTTAATCTCTGCATGGCTCCTTTGGTCGCACCAGATCAAGCAAGGTCTCACCGGTTCTCCGCTCTTGTCCATAAGTACGAGGCCAAGCATTTGTCCCGAGAGACCTATAGCTCCAATATCCTGGAGGTTTATTTTTTCTTTAACTTTCCCAACAAGGACACAGAAGTTTTGCCACCATTCATTGGGATTCTGTTCCGCGCTGAAAGAATCTGGGTATTGCACAGAAAGAGAAACGCTTTCTGTAAGAATACTTTTCGTTTCCAGGTCAAGAACCGATGCTTTAATTGAGGAAGTTCCGAGATCGACGCCCAAAAGATATCGTTTCTCCATAGTAGTTAATAGTACAGCACACCTCCGTCTACGTTTATTGCCTGTCCCACAATGAAATCAGACTCATCCGTGCAGAGGAATATGGTCAAACCTACCATGTCTTCAGGAACACTAACCCGACCCTTGGGCGTTCTCTCTATGAATTTCTTGCGCTTTTCCGGATCGGCCAGGTTAACCTTGCCCATTTCAGTATCCACAAAGCCAGGGCAGATGGAATTTACATTAACTCCGTACTGGGCCACTTCTTTGGCAAAAGCTCGGCTGAAATTCATAACAGCGGCTTTTGTAGCTGCATAGGCTGCCTGATACCTGTCTCCATCCTTTGCTCCTATAGAGGCAACGTTCACGATTTTTCCGTATCTCTGATCAATCATAACCTTTCCAATAACTTTGCACATAAGAAAAACGCTTTTAGCATTAACGGCAAATATGCGATCCCAATCTTCCTCTTTGTACTCTACAACCAGACCGGGTATCATTATTCCAGCGTTATTTACAAGGATATCAATCCGTCCGAATTCTTTGAGCGCGACATCCCGTAACTTGTAAGCCGTTTCAACTTGGCTTACATCGCCGTGTACGTAGATAGCTCGCCTTCCAAAACTCTGTTCAATCTCTCGAGCTGTTTGACTCCCTGTTTCAGTATTAATGTCGTTAACGATGACATAGCAACCCTCTCTCCCTAATCCTAAAGCAATAGCCTTGCCGATACCCTGACCTGCTCCAGTGACGATAGCAACTCGATCCTGTAGGCGCATAGAAAGATCAACCTCCCTCTTAAGCAATAGACGGCTTAGAAGATGGCCTTTTCAGATTCTTGATCAAACAAGTGAAGATGTGCCTGATTCAACAATAGGCAAACCCTTTCCCCAGGCACACCTTTAAAGCTTGCTTCTGTTTCTACAAGGAAAAGGTTTTCTCCAACCTTAACCTGCACGACTTTATAGTCGCCCAATGGTTCTACGGTGTGGATATATCCAGGTAATAAGTTTTTATTTTGAGTCTCAGCGTTGCTTTGCAAGATCACTATATGTGGGGGGCGAATGCCGAGTGATAGCCTTTTCAGATGTAGATCTCTCAACGAGCTTGCGGCAGCGACTTTCTCGTGGTCTTCGACGAAAATGCTAAAGCTTTCGAAGGCAATCCTCAGCACGCTATTGCCTTCAATAACAGCTGAACAATTAATAATATTCATTGGGGGTTCGCCGACAAAGTCGGCCACGAAAAGGTCACGAGGTTTAAAATATATTTCTTCAGGTGAGCCCACCTGCTTAATAACACCAAAGTTCATAACCACAATTTTATCGGCCATTGCCAAGGCTTCTACTTGGTCATGGGTGACGTAGATCATGGTTTTCCTTAGTTCACTGTGGATTCTTTTCAGCTCTGCCCTCATTCGATTACGCATTTTAGTATCTAAGTGTGAGATGGGCTCGTCGAGGAGATACACGTCTGCGTCCCTCACAAGTGCTCTTGCTAGGGACACTCTTTGCTGATGTCCGCCACTTAGAGCGCGGGGGTACTGGTTTAGCACATCGGTAAGCTCAAGGATCTCGGCTATTCTCTCAACTCTTCTTTTAACCTCTGTTTCTGGAACCTTAGCTGCTCTTAACGGGAACGCAATGTTATCAAATACGCTCATTGGTGGGTAGAGAGCATAGGCTTCAAATGCCATCGCTACGTTTCTATCTCCCGGCTCTAGGTTGTTCACTAACCTGTCGTTAAAATAGATTTCTCCTGAGGTTATTTTCTCTAGTCCCGCGATCATTCTCAGCGTTGAGGTTTTTCCACACCCTGATGGACCAAGAAAGGCGACGAACTCCCCGTCTTCTATTTCTAAATTGATTCCCTTTACGGCTTCTACCTTGCCGTACTTTTTCCACAGATTTTTCAGGATAACCCTGGCCATTTCCTATTCCACCCCTGTCATGTAAGGAGATTCTCTTCAGTTAACGGATCGAAGAAGTATAAATCTTCAACCCGGAAGGCAAAATAAACAGTCTCGTCGATGAGAAATTTTTCTTCTCCCTTGTACTTAGCTTGAAAAATCAAGCCCCCTTTTTCTAAGGAAACGATGCTTGTTACTCCAAGCGGCTCAACTACGTAAATCTTTGCTGTGTAACTCCTAAAGCCCTTAGATTCTAAAGACTTTGATTCTTTGCTTAGAATCAAATCAGAAGGCCTGAGACCAACTTTAACCTTCTTGCTTCTCTTTGATTCGAGAACATGGGCTTGTTCCTCATCAATAGGCGATGTAAAAGCTTTGGTTTGAACCCAAAGCTTATCCCCGTGAGCAACGATTTCGCCGTCAAAAAGGTTCATGGGGGGATCCCCAATAAGGCTACCTACGAAGGCGTTCTTAGGTTTGTGGTAAACTTCGTCTGGAGTGCCTACCTGCAAAACCACACCTTTGTTAAGCACTACCACCTTGTCTCCCATACCTAAGGCTTCTCTGTAGTCGTGGGTAGTGTAGAGTGTGGTGGTTCCAATGTGTTTCTGAAGGTGTTTAAGTTCTCCTCGCAGTCTATGCCTAAGCTTTGCGTCAAGATGTGCTATGGGTTCATCCATGAGGAAAAGCTTTGGTTCTCTTACAAGCATCCTTCCAAGGGCAACTCTTTGCCTTTGGCCACCACTGAGCTGGGCAACGTTTCTGTCGAGCAGTGTGTCAATTTGCAAAAGCTGAGCCACTGCCTTGACCCTTTTTTCCACTTCACTTTTATTAAGCTTTCTCAGAGGCGATAAAAGCGGAAACGCTAAGTTTTCGAAAACAGTTTTGTTAGGATAAAGGGCATAGGTCTCAAACACCATAGCTATGTCTCTTTCTGCAGGGGGAAGTTTGTTAACTAACTTCCCATCGATGTACACTTCTCCAGAGGTGACTTCTTCAACACCTGCTATAGTTTGGAGGAGGGAAGTTTTACCTGCTCCTGAGGGACCCAATATGGTTACTAGTTCTCCATCGTTTACCTCTAGGTTTACATCTCGCAAGGCGATAATGCTACCGTATTTTTTCCACAAACCCACTATCCTTAGGCTTGCCAAGATGGTCACCCTCCTACGATTTTTTTCTTTTACCCCTGGTTGTTCCCCTTTTTGGATTCCAGCCGCCAACCTCTAATGAGGAAAAAGCCAATGACAAGGCCGAGTATTGGCACGATCCATATACTAACATACCTTTCCAACCAACCAAGCCATAAAAATCCAAGACCAAAAGTGATCATAACCGTAACAAAAAGCCGATCTCCAAACCCCATTCTTGTTTCACCCCTTAACAGCACCCAACGTTAAACCACGGACAATGTACTTTTGTACCGCAAATGTGAAAGCCAAAACCGGCAATACTTGGAGGGTTCCAACAGCAGCGATTTCACCCCACTCTATAGCCCGCGAAGTCACAAGTCCTCGTATACCTACCGTGACAGTTCGAGATGCCGCGGCGGTTAAAACGTTAGCAAAGAGGAACTCGTTCCAGGAGAAGATAAAACACAGAATCGCTGTTGTAAAGAGTCCAGGTGCACTCAACGGGAGGACAATTTTCCAAAATGCGTCCCATCTGGTATAGCCATCGATCATAGCGGCTTTTTCAAGATCGAAGGGAAGATCCTCGAAAAAGCTCCTCATTATCCATACCACGAAAGGGAGATTAAACGTAGTATACACAATAATCATGAGTAGCTTTGAGTCATGTAGACCCGTTCGAGTAGCCATGATATAGAAGGGAATGACAAGGACGATCGGAGGAAACATTCTCGTGCTCAAAATCCAAAATGAGATATGCTTATCCCCAAAAATCCGAAACCTTGCCAAAACGTAGGCTCCTAATGTACCAACGATAAGGGAAAGTGCTGTTGTCGAAACAGATATAATAAGGCTGTTGTAGAACATGGGCAAAAAGTGTCTCTTTGTAAAGGCAGAAGAGTAGTTTCTGATAGTCGGATCAAAGATGAGTTTGGGAGGGATGGAAAAAATGTCTATTCTCGTTTTCAAAGAAGTTAGAAACAACCACAGAAAGGGTATAGTATTAATAACCAGAATAACACCTATTAAAACCGTTGCCATTATTTTTTTTGTCCTTTTTACCTGTTCCGTCATGGTTTCAAACCCCCGGCTACGCTCTAGTTTTCACTCGGCTTAAAAGGTTAACAAGAATAGCAGAAACGATCATAATAATGTAAAGCAGCACAAAAGAAATTGCCGATGCCTTACCAATATTCCAGAGATAGAACGCATTTCTGTAGATAAACATGCTGAGCACGTCGGTAGAAGAGGCAGGACCACCCTCCGTCAAGGCGTAAACAACGTCAAAAACTCGGATAGCGTCCATTATTCTCAAAACCAGGGCTATAAGAATTACTGGTCGGAGTAGTGGTAGAGTGATTTTAGTGAAGACGAGTAAAGGGGGAGCTTTATCGATCTTTGCCGCTTCATAAGGAGCCGTTGGAAGTGCTTCGAGTCCTGCAAGTAGGACCATGATGAGAAACGGAGTCCACTGCCATATGTCGACAATCATGATGGCGGGCAGGGCAGTCTTTACGTTTGCGAGGGGTGCTGTAGTGTAACTCATAAGTCTAAGTGTACGAAGGATGTACGTTATAAGGCCAAACTCGGACTGGTAAAGATAGGTCCAAGTTAGTCCTACAACTATGGGAGCCATAATCATGGGCAGGAGAATAAGAGTACGAACGATTCTACTTGTCACAAACCCTTGGAGAGCTAAAGCGATAAGGAGACCGAGAGAGAACTCTACAAAAACAACCGCAACTGTGAAGACGAGGGTTATTTTTAAGGAGTTCCAAAATTCTCGGTCACGCAAAATATCTCTAAAGTTTTGCAAACCGATATATCCTTTTAGAGTTTCTGCGGCACGGGCTAGATTATAGTCCGAGAGAGCCAGATTTAGAGCGAAGATCGTTGGGTATACAGTGATGGCGGCAAGAATCACGATCGTTGGCAAGAGAAGAAGCCATTTGAACCTGCTTTCCGAAGAGGAAACCCATGTGTTGACTTTTCGAAAGACCTGCATTATCTTCTTCCCCCTGTTTTTTACTTTTACTTTCACGGTTTAACAGACAGGGTCCCAATGGAGCGGGACCCTGTCTCCTTTTCTTTTTCCAATGACGCTTATTTTCTCCTTTACTGCTTGTAGCCGCCTTTACGCAAGATCTCGTCAATCTGTTTCGCTGCGTTATCTAAGGCGTCTTTTGCATTTTTCGTACCAGCAACAACAGAGTTAAGCTCGAGCGCTAGAACTTCGACCATATCATCCCATTCAGGAATTCTTGGGCGCCACATGGTTACCTCACCAAGCATATCTGTTACCGCAAAGCTTGGGTATTTCTCTCGGAACTCTGGGATCTGGTAAATAGAGCGGCGGGTAGGAGAAGCACCTTTACCAACTCCTCTTCGCTGTATATCATAGCTTGTGGCCCACTGGATAAAAAGGAAGGCTGCCTCCTTGTGCTTTGAAGAGGTTGGGATGCCAAGACTTGAGCCACCATAATGGGAAACCGGTTTTCCATCTTTCCTTGCCGATGGTACAGGTGCATACCTCATCTGGCCCACGACTAGGGATTCGTTAGGGTCTTCCATGCTTGAGTAATTCTCGTCCCACTGAATGGCTTGGGCTACTTTTCCTTGTTGCAAGGCGGTGTTAACATCGTCCCAGGTCCAAGTAGTGACACCGGGGGGAGCATACTCAGCCATTTTTTTGTAAAATTCGGTAGCCTTGAGGCCATTCTCATTATTCAATGTTACATTGTAGTTTTCGTCCCACAGTGCTCCATCGAAGGCCCACAGGATATTCAGCCACTCGCAAACTATTGATAGATGTCTTTTTGCTTGCATCCCCACACCATAAAGCTCAGGAGGATGGTTCAATTTTTGCATGCTCTCCATCCACTCATCCGGGGTCTTCGGAGGGCCAGGAACACCGTATTTATCGAAGATTGCTTTATTCCAGAAAAGATATTCGATAACGCTATCGAAGGGATAACCATACACCTTGCCATCCCACATTGTTCCTTCCCACATGCTTTTGTAGAAGTCGCTCAAATCATTGTTGGGATCAGCTAATTCTGAATTCATAAATGGTTCAAGGGGTACAATGTAGCCCGCTTTTACGTACTTTCCAGTCCAGGAGTAGTCAAAGTTGAACACGTCATATATACCGGTTCCAGCAGCGAAGTCCATCAATGCCTTTTCTTCAAGATGCGGATGTGCTTGTCTTTCGACGATGACCTTGATTCCTGTTGCTTTCTCGAACTCAGGGAGTACTTCTTCAATCCAGTAGCTCGGGGGTGTTGTTTCGGTGATAAACCTGATCGTCGTCCCCGCGTAGGGTTTTGCTGCTTCTTCTAAGCTCCAGCCGAAAGCAAGGTTTGTCGTAACCATAAGAAGGCTTCCAATCACACATAACATAGTAACCACTTTCATCTTACCCACTGCTATTTACCTCCTTTCCAACTAAAACAGTCTTATCCGCTTTCTTCCTGCGCTTTCTAAGTCCTAACCCTAAATTGGAGGTTCATAATCTTGCAATCTTCACCCCCTTTCTATTGAATCGTGTATCCACCATCCACAACTAAAGTTTCGCCAGTTATCATGTTAGAAGCGTCAGAAGCCAAAAACAGGGCAGCAGCAGCGATTTCCCAAGGAAGCGCGAAACGCTTGAGAGGGATCTTCTTCTTCATTACTTCTCCTGCCTCTCCAGCCCATACCTTTTCACCCATTTCGGTAAGAACAACGGTTGGAGCAATAGCATTCACATTAATACCGTATTCCCCCCATTCTAGGGCCAAGACCTTGGTCATACTGATGAGCCCAGCCTTGCTCACACAGTAGGCTACATGCTTATCAAGTGCCACAATTCCGGCTTGTGAGGCAATATTAATTATCTTCCCGGCATGCCTTTTGATCATTGCTCGCCCCACAAGTTGAGAGAGGATAAAGGGAGCCTTAAGGTTTATATTCATCGTTTTATCCCAGGCGCTTTCTTGGAGGTTCTCAGCGTCATCGAGAAGAGCTACCCCGGCATTGTTTACCAAGATGTCAATCCTTCCAAATACGTCTAAAACTTTGTCGACAACCCCAGGAAGAGAAGAAAAGTTGGCGAGATCGGCCACGATTGGGAGGGCTTTGCGTCCAAGCCTCTCAGCTTCTTGAGCAACGCTTAACACTTCGTCTTTCATGTCCACCAGAGCGAGATCCGCACCCTTCTCTGCAAAAAGAAGAGCAATCGCTTTACCAATCCCTTGGGCAGCGCCAGTAATAAGTGCAACTTTGTCAATTAACAAGAAATCTACACTCGCCAAAAGCTGTTCCCCCCTTCGTCGTGAGTCTTTGTTATATTACAAATGTTAATATACAAAAGCTTATAGTAATTTTAAGAAACATGATTCCTCCTTGTCAAGAGGGTTGTATAGGTCCATTAGTGTAAATTCATCGTAGGGGTCCCGACCAAAAGTTAACCTCACCACCCAGAGTATGGGAGAAGTCTTGTTGGTGTAACACCACCAAAAACACCCTGGAGGTGAGGTCCCATGGATATCAGGGTTCCAGAGGATTCTGGAATGCTCCCTCCACTTTCTCAAGAAGGGGATGGATTTCCAGGAGTTTGCGGAGAAGCTCTGGGAAACCATGAACAGTGTGGGGAGACTGAGGGTTGTCCTTGAAGCCAAAGATGAGGAGATCCACCGGGAAAGGGACAGAACCTCCTTCCAGGTAGTCTGAAGGAGTGACCCAAGGACCATCCTCACCCTGTTTGGGGATGTCCCCTCAAGGGAGAACCTCCTACCGGAAGAAGAACACCCGGGAGTACCGATACCTCCTCGATGACCAGATTGGTTTTGGGAAGAAGAAAAGGATTGACCCCCTCCTGGAAGCCCTGGTTCTTGAGCGGGCCACAGAGCTCTCCTCCCAGAAAGCGGGAAGAGTAATCCTTCCCCAAAACCAGGAATGCACCGTCAGCCCTGAGGTGGTGAAGAGGCTGGTCCACCATTTGAGGGAAGAGGAAAAGAAGGCAGAAGAGATTCCGGAGAAGAAGTGGCAACCGACACAAAAGAAGCTCCTCTCCCTCGTCATCGAAAAAGACGAGGACCATGTCCTCCTGAAGGAGAAGAGGAGAAAGCAGAAATCCAGAATCCTCGCCAAACTCGTCTACGTCCATGAGGGGAGGGAAGCTCGAGACTCAGGGAGAACAGGGCTCAAGAATCCCCACGACTTTGCTCGCCGCTTCGAGGACACCGAAGCTTCCTCGAGGTCCTCGAGTACCTGGAGGAGGACTCCGACCTTCAATCGGTAGAAGCCGTCTGCTTCTACGGTGATGGAGCTCCTCCTCAAGAAAGGACTCAAGATCATCCCCCAGGACATCTTCATCCTCCCTCGCTGCCACCTGGCACAGAGAATCCAGGGAGCATGCCCTGAACCTCATAAAAGAGGGGAACTCTGGAAGGCTATCGAGGAGGGTTCCTGGGAGGAAGTCGAAGCCTTGCTCCTCAAGGCCCTCTCCCGGGGGAAGAATCCCAGAGACCAAAGAGGCCTTGGAAACCTCTCCATCTACCTCTCCCGGAAGCTCGAGGGGGAATCCAGAATGCCAGAAACTCCCAGGTTGCAGTCAGTGCCGAAGCCCATGGCAGCCTCTCCTCTAAGCTTACTCTCCCATCGTCCCATGGGCTTCGGGAGGAAGGGAGGAGACCGCGGATATCTTCCGAGCTTTGCAGTTCAACGGGTGCTCAGTGCGGCACGACTTCCTGAGAACCCAAAGGCAGCATCTCCCTCCCTTCACCCTTTCCCCTGAACCCATCAAGAGAGAGCAGGAGAGGGGGAAAGAGGTGTTCCGGGAAGTCTACAACACCACCCCGGTGATGCGGAAAGCAGTGAGTACTCTCCGTATGACCCTCAAGGCCCTGACCCAGAGTATGTCCTGGGTTCCTGTGATATGAGGGACCGTAATCTGGATGGGTGAGGGAAAAGAAACTACAATCAACAAATGAAGAGATGGAGAGGGTTTTCAACAATATCCCTACAATAAGTTGACGCTATCGTCATCGTCTTTCTTCCCGGTTGCTTTCGCGGCTTTGGTGGTATTATACCATTTTCTGCAAGGTTTCCCGGTCCTGTAGCGCTACCCGTGGTTTCCCCTTTTTGGAATTCCAGATGGATATGGTTTTTGGCTGTGTTCATCACATGGGAAAGGCCGCCCTCCTTTTTGGAAATGAGAATGAGGAGAAAACACTGTTCAGAGAGATTGGGGATGGCCCCATTATCGGGTTACCGTAGATGGCGAGGTTCTGCAAAGCTCCTCCCCGGAAATGGTCCGGTCAGGCTTGTGAAGAGGTCTTCAACCAGAATTCTTGAGGTCCAGGTTGCAGAGGAAATCCAGACTACGCCGTACGAACGCACCGAAGGAAACTATAGTGAAAGTTGGCCCGAGGGAGCGAGCTGGCAACAGTATCGGGCGCGTTTGCCGCTGTGGTGCCGAAGGTGAAGGGGGATTTGAGGCTGGTTTTGGGGGTGTTTTTGTGGTGACAGACCTGCCGAGCCGGCGTGAGACGCCGCCTGTGCACGACCATCGTTGCGGGACGTCTGAACCGGGAATTCAGTGGTAGTCGACCATCAGTACTCAGACACGGTGGAGTGCTGGATGCAGAAAGCAAGCGGAAACAGGTTGAACCAGCGAGGTATACGGCAATCCTGAGACGGCTTAAGAGAGTTCTCAAACTCGAATTGAGGACATTCGCTTGAGGGTTTTTGGCAACGATTTTTCTCCTTCTGGAAGAGACAGGGCGCTTTTTGTGTTCTATAATGCACAAAGGGATTTCTGGAGGGGGATATGGGTAAGCTCACGCTCCCGGCGCTGGTGCGAGCGGTTGAGGATTTACCGGCCTTACCGGCAGTGGTGCAGCGGGTTATCGCGCTCACGGAAGACCCGAAGTCCACTGCCCGGGATATCAACAACGTTCTCACGCAGGACCAGGGGCTCACGGCCAAGGTCCTGCGCCTGGCGAACTCTGCGTTCTACGGTTTCCCCCGGCGCATTTCCACCGTTACCGATGCCACGATTCTCCTCGGTTTCCAGACCATCCGGAGCATTGTTCTTGCAGCCTCAGTCAGCGAGATGATGAAAAGGGAACTCAAAGGGTATGCTCTGGAGCGGGGGGAACTCTGGAGGCATTCCCAGGCGACGGCTGTGGGTGCCCGCATGCTGGCAAGGGAAGTGAAGTTCTCCCGTCTTGAGGTGGCCTATACGGCGGGTCTGCTCCACGATATTGGGAAGCTTATTCTTGATACCTACCTGAGGGATGAGTACGAAGCGGTACTCGAGAAGGTTGAAAAGGAGAATGTGACCTTCCTTGCGGCTGAAGAAGCCCTTCTGGGGTTCCACCATGCCCTTGTGGGGGCAAAAGTTGCCGAAAAGTGGAATCTCCCTCTGGAGCTCGTTGAGGCCATTGGGTTCCACCACGAACCGGAACGGGCTCAGGAGAACCCCAAACTCACCGCCATTGCTCACATTGCGGACTGCATGAGCGTGAGCCTTGGCATGGGAGTGGGGGTTGACGGCTTCCTCTACCGCATTTCCCCAAAGGCGGTGGAACTTTTAGGTCTTCAAGAGGACCAGGTGGACCGCCTCTTTGCGAATCTCATGGAAGTTCTGGTCGATGAGGATACCTTTGGGGAATGACTCGGTCCCTGTGGGGGTAAAGCGATGGAGGACAGAACAAAAACCCTCGTGTACGGAGCTTTGGGTATTGCCCTTGTGGCTTTAGCCACGATGAGCATCCAGATTCCGGTGCCCCAGACGCGGGGGTACATCAACCTGGGAGACACAGTGATTTTTGTCTTTGCCATGCTCTTTGGAGCTCGGATCGGAGCGCTCGCTGGGGGTGTGGGGTCGGCGCTGGCCGACCTCCTCACAGGATACGCGCACTGGGCACCTTTTACGCTTGTCATCAAGGGGATTGAGGGGCTTCTTGTGGGACTTTTAGCCTCGGGAGAGAAGAGCTATCCCGTTCGGGTCCTTGTGGGCCTTCTTGGGGGTCTTGTCATGGTTTCTGGGTATTTCCTCGCCGAAGTTGTCCTTTATGGATTCGGGGCAGCCCTGGCCGAGCTTCCGGGGAACTTCATCCAGGCCGGGAGTGCGGTGGCGATCGGTCCCCTTGTTGTCTTAGCCCTCCAGAGAGTTTTGAGGGCCATAATCCGCCGAATCTGAGGAGAGTTTCTCCAGGACCTCCCTTGCAATTTCCGGGAAGGCCGCAAGGAGGCGGTGTACGAGGGAAGGGATGGCTTCTCTGTTTTTCCCCTCAAAGCGAAGGGTGTACACGGGCTCGGTCACGGATTTCCTGATGAGTGCCCACCCCTCTTCCCACTCCACCCGCAGGCCATCGAGTTTCAAGATGCTCCCACTTCGCAGGGTGCTCTCAAGGAGGGAGAGGAGGTTTTCTCGTCCTTTCTGGGGAATGCGGATATCAGGGGTCACGAAGCTTTTGGGGAAAGTGGCGATGATGGACGAGAGCGGTGTGCTGTTTCTGCTCAAAAGGGTGAGGAAGAGCGAGGCGGCGTAGAGCCCATCGTCTCGGCCGAGTTCTCGGAAGAAGTAGTGGCCACTGATCTCCCCCGCCATCACAGCGTTTTCCTCAAGGAGCCTCCGCTTGATATAGGCATGGCCTGAGCGCTCCGGAATGGGGATGCCTCCGGCTCGGCGCACCTCCTCGGGGACGACGGAGGAACACTTGAGATCGTAGACGAACTTCTTTTCCCCGGGAAAGAGGGCAAAGTAGTACCGGATGAAGAAAATTATGCCTTCCTCACCGCTGAGGACTTTCCCATCATCGGCAACGAAGACCACCCGGTCTCCATCTCCATCAAATGCTACTCCTGCGTGGGCTTGCGTTTTGCGGACTTCCTCACTCAGGGTAACGAGGTTTTTTGCCTGCGCAGGGTTTGGAGGACGGTTGGGAAAGGTACCATCGAAGGAACAGAAGAGCCTGTAAACCTCGTATCCGAGATTTTGCAGGAACTGCGGGGCAAGGTAGGAGTAGCATCCGTTGCCGCAGTCGACGACGACTCGAAGGGGCCGTACGGGTTTCGGTACATACTGGCCGAGGAAGTCAAGGTACGCTCCTTCAAGGTGCACCTGGGACACATTGCCTCTGGGGCTTTCCCGAAAGTCATGCCGCCCGATGCGTTCTGCGAGCATGGTGAAGTCTTCGGGAACAGGCGGACGATGGTGGAAACCTATTTTGAAGCCGTTGTACTGCGGAGGATTATGGCTCGCGGTGACCATGATGCCAGCTTCGGCCCGGAGGTACTCGATGGCGAAGTAGAAGAGGGGGGTGGGGACAATGCCGAGGTCAAGCACATTCCCTCCTGACCTGGTGAGCCCCGCAATGAGTGCCTCCTTGAGGAGAGGGGTGTGGATACGAACATCTCCGCCAACCACAAATGTTGTCCCCTCCGGGAAGGAGGAGGCGAAAGCCCGGCCAATGACGTGTGCCGTTTCCTCGGTAATCTCCTCAGGGACCGTGCCGCGAATGTCGCAGTCTTTGAAGATACTCATGGTGTTCTCACCTCAAGGATGCCTCGAGCAATGAGGTCGTACGTGGCTTCTAAAACCGCCGCTTCCGGGGTATATCGGGGGACAAAGCCCAGAAGCTCCTTGGCCTTTTCCATGGAAACGCAGCATCCCTGACGGACATGCATGGCTGCTTCCTCAGGGTATCCAAACTGTTCCGCGTATTCTTCAAGCGATAAGGAGCGAAAACGGAAGGGTTGCCCAAAAGACTGGGCAAGGAATTCTCCAAGACCAAAGAACGTCATCGCATACCGGGCGCCACAGTTGAAGACTTCTCCCAGGGAGGCTTTCGGATTTTCAAGAGCTGCAGAGAAGAGCCCAGCCACATCCTGGGGATGGACATGGTGGAGCGTGCTGAAGCCCCCATCAAGGAGGATGACCTCTTCTCCATTGAGGATTTTCTGGAGCGTCTGAGGATTGTGGTCGCCGAAAGGGGTCACAAAAGTTTTCCCTGGGCCGGTGATATGGGTGGGGCGGATCACGGTGAGCTTGAGTTCGCCCTTTTTCGAGGCAGCAAAGAGAATGTCTTCAATGAGCACCTTCTTCCGGGCATAGTCGTTTTCTGGAAAGCGAGGGGCATCCTCAGGAGTCGGAATCACCCTGGTCTTTCCGTAGACCCAGGCGGTAGTGCACACAAAGAGGTGCACGTCACTTCCTCGAAGCACCTCTAAAAGCGCCCGGGCACTCTCGGGTTCAAAAGCGATGAGGTCGATGACGGCCTGAGGCTGGATGGCGCGGATGTGCTCCTGGAGTATCCCCTTCCTCTCATCTTCTTCCCGATTTCCGGAGATAAGGGTAACTCGCTGCCAGAGGGGGGAGGAGGGATAGGGTTGTGTCGTCCCCCGGGCGTACACGAAGACCTGGTACCCAAAACTCACAAGCCTTGGGACGAGGTAACTCCCGATGTGCCCTGTTCCGCCGATAACAAGGACCCTTCCCTTCATACTTCCATTGTATGCATTTTTGGTTGCTTCGAAAAGGTATTTGGAGTAAAGTGGAGTAAAGTTTTTTCGAAGAAAGGGGTAGGATTCCGTGGCAGACTGGAGGAAGAAGCTGGAGAGAGCTTCGCTTGCTGACATCATGAAGGCTGCGTTCGTGCACCGGATTCTCGTTCCTGCGTTTAACGTTGCGTATCTCCCTATGGTTCCGGCGATTGTTGAGGCCCTGCGCCGTACCGAAACCTTTGCCCTCCTTGAGGTCTCCCGCCCCGATATCACCCGGTTCGGGGCTGAGAGTTTCCGGGCGGTGAAAGAGGCTTTCGACCGCTTTGGGGACCTCTCGCTCTCCCGGCTCCACCAGGACCATGTGCCGGTGATTGACGAGGAGGGGCAACTCGTGGACTGGCGCTCCCTCGTTGATGAGGCCTTGAGGCTTGGGTACCACTCGGTGATGATTGACGGGTCACGCCTTCCCCTTGAGGAGAACATCCAGGTAACCCGGGAGGTGGTTTCCCGGGCTCATCCTCTGGGGGTATGCGTTGAGGCGGAACTTGGGGCCGTTCTGGGGCATGAGTCGGGGCCCCTGCCGCCGTACGAGGAGATTTTTGCAAGCGGCAAAGGTTTCACGGATCCGGAGGATGCGGGGAGGTTTGTGCAGGAAACGGGGGTCGACTGGCTCTCGGTGGCTATCGGCAATATCCACGGGGCAATCAGCGGAGTAGCAAAGGACCAGAAGAAGGTTGAAGCTCGTCTGAATATTGAGCACCTCAAAAGGATTGTGGAGCGCACTGGCATTCCCCTTGTCCTCCACGGTGGTTCGGGAATCCGGAAGGAGTACGTCCTTGAGGCCATCCGCCACGGTATCACCAAGATCAACGTGGGCACCGAAATCCGCCAGGCCTATGAGCAGGCGCTGAGGGCCCACGGGAAGATAGAAGAGGCGCAGAAAGCGGTGACGGAAAAGGTTGAAGAGCTCATCGTGACGTACTACGAGATTCGGGGTTCAGCCCGGAAGCTTGCAGAGTACGTATAGAGAGAGGAGGGGGAGTATGCAGTACCCACACCTTTTTGCACCGGGGAAAATCGGGAAGTGCAGCATACGGAACCGGGTCGTCATGCCTCCCATGGCAACGAACCTGGGAAGTGCTTTTGGTGAAGTGACCCCCGAGCTTCTGGCCTACTACAGGAGGCGGGCCCAGGGAGGAGTGGGGCTCATTATTGTAGAGAATGCGCAGGTTGACATGTTCCAGGGCCGAAGCCTCACCGCGCAGATTGCCGTTGATAGCGACAAGTTCCTCCCGGGCCTTCGTGCTCTTGCCGAGGTTATCCATGCTGAGGGGGCAAAAACCTTCCTCCAGATTCAGCACGGTGGACGGCAGTGCACGCCTTCGACGACGGATGGATTGCAACCGGTTGCTCCATCTCCTGTGCCCTGCAAGTTCCTCGGAGTCATGCCTCGAGCGCTGACGAGAGAAGAAATCCATGAGCTTGTGGAGAAATTCGCTCAGGCAGCGCTCCGGGCAAAGCTTGCCGGTTTTGACGGCGTTGAGGTTCATGCGGCCCATGGGTATCTCCTGAACGAGTTCCTCTCCCCATACACCAACAAGCGGGATGATGAGTACGGCGGAAGCTTTGAGAACCGCCTGCGGTTGCTTCTCGAAATTCTTGCGCGCATCCGGGAACTCGTGGGAGAGGACTTCGTTGTTGGGGTTCGCTTAAGCGTTGAGGAGTTCGTCCCCGGAGGGCTTACCCTTGCGGAATCTCAGGAGATTGCCCGGGTGCTTGAAGCCAGCGGAGTGGACTACATCAGCGCAAGCTGTGGCATCTACGAATCGGTGAGCACCATCATCGAGCCCATGAACTTTGCAGAGGGCTGGAGGGCACATCTTGCACGGGGGATAAAGGAGGTCGTTTCCTGCCCGGTCATCGCGGTGGGGGTTATTCGGCATCCCGAGGTTGCCGAGCGCATTCTTGCCGAAGGACATGCCGACTTTGTGGCCATCGGGCGAGGGCTCATCGCCGATCCGGACTGGGTGAAGAAGGCCGCCTGGGGGAGGGAACGAGAAATCAATTACTGTATCGGCTGCAATGTCGGTTGCATTGGGGAACTCTTTGCCAACGGGAAGGTCCGCTGTGCAGTGAACCCCTGGGCTGGACGGGAGCTCTTCTTTGACGAGCGCACGAGGGCTCCGGAGAGAAAACGGGTGGTCGTCGTCGGTGGCGGGCCGGGAGGTATGACCGCAGCGCTTGTTGCTGCGAAGCGGCAACACGAAGTGCACCTTTTCGAAAAGGAGAAGGCCTTAGGAGGACAGCTCCGTTTTGCTGCCCGGGCTCCCCACAAAGAGAAGCTCCTGTGGTTTGTGGAGTACCTTGAGGAAATACTTCCGAAAGCTGGAGTTTCAGTGCACCTTGGAAGTGAGGCGACTCCAGAAACAGTACTTGCCCTCAAGCCCCAGGCCGTTATTGTGGCGAGTGGGGGAACTCCTGTCATCCCTGAGTTCTCTGCCCTTGATCCTTCCTTTGCCTGCACGGCCTGGGATGTTCTGCGGGGGAGTGTGGTGCTTGAAGAAAAAGATGTCGTTGTCGTGGGTGGGGGCGTTGTGGGGTGTGAGGTTGCCCTTTTCCTTGCCGAGCGGGGCAACAGGGTCACCCTTGTGGAGATGCTCCCTCACCTTGCTGTGGATGCAGAGGTCATCACGAGAATCGAGCTTTTGAAGGCCCTGGGTGCCTCGAACGTCCGTGTCATGACGAGTACCCGGTGCATGGACGTCGAGGGGCGGAGGGTCGTGTACCTGTGTGACGCTGATCCGAGAACTTCGGAACTCCATCCAGAGTACATCGTTTTTGCCCTCGGAACGCAACCCAATCGGGCGCTCTTTGACGAGCTCTCCGGGAAGGTTCAGGAGCTCTTCCTCATCGGTGATGCTCGGGAACCCCGGAAAATCTTCCACGCAGTCTACGAGGGGGCTCTGGCGGCGACTCAAGTGTAGATGATGCGCGTTCTTCTTGTGAACCCCTGGGCGTATGACTTCACCGCTTTTGACCTGTGGAGCAAGCCCCTGGGGCTTCTGTACCTTGGGGCGCACCTGCGGCAAAAAGGGGTGCAGGTGGTCCTCCTCGACTGCCTCAGTCGAGAGGACCCCGACGCCTGTGCCCCCCAGAACGCAGGGCCACGTAGGCTCCGGGAGGCGGGTTGTGGTGGGTACTTCCAGGAAATCCTCCCCAAACCCGCCTTTTTCTCCTCCATTCCGAGGCATTTCAGGCGGTTTGGCATACCAAGGGATCGGGTGCTCCTTCGCCTGAGAGAACTTGAGCCGCCTGATGTGGTCTTTGTGACCTGTGGTTTCACCTACTGGTATCCGGGGGCTATGGTTATGGGTGAGCTGCTCCGCAGGGTTTTCCCTGAGGCATTCCTTGTCCTTGGAGGGATATACTCCACCTTGTGTCCGGAACACGCCCGCAATCTTGGCTTTGATGCCCTTGTGAGTGTGGCAGATCCTCTGGCTGTGGCGAAAGCCTTAGAGGAGCTCCTTGGGGTGCGCCTTGGCATTCATGACTACCACGATTTTTTCAGCCTTCCTCCGGCCTTTGACCTCTATCCCCGGCTCTCTTACGGTGTGGTCCTCACGTCTTTGGGGTGTCCCTTCTCCTGTTCCTACTGTGCCTCCCGGGCCCTTTTCCCTTCCTTTTTCCAGCGCCCTCCGGAAGAGGTTGTTGAGGAGGTTCAGTACCTCCACGAGCGTTTTGGAATCCGGCATATTGCCTTCTACGACGATGCGCTTCTTGTCCGGGCGGAGGAACACTTTCTCCCCCTTGCGGAGGCCCTGCTCCGGAAGAACCTTCCTGTGGTCTTCCATCTCCCCAACGGTCTCCACGCCCGTTACCTCACGCACGAGGTCGCCCGTTTCCTGAAAAGGGCTCGTTTTCAGACCATTCGGGTGAGCCTTGAGACGGTTTCCCCTGAGGGGCAGAAAAAGGGGAGCGCCAAGGTGACGAATCCCCTTTTCGAAAGAGCCATAGCGGCCCTGAAGGAGGCGGGATTCGCTCCTCAGGACGTCGAAGTCTATCTGCTTTTCGGCTGGCCGGCAACGGAAGAAGAGGACGTGCTGGCGTCCCTGGCATACGTGCGAAACCTCGGTCTTTCCCCCCGGCTGGCTCTGTATGCGCCCACACCGGGGACCGAGGACTATCGAGTCTTTTTTTCAGAGGAAACCGAGCCTCTCTGGCACAACAAGATTGCCTTTCTGTACCGGAGGGGGTGGCACCGGCTCTATGAGAGGTTGCGCCAGGAGAGAAAGTGGTAGATAATGGAGGAGGAGGTGGGCGGTCATGGAAGTGAGGTGGTTTGGGCATTCGTTCTTCCTCGTGACCACCGAGAAAGGGAAGAGAATCGCCTTTGACCCCTTTGATCAGAGCGTGGGGTATCCGCTCCCTGAAGTCGAAGCTGATATGGTTCTGGTGAGTCATGAGCATTTCGACCATAATAACGTCGCCCTGGTTCGGGGATACCAGGAGGTCATCCGTCAACCCGGGGAGTACAGAAGAGGCGATATACGAATCCAAGTTTTCCCCACCTTTCACGATGAGGAAGAGGGGAAAAAGCGGGGGAGGAATAACGTCTTCCGGGTTGAGGTTGACGAAATGGTCCTCATGCATATGGGGGACCTTGGTGCGATTCCCCGGGATGAGGAACTCCAGGCCTGGAAGCCGGTGCATCTCCTCTTTGTTCCCGTTGGGGGTGTCTACACCATCGACGCGAGAGGAGCTCAAGAACTTGTGGGCAAACTCTCCCCGTCCATCACGGTCCCCATGCATTACAAAACGCGATTTCTCTCCTTCAGCCTGAATCCGGTGGAGCATTTCCTGAGGCCTTTTGAACGGGTGAAGTTCCTGAAAAGCTCGACCTTCATGGTGACGGCGAAAACTCTCCCGTCACTTCCTGAAGTATGGGTTCTCGAGATCTGAGAAGTGTGGTATAATGCGGAACCTGTGAAGGAGGGGAGCGGTTGCTCCCCTTTCTCTTTCTTCGGCAAGGAGCGTGAAAATGGTCACGATATCTATCTGCGTGGGGAGTTCCTGCCACCTGAAAGGGGCGTACGACATCATCCATCAGTGTGAGCGCCTCATCGAAGAACTTGGGCTCAAGTCACAGGTAGAGCTCCGGGGGACGTTCTGCCTTGGGCGGTGCACGGAGGACGGTGTCACGGTGGTTGTGGACGACGAAATCCTGAGCGGGGTTTCTCCAGAGAACTTTCGGGGAATTTTCGAGAGCAAGGTTCTCCCCCGGATCCAGGAGGGTTCTCGTGAGCGTCATTAGCACGGTCCGCACGAGCTGTCGTGATTGTTACAAGTGCATCCGTCACTGTCCGGTGAAGGCCATCCGCATAAGCTTGGGGCATGCCGAAGTGGTGGATGAGCGGTGTGTGAAGGACGGCCGATGTGTCCTTGTGTGCCCTCAGAAAGCCAAAAAGGTGCGTTCCGACCTGGAGGACGCCAAGGCTTTGCTGGCACAAGGGGAACGGGTTGTGGCCAGTATCGCTCCGTCTTTTGTGGCGGCCTTCCCTGAGGCCACGCCGGGTCAGGTTGTTCAGGGGCTGAAGATACTGGGGTTTTCAGAAGTTCGAGAGACCGCGGAGGGTGCCGAGTGGGTGGCAAGAGAACACGCCCTGCTTCTTGCGGAAGGGCGTACCAATGTGATTTCGAGTTCCTGTCCGGCGGTGAACTTCCTCATCACCCGGTACTTCCCAGAGCACACCGAGTACCTCGCCCCGGTGGTCTCTCCCATGGTGGCGCACGGTCGGCTCCTCAAAAAGGAGGAGCCCCACACCCGGGTGGTGTTCATCGGTCCCTGCATCGCCAAGAAGGCCGAGGCCGAGGAGGAAGAGGTCCGGGGGGATGTGGATGTGGTGCTCACCTTTGAGGAGCTCCGGGAGTGGTTCCGGGAGGCTTGCCTTGAGCTTGCGGCTCTCCCTGAAGCGCCATTTTCCCGAAAACGAGTCCGGTGGGCCCGGGCCTTTCCTGTCGAAGGGGGCCTTTTGCAGAGTGCTTCCTTCGAGGTGCACCTCCTTTCCCGGGACGTCGTAACCATTACGGGAATTGACCGGTGCAAGGAATTCCTGGAGAGTTTTTCCCCAAAGCGTTACAAGTTTCGAATCATTGAGATGATGTCCTGCGAGGGTGGGTGCATCGATGGGCCGGTACTCTCTTCCTCCCTGTCTCCCTATGAGCGGCGAGAGCGGGTGCTCCGTTACACCGAAGAATCCCTGGAACCCGAGGAGTCCCCGGTGTGTGTTGATCCGCCGAGCTTCCGGCGGACGTTTTCTCCGTCCCCGGTGCCCAGTCCCGAGGTTCCGGAGGAAGAGCTTCGGAAAATCCTCGCCCTCACGGGGAAATTCACCCCTCAGGACGAATTGAACTGTGGCGCCTGTGGGTACAATACCTGCCGGGAGAAGGCGAAGGCTGTGTATCAGGGGCTGGCTGAAGCAGAGATGTGCATCCCCTTCATGCGGATGCGGGCAGAGTCTTTTTCGAGTTTCCTCATGACCGTGACCCCCAATGGCATTGTCCTTGTGGATGAGGACCTTCGAATTGTGGAGATGAACCCTGCTCTGCGGCGGATGCTTGGGCTTGCGGGGAAACTGGTGATTGGGAAGAGGATTGATGAGCTTCTGGATCCCTCACCCTTTGTGGAGGTTTTGCGAACGAAAAAGGCCACAACCTGTGAAGTGACCTATCCCCAGTACCATAACCTCTTCGTGCGGCTTTCAGTCTTTTTCCTGGAAAAGTCGCGCCTTCTCATGGGAATTTTTGTGGACCTCACGAAGGAGAAAGAACAGGAAGCCATGATGGCTACCATCCGGGAGAAAACCATCGAGAAGGCCCAGCAGGTCATCGCCAACCAGATGCGGGTGGCTCAGGAGATTGCCAGTCTCCTCGGGGAAACGACGGCTGAAACCAAGGTTCTTCTGAACAAACTCATGCGCATCCTCCGGGGGGAGACGCTGGAAGAATGAGAGACCTTTTTGTTGAAATTGCCTGCGCCCAGGTGGCGAAATGGGGCGAGGAACTCTGTGGGGACAGCGTGTGCTACGAGAAGGACGGCAACATGACTGTCCTTGCCTGGTCTGATGGCCTGGGGAGTGGGGTGAAGGCAAACATCCTCTCCACCCTCACCTCCCGGATTATCGTTTCGATGCTCCGGCGGAATTCTCCCCTCGAAGACGTGGTGGAGACGCTGGCCGAAACGCTCCCAGTATGTCGGGTCCGAAAAATTGCCTACAGCACCTTCTCGGTGGTGCAGATTTTCCCCGATGGGGAAACCTACATCGCCGAGTTTGATAACCCTCCTTTGTTCTGGATCCGGAATGGCAGGGTCATGTACCTGGAACGGCGAAAACGGGAAATCGGGAAGCGCGCCGTTCTTGAGGCGAATATCCGCCTCCAGCGGAACGACTGGATTGTGGGTGTCACCGATGGGGTGGTGCACGCCGGCATCGGTGGGCTCTGGAACCTGGGATGGAGATGGGAGAAAATCGCTTCGTTCCTCGAAAGCACGGTGAACGAACACATGGACGCGGCGACGCTGGCCTTGCGCATCATTGAAACCACGAAGAAGCTCTATCAGGGAAAGCCCGGGGATGATGCCACCTGTGTGGTGGCAAAAATCCGTCTTCCCCGACGCCTGATTCTCTGGGCAGGGCCACCGGAGAATCCTGAAAAAGACACAGAGATTGTGCAGCGAGTCCTTACGTTCCCTGGCAAGAAAGCGGTCTGTGGGGGAACAACAGGGAACATCCTGGCCCGGTTTCTGGGGAAGGAAATCCGGGTGGACCTTGAATCCCTTCGGGAAGATGTGCCGCCTGTGGGGATCCTTGAGGGTGTGGACCTCGTGACGGAAGGGGTGCTCACCCTTTCTCTGGTGCTCCGGCGCTTGCGTCAGGGAGTCAAAGAGGAGGACGTGCGGTATGAGAAAGACGGTGCAAGCCGGCTCCTTGCGCTCCTCTTTGAGGCCGATGAGGTTGCCATTATCGGCGGGCGGGCCATCAACCCCGCCCATCAGAACCCCAGGCTCTCAGGGGAACTTTCTCTCAAGGCCAGGATTCTTGAAGAGATTGCCGAGGAGCTGCGCAAGCGTGGAAAGATGGTGCACCTTGAGTACTGTTAGCGGAGGTGGGACCTGTGGAAAAGCTTGAACCAGAGGTTGCCCTGGGCCGAAGCTTCGAAAAGGTCAACGCAATCCTCGAGAAACACGGTTATGATTCTACAAACCTCATTGCCATTCTCCAGGAAATCCAGGAAGAGTACCGCTACCTTCCGGAAGAAATCCTCACCTATGTGGCCACGGCCCTGCGGGTTTCCCCAGCGTACGTCTATGGAGTGGCCACGTTCTACGCTCAGTTCTCGCTGAAACCAAAAGGGAAACACATCATCAGGGTCTGCGACGGCACGGCATGCCACGTGAAGGGTTCGGAGAAGGTCCTGAAAGCAGTACGGGAGTACCTGGGTCTTCGGGAGGGGGAGAACACCACTCCGGACCTCCTTTTCACCGTGGAAACGGTGGCCTGTATCGGAGCGTGTGCTCTTGCTCCGGTAATGGCCGTCGATAATGAGGTGTTTGGCCCTATGGATGAGGAGAGAGCGCGACAGATCATCGAAGAGATCGAAAAGAGGAGTGAGGTCTCGTGAAGTTTGCCACGCGAAGTGACCTCGAAGAGTACATCGGGTCTCTGAAGAAGCAACAGCAAGAACAGCGGGTTCTCGTGTGTATGGGCACAGGGTGTCTTGCCAAGGGTGCCGAGGCGGTATACAGGCGTTTTGCAGAAGTTCTTGCCCGGGAGGGTCTCGAGGTCTCTCTGGCTTTGGAAAGAGAGGATGTTACCGAGCAGCATTTTGCTCTCTGTTCTACAGGGTGCATGGGGATCTGCGAAACAGGTCCGAGGGTTCGTGTAGAACCCCATGGAATACAGTACTTGCGCGTAAGGCCGGACGATGTTGAGGAGATCGTCGAGGAGACCTTGAAAAAAGGAAACATTGTTTATCGCCTGGTTCAAAGCGAAGTATTGCCCGATGGCCGAGTACAACACTGGCCCTTGATCAAAGACGACCCCTTTTATCGGAAGCAGGTCCGGCTGGTGCTTCGGAACTGTGGCACCATCGATCCGGAGAACCTTGATGAGTACCTTGCCCGAGACGGATACCTTGCCCTGGCTAAAGTTCTGACGGAGATGACTCCTGAAGATGTGATTGGGGAGATCATGAAATCCGGTCTTCGAGGCCGGGGAGGCGGAGGGTTCCCCACGGGGAGGAAATGGCAGTTTGCCCGCATGGTCAAGGCCGATAAGAAGTACGTTATTTGTAACGGAGACGAAGGGGATCCGGGAGCTTTCATGAACCGCTGTCTCATGGAAGGCGACCCTCATGCAGTTCTTGAGGGTCTCGTTATCGCCGGGTATGCCATAGGAGCTCAGGAAGGGTACATTTACGTTCGAGCAGAGTACCCTCTGGCGGTGAAGCGGTTACGCAAAGCTATCCAGGATGCATACCAGGCAGGTCTTTTAGGGGAGAATATTCTCGGGACGGGGTTTTGTTTTGACATCCGCATTAAAGAAGGTGCAGGGGCCTTCGTTTGTGGAGAAGAAACCGCCCTCATCGCTTCCATTGAGGGGAAGCGGGGCATGCCCAATCCCCGACCTCCGTATCCGGCCCAGAAGGGCCTCTTTGGCAAACCCACGGTCATCAACAACGTGGAAACCCTGGCCAATGTCCCGGCCATTATCCTCTACGGGGCGGAATGGTTCCGGTCTTTCGGTACCGCAACGAGTCCCGGTACCAAGACCTTTGCCCTTACGGGAAAGGTGAAGAACACCGGTCTTGTTGAAGTTCCGATGGGTATCACCCTGCGGGAACTCATCTTTGATGTTGGTGGAGGTATCCAGAACGGTAAGCGTTTTAAGGCAGTGCAGATTGGTGGGCCGTCGGGAGGATGTCTTCCGGAGGCCTTTCTCGACCTTCCAGTGGATTACGATTCCCTCTGCGGTGCCGGGGCGATCATGGGGTCTGGAGGTCTTGTTGTCCTTGATGAGGACACCTGTATTGTGGAGGTTGCTCGCTTCTTCATGAGCTTCACCCAGAGTGAGTCCTGCGGGAAGTGCGTCCCCTGCCGGGAGGGAACAAAGCACATGCTCAACATTCTCCAGAAGATTGTGGATGGGAAAGCCACGTTGGAAGACCTCGCCCTTCTTGAAGAGACGGCTCTCGTGGTGAAGGATGCCTCACTCTGCGGTCTTGGGAAAACGGCGCCGAACCCGGTACTCACGACGCTGCGGTACTTCCGTGACGAGTACATCGATCACGTGGTGCACAAGGTCTGCCCGGCCCAGGTGTGCCAGGCAATGCGGGAATTCTGGATTGACCCGGAGAAGTGCCGTACCTGTGGCAAGTGTGCCCGGGTCTGCCCGGTCTCGTGCATTTCGGGTCGTCCCAAAGTACCCTACGTGATCGACCAGGCAAAGTGCATCAAGTGTGGCTCGTGTTTTGAGGCCTGTCCCTTTGATGCCATCGTCATCAAGTGGAGGAGGAAAGGCAATGCGTGACGCAGAGAAGAAGGTCGTTATCGTCGATGGCCAGGAAATCCCCCTTGAGGGAGAAAAGAACATCCTTGAGGTAGCGAAGAAAGCCAATATCGATATCCCCACCTTCTGCTACCACTCGGATTTGAGCGTGTATGGAGCCTGCCGGATGTGCCTTGTGGAGGTGGAAGGAAGAGGTCTCATGCCTTCGTGCTCCACACCCCCTGAACCTGGCATGGTCATCCGCACGAATACTCCCCGGGTGCTCGAGGCCCGAAAGATGATTGTGGAACTGTATCTTGCCAATCACGACCGGGACTGTACGGTCTGCGAGCGGAATTTGAACTGCCGCCTGCAGGAGATGGCCTCCCGCATGGGCATCACAAGGGTCCGCTTCGGCGAGAGGACCGAAAAGGACCCCAAGGATGACTCCACTTTTGCTCTCGTGCGGGATCCTAACCGCTGCATCCTCTGCGGTGATTGCGTGCGGGCCTGCCGGGAAATCGAGGGCATCGGGATTTACGACTTCACCCATCGGGGTGCCCGGGCACGGGTGGAGCCGGCCTTCGGGAAGAAGCTCTCTGAGGTCGAATGCGTGTACTGCGGGCAGTGCGCCATTCGCTGTCCGACGGCGGCGCTCGTCGTGAGATCAGAGGTTGACGCCGCCTGGAAGGCGGTGCTGGATCCTGAGAAGTTCGTGGTGGCGCAGATTGCTCCGGCAGTCCGGGTGGCCATCGGTGAAGCCTTCGGCCTTCCTCCCGGGGAAATCACCACCGGGAAAATCGTTGCCGCCCTGAAGAAAATCGGTTTTGACCGGGTCTACGATACCTCGTTCAGTGCGGACCTTGTGGTCATTGAGGAAGCTGAGGAGTTCTTCCGGAGGCTCCAGAACAATTCCCGTCTCCCACAGTTCACCTCCTGCTGCCCATCCTGGGTGGTCTTCGCCGAACGGAACTACCCCTTCTACCTCGAGCACCTCTCTTCGGTCCGTTCGCCACAGCAGGTCTTTGGCTCGGTCATCCGGAATTTCGTCTCCCGGATGGAGAACGTGCCCAATGAGCGCCTCGTTTCGGTCTCCATCATGCCCTGCGTGGCGAAGAAATTCGAAGCCCGAAGGGCCGAGTACGTCCACGACGAGGTTCCCGACGTGGATATCGTCCTCTCCGCCCAGGAGACCATCAAGATGATCAAGATGGCCAACATCGATTTCCGGGAACTTGACCCCATCCCCTTTGATACCCCCTTGAGTGCAGGAAGCGGTGCTGGCGTTCTTTTTGGGGTCACCGGAGGCGTGACTGAAGCGGTTCTGCGCTACGCCTATGAACGCCTCACCGGAAAAGAGCTCAAAGAAGTGGAGTTCAAGACCGTCCGGGGCTTTGAGGCCGTCCGGGAAGCAGAGGTCGATTTCGACGGAAGGCTTGTACGGGTGGCCATTGTTCATGGTCTTGCCCATGCCCAGCGGCTCATCCAGGAAGTCCGGGAAGGGAAGCGTTCCTACGACTTCATCGAGGTCATGAACTGCCCCGGAGGATGCATCGGGGGTGGTGGCATGCCCCTGGCCTATCCCGACTACCAGACGGTGCTCAGGAAACGTGCCGAAGGCCTCTATAACGCCGACCGCTTAAGCCCGGTACGTAAGGCCCAGGATAACCCGGCGGTAAAGCTCCTCTACGAGCGCTGGCTCAAACACCCGGGGAGCGAACTTGCCGAGCGGTACCTCCACACCCACTACTACTCTCGCCGGAGGATTTCTAACGAGGTCATCCGCATCCAGGAGGCCAAGAGTGCCCGGAAAGTGGACGTGGCCGTCTGCGTCGGCACGAGCTGCTACCTCAAGGGCTCCTACAATATCCTCCAGCGGCTCCTCAAGATGGCAAAGGAGTACGGGGTCGAGGATCGGATAAGCATTGGAGCCACGTTCTGCCTTGAACGCTGCGCCAAAGGGCCCAACATCCGGGTCAACGAGGAGATTGTATCCGGTGTGGGGGAAGAGAATCTGAAGGAGATTTTCGAGAACCTCATCCTCCCCCATCTCCAGGAAGTCCGCTGAAGAATCCCGGGGCTCTCCCTGAGGGCCCCGGGTTCTGGTATTGACATGCTTTCCTCCTTTTTCTACAATCCCGGTAGGTTTTTGGGTTTCTGGTTTTGAGGAGGGGGGAGAGGTGTCGCTGCGGTACAGAGTTGTCGCCGTTGTGGGTGTGGTGTCCCTCGTTTCCTTCTTTCTGACCGCCTTTGTCCTCCGCCACATCCTTGTCCGGGAGTTCCTTGCCCTGGAGAGGGAGAACCTCGCAAGAAGGGTGGAACAGCTCCTCCACCTTGTGGAGGGGGAGAAGAAGAACCTCGAGCGCATCGTTGTCGACTGGGCTTTCTGGGACGATACCTACCGATTCGTGGAAGGGGAATATCCGGAGTACGTGGAGGTGAACTGCACCGACGATATTTTCCCGAACTTCGGGATCCACTTCCTGGGGTTTTTCAGGGAGGATGGGACCCTGGTTTATGGGAAAAGCCTTGACCCGTATACCCAGCGACCCTTTGCCCTTCCCCCGGGGTTTATTCCTTCCGCGCAATCCCTGGGAAGGCTTTTATCCCCGGGGTATCTCCTCGACCGGAGGAGCGGGTTCTTCTCCGTGGGGAAGGAAACCTGGTTTTTCGCCCTTTCCTGGATCCTCCGGAGCGACCTCTCCGGCCCTCCCCGGGGATTCCTCGTCATGGCCCGGAAGGTCGACGAGCATTTCCTCACGCATCTCTCGGATCTCTTTGGGTCTTCGGTGAGGCTCGGTGCTCTGGACTCGTCTCTCCCGGAGACCTTCACGGTGCAGGAGATTGCGCCGTTCCGGGTGCTGGTGAGCGTCCCCATTCCCTACGCCATCGGGGGTGGGGGAATGACCCTGGTGTTTCTGTATTTCCAGAGGTTTGCGGAGCGAGGGCAGAGGGTGGCGGCCTTTCTCGGGCGGGCCCATGTGGCAGGGAGCGTGGCTGTCCTTGCCCTCCTTCTTTTTCTCCTTGAGGGGGTTGTGGTTCGGCGGATTCTCCGCCTTGCCGGGTTTCTCCGGAGGGTGCGGGAGAGCAGGGATTTCACCCTTCGGGCAGAGATAGAAGGAAAAGACGAGGTGGCCCTCCTTGGGGGTGCGGTCAATACCCTCCTTGAGGAGGTCGTTGCCCGGAGTAGGAGCCTTGAGGAGAGCGAGGTCCGCTTCCGGAGGCTTTTTGAGGGAGTCCCGGTGGGAGTGTACCAGGCACGCCTTGGTGGGGAGGTGCTCCAGGCCAATCCCCGCATGCTTGAGATTGTGGAGTGCCAGACACTTGAAGAGCTCCGGGAACTCGGTCTTGCCTTCTTCCGCCAGGATGCCCTCCTCACCCTCGCCTCTTTTGAGGAACTCCTGAGGAAAGACCGAGAGATTCGGGGTGTGGTGACCACCTGGCGGACGAAGACAGGAACATTGCGCTTTTTGCGGGAGAATGCTCGCCTTGTGAGGGACGAGGTATACGAGGGAACGCTTGAAGACGTGACGGAGGAAATCCTTGCCCGGGAGAGCGTCCGCAAAAGCGAGATGTACTACCGGATTCTCCTTGAGTACAGCTCCGATGCGGTGCTCGTTCTTGAGCAAGACGGAAGGATTCGTTTCGCCACCTCTTCGGTGGAGAACGTCACCGGGTACACTCCCGAAGAGCTTCAGGGTGCTCTGGCCCTTTCCTTCCTCCATCCTGAAGATGCAAGACAGGTGCAGCGCCTCTTCCTCCAGGGGGAAGAGGGTGACGTGCGACGGGTGGAGTTCCGCCTGAAACACCGTAGCGGCGAGTGGCGGGTGATGGAGGCCATCGGCCGGGTCCTTCTTGCGCACCCTCTTGTCCAGGGCGTTGTGGTGACGGTTCGGGATGTGACCGAGCGAAAACGGACCGAAGAGGCGGTGCGCCTTGCGAGTTTCCGGGATGTCCTCACTGGCCTCTACAACCGGGCGTATTTCGAAGAGGAGCTCACCCGCCTGAACACCCCTCGCGTCCTCCCCTTAAGCCTCATCGTGGGTGACGTCAACGGTCTGAAAATTGTCAACGACGCCTTCGGGCACGCTGAGGGGGATCGCCTTTTGCGGATGGTGGCCGAGGCTTTCCGCGCAAGCTGTCGGAAAGAGGACGTTGTGGCCCGCTGGGGCGGAGACGAGTTTGCGGTGATTCTGCCGAAGGCAGGTGCCGCTGTGGCCTCGGAGATATGCGCGAGGGTTCAGGAAAGGCTGAAAGGGGAAACCTCGGTTCTCCCCGTGAGCATTGCCCTGGGATGGGCAACAAGAGGAGATCTTTCCCAGAACCTTGAGGACGTTGTTCGGGAAGCCGAGGAACACATGTACCAGGCAAAGCTCGCCGGGCGGGAGCGCTTCTACGAAGGGGTTCTTAAGTCCTTTGAGACGTTCCTTGAGGAGCTTCTTGGGAAACACTATCTCGAGGAAATGGAGAAACTTGCGCTTTCCTTTGCCAGAAGACTCCGGCTTTCCGAATCCCAGAAGGAACAGCTCGTCCTCCTTGCTCGTTTCCATGAGGTCGGCATGATTCCCCTTGCCCGCCGGGGAGAGTGGCCAGGACTTGGTGGAGAGGCCCTCCTTCGCCGTCATACGGAATCCGGGTACTTCATCGCAAGCAACATCCCCCGTCTTGCTCCCCTTTCTGAGGCCATTCTCGCACACCACGAGTGGTGGAATGGGGAGGGTGTTCCCCGGGGGCTCCGGGGGGAGGAGATCCCCCTGCTCTCGAGGATTGTTGCCCTCTGCGCGGCTTTCCTGGAGCGACCCTTTGCTCAAGCTGTGGCGCACATTCAGGAGGAGAGTGGCCGGGTGTTTGACCCTTTACTTGCCCGGGAATTCCTGACCATGGTTCGGGAACATCCTTCAGAAAACGGAGCACGGTGCATCTGAGTCCCGGTTTTTGCGGTATAATAAAAAGACTCAGAAAGAAGGGAAGGCTATGGACGAAAAAAGACTCCGGGAAGAGCTTGCAAACTTCGGTCGGCGAATCCTTGGAAGCGGTCTGGCTGTGGGCCCGGGTGGGAACATCAGCGCTCGCTGCGCAGAGAAAATGCTCATTTCCCCAAGCGGTCTCTCTTTCGAAGAGGTGTCGCCCGAAGGCTATGTGGCCGTGGACCTTGGAAGTGGAGCGGTTCTGGGTGAGGGTCGACCGTCGTCTGAAGTGGCCATGCACCGGGCAATTTACCTTGTCCGGGAGGACGTGCATGCGGTAGTGCACGTGCACCCACCCTTCGTCATCGGGGTGACGAGTGGTGGGGGGAGTATTGAACCGATGTTCCCGGATTTTGTCGCGCTCATCAAGCGAGTAGCAACTCTCCCGTACATCCTCCCCTGTACGGAACAACTTGCTCAGGCAGTGAAAGAGGCGGTACAAAATGCCGAGGCTGTGGTTTTGGTGAACCACGGAGCCATCACGGTGGGTGCGACCTTGAAGGAGGCCTTTTACCGGGCACAGATTCTTGAGGAGGCGGCAAAGATTACAACCATCGCCCGGCTTTTCGGAAGTCCCCGGGTTCTGAGTCGGGAAGAACAGGAGGAACTCCTTGCGCTTGAGGCTGAGCGGTATCGTCAGAGCGTGCTCAAAAGGACGTGAACTACACGCGCTGGTACTGGGCAAGGGACTGGATGTGCTCTTCGATGGCTCTCATGCAGAGGTAACAGAGGTTGAACTCGTGATCAAGACCAAGAGAAATGTGCCAGTCGGCATCCCTGCCGCAGAGATCGCAAGTGACAAAGAAGGTCATAATGGGTTCCTTGAGGTATGAGAAATTCTGGAGTGCCCGGGCAATTTCCTCTTTGGTGCGCATGCCTCTCCCTCCTTTCTACCTGTGAAAACCAGAGAGCGTGAAGAATATTCCCGTGAAAAGCGTTTGTTTTCCTTATCGGGTATTTGCCGAGGTACCCTATGAGGAGGCTCTTCTCCTCCAGAGGACCCTGGTGGAGAGGATTGCCGAGGAAAACCGCCCCGGAGTTTTTCTTCTCCTTGAGCATCCCCCGGTGGTAACCCTGGGCCGAGGTGCAAAAAAGGAGCACCTTCTCCTTTCGGAGGAGGCCCTCAAAAGACAGGGTATTGAGGTGTACGAGGTTGAACGGGGGGGTGATGTGACCTACCACGGTCCGGGGCAGATTGTGGGGTACCCTCTGGTGAACCTCCGGTTCTGGAAGAAGGACGTTCACGCCTTTTTGCGGTCCCTGGAGGAAGTGCTCATCCGGTTTCTCGCTCATTTCGGGGTTCCGGCTTTTCGTTTCCCTCCGTACACAGGGGTGTGGGTGGAAAGGAATGGACCGAGAAAAATTGCCGCCATTGGGGTTGCCGTGCGGCGCTGGGTGACGTATCATGGATTTGCGCTGAACATTGCCCCGGACCTTAGGCCCTTTGGGTACATCGTTCCCTGTGGCATACGGGGTTTCGGGGTGACAGCCCTTCAGGAAGTTCTGGGGAGAAATTTCGGTCAGGACGATTTCCGGAAGATGAAGCACCTTCTTGCACAGAAGTTCGGAGAGGTCTTTGGTTTTGCCATGGAGGAGAGCTATGAGTAGCCTTCCTTCCTGGATTCGACGGCGGTTTCCACCGCAGGAAGAGTGGGAAAGGGTCGAGAGGCTCCTTCGCAGCCTTTCCCTCCATACGGTTTGCGAGAGCGCCCGCTGCCCCAACCTCGGGGAATGTTTCCGTCGGGGGACGGCAACCTTTCTCATTCTTGGGGATACCTGCACGAGGAGTTGCCGCTTCTGTGCGGTGAAAAAGGGCGTACCCCTTCCTCCTGATCCTGAGGAACCCCGGAGGGTGGCCGAAGCGGCCAGAACTCTCAACCTGCGCCACGTAGTGGTCACTTCCGTGACCAGGGATGACCTTCCCGATGGAGGAGCAGAACACTTTGCGAAGACCATTCAGGCGATACGGGAGTGTCTTCCGCAGGCCACGGTGGAGGTGCTTGTTCCCGATTTCCAGGGGAGTGCAGAAGCCCTGGAGGTCGTCCTTGCCGCCTGCCCCGATGTGCTCAACCACAACGTGGAGACGGTACCCCGTCTCTATCCCCTGGTGCGTCCTCAGGCAGACTACGCCAGATCCCTTGAGCTTCTGCGAAGGACTAAGGTGCGCTACCCCGGGATTCTCGTGAAATCAGGACTTATGGTTGGTCTTGGGGAGACCCAAAAGGAGGTTGAGGCCGTCCTTTGGGACCTTAAAGAGGTGGGATGCGATGTCGTCACCATTGGTCAGTATCTCAGACCAACTGCCTGGCACCTTCCTGTAGCTGCGTATGTGCCTCCTGAGGTTTTCGCGTATTACAGGGAGTACGCGCTTCGTCTTGGGTTCCGGGGTGTGGCCAGCGGTCCCTTTGTGCGGAGTTCGTACCGGGCCGAGGAGTTCGTAAGCGTATGAGCCTGGCTTTTGCCTTGCTCTCCGTTTTTCTCGTGCTCTTCTTTTTCTGGCTTTTCCCGCTGTTCTTCCGGGGTATCCCCTGGCAACCCACGGACATGCGACGGGTGCGGAGGATGCTTGAGATGAGCAGAATCAGACCAGGAGAGGTCCTGTACGATCTTGGGTGTGGAGATGGGAGGATTCTCCTCTGCGCTGCCCGGGAGTACGGCGCCTACGCCATAGGAGTGGAGCTCAATCCCTGGCTTTTCCTCCTTGCCTGGTTCCGGGTGCTGTTTTCGGGGCTCCGGTCAAAGGTTCGGGTGGTTTTTGGAAATATTTTTTCCGTTGATCTTTCCCGGGCGGATGTCATCACGCTTTTTCTTTTCGAGCACGTGAACGAGGCCTTGAAGGAGAAGCTCCTTCGGGAACTCAGGGATGGGACCCGTATCGTGTCGTACGTCTGGACCTTTCGGGGATGGACTCCGAAAGAGGTTGACCGGGATCTACGCCTTTTCCTCTACGTGAAAGGCGAATCGGAGCCCAAAGGTTCCGGTGCTGTATAAAGGGGGCAAATTCGGTCCCGAAGGTCCGTGAACCTATTTTAGCGCAAACTGGTGCTTTCTCTTGCAACCAACTTGCCAATGGTGTATCTTTCGGAAAAGGCTAAGACGTCTCTGTACCCAGGCGCATTGACAGAGGGTGAAAAAGCATTTATAATCCCGATGAATTTATCTTGGGGTAAAGGATGGGTGAAAGTTTTTGGTCCGCTGGTTTCGTTCGCTGAAGAGTTATTTCATTGAGGCGTGGGGAGAACTGCGAAAGGTCACCTGGCCCAGCCGAAAAGAGCTGTGGAACAGCACCATCACGGTCCTTGTGGTCATCGTCCTTGTGGGAGTTTTCCTGGGAATTGTGGACCTGCTTTTGACCTTTATCATGGGGCTTTATCTCAGGTAACGGTGGAGGGATTCGGAAACTCATGCAACCTCGGTGGTACGTCATCCATACTCTGGCGGGGAGTGAACACAAGGTCAAGGCGAACCTGGAGCGCCGCATCGCTTCCATGGGGATGCAGGACCAGATTTTTCGGGTTGTTGTTCCCATGGAGGAGACGATTGAAGTTCGACGCGGGAAGAAGCGTTTCACCAAGCGGAAGATTTTTCCAGGATATGTCATGGTCGAGATGATCATGAACGACCGTTCCTGGTACGTGGTGCGGAACACTCCAGGAGTCACAGGATTCGTTGGTTCAGGAATGCGGCCTGAGCCTCTGAGTGACGAAGAAGTGAAGGTCATCCTCCGTCAGACGGGAATTGAGAAGAAGCCACGCCTGGACATTGAAAAGGGCGAGGTTGTGAAAGTCATCTCCGGGCCATTCCTGAACTACACCGGAACAGTGGAGCACGTCGACCATGAACGGGGAAAGGTCACGGTGCTTCTCTCCATTTTCGGCCGGGAGACCCCTGTAGAACTCGAGTTTTCTGATGTTGAAAAACTCTGACGAGGTGGACAGGTTATGGCAAAGAAAGTCGTGGCAATGGTGAAGCTGCAGATCCCCGGAGGGATGGCTACTCCTGCACCTCCGGTTGGACCAGCCCTGGGGCAGCACGGCGTGAACATCATGGAGTTCTGTAAGGCCTTTAATGCCCAGACGGAGAAGGACCGGGGGGTGCTCATCCCGGTAGAGGTTACCATTTATTCGGACCGTTCCTTCACCTTTGTGTGTAAAACGCCCCCTGCGTCGTTCCTCATTCGTCAGGCTCTGGGCATTGAGAAGGGTTCCGGCGAACCCAACCGGGTCAAAGTGGGAAAAATTCCGCGGTCGAAGCTACGGGAGATTGCGGAGAAGAAGATGCCCGACCTCAATACCACCGATATCGAGGCGGCCATGCGCATTATCGAGGGCACAGCCCGGAGCATGGGTGTTGAGGTCGTGGAGGGATAAGGGAGGAGTAGGTATGGCCGAGCGGAGCAAGAGATACCTCGCGCTCAAGGCAAAGATTGAACCCGGGAAGCTCTATGACCCCGAAAGCGCCGTCCGTCTTCTGAAGGAAATGGCCAGCGCCCGTTTCAACGAGACGGTGGAGATGGTGCTGAACCTCGGTATTGATCCGAGACAATCAGACCAGCAGGTTCGGGGGACGGTCGTTTTGCCCCACGGGACGGGGAAAACGGTCCGGGTTCTGGTCTTTGCGCAGGGCGAAAAGGCGAGGGAGGCCCAGGAAGCGGGAGCGGATTACGTCGGTGGAGAAGAGCTTGTGGAGAAAATCCAGAAGGGGTGGTTTGAGTTCGACGCAGCGGTGGCCACCCCGGACATGATGCGCATCGTGAGTCGCCTCGGGAAAATCCTCGGTCCCCGGGGGCTTATGCCGAATGCTAAGACCGGAACAGTAACCTTCGACATTGCCCAGGCTGTGCGGGAGATCAAGGGTGGGCGAATTGAAATCCGGAATGATAAGCTCGGCAATGTCCACCTTCCCATTGGGAAGGCGTCGTTTACTGAAGAGCAGATTCTCGACAACTTCTATGCTGCTTTGGATGCCGTGGTTCGTCTGAAGCCTCCTGCGGCAAAGGGTCGGTATATCAAAAAAATCGTTCTCTCCCTTACCATGAGTCCTGGTGTTCCCGTTGACGTCAACACTGCCCTCGCCCGGATGGAGAAGAGAGCGGCCTGAGAGGTGAAGAGAACGAAGACCCTGATCTTCGAAGGGTAAAAGAGGTGCCTGAGAACCAGGGGCGCAAGCTTAAAAATCCTGGGGAGGCAAGGATGCGAGAAGACTCCTCAGGGGGAGTCTTCTCTTTTTTGTGTGGAAGGGAGGTTGATGGTGTTTGGAAAGAAGCGAAAAGGAGAAAATTGTTGGCGAGCTCCTTGAGCGGTTGAAGAAAAGCCAGGCGGTTTTCGTCGTGGGCTACCATGGCATGGATGTCCCCACCATGGAGCAGCTGCGGCGGAACCTGCGGGGCATTGAGGGAGAGCTCAAGGTTGCCAAGAACACCCTCATGCGCCTTGCTCTGGGACAGGCTGGCTTTTCGGGAGAAGACCACCTCCTGAAAGGTCAGAATGCCTTTGTCTTCTCCTATCGTGACGTGGTTCAGGTGGCAAAGGCCCTGGCTGACTTTGCGAAGAAATTCCCACAGCTTGAAGTGAGGGGTGGCTTCCTGGGGACGAGGCTCCTCACCGCCCAGGATGTGCAGCGTCTGGCAGAGCTTCCCTCCCGGGAGGAGCTCCTTGCCCGGGTGGTTGGTGGCGTTGCTGCGCCGCTTGTGGGACTTCTCGGTGTGCTCCAGGGGGTTTTGCGGAACTTCGTGTGGGTGCTGAAGGCCATTGAAGAGAAAAAGCGTACTGAAAAGGAGGCATGACCCATGACCAAAGAGGAGATCATCGAAGCGATTGAGAAGATGACGGTTCTTGAACTTGCAGAACTCGTGAAGGCTCTCGAAGAGAAGTTTGGGGTTTCTGCGGCCATGCCGGTGGCTCAGGTTGCTGCTCCGGTTGCCGGACCTCAGGCTGCAGCTCCTGCTGAGGAAGAGGAGAAGACCGAGTTCGACGTCATCTTAAAGAGTGCTGGTCCTCAGAAACTCCAGGTGATCAAGGAAGTCCGGGCCATCACCGGCCTTGGCCTCAAGGAGGCCAAAGACCTTGTGGACAACCCGCCAAAACCCATCAAGGAAGGCATCAGCAAGAAAGAGGCCGAGGAAATCAAGGCAAAGCTCGAGGCCGTGGGTGCTGAGGTGGAAATCAAGTAAAGGGAGCGCCGCCCTTCGGGGCGGCCTTTTCCCATGCCTAGAAAATCTCTCCCGCGCCTTTACGCTTCTCTCTTCCTTGTCTCCCTCATCTGGGGTCTGAACTTTGGCATTATGCGCCTTGGGGTCCTTGCCCTGGGGCCTCTGGCTTTCCCGTTCCTCCGGTTCCTCCTGAGTACGCCGCTGTTCTTTCTGGTGCTTTGGAGAACCGAAGGCTCGGTGGGTATTGCGTTGCAGGATGTACCGCTCTTTTTCCTCCTTGGGGCCATAGGGTTTGGACTGTATCAGCCCCTCTGGAGTTTTGGGCTTCGCCTGAGCCTGGCGTCGCACTCGGCACTTTTGCTCTCTCTCACCCCGGTCATCGTGGCGATTGTGGTCCTTTTGCGGGGTGAAGAGGGATTCCGGGGAGTGAACTTCGCGGGGATTCTCCTTGGATTTCTGGGAATTGTGGTCCTCGCTGCTTTCCAGGGTAAAAAACAGGGAGGACAGACAGTGCTCCTTGGAGACCTTCTCACCCTTGGAGCGGCTCTCCTGTGGGGACTGTACTGCTACTTTGGGAAACTCCTCCTTCAGAAGTACTCTCCCTTGAAAAGCAGTGCTTGGAGCATGCTCTTTGGCGTGCTTACGATGTTTCCGGTGTGCGCCCGGGATGTCTTCCGGATTCCTCTTCGCAGCCACTTCACGCCGGTGTTGCTCTTTGTCTTTCTCTACGGGACCGTTCTTTCCTCTCTTGTGGCCTATGTACTCTGGATGCGGGGTATCGAGCAGCTTGGTGCCTCAAGGACCACAGCTTTCCAGTATGTGACCCAGATTTTCGGTGTCATCGGTGCCTGGCTGATTTTCCGCGACCCTCTGAACCTGCGCCTTTTTGTCAGCATGGTCCTCATTGCTCTGGGACTTCTCCTCACCCAGTGGAGAGCTCCCCTTCAGAAGGTATAGGAGGTATCCTATCCCCTCGTGGATAATGTCCCCCCAGGCGTGGAGGACCTCGGCTCTGGGGAGAAACCGCTCAAAAGAGAGTGCTGTTCCTGTGCTGAGCAGGGGATGGGCAGGACAGGGAGTGATGTCGGCTTCGGGATAACATCTGCGGAAGGCAAGGAGTGCCCTGGGAAGGTGCACTTCAGAGGTCACAAGGTAGAAACTGTGAATGCCCAAGGCTTTGAGAAGCGCTGTTGTGTACTGGGCGTTTTCCCAGGTTGTGCGGGAGTACGCTTCGAGTATGATGTCCTCAGGGGAAACCCCAAATGTTCCAAGCACCTCGAAGGCCACCTCTGCCTCGGTGAGCGGTTGTTCCTTGTGGAGCTTTCCCCCGCTCACGATGATGGGGAGGGGCCTTTCCCGGTAGAGGAGAAAGGCCCGGTACACTCTGGCAAGACTCACAGGGCTCAGAAGGAGATTCCCCGTTCCCTGGTCTTTGACCACTCCTCCACCTAAAACGACAATGGCTTGAGGAGGGGAAAGAGCAGGCGCAAAGGAGGGACGGGGAAGAAGCAGGATCGTCCACCCTGTGGAGAAGAGGTAGAGAAAGAGCGCGAAGAGCACGTATCCCCATGCCCGCCGTCGGTGAATTCTTGCTCGTATGCCCAAAAGCAGGCACACTGAGAGAATGACGCCGGGAAAATCCACAAAGGCACCGACGATTTTCCCTAAAAGGACCATCTCGCTTCTCTCCTTGTGGTATCCTTGTACTGTACATAGATAGGATAGCAGAACGGGGTGGTGGACATGGCAAAGGTTGTTGTTCTTGCCCGCTCTTTCGCCCGTGCCTCTTCAGAGCCCCTGGAGATCCTCCAGGAAGCTCACCTTGAGGTGGAAAGGAAGGCGAATCCCGAGCCGGAGAACGAAGAAGTCGTGGCTGGGCTCATAGGAGATGCTGAAGGAGTTATCGTTGGTGTGGACCGTGTTGGAAGGGTGGTTCTTGAACGGTGTCCGAATCTCCGGGTCATCGCCAAGCACGGGGTGGGGGTGGACAACATCGACCTTGAAGCGGCAAGAGAACACGGTGTTGTTGTGGCCAACGCTCCCGGGACAAACACCGAATCGGTGGCGGATATGGCCTTTCTCCTCATCCTCTCCTGCGCCCGGAACCTGCCGCTTCTTATGGAGAACGTTCACAAGAAGATCTGGGGTTCGCAAACCCTCGGGGTGGAACTCGAAGGGAAAGTGCTCGGTATTGTCGGCCTTGGACGTATCGGGAGAAGCGTCGCCCGGAGGGCTCTGGGTTTTGGGATGCAGGTGGTGTACTACGACCCCCTTGTCGAGGATGAAGCCTTTCGCCGTGTCTCCCTTGAGGATCTCTTTGCGATTGCCGACTTTGTCTCTCTCCATGCCCCTCTGACACCAGAAACAAAACACCTTGTGAACGAGCGGCTTCTTTCACTCATGAAAAAGGACGCCTTTCTCATCAACACCGCCCGCGGGGAGCTCGTTGACGAGGAAGCCCTCTTCCGCGCTCTTAAAGAAGGCCGCATTGCTGGAGCGGGTCTTGATGTCCTCTCCTTTGAGCCGCCTTTCGAGAGCCCGCTCCTTACCCTCCCGAACGTCATCGTAACCCCGCACGTTGCAGCACACACGAAAGAAGCGAATATCAAAATGGGGAAAATTGCGGCGCTCAATGTCGTCCGGGTCCTCAGGGGTGAGGAACCATTGTTCCGGGTGGTGTGACGTGCGAAGAATGCCACAGCGCCTCTCCTGGGGTGCAATCCTCTTTTTCCTTCTTCTTTTGCTTTTCTACTACGCCGTCTCCCAGAGGGCCCCAGGAGAGTACATCGTCATTCGGGTGATTGACGGGGACACCATCGAGCTCAATACTGGTGAGAAGGTCCGCTACATTGGCATCAATGCTCCTGAGCTCCACCATCCCCAGAAAGGGGTGGAGTATTTCGCCCGGGAGGCCTATGAGGCGAACCGCCGCATGGTGGAGGGGAAGAGGGTCCGTCTTGAGTTTGACGTTGAGAAGCGTGACCGCTACGGGAGGTTACTCGCCTATGTGTACGTTGACGATATCATGGTGAACGAGTGGCTTGTGGCCAACGGTTACGCCCAGGTGGCCACCTTCCCCCCAAACGTCAGGTACGCCGAGCGGTTCCGGAAACTTGAAGCCGAGGCCCGCCGCCTGAAAATTGGCCTCTGGGGAAATCACAAGAGGCAATGAGGCTCCTTTTTAGAGGAGCCTCACCGCTTCCTTGAAACGGCGAGCAAGGTCCGTCAGTTCTTCCCATTTCTTCCCTTCGATGAGGTCTTTGCGCACGAGCGACCCTCCAACCCCCACACAGGAAGCCCCAGCCCTCAGGAAATCGGCGACGTTTTCCAGGTTCACCCCTCCTGTGGGGCAGAGTTTGATGTGAGGGAAGGGTCCCTTGAGCTCCCGGATATACGACGGTCCAAGACTTGATGCCGGGAAGACCTTTACCACCTCCGCACCGCTTTCCCAGGCTCTGAGGATTTCTGTTGGGGTCAGCGCCCCGGGGATGATGGGGACGTCGTACCGGTGGGCCATCTCGATGACCCGCTCGTTTAGCGAAGGGGTGACCAAGAACTGGGCGCCACTTGCGATGCAGAGCCTTGCTGTCTCGGGATCAAGAACTGTCCCTGCTCCAAAAAGGACGTCATCCATGTGCTTTCGAACTTCCTCGAGGATTCCAAGGGCCCCCGGGGTTGTCATGGTGACCTCGATGCAGTGGATGCCCCCCCGCTTCAGTGCTTCCACAGCCTCCATGAGGGCCTGAGAGCTCTGGGCACGGATAATGGCGATGATTTTTTCCTCCTCGATGCGCTGCACGATTGCCGCTTTTCCTTTAAGGCTCACGGTGCCTCCTCCTCTCCTGTTTTTCCCCATTATACCTGAAAAATTCCCAGCAAGGTATCTTGACAGAACTTGTAGCTATGTTTAAGATTTAAAAGTAGTAACAAGTTGGAGGGGTTTATGAAACGCCTGGTTTCCGATATCCCTCTGTACGCTAAAATCTCCAGAATCCTGAAGGAAGAAATAGCGAGCGGCCTCTACAAGGTCGGCGACCTTCTTCCCTCAGAAGAAGAGCTTGAGAGGCGTTTTGGCGCAAGCCGCACAACCATCCGCAACGCCCTGGGAGAATTGGAGCGCGAAGGTCTTGTGCTTCGCAGGCGGGGAAAGGGGACAATCGTTCAGGAACCCAAAGCCGCCCAGAACATGAACGTCATCAGCTCCTTCACGGAAACCCTTCGGGAGAAAGGTGTGCAGGTTGGGACGGGAATCGTCACCATCGAGCTCATCCCTGCACCTCCCAGAGTTCTTGCAGCCCTGGGCCTGGAGAAGGGCGAAAAGGTATATCTTGTTCAGCGTACAAGGCTTGCTAATGGTGTACCGATTGCTTTCATGACGAACTACCTTCTTGCCCGGGTTGTTCCGGGATTAGAAGGGAAAAAGGAGGCCCTGCGCGAGGTCGGTCTCTACCAGCTCCTTGAAGAAGAGTACGGCCTGGTGCTGAAAAGGGCCGTGGAGACCATTGAGGCATACCTCAGTGGACCGCTTGAAGCGGATATCTTGCAGATCCCGGAAAAGGTACCACTTTTCCACACGGTGAGGATTACCTATCTTGAAGATGGTACTCCTTTTGAAATGGTGATTTCCATTATTCGTGCCGACAAGTACGAGTACAAGGTCTATCTCGAAGGTAGGCCGAAAAAGTAGGGAAGGGGGTCTGCTGTTTGTCGTACAGGAAGGTCAACCTTTTCGAATGCACGGCGGAACAGGGGAAAAACACCTTTGGTGAGGTTTTGAACTCTCTTGGCACAAGCGTCATCCGGGATACCTTAATGCTTCTTCGGGAGGGGGATACCGAGACCGGCCGGATTACCGTGGGGTATACCATTATTTACCCCCACTGTAGCACCCGGGGACACGAACATGCCCCCCTCGAAGAGGTGTACTTTGTGACCTCGGGGAAGGGCGTCATGGAAGTTGGTGCGGAGCGCTTTGAAGTGGCAAGCGGTGACGTGGTGTACATCCCGGGAGGAGAATTCCACCGGGCCGAAAATCCCTTTGACCTTCCTCTGGAGTACGTCTGGGTCACGGTGAAAAAGGAAGGCTGACATGAGGAAGGCTGTTCTTGTCGTTGATGTCGGTACCGAGAGTGTCCGGGCAGCTTTAGTCGACGAAGAAGGCAAGATCCTCGCGCTGGAGAGCAGGGGTCTTGAGTTCTTCTCCCCCTCTCCTGGCTGGGCCGAGCAGAGCCCTGAGGAGTGGTTCTCTGCAGCCTGTGCGTGCATGCAGGGGGTCCTGGGAAAGGGTGCAGGGGTCGAAATCCTTGCCCTGGGGGTCAGCGCACAGATGCATGCCGTTGTCCCGGTGGATCGAGAGGGAAGGCTTCTTTTGCCCCGGGTGCCGATATGGTGTGACAAGCGCTCGAGCGAAATCTGCAGGCGGATCCATGAGGTTCTTCCCCCAAAGGAGCAGATAGAGCGGACGGCCAATCTCCTCATTCCCAACTGGTTGGCTCCCAAAATGTGCTGGATTCGGGAGCACCTCCCGGAAATTTACGTCAAAACCTCCCGGTTCCTCACCGCAAAGGACTACCTCAATTTCCGTTTCACCGGAACACAGTACATCGATTTTTCCGAAGCTTCAGGGTCTTTCCTTTTCTCCTGGAGGCGTCGAACCTGGGATATGGATCTCGTGAAGCTCTTTGCCATCGATGGAGAGAAACTCCCTCCCATCGTTTCCTCCTCCTTTGTGGTGGGTGGTCTCAGGAAAGATGTAGCTACCTCTCTCTCCCTTCCCGAGGGACTTCCTGTGGTGTGCGGTGCAGGAGATATGCTGTGCCTTCTCCTCGGTGGGGGTATGGTTGAGAAGGGACGCTCCTGTGATGTTACCGGTACAGCAGCCGATGTCTCTGTGTACCTTGCGGAGCCGCTCCTCTCTCCGCGCCTCATGAATCTCCACCATGCGGTGGACGGGTGGATTAGCTTTGGGATTCTTGACAGCGGTGGGGGGAGCATGAAGTGGCTTCGTGATGCTTTGTACACTTTTCGTGGACAACCCGTCTCCTATGCCTGGATTGACGAGGAGGCGAAAGCAACCCCTCCGGGAGCGGAAGGCCTCCTCTTTTTCCCCTATCTCCTGGGAGAGCGACTCTTTGGTTCTCCCTGGGCGAGGGGGGTCTTTTTCGGCATCCTCCCCCAGCACCACCGGGGCCACTTTGCCCGGGCGGTGATGGAGGGGGTGTGTTTTGACCTGAAGATGAGCCTTGAGGAAATTGAGCGGTTGAGGGGACAACCTCTGCAGGAGATCCACGCCATAGGTGGGGGGGCAAAGAGCGCCCTGTGGTGCCAGATAAAAGCCGATATCTACGAGAAACCCGTTGTGACCCTCAAGGAGACTGAGGGGGGCATTATGGGAGCGGCGATGCTTGCGTTTTCCGGGGTGACGGGGGAGACGGTCTCTTCCTTGGGAAGGCGATGGCTCCATGTGGACCGGAAGTTCATCCCCGCACCGGAGCATCAGGCGGTGTACCGCAAGCAGTACGCACTCTTTCGGGAGTTCCACGATCTCTTTCAGGTAGCCTTTGAACGGTATCGAAAGGAGGCATAGCGGTGCTTCTGTACCATTCCTTCATCAACGGCCAGTGGGAAGAAGGAGAGGGGTTCATAGAGGTTGTCGACCCATCTACTGGTGAGGTTTTTGCTGCGGTTTCAAAAGTCACCCCAAAGCAACTCCGTCAAGCTATTGAAGGGGCCCATCAGGCTTTCCGGTCCTGGTCGAAGAGACTTCCCGTGGAGCGAACCCGGCTTCTTTTGAAGGCAGCGGACCTCGTCCGATCACGGGCGAAAGACATTGCAACCCTCCTTGCTCGGGAGCAGGGAAAAGCCTTTCCTGACGCTGAGCGAGAAGTCCTTGGGGCGGCCGACTGCCTCGAGTACTATGCCTGCCTGGGAATGAACATCCTCGGGGAAATTCCTCCTTCCAATGCCCCGAAGCTCCGGAGTTTTGCCATCCGCCAGCCTGTCGGTGTCGTTTTTGCCGTGGCAGCCTGGAATTACCCCGTCAGCCTTATTTCCTGGAAAGTTGCTCCGGCCCTTGCTGCGGGTTGTACGGTGATTGTGAAACCCTCGCGCGAGACCCCTCTCTCCACGATAGAATTCGTCCGGGCCTGTAACGATGCCGGACTCCCTGAAGGGGTGCTCAACGTGGTGAGTGGAGACAACACCCTCATCAGTGAGGAAATTTTCTCTAACCCCCTGGTACGTCTTGTCGCACTCACGGGGTCCACAGCCACGGGAAAGGAGTTCATCCAGGCCTCAGCAAAAACGGTGAAACGCCTCGTTCTTGAGCTTGGAGGACATTCGCCCTTCATTGTTTTCGGTGATGCCAATTTCGACCGGGCAGTGAAAGACGGTGTACGACGGGCTTTCCGCAATGCTGGGCAAATCTGCAACTCGGTGAACCGGATTTTTGTTGAAGAACCCATAAAGGAAAAGTACGTCGAAGCTTTTGTGGCGGAAACGAAGAAACTCCGCCTTGGAGGAGCCTTTGACACTCCTGTTCCTGACGTGGGACCCATGGTGAACGAGGCAGGGGTGCGGAGGATGGAAGAGTTTGCGAGGGATGCTGAGGAGAAGGGAGCCAGGATCCTCTGTGGGGGGAAACGGCCTTCTGACCCTCGCCTGGCAAAGGGATTTTACTTCGAACCTACGGTGGTTGTGGACGTGACCCTCGAAATGAAACTCATGCAGGAGGAACCCTTTGGTCCCATTGTGGGGATTGACTCCTTCAGGACCATCGACGAGGCCATAGAGAAGGCCAACAGCGTCCCTTACGGTCTTGTGGCCTATGTGTACACCGAGGATGTCCGGAAAGCCTTCTACGTTGCCGAAAACCTCGAATGGGGCTCCGTGGCCATCAACAACATCAATCCCGATAGTCTCTACGCCCCCTATCCGGGCTGGAAAGAGAGCGGCCTGGGGGTGGAGCTTGGCTGGCATGGCCTTGAGGAGTACCTTGAATGGAAGCATATCAAGATGGGGGTGATGTGAAGTGGAAAAAAACGATCTTTTTAGTCTAAAGGACTATGTCTCTGTGGTAACGGGAGCTGCCGGAGGTTTGGGGGAAAGCATAGCTTGCGGCCTTGCTAGGTACGGCTCTTCTATTGTTCTGTTTGATCTTGATCTCGAAAGGATAAAAAAAGTGTGGGAAAAAGTGGAAGGAGAAGGGGTTAAGGCCTTAGGTCTTCATTGTGATGTTACAAACTATTCACAGGTCGAAGCATCCCTTGAGGAGACGATAAAAGCTTTCGGGAAAGTGGACGTTCTGGTTAACTGTGCAGGTATAACGGCGAGGGGGAAAGCTGAAGAGATAGGCATTGAAGATTGGATGAAGGTGATATCCGTCAACTTAACCGGGGTTTTCTTCTGTTGCCAGGTCTTTGGAAGACACTTTATAAGGCAGGGCAAAGGTAATATAATAAATATAGCATCGGTGGTTGGACAACGGGGGCTTTTTCATCCCCTTGATCTTGCTTCTCCATACTGTGCGAGTAAAGGAGGGGTTATCCAGCTCACCCGTGCTTTAGCTGCGGAGTGGGCGAAGTATAATATTCGGGTGAACGCGATTGCCCCGACCTATTTCCTAACTGATATGACCCGTTCCCTCCTTGAAAATCCGGAGTTCTCGGGATATCTTAAGTGGAAAATCCCTCTGGGAAGGCCCGGCAGACCTGAAGAAATCGTTGGACCAGTTGTTTTCCTTGCTTCAGAGGCCTCGAGCATGATTACTGGTCACATCCTTAACGTCGACGGGGGGTGGACCGCTATCTGAAGTTTCTTGAAAAGGAGGTGAGGATTTGCGCGAGAAAGAGATTGTGTTCCGGTTCTGGAGTTTTTGGCAGTTTGCGGAAATGTGAGACGAGCAAGATTAAAAAGTTCGTGAAGGGAGGAGGTTGTGTTATGAGGAAATTGGTGGGTTTTGGTCTAGTGGTTATCGTTGTGTTAGCATTGCTCTTAGGCCTTTGCAGCAGTAGTGCTTTTGGTGAGGTGCGAAAGGTAAAAGTTGGACTCTCGTGGAACGAAAAGTTACACTCTTTGATCCAAGCATGGGAAGATTACATGATTCAGTATAGCAAAGAATATGGCAAGGAAAAGGGATTGGAATTCGAGTGGATCGTGACTGTTGCTGATAGTGACCCTGTGCAACAAGCAGCTAATATCGAAAACCTGATAGCTCAAGGGGTTGATATTATTATTGCTCGTGCTCACGATGCTGCAGCAATCGGAGCATCTATAAAGGCTGCTCGTGAGGCAGGGATACCCTTTGTAACTTTTGACCGGGAGTGCTCCACAGAGGTTCCTACAGCTCATGTTGGAGCCGATAGCTATAATCAAGCTGTTACAACTGCACTGTATTTTGCGGGTTTGCTGAAGGGTTTGGGAATAAAGGGTAAAGTCATAGAAGTCATGGGTGACTTGAGAGACATGAACGCTGTGTATCGCTCCAAGGGCTGGCATTACGTTGAGGATCTGCTCGGAGCTTGGGAGACGATTGCTCAAGTACCAACTGAGTGGAATCCAGAGAAATTCTACACAGGCGTGAAAAACGCTCTTCAAGCTCATCCTGAGGCCAATGCTCTCTTCGTTCATAGCGATTTTTGCTTCTCAGCAGTAGAAAAGGCTTTGACTGAGCTTGGGCGGCTGGCTCCGGTTGGTGACCCGAAACACATTTGGATTGCTGCTCAAGACGTCAATCCTCAAGGTTATGACGCTATGGTAAAAGGCTATATTGATGTCGCAACGACATATGACGCTTACTTTCACGCCGTTGAAGCAGTTAAGGTTATCACTAGCATTCTCTTGGGTGAGGAGGTACCAAAGGGCCAGAAGTTCTTGGTTGCAGGACGAGTCGCAACTCCTGATAATGTCGAAAAGTTAGAGAACATGTGGGCGCGAGAATACAAAGATTAGGGAAAACTGACAGGGGAATGGGGTACACCCCATTCCCCTGTCTATCCTGAAAGCTGAAAGGGTTTGGTGAAAATGTTGAGAAGAGAAGAAGCAATTCGCTATTTGCCGCTCATGGTGTTTGTGGTCATTGTTATCATCTTGGGATTGGTTGTTCCTCAACTTCTCTCAGTCCGCAACATTGTCAACGTTTTGAACCAGTCCGCTGCCCTTGGGCTTATGGCTGTTGGCATTACTTTTACGATGGTAACGGGAGGGATTGATCTTTCAGGGCCTTCGGTTATGGCTCTGGGTGGAATATTAGGGGCAATGGTTATGCGTGAGGGCGGTCCCTTGGTTATAGGTGTAGTCGTCATGGTGCTTTTTTGTATGGCCCTTGGCATGCTCAACGGCTTTGCGGTTGCTTATTTAAAGATGGTGCCTTTCGTAGTTACCCTCTCGATGATGTACATATCTATGGGGGCGTCTATCTGGCTTACCCGGGAGGTAAGTGTTAGTGTGCCTCCGGCTTTTGTCAAAGTGCTTACTTTCCGGATACTGGATCTGCCATTTCCCGTTTTTTTGTTCTTTGCTATAGCCTTTTTGGCTTTTGGATTTTTGCGAAAGACCCAGTATGGTCGTTGGCTATATGCTACAGGTTCGAATCCAACTGTAGCGAAAATTCTTGGGGTTCCTGTAGAACAGGTGGTTTTTAAGGCGTATCTTTTTTCGGGCCTTTTTGCCGGTCTATCTGCTGTAGTAACCACGGCTCGCCTTATGTCAGCTTCCTCCAAGATGGGGGGTGAGGGAGTGATTTTAAACGTTGTTGGAGCAGCGGTTGTGGGAGGGGTGAGCGTGCATGGTGCTGAAGGGAGTGTTTTAGGAGCGGCTATAGGGGCTATTTTTATTACGATTCTTGAGAACATGATGAACATGATGCAGGTATCTTATTACCTTAGCCTCATAGCTAAGGGTAGTCTTGTCGTTGCAGTGGTTGCTTTTGATTGTTGGCGTAAAGAGCGATTCTATTACAAACGGGGTTGATAAGCATGTTTTGGACCCAGGGGTTCAAAGAAAAACTTTTTATTTCGTTGTCCCTTAGTAGGCTTTTTTTAATAGCGATTGTTGTTTTCTTTGGTTTTTCCCTCTTGACCAAGAAATTCTTGTCGTTGACAAATCTCTTTAATTTCATGCATGCTTCAGTTCCCCTTATGTTTGTTGCTACGGGGCTGACTATTGTAGTCTTAGCTCGTAACCTTGACATATCAGTTGGTTCCGTTGCTTTTTTGGCTCCCGTAGTTGGTTCAACCTTGCTCGTACGATACGGTTTTCCTCTCCCTCTTTCAGTTGGTGTTGTTCTCCTTGTTGGCCTTTTAGCAGGGTTGTGTAACGGCCTTATTGTTACGAGGCTCAAGGTGAATTCTTTTATTGCCACCTTAGGAACCATGATGGTGTTCCGAGGTATTGGTTTGCAGATTGTGAAGGGGCGTACTATAGGCCTTCCTTCCGTTCTGAGCAACTTGAGCAGTGTTCGTTTTGGGGGATTTTATTGGGATATTCTTGTTTCCCTTGTTTTCTTAATCTTTCTTCATGTTGTGCACACTCGAACACCTTTTGGCCGTTACGTTTCGGCTGTAGGGAGTGACCCAGATGTCTGCAGAAGAGCTGGTATAGACGTGGATAAAGTTGTTTTGCTCTCTTTTCTCTTGTCTGGCTTGTTTGCAAGTGTGGGAGGGCTATGGCTTAGCATGCAGCTTGGCTCGGTTTCCCTTCGTATGGGCATAGGCATGGAGTTTGTCGCCTTAGCAAGTATCGTGATAGGGGGCATCAGTCTCTTCGGTGGGGAGGGATCCCTGTTTCCAGGACTTTTGCTTGGCGTCTACATACTCTATATGATAGAGAGTGGTTTGAATTACTTGGGTGTATCGCCGTATTTCTATCCCTTCGTTCGTGGTGGATTGATATTCAGCGCGATGTATGTAGATTCGTTGCGTGTTCGCTTGACTAAAGAGGGGAAAACTTCCTCTGTTAAGGGGTGAGGTTACCTGTGGAAGATTGGAGAGAGGCTTCAAGGAAGGTAGTATTAGAGGTTAAAGGTCTTTGCAAGTTTTTTGGTGGCATAAAAGCAGTAAATAACGTTGACTTTAAGCTCTACGAGAGGGAGATCGTGGGCATAGTCGGTGACAACGGAGCTGGGAAATCGACGCTTATTAAGGTTCTTTCTGGTGTTTATGAGAAGACTGCGGGGAAGATCTTTGTGCATGGGCAGGAAGTGGAGATACGGAATCCAGGCGATGCAAGGAGGCTTGGTATTGAGACGGTTTATCAGGATCAGGGGCTTATACCCATTTTTGATGCTGCCTCAAATCTTTTCCTGGGAAGGGAAAAACTTCAGGAAGGTTTCCTCGGAAGAGTTTTTAAACTCGTAGATGACAAGTTTATGATTCAAGAAACAGAAAGAACTCTAAGTTCCCTCGGTATAGATATTAAAGATGCTCGCTCGAAAGTCTTGTATCTGTCAGGGGGACAGAGACAAACAGTCGCTATTGGAAGAGCTGTGTACTGGAAAGGGAAGATTCTTATCTTCGATGAACCGACGAATAATCTTGGGGTAAAACAGGAACGGAGAGTTTTAGAACTCATCAAGAGGATCAGGGACGAATTAGGAGCCTCTATTATCATTATTAGCCATAATATTGCGCATATTTTCGAGGTCGTTGATAGAATTATCGTTCTTAGAAATGGGGAGAAAGTGGGAGAGAAACTGAAAACAGAGACTAATCCTGCTGAAATTGTAGCAATGATAACAGGGGTTAGTTAGGGTATAAATCTTGACAAGGAGGTGTTTTATCGTGGGTTATGAGATGGTCTTCGACCTTCCCCGCAAGATGAAAGCGGTGGTGAACCACGCTCCCTATGACTTCCGTCTTGAGGAGATTCCGGTTCCAGAGGTTGGTCCTGAGGAAGTCCTCATCCGGGTGGGGGGATGCGGTATCTGCGCTGGGGATGTGAAGACCTTCCACGGGAATCCCCGGGTGTGGGGTGGTAATGGCCATCCTCCGTACGTGGTGACCCCGGTTGTTCCAGGACACGAGTTCTTCGGCCAGGTGGTGGCCCTGGGAGAAGGGGCAAAGGAGAAACACGGTGTTTCCCTGGGAGACTGGGTGGCCGTGGAGCAGATTATCCCCTGTGGGGTGTGCCGCTTCTGCCAGGAAGGGAGCTACTGGATGTGTGAGCGGCACTACATTTTCGGTTTCAAGCGCCATGAGGCTGAGGGAGGATTTGCCGAGTACATGCGCTTGCCCCGAAACTCCCGGATTCACAGACTCCCGGAAGGATTTCCTCTTCGGGTTGCGCCCTACATTGAACCCCTGGGATGCGCCATCCATGCCGTGGACCGGGCAGATATCACCTTCCGGGACGTGGTGGTCATTGCCGGGATGGGGGCCATAGGCCTGGGCATGCTCCAGGTAGCTCGTCTGAGAAACCCCCGGCTCCTCATCGCCGTCGATGTCATCGAGAAGCGCCTGGACCTCGCGAAGAAACTCGGTGCTGACCTTGTTCTCAACCCGAAAGTCGTGGATGTGGTGGAGGAGGTCAAGCGCCTCACCGATGGCTACGGGTGCGACGTGTACATCCACGCAAGCGGCAATCCCCAGGGGGTCATCCAGGGGCTGAACATGCTCCGCCGCCTTGGCCGTTACGTGGAGTTCAGCGTCTTCAACGCCCCAACGACAGTGGACTGGAGCATCATTGGCGACGTCAAGGAGCTCGATATCCGGGGTGCCCACCTGAGCCCCTGGACCTACCCTGTGGCTATCCGGTTTCTCCATGAGGGCCTTGTGAAGGCCGATGAGATCATCACCCATGAACTTCCCCTTGAGGAGTTCAAGAGAGGGTTTGAGCTTGCCGAGAAAGGCGATGAAGCCATTCGGGTGGTGCTCAAACCATAAGAAGGAGGTAGAGGAATTGTGCCTTTGAGGTATGCCGTTCACGCGTATGCTTGGACTGGCAAGTGGAGCAACGCTACTTTGGATCTCATTGATCGTGCGAAAGACCTTGGTTTCGATCTCATTGAGATTCCTCTCATGGATATAGATCTTGTTGATCCTCAAAGGATTAAGGAAAGACTTAACAGGGTGGGAATAGACGTTATTACATCAACGGCATTGCAAGAACACCAGGATGTTACCAGCGACGATCCTGAAATCCGGCGGAGGGGGGTAGAATACCTTATTCGCTGTGTAAGGGTAAGTGCAGAAATTGGAGCGAAGAGTTTTTCAGGGGTTATTTACTCCGCTATGGGGAGAAGAATTGACACCATGCCAGGGGAAGTTTATTGGGAGCGGGCAAGCTCTGCGTTGCGGGAAGTGGCTCGAGTAGCCCAGGATTTTGGTATCACGATAGGGATTGAGCCTATTAATCGCTACGAGACCTTTCTTATAAACACCTGTGAACAAGCTCTACGCTTGAGGGAAATGATTGGAGAGTCCAATGTTGGGATTCACCTTGATACATATCACATGAATATTGAGGAGAATAACTTCTATGAACCCACTAAAATGGCTCTTCCATACCTCTGTCACTACCACTTGAGCGAGAGCCATAGAGGAACACCTGGGACAGGGACCGTCAATTGGGACGAGGTGTTTAAGGCTCTTGCAGAAGGAAACTACCAAGGAGTAGTAGGAATGGAGTCTTTCGTCGAAGTGGCTGAATCGATGCGCGCCGCGACGTGTATCTGGCGTAAATTGGCCCCTTCAACAGAATTTCTTCTCCGGGAGGGCCTTAAGTTCTTAAAAAGCTTGGAAAGGAAGTATTACTGTGGCTGAGTTTATACTTTGCCCTGAGAGTGACACAGGATTTTGCCTAATATAGGATGTTCGTTAGTTGATCGATAGGATTCTGTTAAAGATTTTCTATTTCTCCAATTATCGCTTTTCTAATTTCATCTGCATCTGTTTCTTCAAGTCTCTTGTTCCCTACGCACCTTCCATGCCTAAGGACGATAACACGGTCTCCAACTCGAAGTATGTCCTCTAAGCGATGGCTTACAATGATAACCGTTATATCCCTCTTTTTTAGCTCCCTGACTAATGCCAGGAGTCTCTCCACTTCACTTATTCCTAGAGCGGCTGTTGGCTCGTCCATAATGACCAATTTGGCATTAGAGCGAATAGCTCGTGCAATAGCTACGGATTGACGCTGGCCACCAGAAAGAGTTTCTATTTTGGAATTTAAGGAGGTAATTTCTATTTTTAGCTTTTGAAGGGTTTCCCAAGCCTCTCTCTCCATCCTTTGTCTGTCAATAACCTTGGTTAATCCACCTAAGACGGTTTTCTCTAGCTCACTACCTAAGAAGACATTCTCGACAACGTCCATGTTCTCTGCTAAGGCTAGGTCCTGGTATATCATTTCTATTCCCAGCTTTCGGGCCTCGCCTGGATGGCTGAATCTAACCTCTTTGCCCTCGAAGAATATCTTACCCTCAGTAGGTGGGTATGCTCCCGCTAAAATTTTCATTAGCGTTGACTTTCCCGCTCCGTTGTCACCCACTAGTCCTACAACTTCTCCTCGTTGCAGACTTATACTTACGTTATCTAGAGCCTTGATCTCCCCGAACTTTTTGCTTATGCCTATCATTTCTACTAAGGGGACAGCGCTTTTCACCGAATCTTCACCCTTTCACTCAATCCGCATGAGCCTGGTTTTAATCGTATCAAACAAGATAGCGATGAAGATTACGATACCTGAAACAGCCTGAACCCAAAACGCAGGGACTCCCAAAATAACCAGACCGCTGTCTATCGTGGTTAGAGTGAGTACTCCTGCGATTGTGTTGATGAGTGAACCTCTTCCTCCTCGCAGGCTTATTCCGCCTATAACGGCAGCAGCCACTGCCTGAAGTTCCATTCCTTCTCCGCCTCGGGAGTGAGCAGCGTTCAAACGCCCTGAGGAGAGAATGCCAGCAGTGGCGGCTAATAGACCACTGAGCACGTAAGCCGCTAAAATAACTTTATCAACCCTGATACCACAAGCCCTTGCAGCAAAAGCGTTTCCTCCTACTGCATAAATGTGTCTTCCAAACTTTCTTTTCGTCAGGACGAAATAAAAGACAAGATAAAGGGAAACCATAATTATCACGGCTATAGGTATAAAGCCTATACTTCCCCCACCCCAAACTCGGTACCATGTTGGGAATCCATAGAGAGTATGGCCAGAAGTAACCACAATGGCTAAACCTCTCAAGGTAAACATTGTTGCAAGTGTGGTGAGGAGAGGGTTCATATCTAACTTCCCTACGCAGAGTCCGTTAAGAAGACCCGCCGTAACCCCTACGAGGAGAACTATTGGAATGGCAAACATTGGATGTACTCCTAAACCGGATGCGGCTGGTTGGCCAGTAACCATGAGCCATCCAGCTACTGAACCGCATAGCGCCGCTATTGATCCGACGGATAGGTCAAATTTTCCAGAGAGAAGACAAATAGATTCTCCTATAGCCATTACGCCAAGGGGGGCTCCATGAAATAAGATGTTCATTAGGTTCGAAAAACTAAAAAATTTTCTATTAAGGGCAGAGAAAATTAAGAAAGCGCCAATAAAAATGAACCAGGTGGAGCCTTTTAAAAAGGCTCTTGGTGCGACGTGCCTAAGGTGGGCAGGAGCTGCTAGAACTCGGTTAATAAGAACAGTAATAGCAGTACTGTTTCTATTCATTTTCCTACCTCCCCAATATGCAGAAAAAGCGCTGGAACGTTCCGGCGCTTTTTCTGCATTAACCTGTTACTTTTCATTCTTGCTTTGAACTGAACCTATTGTTTCTGCTGTTCAGCCTGCTTTTTTTGAAGGTATCCATAGTAATTCGCCCACAGTCTCGGGTCGTCGACGTTGTGGATGTCAACAGGCGTTGTTCTCAGTTTCACTACTGGACCGGTAGGACTTTCTTCGACTACTGCAGGGGACCATAATGCTCCAGGTTTGACAATCTTTTCACCAATTGGTATTGGCTTCCCTTTTAAGTAGTATTCAACGAAAAGTTCCATCGCCAAAAGGCCATAGTCAACAAACGGTTGGTTCATCGAAGCGTCGTGCTTTCTTTCTCGGATCCATTCCAGGGCTTGGGAGGTAGCATCTATACTGACAGTGTAAATATGTCCCTCTTCACCGACCAGCTTTAACCTCCCCATTCTTTCTAATGCTGGTATGACACCTGTAAGGGTAAAATCACTGTGGCAGTATATTCCGTCAAGTTCGGGGTGGGCAGTTAAAACGTCCTCGACAACTTTAGCCCCTACCTCTGGAAGCCATTCGGTAGGCTTACTGATAACGGTAATATTAGGATAGTTTTTCATTACATCGTTAAACCCTGCTCCTCTTAATCTAGCTACGTCTGTGCCCAGTGCACCCTGCAGCTCGAGAACTAATCCTCTTGGCTCGCCATATTTTAGTTCAAGCAGGCGAACCATGAACTCAGCCGCTTGTTTGCCTGCTAAGTAGTTGTCAGCGTATACAGTAACTACAAGCTTGCCCTCAAGGACAGACCTGTCCTGGCACATTACTGGGATACCGAGTTGGTTAAGCTTTTTCACGGCTTCGCTTAGAATAGCAGCATCTTCGGGAACCATGATTATTGCGTTTACTCCTCGCTCTATTAGGTAGTCGATTTGGTTCATCTGCTTTAATGCGTCTCTTTCCGCATTTGTAGTTATGTAATCAAAGCCATATTTCTCACAGCCATCAATTGCTCCTTGCTGAATCATAACCTGCGCTTCGTCAGCTAAAGAAGGAGAAGCTATACCTATCAGCAGTTTTTCTTGGGCATGCACTCCTAAGCACACAGTGAGAACTACTACAAAGGTGGCAAGAGGAAAAACCAACAAAACCCTAAGGAAAAACCAACAAAACCCTAAGGAAAAACCAACAAAACCCTAAGGAAAAACCAACAAAACCCTAAGGAAAAACCAACAAAACCCTAAGGAAAAACCTCATATTCCCCCTCCTTCTGTAAAGCTTCTTTTTAGAGAGAATAACATCGAAACCAACCCTTGTCAAGCACAACATTCTAAGCACTGTCAACCTCTAGTGTTGAAAATTACTCCAAATTGATGTAAGTTATCTCTCCTGGTCTCTACTTTCTTCCTTTTCTTTCCACTCAAAAGATACACAGCCATTACACCGTCAGCGTGCTGTTCGTTCCGGAATCCAGGGATGTTAGGAATAAATTGTGTCTAGGAAATAAAAAGAAGGGTTAATAGGAGGATAAAGATGGATCAAGAGACCCTCGAGCGAATCAAGGAGAAAGCCATCGAGGAAGTTCTAAAGAAGTATTTTGGAATCTTAGAACCCAGAGAGGTGGCTATGCATCGACTCCTGGAAAGAATTACTCGAGAGCATTATGAAAGGAGAACGAGAAATCTTCTTGGAGCATGACCCTGACAACAAGGGCAATGGATACTATCCCAGGTCTCTGAGCGCTGGCTCTTTTCAACTCAATCTTCAGGTTCCCAGGGACAGAAAAGGGAGATTTCGTCCGCATATCCTCCCTGAAACCTGTAAGAGGGTAGACCCGAGCTATGTGGACTTCTCTGAGTTTGGTCATCAACGGGTATTCGGAAGAACAACTCTCCATGTCCCTGAGGGAATTAGGGCTTCCTTACTCCACAGAGGAGATAAACAGAATCAAGGACCTGTTCATCGAAAGACTCCATGATTTCGAACAAAGAGAACTCCCCGAAAATGTGTTCGTCCTCTTCATTGATGCCTGCCATACGGAAATTCAGGAAAACCTGAAAATCAGAAAGGCCTGCGTTGACACAGTCATGGGTATTAATCTACCGGAAAGGAAAGATGTCTATGGTTACTATACCTTCTTTGGGGGTGAAAGTCGGATGGATTGGCTGCGGGTTTTCAATGATCTCATCGAGAGGGGGATAGAGTCGGTCCTGATAGTCAGTGACGACTTTCCGGGGATGGATCGTGCTATCAAGGCCCTCTTTCCGAGAACCGAACACCAGCTCTCCCTATTCATCTGCAGAGAAGTGTAAGAGGATGCCTCTTCATTCGGAGAGCCTTGAGCAATATGCAAACCATGGATTACGAGGAAGCAAAAGAGCGATTTGAGAGACTCCGGAAGCGGCATCAAGACAAATACCCGGCTTTCATCAAATCGGTGAGGTCAAAAAGAGAACACAAGCTCTGTTTTCTGAAATACCCGGAGGAAATCAGAAAGCACATTTACACCACCAATGCAGCAGAAAGTCTCGTAGCAGGATAGAGAATGTCAGAATCAAACTGGGTGGGTATTTTCAGTCTGTCGATATTCTCGAAATTAATCTTAGCTTTGCGTGGATCGATTGAAACAGGGAAGGTGGAAGAAACCTATTCTCACTTTTAAAGCAAAGGCATATGAGCTCCTACAAATCTTTAACCTTAAATTTTATCCTGAGACACATAAATCTTGACAAGCCTCGAATCCAGGGAAACGTCTCGGGAAAGTCCCGAGGTATCTGAAGAAACTCTCTCCAGATTGGTAGTCAGTAGGTTCTTCACTCTGCCACCTCCTCAGAAGAGCTGCAGTCTCCTTTGGGCTTTTCGGAGACTCTGCGCTTTGAAGGTCTGCCAGTAGTTCTTTCTGAAGCTCCTTCTCTTTGCGTCACTTCTCCCCTGGAGCCTTCTCTCCAGAGCCCTCCTAAGATGCCACAGGCAGAGCTCGTTTGGGCCTTAGGGTACACCACGTCCAGGGCTTCCCATACTCCCTGAGCGTCATCGGCCACTGCAAGCTCCACCTTCTGGAGTCCTCTCTGGGAGAGGCGATGCAGAAGCTTTTCCCAAAAGGAGCTCTCTCCAAAGCGGTGGCCTCCCAGTCCAGAACCTTGAAGTTTCCATCGATTTCTCGGGCTTCCCCCACTTTGGTGGAGACCAAGAAAAGAGGGTATAATCAACTGGGGGTGCTAAAGAATGGAAAATGGAAAAAGTGGTTCGTAGGCAGTATGATCGAGAATTCAAGTTGGAGATTCTTCGCCTCTCCAAGAGGAAAAGCAATCCGTAGCTCAAATAGCCTGGGATTTTGGTATACGAGAAAGTCTCATCCACAAGTGGAAGAAAGCTTTTCGGGAGGACCCGCAGGAACCTTTCCCTGGCAAAGGAAACCTGAAAAAAGAGGAAGCCTATGTGCGCCAGTTAGAGAGGGATTTAAAGAGAGTTACCAAGGAAAGGGATATTTTTAAAAAAGCCTTGACCATCTTCTCAAAGACACCACGACGAAGTTTCGATTTATGGATGAACACCGCTCCTTCTTCTCGGTGGAGAGGACGGCCCAGGCATTGAAAGTTTCGGTGAGCGGTTGTTATGCTTTTCGAGCAAAAGGTGAATCGACAAGAAACCAGGAAAACCGGAAACTGATGAGGCTCGAAGAAGCCTTTCGAGAGAGCCACAGGAACTACGGGAGGGGAGGATTACTGCTACTCAGGAAGAGGGGTTACACCTGTGGTGAGAACCGGGTAGCGAAATTGATGCGTTCGATGGGTCTTCAGGGTGGAAGACGCAAGGATTATCGAGCAACCGCAATTTCCCACTCTCACCGCAAATTTCCCAATCTCCTGAATCAGAATTTTCAATGTGAAAGACCAAATACCATCTGGTGTTCCGATATCGCCTATATTCCTACCAGAGAAGGATGGCTTTATCTGGCTGTTACCCTGGATCTTCACTCCCGCAAGATTGTAGGTTGGGAAGTGGACGAGCGTTTATCTCCGGCACTCACCATTGCCTCCCTGAAAAAAGCTATTACCAGAAGGAAACCATCCTCCGGTCTCCTCCATCCCTCCGATCGGGGATTGCAGTATGGGCATCCTGCCTATCAAGGTATCCTGAAGCAATACGGATTTCTGGAAAGCATGAGCCGGAAGGGCAATTGCTATGATAATGCTCCTGTAGAATCATTCTTCAAAACCTTAAAAACTGAGTGTATCAGGAAAGAACGTTATGCCACTTGCGGAGGAAGCTAAACGGAGCCTCTTTGCCTATATCGAGGGATGCTATAATCGCAAGATGCTTCGGTTCTCCCTGGGATATAACAATCTTGAGGAATTTTGAAAGACAGTATGGGCTGACACCGTAAAGAGTACCAAAAAGTGCCTCCACTTTTTTGGGGGAAGTCCGCTCAATCGAACCTTCTGGGAGGGTTCTCTCCGTACTACGAGGAGGAGGTGGATCTTGACGCCGTGAATTTCCACCTCAAAAGGTGGACAGAGGAGGTGTACAATAGGAAAAGGCCGCATTGGAGCTTGGGGAGAGGAGTCCTGGGAGGAGCTGAGAGATACTGGACTCTCTAAGTGTCCCACATGATGTGGACCTCATATCTTAATCCTTTCCTTTGGTGGTAAAATTCGAATGAAGTTTTTCTCAACCTTTTTCATGGGTTTTGGATGCCTCCTGACCGATTGGCGTCCTCCTTTTGCTTACCAATTGTACCTGTCAGGAGGTTTTTGTTGTTTCCTGAGCGTGACACAAAAAGTACACTACTGTGCTGTTCAAAGCATTTTGTACCGTATGCTATAGAAAAGAGAGGTTTTTGGCTATCTCTTCTCCTAGAAGGTCATTGACGATGAGGATGGAAACCTCCTTCCCGCACGTGGGGGACTCTGAGGTTCTTTGGGGTTGGCGAGGGGGTGAGGAAGTCACGACTGACAGTAGCCATTGGCCTTGGTGGGGTGGTTTTCTAACTGGAATAGGATCTCTTACTCTTCGTGCGTGAGCTTTTCTAGAAGGTCTCGCAACGTCTTTTTGAGCTTCTCCTTGAACACCTTTAAGATTTTGCGTGGTAGCTTTTCCTCCTTTCGAAGGACTTCTTTGAAAAGGCTCTCATGCTACCTCCTGGACGCACTTGCTGGAACACTATCAAATCGAGGTGTTTTTTTTAGGTTCTTGAATTTATCACTTGGGCTTAATCAGCAGGCCCTCATGATTAGCAAGGTGGCTTGAGATTGGAAGTTGGATGAATGTATTGAGTTCAGTAGGTGTTATTAACCTTCTGCGGCGGAGTATGGTATAATACAGTTTGCAGAGCCGAGACAATACGAAAGGGGGAAACTCGAGTGAGGAAAGGATGGCTATTGGTTTTTGTTATTTGTGCTGTTTGGTTCGTAGGATACGGTGTCTTCGCTGAGGAACCTGTGTATTTGGGGACAGCCATACGGAGCCTGGCCAATCCCTATCATGCCATGTGGGCAGAGGGCGCGAAAGCTTTTGCTCATTCCCTGGGGTGGGACGATTACAACGTCATTTTAACTTGCGAGGGATCGAGTGAAAAACAGCTCAACGACATTAAGGCTCTTGTAGCCCGCTCAAAAGGAAATGTAGTCTTTTCCATCGACCCCAATCAGTCGACTGATGCTCTGGCCATTGCTAACGAGCTGGAGAAAAACCAGGTGTACTTTGTAACGTGGTGGAATAAGCCGGACGAGGTTAGAGTGACCGACTATAAATACTGGGTGTGCCATATCACTTTTGATAACAGGGCCTCAGGGTATAACACGGCGAAGATTCTTTTTGACGCTATAGGTGGGAAAGGCAAGGTCTTTGCTCTACAGGGGCTTCTCGGCAACAGTGCGGCAATTGAACGCTGGGAAGGTTTCCAAAAGGCGCTTAAAGAGTATCCCGATATCGAGTTGGTGGGTTGGGAAGCAGCTGATTGGGAAAAGGTAAAAGCTTACAACCACGTTTCCAACGCCCTTATCGCTCACCCTGATATTAAGGCCATTTGGTGTGCCAATGATGCTATGGCTATTGGAGCCATTGAGGCGCTACGGGCGAGAGGACTTGCCGGAAAAGTTCCTGTTTCAGGTGTTGATGCTATCCCTGAGATGATTACCGCCATTAAGAACGGCGAGGCGGTTGCTACGGTAGCTTCTGATGCCTTCTGGCAGGGGGGTATGGGACTTTCCATTGCTCTTGCTGCCAAGCAGGGAAAAATAAAGGTCGAGGAACTGCCTGAGAATAAGCGCGAATGGATAGCAAAGACGATTCTGATTACCAAGGAGAATGTCGATTGGTATATCCAGAACTTTATCGAAGGAAAGCCTCAATATGACTGGAACAACTACTGGGAGCGTTGGGTCAGGGGAATTCGGGAACAAGGTTAAAGCCTACTTAATTTAGGACCTGCGCGGCCTGGCGATGGCCCAGGCCGCTTTTTTGTCCTAAGGAAAGGAGCGAGGCTTCTTGTCAGCGAGTCCAAAAACAAAAAAAGCCACCTTTTTGCCCTTCATTCAAGAGAATTCATCAGCATTAGCCCTTGTAGGATTAACAGTGCTTTTTGGGGGTGCCAACCCTCGTTTCTTTACTCTCTCCAATCTCTTTAATATTCTGGACCTTGTTTCCCTTTTGATGATCACTGGTAGTGCAATGAGTTTTGTTTTGATGACAGGAAGTATCGATCTTTCTGTGGAAGGGGTGGTTGGCCTTTCGGGGGTTATTGCAAGCTTCCTGGTGAAAAATCTTTCAAATTCCAACGATTTTGGGTATTTTGCTCTTGTTGTTTGCCTTGGAGTGGGGCTGCTCTTTGGGCTACTTAATGGAGCAATATTCTCGAAACTCCGCATTCCATCCTTTATGACTACTCTGGGCATCGGCTACATTACGAACGGCATTGGAGTGCTCCTTACCAAAGGAAATCCAGTGGTCATTTCGGATTGGGGTTTTAGGCAACTTGGAGTTGGTCGCATAGGTTTTGTTCCCAACACGTTTATCATCGGGTCTTTGTTGCTTGTTATTATGTGGTTTGTCCATGAAAGAACCTTCTTCGGAAGGTATATTTTGGCAATTGGCGGAGACGAAGCTATTGCTCGAGACTTGGGTATAAAGGTTGAGCGGATAAAAGTGGGGGTTTTTGGGCTTGCTGGTGCCTTGTATGGGATAGTGGGTGCACTCCTTACGGCAAAGCTTGGTTCTGGTGACATTACTGCACCGCGGGGTTTTACATTTGATTCCATAGCTGCCTCGGTGCTCGGTGGGGTAGCTATCACCGGAGGGATAGGAAGTGTTCCAAAGGCTCTGATAGGTGCCCTTATCCTTACTATCCTTCGAAACGGCATGATTCTCATGGGGATAAGCCCATATGTTCAGCAAGGTGTTATAGGAGCTATCCTCATTTTCACTGTTGCTTTAACCCTTGATCGTGCGAAAATTCCGGTTCTTAAGTGACGGTGAGGATCTTGAGCGACCTTCTTCTTGAGATGCGGGGGATATGCAAGAGCTTTCCGGGTGTACGGGCTTTAGATGAGGTGTACTTTGACGTTCTTCGCAATGAAATTGTGGGTCTGGTTGGAGAAAACGGAGCTGGAAAGACAACTCTTATGCGGATTCTTTGTGGTATCCACCGTCCCGACCAGGGTGAAATTGTCTTGGAAGGTAAAAAGGTCTCATTTAAAAATCCCAGGGATGCTCGAGAACACGGCATAAGTATGGTGTTTCAAGAGCAATCCATTTTGCCCAATTTGACTGTAGCGGAGAATCTTTTTTTAGGTTATGAAGGTTTCTTCTCACAAAGAGGTATCTTCTCAAAAAGGAAGATTCTTGCAAAGGCCAAAGAGATCCTCGAGGAATTTGGTCTTACTTTTGACCCCGATTTGCCTGTACATCGCTTGAGCTTTGCTGAGAGGCAGATGCTTGAAATAGCAAGGAATATTTGGTCGGCTCAGGCCAGTTCGGTGCGGACACCTATCCTTATACTGGATGAGCCAACGACCTTTCTTGAAGAAAAGGAAATAGAGCTCTTTTTTGCTAAACTTAAAGAGATTAGAGAAAGGGCGTCCATAGTATACATTTCTCACCGTCTCTCAGAGGTAGTTAGTCTGTGTGATCGCATTTACGTGCTGAAGGACGGTAAAAACGCTGGTGTTTTTGATCGCGCAGAGGCCAGTGAGGAATTGCTTCGTTCCCGGATGGTAGGGAGGAAGTTTGAGGGAGAGTACTATCTCACGGACATGCAGGGGAGGCCAAGAGATGAGGTCCTTTTAGAGGTGAGAAACTGTACGAAGCGGGGGAAATTTTACAATGTCTCCTTTCAAGTAGCTAAGGGTGAGGTTGTAAGTATCTGTGGGGCAGTGGGCTCAGGAAAAGAAGAAGTCTGTCAAATGCTTTTTGGACTTTTGAAGCCTGATGAAGGTGACATTCTCGTGGAAGGGAGGAAAGTGATTATCAATTCTCCGGAGGAAGCAGTTGCTCTGGGAATCGGGTTTATCCCAGAAGACAGGCGCAGCGAGGGTTTGGTTCTAAACCTTCCGGTAGTTGAGAACGTGACGTTACCGATCCTGGAAGGGCTTCGTAAGGGTGCTTTTGTTGACTCTCAAAAACAAATGGAGATAGCCGAAAAAATGATTCATCGCTTGAATATTAAAACCCCTTCTCCAAGGACCCCTTGTGCGAACTTAAGCGGTGGCAATCAGCAGAAGGTTGTTCTCTCTAAGTGGTTAGTTTCTCGAGTCAAGGTTCTTGTTATGCTACATCCAACCCGGGGAATTGATGTGGGTGCAAAGCAAGAAATATACAGATTAATTCGCGACCTGTCAAAGCAAGGGATTGGGATGATCATTCTTGGAGACAGCTTCGAGGAGGATATTGGTCTTGCTCATAAAATACTCGTTATGAAGGATGGACGAGTCCAGGCAGTTCTTGATGCTACCGAGTCGAAGCCAACTCCTGCTGATGTTCTTCAGTACGTGGTATAAGGAGGACGCCGGTTATGGAAAGAACTATCTCAGCTGCAAAAATAAAAATTGGCCAAATTGTGGGCAGAGAAAAAATTCTTGCTCTCAGTGTAGTGATCATTCTTTTCGCTGTTCTCGCCATTTCCAATCCTTCTTCTTTCCTTTCCTCCTACAATATAGGAACGCTTCTTGACTATGCCACAACATATTTTGTGGCTGCCATTGGACTTACTTTCGTCATCCTCATAGGGAGTATAGATCTCTCCTTGGGCGGCATGCTTTCGCTTTTCACCGTAGTTTTTACGCTGGCCCTGAACCGTTTCGGTTATATAGCCTATCCCTTAGTTTTGTCCTTAGGGCTCGGATGCGGATTGTTAAATGGTGTGGTTTTTACTCGGTTAAAGATTCCTTCTTTTATAGGTACCTTTGGTACTGCGGGTTTGTATCAAAGCCTTGCTCTTGTTGTTTCGGGAGGAAGGCCTATTGGGCTTAATATAGCCTCTGTCCATAAGCTGGATGTTTTGAATTTCGAGCTAGGGGTGTTGAAGGGTATTCATATTCTGGGAGCACTACTTTTCTTTGTGTTTTGGGTCATTCAGAGTTATTTCCCTTTCGGGCGATATGTTATGGCGGTAGGGAGCTCTGAGCGCGCTGTTTATCTCAGCGGAGTAAAGGTGAATCGAGTTAAAAACCTTGCTTTTGCCATTTCAGGGTTTTCAGCTGCCTGTGCAGCTATTGTTCTCGTTGCCCGCATGTTGAGTGGGGATCCAACCATCGGGATGTCTTATCAACTTCCTGTTATTGCGACGGTAGTTGTGGGGGGAAACGCGCTGACAGGGGGCATCGGGGGTATTTTCAATACGCTTTTGGGTACTTTCGTTGTTGTTCTCGTGGGTAATGGCCTCAATGTCATCGGAGTGGATGTGTACTACCAGACTATTGTGACCGGAATCATCGCTATGATTGCTGTGGCGCTGACGCTTGATAAATCGAAGGTGAAGATTGTAAAGTAGGGGGTGTTTTCCATGGACCTTGGTCTTTCCGGGAAAGTTGCCGTCATTACCGGGGGGAGTATCGGGATTGGTTTTGCCGTGGCAGAAGCGCTGGCGAAAGAAGGGGTGCACTGCGCGCTCTGTGCCCGGAATGAAGAGCGGGTGAAAAAAGCGGCAAAGACTCTGGAGGAGAAATACGGTGTACGAG
>Ga0272449_1000262_pt1 | contig 65357 bp, 67 predicted proteins | sample YNPCB0241_FD_198679 | JGI IMG/M metagenome (GOLD analysis project Ga0272449, IMG submission 198679) | Hot spring sediment microbial communities from Yellowstone National Park, WY, United States - YNP-CB-024-1 | ecosystem: Environmental > Aquatic > Thermal springs > Hot (42-90C) > Sediment...
GTTCGAGCTCCCGGGTAGCCTGCTCCAGGCGGGCGCGTAGGTCCCGGCTGCTGTGGTACGCCTGGAGGGTAAGGCCCACCAGCAGCCACACGGAAACCGTGAGGGCGAAGACGGGGAGGCTCAGCCGATATGCCGCGGCGAGCAGGTACGACACTGGCAAAAAGGCTCCCGCGATCAAGCCGAGCAGAGCCGCCAGGGTGATGGGTCGGACGTGAGCCGCGTCGCCCGTTTGGAGAAATCGCCCCACGGCCACGGCCAGGGTATTCAGCAGACAGTGTACGATGCCGGCACCGACTACCCACGCGGCGTGCCAGGGCACTTCAGCGCGCAGAGGTTGCCCCGTAGCGGACCAGAACAGTTGTCCGGCGGCGTACGTGCCAAGGGAAGTGCTGCCTGCGAAGATGGCCACTCGGTAGAGCTCCAGCCGGTGTACGGTGACGAGGGCTGCGGCACAGGCGAAGTGAAGCAGAGGGCCTACCTGCCAGCCGAGCAGCCACACCGCGGCCAGAGCGAACGGGCCTTGCATGCGGAGCATGACCCCGGTGGGCAGTCGGACGGTCACCAGGTTGCCGGCCAGGGCCAGCAACCCGAAGGTCACCAGGGCATCTGAGGGCGTGCTGCGGATGCCCTCCAAAGATGCCAGGAGCAGGACTAGCCCTACCCCCAGCCAACTAAGGGCATAGGCCATGTAGGCCCTGGAGGGCCCGGCGCGGTTCGGCGGCAGCTGCGCGTCCACGGCGACTCCCGCGGGCCACGAGGCAACTTCGGTGCCAGAATACGCGTGCGGAGGTGGAGGGTCCAAGGTGACGCGGGAGGAGGCATACCAGCTGCTGTGCGAGTGGGTGCAAAACCCCAACCTGCGCAAGCACATGCTGGCGGTGGAGGCGTGCATGCAGTCCTACGCACGCAGGTTCGCCGGCGACCCTGTGGAGTGGGGGATCGTAGGGTTGCTGCACGACCTCGACTACGAGCGCTACCCGAACCCAGGGCCGGGCGGGCACCCCTTCGTGGGCGTGGAGGAGCTGCGCAGGAGAGGCGTCCCCGAGCACTGGTGCCGGGCCATCCTGTCCCACGCGGACTACAGCGGGGTGCCACGGGAAACCCCCATGGAAAAGGCGCTGTTCGCCTGCGACGAGGTGACGGGGTTCGTGGTGGCGGTGGCCCTGGTGAAGGGCAGGTCCCTGCGCCACGTGGACGTGGACTCGGTGAAGCGGAAGATGAAGGACAAGGCCTTCGCCAGGGCGGTGCGGCGGGAGGACATCGTGAGGGGGGCTCAGGAGCTCGGGGTGACCCTGGAGGACCACCTGTCCACGGTCCTAGAAGCCATGCGGGGAATCGGGGAGGTGTTGGAGCTCGCGTGAGGGGGGCTCGGTGGCCGCGGCCACGGAAGTCCCCTGCTCCCGGGCGCGGTACAGGGCCGCGTCCGCGGCGGCCACGAGGCTGTCGGGGTCCTGCCCGTGTTCCGGGTAGGTGGCCACGCCCACGGTGGCGTCCAGGCGCGCCGTCGGCGCCCCGTCCAGGGCGCTTTCAGCCAGGAGCTGGACCACGTCCCGGGCTACGGTGAGGGCCCCGGCGGTATTCGTTTCGGGCAGGACCAGGGCGAACTCGTCTCCCCCGATCCGGAAGGCCAGGTCGGAGGCCCGGAGCCTGTGCCGGAAGACCTCCGCGGCCCGCTGCAGCGCGCGGTCCCCTGCCTCGTGCCCGTACGTGTCGTTGACGTGCTTGAGGCTGCGGAGGTCCACCACCAGGAGGCTCAGGGGCCGTCCCGTGCGGGCGTGCCGCGCCAGCTCCGCAGCCATCACCCGCACGAAGTGCCTGCGGTTCCACAGCCCGGTGAGGGGGTCGGTGGTGGCCAGGCGCTCCAGCTCCCGCAGGGCTTCCTGCAGGCTCTCGTTGGCCCGGTGGGTCTCCACGAGCCCCTTGAGGGCCACGGCGGTCAGCAGCCACACCCCCACGGCCAGGAAGGCCGCGGCAGGGCCGGTGTGGAGGGCCAGGAGTAGTAGGGAGGCCAGGGGAACGTAGCCGGCGAACACGAACAAGGCGCTCTGCGCGAGGAAGCGCGCGCTGAGGAGCCGGAGGTCGCCCGTGGCGAGGTACCGGCCCACGGCGGCGGTGACAAGGTGGCCGGCTACGAACAGGCAGCCGGAGAGCAGCAGGGCGGCCACCCCCGCCCACGTGAAGGAGTCCAGGGGAGCCGGGCGCATCCACTCGAACAGAGCACCCGCGGCGGCGACCCAGACGGAGCCGTTGCCGAAGTACAGGAGCGTCCGGAGGGGGTCGCGGCTGCTGCGCAGCACCAGGGGCGCGGTAAGGAAGAACAGGGGCGGGCCCGCCCGCCATCCGTACAGCCACACGGGAGCCAGGATAGCCTGCAGGCTCAGCCGCATGCCTCCGGGTAGCTCCAGGACGAAGAACAGGTGTCCGGCCACGGACAGGGCGGCAAACAGCAGGTACTCCGGGGGCAGGCGGGGTACTTCGGGCACGGAACGCCACAGCAGCACCGCCCCCGCGGCTGTCCACGCCAGGGTGTACACTCGATACGCGCCCCCGCGCGCACCGACGGACCGAGGGACTGCCGTCGTGGTCAACCTCAACCCTCCTCGACAGGGCCCGCCGGCGGGCGGCCCCGGGAGGGCACAGAGCAAGCGAGGAGCCACTATGCGCACACCAGAGGAGGTCGAACGCCAGTTTGCCTCTGCTGCCGCGGAGGTGGTGCGGTGGATTGACGAGTACTTCCGGGAGGCGGAGCGCTACCCCGTGCTCGCGCAGGTCCGGCCCGGACAGGTCCTGGAACGTCTGCCCGCCGCGCCGCCGGAGGAGCCCGAGCCCTTCCAGGCGGTGTGGGAGGACTTCCAGCGGGTGATCCTGCCCGGCGTGACCCACTGGAACCACCCCGCCTTCTTCGCCTACTTCGCCATCACGGGCTCGGCCCCAGGGGTGCTGGGGGAGCTGGTGTCCGCGGCGCTCAACGTGAACGCCATGCTGTGGCGCACCTGCCCCGCGGCCACAGAGCTGGAGCAGGTGGTGCTGGACTGGCTGCGCCAGATGTTGGGGCTTCCCCCGCAGTTCGGGGTCCTCATGGACACGGCTTCCGTGGCGACCCTGTGCGCGGTGGCGGCGGCGCGGGAGAGCCTGGAGTTGGGCATCCGCACCCGGGGCATGGCGGGTCGGCCCGACCTGCCCCGCCTGCGGCTGTACACCTCGGAGCAGGCACACTCCAGCGTGGAAAAGGCGGCCATCGTGCTGGGCTTCGGCCAGGAGGGCGTCCGCAAGATCCCCACCGACGCGGAGTACCGGATGCGGCCGGACGCCCTGGAGGAGGCCCTGCGGGAAGACCTGCGGGCGGGGTGGAGGCCGGCGTGCGTGGTGGCCACGGTCGGGACCACCTCCACCACCAGCGTGGACCCCGTGGACCAGATCGCGCAGGTGTGCGAGCGGTACGGGGTGTGGCTGCACGTGGACGCCGCGTACGGCGGGGCCGCGGCCATCCTCCCGGAGATGCGGTGGGTGCTTCACGGGTGCGAGCGGGCGGACTCCTTTTTGGTGAACCCCCACAAGTGGCTGTTCACCCCCATCGACTGCACCGCCTTCTACACCCGCCGGCCGGAGGCCCTGCGGGGGGCCTTCAGCCTGGTGCCCGAGTACTTGCAGACCCCCGTGTCCGACGCGGTGAACTTCATGGACTACGGGGTCCAGCTGGGCCGGCGCTTCCGGGCCCTCAAGCTGTGGATGGTCCTCCGCATGTTCGGCGTCCGGGGGCTGCAGGAGGCCCTCCGCAAGCACCTCCAGCTGGCCCGGCAGTTCGCGGAGTGGGTGGACAGCTCCGAGGAGTTCCAGCGTGTAGCCCCCGTGCCCTTCTCCACCGTGTGCTTCCGGCACCGGGCGCCGGGCCTGAGCCCGGAGGAGGCCAACCGCTTCAACGAGCGCCTGCTGGAGGCCGTGAACGCCACGGGTCAGGCGTACCTGTCCCACACGGTGCTGCGCGGGCAGTACGTCCTGCGGCTGGCCGTGGGCAACCTGCGGACGGAGCTCCGCCACGTGCGGCGGTGCTGGGAACTGCTGCAGGAGCACGCCCGCACCCTCGGGGCCCAGGCGGCGGGCTAGGAGGTCCTGCGTGGAGGACCTGCGGGCGGTGGACTGGCTGCTGCTGGGCGCCACGGGCGTGGTGGCGGGCACGGTGGCGGCCTTGGCCCGGTGGACGGGGCGGTTGGCCAAGGCCGCCCAGGGGGCCGCGGGGGACGAACACCTCCGGGAGCTGGAGCGCCTGCGCCGGGAACTCGAGCGGGTCCGCGCCGACCAAGGTCGGCTGGCAGACCAGCTGACCCGGTGTGTGCAGAGGGTCGGCATGGTCCGGTACGACGCCTTCCCCGGCTCCGGGGGCAGGCTGTCCTTCAGCGTGGCCCTCCTAGACGCCCGGGGCGACGGGGTTGTCCTGAGCGTGCTGCACGGCCGGGACGGCTCTTACGCGTACGCCAAGACCCTGCGGGACGGCAGGCCCTCCCACCCCCTCTCGGAGGAGGAACAGCAGGCGGTGGCCCAGGCCTTGGCTGGATGAGGGGAGGTGCGGGTGTTCCGGGACCGGCGACACGCGGGGGCGGTGCTAGGGGAACTGGTGCGGGCGCACGTGAGCCCCGACGGCGGCCGCGTGGTGGTCCTGGGGATCCCCCGGGGCGGGGTGGTGGTGGCCGCCCAGGTGGCCAGGGCCCTGGGGGCGGAGCTGGACCTGGCGGTGCCGCGGAAGCTGCGGGCGCCTCACAACCCGGAGCTGGCGGTGGGCGCGGTGGCGGAGGACGGGAGCGTGTACGTGGACGAGCGGGTCGCCAGCTCCCTGCGGGTGCCCTCCGACTACCTGCAGCAGGAGGTGGCGCAGCAACTGGAGGAGATCCGGCGGCGGGTCCAAGCGTACCGGCAGGGCCGTCCGCCTGTGGAGCTGGCCGGACGGACCGTGGTGTTGGTGGACGACGGCGTCGCCACGGGGTCCACCATGATCGCCGCGGTCCGGTCCGCCCGGCGGCGCGGGGCGGCGCGGGTGGTGGTGGCGGTCCCCGTGGCCCCTCCGGAGGCGGTGCGGAGGCTCCGGGAGGAGGGCTGCGAGGTCCTGTGCGTGCGGGAAGACCCGCTGTTCGTGGCGGTGGGGCAGTTCTACGAGGACTTCACCCAGGTCTCCGACGCGGAGGTGCGGGGCCTGCTGGAGGAGTTCTGGCGCAAGGAGGGCGCGGGTGGGACCTGAGGAAGCGGTGCAGCGGCTGCAGGAGGCGGGCGAGGAGCTGGAGCAGCTGGTGGCGGCCCTGCCGGACCCCCTGCTCGGGGAACGGGTGGAGCGGTGGACCCCCAAGGACGTGGTGGCGCACCTGGTGGGTTGGAACCACCACGCGAAAGAGGGAGTCCGGGAGCTCTTGGAGGGCCGTCCGCCCTTCTACCTCCCCCACGCCAAGGAGGACTTTCGGGAACTGAACGCGCAGTCCGTGGCCCGCTGGGGCGGGCTGGACCGGGAGTCCCTGCTGGGAGAGCTGAAGGGCTCGTTGCAGGCCCTGGTGGAATTCCTGCGCGGGCTGCCGGACGGCGCCTGGCACCGGGAGGTGCAGGTGCGGGACGAACCCCTCACGGTGCTGGCCACGGTCAGCCAGCTGGCCCAAGACTACCTGTCCCACACGGAGCGGCTGAGGTTCTGGGCGGGGCTGCGGGGGGTGGCGGTGCCGCGTCGTCGGCTTCTGCGCACGGCCCTGCACGGGTGGCATGCGAGGGCGGGCGCCCGGATGGTGCCCTTCGCGGGGTGGGAGATGCCCCTGCAGTACCACGGCATCGTGGCGGAGCACCGGGCGGTGCGCACAGGGGCCGGGCTCTTCGACGTCTCCCACATGGGCCAGGTGCGGCTTTCCGGCCCTGGCGCCCTGGCGACCCTGGACCGGCTGCTGTGCAACGACCCCAGGCGTCTGCGGGTGGGGCAGGCCCTGTACACCCCCATGTGCCGCGAGGACGGGGGGGTCCTGGACGACCTGGTGGCCTGCCGTGTGGGCGAGGACCGCTTCCTCCTCGTGGTGAACGCTGCCCGTCGGGAGCAAGACGCCCAGTGGGTACGGGACCACGCGGAGGGCTGCCGGGTCCGGGACGTGTCCTTCTTCACGTCCCTGGTGGCGCTCCAGGGGCCCCGTGCCCAGGACCTCCTGCAACAGGTCACGGAGGCGCAGCTGGCCGAGCTGCCCCGGTTCCACGCGGTCGGACCCGTGCGGGTGGCGGGAGTACGGGCGTGGGTCTCCCGGACCGGGTACACGGGGGAGGACGGATTCGAGATCCTCACGGACTGGCACCGGGTGGAGGCGGTGTGGGAGGCCCTGGTGGACCTCGGCGCGGTGCCGTGCGGCCTCGGAGCCCGGGACACCCTGCGTCTGGAGGCGGGTTACCTCCTGTACGGCGCGGACCTGGACGAGTCCACCTCCCCCCTGGAGGCCGGGCTGGGCTGGACCGTGAAACTGGACGGGCGGGAGTTCGTGGGTGCGGCAAGTCTGCGCCGGCAGAAGGAGCAGGGCGTACAGCGGCGCATGTGTGGCCTGGTGCTGGAGGGCCGGCACATCGCCCGCGCGGGGAGCCCGGTGCTGTCCGGAGGCCAGCGTGTCGGGCGGGTGACCAGCGGCACCTTCGGCCCGTGGGTGCAGCGGAGCATCGCCCTGGCCTACCTGCCTCCGGAGCTGGCCGTCCCGGGCACCCGGGTCCAGGTGGAGGTCCGGGACCGTCTCGTGGCGGCGGAGGTGGTGAAGCTCCCCTTCTACCGAAGGCAGGGCCCCGATCCGGTATAGTGGGGCTGTCAACTCGCAAGGCGGGAGGCTCAGGTGTATCCGCAGGACTACCGATACAGCAGCGAGCACGAGTGGGCCAAACGGGAGGACGGCCGCGTTCGGGTGGGCATCACCCGCTTCGCCGCAGACCGCCTCACGGACGTGGTGTACGTGGAGCTCCCCCCGGTGGGGACGGAGGTGCACTTCATGCAGCCCTTCGGGGTGGTGGAGTCCGTGAAGGCGGCCAGCGAGCTGTACGCCCCGGTCTCCGGGCGGGTGGTGGAGGTGAACCAGCGGCTGCGGGACCACCCGGAGCTGGTGAACCAGGACCCCCACGGGGAAGGCTGGATGATCGTGGTGGAGCTTGCGGACCCCACGGAGCTCGACCGGCTCATGGATGCGGAGGCGTACCGGCGGCACATCGGGGAGGCGTAGGTGCGGTACATCCCCACCACCCCGGAAGAGCGCGAGCACATGCTGCGGGTCATCGGGGTGCGGTCCGTGGAGGACCTGTTCGCGGACGTACCCGAGGCGGTGCGGCTGAGGCGCCCCCTGCGCCTCCGGCCGGCCCTCAGCGACCCCGAGGTGGTCCGGCTTCTCCGGTCCCTGGCGGACCACAACGGCCACGCGGACCGGCTGACCTGCTTTGCGGGTGCCGGAGCCTACGACCACTTCATCCCGCCCGCGGTGTGGCAGCTGGTGGGCCGCGGGGAGTTCCTCACCGCCTACACGCCCTACCAGGCGGAGATCATGCAGGGCGAGCTGCAGGCCACCTACGAGTACCAGACCATGGTGTGCGAGCTGCTGGGCATGGAGGTGGCGAACGCCTCCATGTACGACGGGGCCTCCGCCCTCGGGGAGGCCGTGGTGATGGCCAGGGACCTGACGCGGCGGGACCGGGTGGTGCTGAGCCAGGCGGTACACCCTGAGTACCGGCAGGTGGTGCGGACGTACACGGAGCCCCTGGGCATCCGGGTGGTGGAGTGGCGCCACGAGTCCGGCCTCACGCCCCCGGACCCCCGGGCGGTGGACGGGAGCACCGCGGCCGTGGTGGTCCAGCACCCCAACTTCTTCGGCTGCCTGGAGGACGTACGGGCCTGGGCGGAGCTCGCCCACGGGGCCGGCGCCCTCCTGGTGGTGGCCTGTGCGGACCCCCTGGCCTTCGGCCTGTTGGAGCCGCCCGGGACCCTGGGGGCGGACATCGTGGCGGCGGAGGGACAGCCCCTGGGCAACCCCTTGAACTTCGGGGGCCCGTACCTGGGGATCGTGGCCACGCGGGAGCAGTTCGTGCGGCGCATGCCCGGCCGCCTGGTGGGGGCCACCGTGGACCGTCACGGCCGGCGAGGTTTCGTGCTGACCCTGCAGACCCGGGAGCAGCACATCCGCCGGGAGAAGGCCACCAGCAACATCTGCACCAACGAAGCCCTCAACGCCCTGGCCGCGGCGGTGTACCTGAGCCTCCTGGGACCCCAGGGAGTCCGGCAGGTGGCAGAGCTGTGCGTGCGCAAGGCCCACTACCTGAAGTCGCGGATCGCGGAGCTCCCCGGGTTCCACCTGGCCTTCCCCGGGCCCACCTTCCACGAGTTCGTGGTCCGCACCCCGCGGAGCGGGGAGGCCCTGGTGCGCGCCCTGGCCCGGGAGGGGTTCCTGGGCGGCGTGCCCTTGGGCAGGTTCTACCGTGGGTTCCGGGACGCGCTGCTGGTGTGCGTGACGGAGAGCCGCACCCGGGAAGAGATGGACACCTTCGTGGCAGCCCTGGAGCGCGCCGTGCGGCGGGGACGACGGGCCGTGGGGGGCCGGGTGTGAGGGCGGACTTCCCCTTGATCTTCGAGCGCAGTGTCCCGGGACGCCGCGGGTTCGGGCTGCCCGCCCCCGACGTCCCCTCCGTGCCCCTGGAGCAGCTGGTCCCCCCCGGGGCCCTGCGGAGCCGGCCGCCTGCCCTCCCGGAGGTAAGCGAGCTGGACGTGGTGCGTCACTACACCCAGCTCAGCCACCGCAACTTCTCCATCGACGAGGGGTTCTACCCCTTGGGGTCCTGCACCATGAAGTACAACCCCAAGCTGCACGAGGAGGTGGCCCGGCTTCCCGGGTTTGCCCGCCTGCACCCGTACACCCCGGAAGAGCTGGTGCAGGGGGCCCTGCGGCTGCTGTGGGAGCTGGGGGAGGAGCTGCGGGAGCTGGCGGGCATGGACGCGGTGACCTTCCAGCCCGCCGCGGGTGCCCACGGGGAGCTGGTGGGCCTGCTCATGGTCCGGGCGTACTTCGCGTCCCGGGGCGAGCGGCGCACCCGGGTGATCGTCCCCGACTCCGCCCACGGTACCAACCCCGCCACCGCGGCCATGGTGGGCTACGAGGTGGTCACCGTGCGGTCCGACTCTCGGGGCAACCTGGACCTGGCGGCTTTGGAAGAGCAGCTGGACCACCGCACCGCAGCCCTCATGCTGACCAACCCCAACACCCTGGGCCTGTTTGAAGAACACGTGGACCGCATCGCGGAGCGGGTGCACGCGGTGGGAGCCCAGATGTACCTGGACGGGGCCAACTTCAACGCCATGGTGGGGGTCACCCGGCCCGGGGACCAGGGCTTCGACGTGATGCACATGAACCTCCACAAGACCTTCTCGACCCCCCACGGCGGCGGAGGACCGGGGGCCGGGGTGGTGGCGGTGAAGGCGCACCTGGAGCCTTTCCTCCCCGTGCCCGTGGTGGTACGGGAGGGGGACCGCTACCGGCTGGACTTCGACCGACCGCAGTCCATCGGGCGCGTGCGGGCCTTCTACGGCAACTTCGCCAACCTGGTGCGGGCGTACGCGTACGTGCGTTCCCTGGGCGCGGAGGGGCTGCGGGCGGTGGCGGAGCACGCGGTCCTGCACGCCAACTACGTGCGGGCGCGCTTGGCCCCGTACTACGAGATCCCGTACCCCCGAGTCTGCAAGCACGAGTTCGTCGCCTCCGGGGTGCGGCAGAAGAAGCGGGACGGGGTCACCACCAAGGACATCGCCAAGCGGCTGTTGGACTACGGCTTCCACGCCCCCACGGTGTACTTCCCCCTGATCGTGGAGGAGGCTATCATGGTGGAACCCACGGAGACGGAGAGCCTGCAGACCCTGGAGGCCTTCGTGGACGCCATGATCGCCATCGACCGGGAGTGCCGGGAGGACCCGGAGAAGGTCCGCACCGCGCCCCACACCACCCCGGTGGGCCGGCTGGACGAGGTGCGCGCCGCCCGCCAACCGGACCTGCGCTGGAAGCCCAAAGGTTAACTCCCAGCCCGTTGCAGCAGGAGTCGGCCGCCAGGTGGAGAAAGCGTTTTCTCGAGGTGGCGCGCTTGGGACCCAAGGCGCAGGTGATCCGGATCCCGGACCTGGAGGGGTGGGAGTTCCCCGCGGGGCGGCGGACGAGGGTGTTCGCGGGAGTCGCCGGCCTCCCTGCTCGCAACTTCGTCGTGGGGCAGAGCCAGGTCTACCCGGGAGGCGGCATCCCGCGGCACGCGCACGAGAACGAGGAGGTGTACGTGCTGCTCCGGGGCCGGGCCCGGATGGTGGTGGGGGACGAGACGCTCGACCTCTCGGAGGGAGATGCGGTGTACCTGCCACCCCACGTGCCCCACGAGCTGACCAACCCGGGGCCTGAGGACGCGTTGGTCCTGTTCGTGTACGCACCGGCCACGATGGTGTCCCACTGGATCGAGGAGCGAGGGGAAGGAGGGGGTACAGGATGAGGAGGCGGTGTGTGTTCCTCGTAGGGCTCTGCGCCGTGCTGGCGCTGACCGGGCTCGCATCCGCGGCGTCCGCGTGGCGGCCCGTGAGGCCCGTGACGGTCATCGTCCCCTGGCCCGCGGGCGGCTCCACGGACATGACCGCGCGGGTGCTGGGAAGCCAGATGGAGCGCTACCTGGGCCAGCGGATCGTGATCGTGAACACCCCGGGAGCAGGCGGGTCCATCGGGATGAAGGAGGCCTGGGAGCGTCCCCGGGACGGGTACACGTGGGCCGCAAACTCCAGTACCGCGGTGATCAGCTACCCCGTGTTGGGACAGCTGGACGTCACGCACCGCGACTGGCTGTACTTCTACGTGCTCTACGCGCCCAACGTGATCGCAGTGCCCGCGAACTCGCCCTTCCGGACGGCTCGAGACCTGGCGGAGGCCATGCGTGCCCGACCGGGCGCGATCCGCGTGTCCTCCGCGGGTGCGGGGAGCTCCGGGCATCTGGGGGCCGAGACCTTCCGCCTCGCGGTCGGGGCGACCTACCGCCACGTGGCGTACGCTGGCGGTGCGCCGGCGGTGGTGGCCGCCGTCCAGGGAGAGGTGGACGCCGTGATGCAACTGTCGATGGAGGTGGCGGAGATGCTCCGCGCCGGACGCCTCCGCGCCCTCGCGGTGATGTCTCGGACACCCCTGTCCCTGGAGGGGTACGGGACGATCCCGGCGATCACCCAGGCGCTGCCCAACTTTCCCGAGACGGGCTCGTACTTCGGCCTGATGGTCCCCAAGGACATGCCCGGGGAGATCGTGTCGGCGGTGGAGGCGGCCTTCCGCCCTGCGTCGGAGGCACCCGCGGTTCAGCTGTTCGCGCGCCAGAACGGCGTCGTGGCCGTGAGCCTTTCTGGCCGGCGGGCCGCGGACGTCACCGAGCAGAAGGCCCGCCGGGTCGCCTGGATCCTGTTCGAGGCGGGGTTGGCGAAGAAGTCACCCGCGGAGCTGGGCATCCCGAGGCCCTGAGCGCCGTGGACGGGCTCGCATGAGCGAAGGGGGGAAGAAGGAGCCCGCTCCCGCGGACACCCTCGCGGGCACGGGGCTCGCAGCGCTGGCTGGGGGCTTCCTCATCGCGGCCCTGGGGATCCCCAGCAGCACCGCTTTGTGGAACTGGTACGACTCGCCGGGGCTCACGCCCGCGCTGCTGGCAGGCGTGCTGCTCGTGCAGGCAGCCGTCCTGCTCGTGCGGTCACGGGGAGGGCGTGGGGTCGAAGACGTCGGTCCGGGCTGGGTGGAGCGGGCGCGGTCGTGGGGCGTGGGGCGAGTGCTGCTGGCCCTGGTGTTCTGCGTGGGGTTTGTGGTGTTCATGGGCCGCGTGCCGTTTGGCGTGCTGGTGGCGGCCTTCGTGTTCTGCATGACCCTCGCCTTCCGAGGACTCGATCCGCTCCGCGCGGCCCTCCTGGCGCTGGGGACGGCGGTCGGGGTGACGGTGGTCTTCGGGCGGCTGTTCTTCGTACCCCTGCCGTGAACGCGTTGGCCTTTCTCTCCGAGCTGGCGCGTCTCGCCACGGATCCCGTGACGCTCCTGCTGGTGCTGGTGGGCGCTCAGGTCGGGATCGTGTTCGGCATGCTCCCGGGGCTCACCGCGACCATGGCCATGTCTCTGCTGACGGGCCTGACGTTTTCCCTGCCGGCCAGCCAGGCAGTGGCGGTGCTGCTGGGGGCGTATGTCGGCGCCATCACCGGCGGCAGCCGGTCGGCGGTGTTGCTGAACATCCCCGGGACCCCCGCGCAGGCCGCGGTGTGCCTGGACGGGTTCCCGCTGGCCATGCAAGGCCGGGCCGCCGAGGCCATCGGACTCTCGGTGACCGCCTCCACGCTGGGGACGGTGTTCGGCGTCGCCATGTTGGCGCTGTTTGCCCCCCTCCTGGGGCAGGTGGCTCTGCGGTTTGGCACGTGGGAGTTCTTCTGGCTCGCGGTCTTCGGGGTGGTCATCGCGGGGAGCCTGACCGGGGGCGGGGACCCGTTGAAGGGTTGGATCGCAGGGACCCTCGGGCTGTTGCTGGCCACCGTGGGCCACGACGGGATCCACGCGTACCCTCGTTTCACCCTGGGCCGGGTGGACCTGCAGGGCGGCTTCGCCCTCATCCCCGTGCTGGTGGGTGCCTACGGGGTTTCGGAGATTCTCACGGTGCTGAGGCGGAGCGAGCGCGTCGTGGTGCAGACACGGCTCGACCGGGTCCTCCCGCGCTTCCGCGAGGTGCTGCGCCACCGGTGGCACATCCTGCGCTCAGGCCTCATCGGCACGTTCATCGGGATCATTCCGGGGGTGGGAGAGGACATCGCCTCCTGGGTCTCGTACGACGTGGCGCGGAGGACCAGCCGCCAGCCCGAGAAGTTCGGCAAGGGCGCCATCGAGGGCCTGATCGCGGCGGAGACCGGGGACAACGCCTGCATCGGCGGTGCCTGCATCCCCGTGCTGACCCTCGGCGTGCCCGGGAGCGCGCCTGCGGCGGTGTTGCTGGCGGCCCTCACCATCCACGGGCTCAAACCGGGCCCCCTGCTGGTGCTCCAGCACCCGGAGACGGTGTGGCAGGTGGTGGCGTTGTTCCTCCTCGCGACCCTGGCCGTGTTCGTGCTGAGCCTCACCCTGGTCCGGCCGATGGTGCGGATCCTCCTCATTCCCCGGGAGGCGCTGATGCCGCTGGTGTACGTGCTGTGCGTCGTGGGAAGCTTCGCCATCTCTGCCCGCGTCTTCGACGTGTGGGTTATGCTCGGCTTTGGCGTGTTGGGCTTCGCGCTCCGGGAGATGGGGTATCCTGTGGCGCCCCTGGTCCTGGGGTTCATCCTCGGCCCCATGGCGGATGACAACCTGCGCCGAGGGCTGGCCCTGACGGGCGGCGATCCCACCCCGTTCTTCACGCGGCCGATCTCGGCTCTGCTGTTGGGCCTCGTGGTGCTGACCGTCGTCGGCCGGACGGCGTTGGGCGCGTGGCTGAGACGCCGTCGGCCGGTGACCGAGGCCCCCGCGGTGACCTGAGCGGAGGCCCGGTGAGGCTCGCGTACACCGTGGCAGCACCCGACGGCGGCAGCCCTCTGCTGGCCTGGACCGGGCGGTTCGAGGTCGCCCTGGAGGGGGTGCGGAGCGCGGGGTTCGACGGGGTGGAGCTGTACGTGGTGGAGCCCACGAAGCTGGACGCGGAGGACTTGCTGCGCCAGCTGAGGAACGCGGGCCTTCGGCCGGCTGCGGTGTGCACGGGGGAGGTGTACGGCCGGGACGGCCTGTGCCTGAGCGCCGCGCAGAGGAGCGTGCGGGAGGCGGCCATGGACCGGGCGAGGAGGATCACCGACCTCGCTGGTCGCCTCCAGGTGCCCGTGAACGTGGGGCGGCTGCGCGGCCCCGCGGCCGGGGACCCCGGCGCCGCCGACCGGGCCCTCGACGCGCTGCGCGAGCTCGCCGACTACGCGGCTGTCCGCGGGACGTATCTGGTGCTCGAGCCCGTCAACCGCCACGAGCTGGACCTGGTCAACACGACCGCCGAAGGGATCGCGTGGGTGCGACGGGTCGGGCACCCGGGGCTCCGGCTGATGTTGGATGTGTACCACGTGCAGTTGGGAGACGTCTCCATCCCCGCGGCCTTCGCGCGGGCTTGGGCGGAGGGGGTGCTGGCGCACGTCCACGTGTGCGACGGGAACCGGCTCGCCCCCGGATGGGGGCACCTCCCTCTCAGGGACGTCCTGGCGGTGCTCCTGGCCGTGGGGTACGACGGGTGGGTCACCGTGGAGTGCCTGCAGCATCCCAGCCCGGAGCAGGCAGCGCGCCAAGCCGCGGGGCACCTGCGCCGGTTGCTGGAGGAGTGTCGGGAGAGTCCCGCGGCGCGACCGTAAGGGCTCAGACGTCCACCCCCGCGAGGCGGAGGAAGGCGCGCATGCGGTGGACGGCCCGTTCAGGGTCTTGCAGCAGACCTGCGCGGTCTGCCAGCACGAAGACCTCCACGAGGTGCAGCACCGAGCGCGCGCTCTCCATGCCCCCCACCATCCGGAAGTGGTCCTGGTGGCCGTTGAGGTAAGCCAAAAACACCAGGCCGACCTTGTAGCGGTACGTCGGCGCACAGAAGATGTGGCGGCTCAGAGGTACGCAGGGCGCCAGGATCTCCTCGTAGCCCGCCACGTCTCCCCGGTCCAGGAGCTGGAGGGCCGCGGACGCCGCAGGCGCGATGGCGTCGAAGATGCCGAGGAGGGCGTGGCTTGCGGACTCGCCGTCTCCCCGGATGAGCTCCACGAAGTGGAAGTCGTCGCCGGTGTAGACGCGCACCGACGGCGGGAGGCGTCGGCGGAGCTGGATCTCCACCTCGGGGTCGAGCAGGGAGACCTTCACGCCCTCCACCCGGTCTGCGTGTTGGGCCACGAGGTCGACGAACACGTCGAGGGCCTGGCGCGGGTCCTCGTACCCCCAGTAGCCGCGCAGGGCCGGGTCGAAGGGTTCGCCCAGCCAGTGCACGATCACGGGCCGCGTGGCGGAGCGTAGGAGGGCACGGTAGACTCGCCGGTAGTCTGCCGGCCCGCGGGCGACGGCGCACAGGGCCCGGCTGCTCATGACGACGGCCTGAGCACCAAGCCCTTCCACCCACTCCAGCTGGCGGCGGTAGCTCGCCTCGACGTCCTGCAAGCTGGCCTGGCCGGGCGAGAGGTCGTCGGTGTTGACGCCGCACACCACCGGGGCGTTCATGGACCTGGCCATCTCCGCCGTCCGACGGCACAGCTCCCTGGCGGTACCGGGGTCGAGCCCCATCCCGCGTTGCGCGGTGTCCATCGCCTCCGCCACCCCGAGGCCCCACGACCACAGGTACCTGCGATAGGCCAGGGTCGCCTCCCAGTCCAGGTGGCACGTTCCGTCGGAGGGCTCCAGCCAGGGGTCCGCGACCACGTGCGCCGCCGCGTAGGCCACCCGGCAGCGGATGGGCTGCGTGGGGCGCGGGAAGGTGCGGGGCGGTCCAGGGCGGTACCGCGCGAGGGTCCGGTCGGGCTGAGGCAGGAGGATCTCCACGGCTACAGCTCCAGTTCGGGGACGTCCACCCAACGGCGCTCCTGCCAGGAGGTGTACGCGGCCTCCACCACTTGGAGCCCCCGGGCGCCCTCGAGGAAGTCCCACCGGTAGGGAGCTCCGCCCAGCGCGTGACGCAAAAACATCTCCCATTGCACCTTGAAGGCGTTGTCGAAGGACTCGTTGTCGGGGACCGCAGACCAGTCGGCGTAGTAGTCGTGGTCCTTGGGGACGTCGGGGTTCCAGACGGCGCGGGGGGTGCAGGCGCGGTGTTGTACGCAGCAGTCGCGCAGGCCCGCCACGGCACTCCCGTGAGTCCCGTCCACCTGGATCTGCAACAGGTCGTCCCGTCGCACCCGGACCGCCCAGGACGAGAGCACCTGGACCACTGCCCCGCCGTCGAGCTGCAGGATGGCGTACGCGGCGTCCTCCGCGGTGCAGGGGTAGGGCCGCCCCCCCTCGTCCCAGCGCTGGGGGACGTGGGTCGCCCCCAAGCACACCAGGGAGCGGATGCGCCCGAACAGGTTCTCCAGCACGTACTGCCAGTGGCAGAACATGTCAAGGATGATGCCGCCGCCCTCTTCCCGCCTGTAGTTCCACGACGGCCGCTGGGGAGGCTGCCAGTCACCCTCGAAGACCCAGTAGCCGAACTGCACGTGGACCGAGAGGACCCGCCCGAAGAACCCCGCGTCCACGAGCCTGCGCAGCTTTCGGATGCCCGGCAGGAAGAGCTTGTCCTGCACCACGCCGTTGGCGACCCCCGCGGCGCGGGCCAATCGGGCCAGCTCCAGGGCGGAGGCCAGGTCGGAGGCGACCGGCTTCTCGCAGTAGACGTGCTTGCCGGCGGCGATCGCCCGCCGGACGGCCTCCGCACGGGCCCCGGTGACCTGGGCGTCGAAGTACACGAGGGCCTCGGGGTCCGACAGGGCTTCGTCCAGAGAGGTGGTCCACAGGGACAGACCGTAGGCGCGAGCCAGGTCTTCCAGCCGTGCGGGGTTGCGGCCCACCAGGACCGGCTCGGGCAGCACCACGGTGCCGTCCGGCAGGCTGACGCCTCCCTGCTGGCGGATGGCGAGGATGGACCGCACGAGGTGCTGGTTGCGCCCCATGCGGCCCGTGACGCCGTTCATGATCACGCGCACCGTCCGGGCCATAGAAAGGGTTTTCTACAGCCTCCCGGACTGCTCCTGCTCGCTGCCTTGAGGGGTCCGCGCTCGCCCGTTGACAGACCCCGTACGCTAGGGCTGAAGCGATTTCTATGGCCACGCTGGCGGAGGTCGCGAGAACGGCCGGGGTGTCGCTGGCCACGGCGAGCCGGGTGCTCAGCGGGAGCGGGTACCGGGTCCGGCCCGAGCTGCGGAGGAGGGTGCTGGCCGCGGCCCGGAGCCTGAACTACGTGCCCAACGCGCACGCTCAGGCCCTGGTCCGAGCCCGCACCCAGGTGGTCGGGGTAGTGACCCACGACGTCAGCGACCCGTACTTCGCGGAGATCGTCCGCGGAGTCCAGAGGGTGGCAAGCGCCGCGGGCCGGCTCGCCATCATCTGCAACACGTACCGCGACCCCGACCGCGAGGTCGAGTACGTCCGCTTGTTGCACGCCCAGCGGGTGGAGGCCATCGTCCTGGCGGGCAGCGGCCGGGACGACCGGCGGTACGGCCAGAAGATGTCCGCGGCGGTGGAGGCCTACCTGGCCACCGGAGGCCGTCTGGTGGTGATCAGCCGCCACCACCTGCCTGGCGACGCGGTGCTGCCTGACAACTTCGGCGGCGCCCGCGCCCTCGCCCACTACCTGGCGGACCTGGGCCACCGACGCGTCGGCGTGATCTCCGGACCCCCCAAGCTCACCACCACCCGAGACCGCATGGAGGGCTTCCGGCAGGGGCTCCGGGAACGCGGCTTGGAGTTGCCCGACGACGCCGTGGTGCCTGGCGACTTCGGACGGGACAGTGGGGAAACGGGAGTCGCAGCCCTGCTGGACAGGTGTCCGGGGCTCACAGCCGTGTTCGCGCTCAACGACCAGATGGCGGTAGGTGCCCTGGCAGCTCTGCGTCGGCGTGGGATACGGGTGCCGGAGGACGTCTCCCTGGCTGGGTTCGACGACATGGCGATCGCGCGGGACGTGACCCCGCAGCTCACCACGGTCCGGGTCCCCATGGAGGAGATGGGGATGCGGGCGATGGAGATGGCGCTGGAGCCCGCCGGAGAGGAACTCCGGGTGGTTTTCTTGCCGGCCGTGGTGGTGCCGCGGGGCAGCACGGCACCGCCGCGGGAGGCTTGACCGATGCAGCCGACCCTGGACGCCCGGATCGAGCGCGTCGACGTGTTCGCCGTGGGGCTACCTGTGCGGCGCGCCTTCAGCATATCGGGGGGTGCGGTCACCAGGGTCGGCCAGCCTGCGGTGCGGGTGCTCGCCAAGGTCACCGACTCGGACGGTGCCGTGGGGTGGGGCGAGGCGACCCCCCTGCCCTCGTGGACGTACGAGACCACGGAGTCCATCGTGAGCGCCATCCGGGGCTACCTGGGGCCGGCGGTGTGCGGGATCCCTGTTTGGGACCTGGACCGGTTGCACCGCACCTTCGACCAGACACTGCAGCGGGGGTTTTCCATCGGCGCCCCGCTCGCGAAGGCCGCGGTGGACGTGGCGGTCCACGACCTGCTGGGCCGACGGGTGGGCTTACCCGTAAGCGTGTGGCGCGGCGGACGGAGGGTGGAGGAGATCGAGCTTGCCTGGGTGGTCTCCTCAGGGGGTGTGGAAGAGGCCAAGGCCAGTGTGGAAGAAGGGCTGTCGGCTGGCTACCGGGCGTTCAAGGTCAAGGTCGGGCTGCACAGCGAGGCGGAGGACTTCGCCATCGTCCAGGCCGTGCGGGAGCGCATGGGGCCCGGCTTCCTGTGGGTGGACGCCAACCAGGGCTACCGGCCACAGCAGGCTCTGCGGATGGCGCGCCGGCTCGCGGACCTGGAGGTGGCGGTTTTCGAACAGCCGCTTCCAGCGAACGACCTGCTCGGCCTCGCGTGGCTGCGGGAACGGTCTCCCCTCCCCCTCGCCCTCGACGAAACCTTGCGGCACCCGCAGGACCTGCTGACCGCGGTACGGTTGGGGTGCCTGGACGTGGCCATCGCGAAGGTCCAGCGCAACGCGGGGCTCTGGCTGTCGTGGCGGCTGTGCAGCGTGGCGGAGGACGCAGGGTTGGAGCTCATGGGGTCTGGCCTGACCGACTCGGACGTGGGTCTGGCCGCCTCCCTACACCTGTTCGCCGCCTTCGGCCTGAGATCCCCTGCGGACCTCAACGGGCGTCAGTTCATCGAGAGCCCCTACGTCGTCGAAACGGTCCGGGTCGAAGGAGGACGCGCGCGGGTGCCGAACGGTCCGGGCCTGGGGGTCGAGGTGGACGAGGAGGAGGTCCGCCGGCTCTCGATCCCCGTTTGAGCCTCTGAGGCTGGCCGGGGAGTTGCTCCAACGCCTCCGCAGGAGGCGGTCTTGGGTCTGAGCTTCCGCGCGCGCCTGGTCCTCGGCGCCTTGGTGGCCACCGTGCCCGTGGCGGTCGCCCTGGCCGACTCGTACCGGAGGGAGCGAGACCGGCAGCATGGCCGCGTGCGCGCACAGGTCGAGCGGGCGAGCCTCCTGGTCGCGGCAGGCGCCTCGGGCCTGCTGGCCGAGGTGCGGCAGGACCTTGTCCGGCTGAGCCTGCTCCCCGCGTAGCCGCCGGTGGCGCCTCGGTTGCTCTGACGGGCAGAGGGGGAGGTGCCCTTGTCCCTGGCGGGGAGGTTGGCCCTGGTCACCCTGGCGGCCCTGGTGCCCGTGGCCGCGAGCTTGGGCTACACCTACCGCCGCGAGCAGGCCAGGCAGCTGCAGCGGGTGCGAGAACAGGCCCGTCGGTCCGCGGAACTCCTCGGGAGCGACACGGGCCGCTTGCTCGAGGAGGTCCGCCAGACCCTCCTGCGCCTCGCCCTCCTCCCTGCGGTGCGGCAACCGGACAAGGAAGGCTGCACCGAGCGCTTGGCCCGGACCGTGGCGGACACACCCGTGCTGGCCAGCATGGCCCGCACCGACCCCAAGGGCGGCCCTCTGTGCGCCTCCCACCCCGCCGGACGGCTCTCTTGGCTGCGGCACCCGTCAAGCCGCGGCCTGGGGGCGGCCACGAGATTCTCGGTGGGCGGGTACGTGGACGGGCCGGACGCCACGGGGCTAGCGGTGGCGGTGCCGGTGTTCGACAGCCGGCACCGCAGGGTGGTAGGCGCCCTGGTGGGCCTGGTGGATGGGGAAAAACTCCAGTCCCTGGTGCGCGGCCGGCCTGCGGGCCCGGGGGAGATCTGGGCTTTGGTCGACTCCCGGGGGCGTCTGGCAGCTTCCTGGCCCGAAGGAGTCTCTCCGAGGGGCGCGGTCTGGCCGGTGTGGGCGTCGGTCCGGTCCCGTCTGGACTCCTTCTCGGATGGGGCGGTGGCGCGGGAGGCGAGCTGGACGTGGGTCGGCTTCCGCCGGGCCGGGGGGTACGCGGTGGCGCACGCCCTCCTGGCGGACGGCAACCTGGCCGCGGTGTGGGCGGTGTCGGAGCAAGCGGCCTTCGCGGACCTGCAGGCCTCGGCGCGCAGGAGCTGGCTGTCCTTTGCCGTGGCCGCCTTGGCGGCGGCCACGGTAGCCTGGGGCGGGAGCCGCTGGCTGATCCTCCGGCCTGTGCGGGCCCTGGTGCGGGCGGCAGAACGGGTGCGGGCGGGAGACCTGCAGGTGCGCACGGGCCTGCGCCACGACCCCACGGAGTTCGGGTCCCTGGCGGGCGCCTTCGACGGGATGGTGGAGGCCCTCCGAGCCCGAGAGGCGGAGCTGGCGGCGGCGTACGACACCACCCTGGAGGGATGGTCCAGGGCCCTGGACCTCCGGGATCGGGAGACGGGGGGACACACCCTCCGGGTCACGGCCCTGGCGGTGGAACTGGCCCGGGCCATGGGGATGCCGGAGGAGCAGATCGTCCACCTGCGTCGCGGCGCCCTGCTGCACGACATCGGCAAGATGGCCATCCCCGATGAGATCCTCCACAAGCCGGGTCCCCTCACCCCGGAGGAGATGGCGGTCATGCGACGCCACCCGCAGTACGCGTACGAGCTCCTCTGGCCCATCGAGTATCTGCGCCCCGCCCTGGACATTCCGTACTGCCACCACGAGCGCTGGGACGGGGGCGGCTACCCGCGCGGGCTCCGGGGAGAGGAGATCCCCCTGGCAGCCCGCATCTTCGCGGTGGTGGACGTGTGGGACGCCCTCTCCTCCGAGCGGCCTTACCGGCCTGCGTGGCCTCCGGAGCAGGTGCGGGCGTACCTGCGGGCGGAGGCCGGCCGCCAGTTCGACCCCACGGTGGTGGAGGTGTTCCTGCGGCTGCTGGACGCCCGCGGGGAGACCTGACCCCCGTTACTTGGAGTGCTTGTCCGCCACCTTGGTGGCGCCGTAGGCCTCGGGCTTGGTCACCGCGGCGTAGCCGGACCCGGTGACCATGCCCACCACTTCCCGGATGATGCTCTTGGTCTCGCCCCGGTCCCCCACGTCCACGTGGATCTCGATGGGCAGCTGGGAGTGCCCGTTGCGGGCCAGCTCCGCGGACAGGCGCGAGGCCACCTCCAGGCTCAGGGAGACCTCGTAGAGGATCCGCTGCCGCAAGCTGTCCAGCTTGCGGCTGTACTGCTTCCGGTAGAAGTACCGCCCTCCCTGCCCGACCCGGTGGATGACCACCGCGGTGACGAAGCACGTGTGGTCGGAAACCAGGGAGTCGGTGCCCACGATGAGGTGGTACGGACGCTCCGGCTGCTCCTCCACGAAGTCCACCAGGTGGCGGAACATCTCCTCGAAGGTCATGCGCCCCAGGCTGGGGCTGACGAACTCCATGGCCGCGCTCCCAGGCCAGTATACGGCGCCGAGGGGAAGGCCAGCCACCGAAGCCCGTCCCCGCCGCGGCCTCGGGCACGTGGTCTACAGCTCGCGTCGCCCCTCCAGGGCCTTGGCCAGGGTGACCTCGTCCGCGTACTCCAGGTCCCCGCCCACGGGGAGCCCGTGGGCCAGCCGGGTGACCTTCACACCCAGGGGCCGGATCAGGCGGGCCAGGTACAGGGCGGTGGCGTCGCCTTCCACCCGGGGGTTGGTGGCCACGATCACCTCCCGGACCTCGCCGGTCCGCAGACGTTCCAGGAGTTCCCGGATCCGCAGGTCCTCCGGACCTACCCCGTCGAGGGGTGAGATGGCCCCCTGCAGGACGTGGTACCGGCCCCGGAACTCCCGGGACCGCTCCAGGGCCAGGACGTCCCGGGAGTCCTCCACCACGCACAGCACGGAAGGGTCGCGGGTAGGGCTGGTGCAGATGGCACAGGGGTCGGTGTCCGTGAGGTGGAAACACACGGAACACGGCTTCACCCGCGCTCTGGCCTCCAGGATGGCTTCCGCCAGCTGACGCACCTCCTCCTCCCCCATCCGCAGGATGTGGAGGGCCAGCCGCTGCGCGGTCTTGGGTCCGACCGTGGGCAGCCGGGACAGCTGCTCCACGAGGCGGGCTAAGGCTTCCGGGAGCGCCATGCTTCAGAAGGGCCCGCCCGAAAGACCGAGGCCCCCCGCGATCCCGCGGAGGCGCTCCTCTGCCCGGGCCCTCGCCTGTTCCTGGGCTTGGTGCACCGCGGCCAGCACGAGGTCCTCCAGGGTCTCCACGTCCGCAGGGTCCACCACCTCCGGGGCGATGTGCACCTCCAGGACCCGGCCGTGGCCGTCCACCACCACGCGGACGAAGCCACCTCCCGCGGTGGCTTCCAGCCGCTCCTGGGCCAGCTGCTCTTGGACGCGGGCGACCTCTTCCTGCACCTTCTGCACTTGCCGCAGAACCCTGCTCACGTCCCGCACGGTTCACCTCGCCACGCTATTCCTCGGGGGCCTCCAGGGGGCGGAAGGCCACGGGTGGACCCAGAAGGTGGGTGGCCTGTTCCACCAGGGGATCCCGGGGCGGGTCCTGGGGCCGGTCCTCCCGCGGGGAAGCGGCGAACCGCAGCCGCAGGCCGCGTCCCAGGACCTGCCGGAGGGCGTCCTGTACCAACGCCCGGTGCCGGCCGTCCTGGAGGGTGGTGGCGGCGAACTCGCTGGGCAACTCCACCAAGAGCTCGTCTCCCTGCACCGACACGGGCTTCCCCTCCGCCAGCAGGGCAAAGGTGTACGCGCGCTTGGCCTTCACTTCCTCCAGGACCCGGGGCCAGCGGGCCAGGACCGCCTGCAGGTCCACCTCCGGTTCCACGGGCAGGACAGACTGCACCGCGGGGCCGTCCGGCTCAGAAGGCCGCAGTCCGGTCTGGGGGGGTGCGGGCGGACCGGGCTGCGGCCGGGCTTCCAGGAGCTGCTCCAAGCGCAACAGGCGGCCGCGCAGCCCCTCCACCGTGGGGTCCATGTCCGGCCGGGCCAGACGCAACAGGGCCAGCTCCAGGCTGAGCCGGGGCTGGGGGCTCCACCGGGCCTCCCCTTCCGCGGCGGTGAACACGGAGATGGCCCGCACCAGCTCCTCCGGGGAGAAGCCCCGGGCTTGCTCCACGAGCCGGGGAAGGCGGTCCGGGCTGGCGTCCACCAGGTCGTGGAGGTCCTCCGAGGTCCGGAGGAGGAGCAGGTCGCGGAAGTGCAAGACCAGGTGGCGCAGGACCGCCCTGGGGTCCCGGCCGCTCTCCGCCACCTGCGCCGCCAGGCGGAGAGCGGCCGCGGCGTCCTGGGCCCGCACCGCCTCCGCCACGGCCTCCACCACCTCGTCCTCCAAAAGGCCCAGCAAGCGCACCACGTCCGCCTCCTGGATGGGGCCTTCCACGCTGCTGGCCAGCTGGTCCAGCACGCTCTCCGCGTCTCGCAGAGCGCCGTCCGCGGCCCGGGCGATCCGCTGGAGAGCGCCCTCGGAGACCTGCAGGCCTTCCTGGCGGGCGATGCGGCGCAGGCGCTCCACCACCAGGGCCGTGGGGATGCGGCGGAACTCAAACCGCTGACAGCGGGAGAGGATGGTGGCGGGGAGGCGGTGGGGTTCGGTGGTCACCAGGACGAACACCACGTGGGCGGGCGGCTCCTCCAAGGTCTTCAGCAAGGCGTTCTCCGCCTCCGCGGTGAGCATGTGCGCCTCGTCCAGGATGTACACCTTGTACCGGCTGGAGGCCGGCGCCAAGCGCACCCGCTCCCGGATTTCCCGGATCTCGTCGATGCCCCGGTTGCTGGCCGCGTCCAGCTCGATCACGTCCAGGGATGTCCCCTCCCCGATGGCCACGCAGGCCGGGCAACGGTTGCAGGGGTCTGGGGTGGGGCCCAGCTGGCAGTTGAGGGCCTTGGCCAGGATGCGGGCGGTGGTGGTCTTCCCGGTGCCCCGGTGGCCGCTGAACAGGTAGGCGTGGGCCACACGGCGGGAGGCGATGGCGGCCCGCAAGGTGCGGGTCACCGGCTCCTGCCCCACCACGTCGTCGAAGGACTGGGGCCTCCACTTGCGGTAGAAGGAGAGGTGCGCCATGGGTGCGTGGGCTACCGGTACTGGTATTCTACCTGAAGTGGGCTCGGAGGTCCTCGGCGTGGTGGCCCGGGCGGGGCTCGTGGCCCTGCAGCTCCTGGCCGCGGTGTGGGTCTACCAGGACGCGGCCCGCCGGTCGAGGACGGCGTGGTGGTGGGGGTTCGCGGTGGCGGCGGCGGGGCCTGTGAGCTTCCCCGCGTACGTGTTGCTGGCACGTCCGCCGGAGGAGGATTGGGGGGCGGCGGAACTCCTGGCGGTAGCCGTCTTGGGACTCGTGGCGGCGCCCTTGCTGGCGAGCCTTGCCCTGGGGCCGTGGGTGGGGCTGGGCGCGGTGGCAGGCGTGGTGGTGGCCCAGAGCGGAGCCCTGCTGGCGGGCTGCTGGCAGGTCCTGCGCAGGCGCGGGCTTTCGTGGAGGAGCGTCGGGCTGGGCCGGGAAGGGAGCCTGCGGTGGGCAGGCCTGGGCCTCCTCGCGGGGATCCTGGTGGTGGCCGCGGTGCACTACGCGGTGCAGCCCGCGGCGGTGTACCTGTTGGGCCTGGTGATCGGCCACGACCGGGCGCGGGCTCTGGCGGAGCTGGAGCAGTACTCGAACCCCCTGGTGCAGGCCATCCCTCCCTTGGGAGACTGGCCCGCGGTGGCGCTGTTCGCAGTGCTGGTGTGCGGGCTCGTCCCCCTCGCGGAGGAGGTGTTCTTCCGAGGGCTCGTTTACCGGGCGGCGCGGCACAGGCTGCCCTGGGGCTGGGCTGCCGTGCTCACGGGCCTTCTGTTCGCCGGCGTGCACCTGCAGGTGGCCAACTTCCTGCCCATCGCGGTGCTGGGGTGGGCCTTCGCGGCGGCCGTGGAGCGTACGGGTAGCCTGGTACCTGCCGTGGCCATGCACGGGGTCAACAACCTGGTGGCCCTGGTGGTCACCTACACCCAGCGGTAGGAGCGTGTCCCGGACAGACCTTTCCAGCGGGGTTTCCCGGGCAGGCTGCTGGACCGCCGGAGGCGGTACGCGGCAGGAGGAACTTTTGCGGCCGTGCACCCGCCGTCGACCAGCGTCGCCGCGGCGGCCCCCGCGCCCCCGGCTCGGGCCAGGTTCCCCTGCGGCGCCCGGGACGGGCTGCTTACCGTTGCTTCCTTCCGGACCTGGCGGGGTTCACAGGGCCCCGTCGCGCAGGACCCAGCCGTCCTGGTCGGGGGACACGGACCGGACCCGTAGCCACGCCGCCTCGGGCGGGGTTTCAGCCCCCCTGTGGCGGATCGGGGGTACAGGGAACCGCCAGCTCCCCGCCTAGCACGGCCGCCTTCCGAGTATAGCACTTCACCGAGGAGGGCGGGCTGCGGTCCGCGAAGCAAGCGGAGGGGTAGCCGTGGGCCGCGCTTTCGAGGAGCTGTTCGCACAGGCCGGTGCCCGGCCGCTGCGGCTGGGCAGGGCGGAGGTGTACGTGGGCACCTGTTCGTGGACCCGGGGGTTTGAGGGCTTCTACCCCCGCGGGTACCGCAGCCGCCCGGAAGCACGGCTTCGGTACTACGCCACGGTGTTCCCCACGGTGGAGGTGGACGCCACGTACTACGCCCTCCTGCCCTCGGAGGTGGCGCACAAGTACGTGGCCTGGACTCCCGCGGGGTTCCTGTTCCACGTCAAGGCCTTCGGGCTGTTCACGGGGCAAGGTGCGGAGACCGCCCGGCTTCCGGACGCGGTGCGGGCACTGCTGCCCGCCGGCCTCCGGTCCCGGAAGCGGCTGGTGGACCGGGAACTGCCCGAGGAGGTGGAGACCCTCTGCTGGGAGCTGTTTTTGGATTTCTGCCGGCCCCTCCGGGAGGCGGGCAAGCTCGGCTACCTCCTGTTCCAGTTCCCGCGGTGGGTGATGTACTCGGACCGGTTCTTCCGGCGCTTGGACTCCCTGGTCCGCATGACCCAGGGGTACCGGCTGGCGGTGGAGTTCCGCCACCGTTCGTGGGTGGAACCTGGGGTTCGGGACCGGGTGTGGGGGGCGCTCCGGGAGCGCGGGGTGGTCTACGTGGTGCCGGACGAGCCGCAGCTGGAGTGGACCGTCCCCCCGGAGGTGGCGGTCACCGCGGACTGGGCGGTGGTGCGGTTCCACGGCCGGAACGCGCAAGCGTGGTCCACCAGGGGCGCGGAGGTCAAGGAGCGGTTCGACTACCTGTACTCGGAGGACGAGCTGCGGCCGTGGGCGGAACGGGCGCGGCGGCTGGCCGCGGAGGTGGACAAGGTGTTCCTCATGCTGAACAACTGCGAGCGAGGGCAGGCGGCGGTGAACGCCCAGATGCTCCTGGACCTCCTGAGGCGGGAGGCTTGAGGTGGCCTGCCCCACCCTCGCGGACGTCCTGGAGGCGCAGCGCCGTATCGCGGGCAGGGTCCTGCGTACCCCCTTGGTGCCCGCGTGGGCGCTCGGAGCGGGTCCCGGAAATGCCGCCCGAGGGGAAGCAGACCGGGGCGGTGCAGGGCTCTGCCTGAAGCTGGAGTCGCTCCAGGTGACGGGCTCCTTCAAACCCCGGGGAGCCTTCTCCCACGTGCTGCGGCACAGGGACCGTTGCCGGGCGGGTCTGGTCACGGCATCCTCGGGCAACCACGGACAGGCGGTGGCGTACGCGGCCAGAAGCCTGGGGGTGCCCGCGGTGGTGGTGGTGCCGGAAGACGTGGTGCCGGCGAAGGAGGACGCCATCCGGGCCTGGGGAGCGGAGGTGGTCCGGTGCGGCCGGACCACCGCGGAGCGCATCGCGGCTGCCCTGGAGATCAGCCGGGCCCGGGGGCTGCACTACGTGCCGCCCTTCGACGACCCCGACGTGGTGGCGGGTCAGGGCACCGTGGGGCTGGAGATCCTCAACCAGTTCCCGTCCGTGCGGAGGGTGGCGGTGCCCTGCGGAGGAGGGGGGCTGGTTTCCGGAGTGGCGGTGGCGGTGAAGAACCTGCGGCCCGACGTGCGGGTGGTGGCCGTGGAGCCCGAGGGCGCCAGCTGTTTTTACGCCTCCTGGAAGGCCGGCAGGCGGGTCCGCCTGGAGCGGGTGGACACCGTGGCGGACGGGCTGCGGGCGGTGGAACCGGGCGAGGTCACCTGGGAATGCGCGTCGCGGTACGTGGACGAGTTCGTCACGGTGTCGGACGGGGAGATCGTGGAGGCGGTGGTGCGCCTTTTTCGGGAGGCCAAGGTGGTGGCGGAACCCTCGGGTGCGGCGGCGGTGGCTTACGCTCTGCGCCACCCCTGGGAAGGGACGGTGGCGGTGGTGAGCGGGGGGAACCTGGACCCGGGCCAGTTGGTCCGGTGGCTGGGCGGTTGACGTGCGAATCTCTGTTCGCTACTCTCGGCTTGAGAGTTTCTGGCGTAAGGGTGTCAGGCGTGGCGCACGCCAGGAAGCTACGGGTGATGGTGGGAGCCTTTCCCGGCCGGGAGGGGGCCTGCTACGGGGCCGCGGTGCTGGCGCCGGAAGGGACGGTGCTGCGCCGGCTGGGAGGGGTGCGGGCCGGCGCAGACCCCGCGGCGGCAGCCATGGAGGCGGCGCTGCAGGCCTTGTGGGCGGCGAGGTCTTTCGGCCGCAGGGCGCGGGTGTGGATCTGGCCCGGGGAGGTGGCGGGCTGGCTGGCTCGCCGGGTCCCCGTACCCGAGCGGTACGTGGGGTGGTTCGTGCAGGTGCGGGCCCTCAGCCACGCCTTCCGTGAGGTGGAGTTCCTGCCCGCGACCGCAGAAGAAGCGCACCTGGCCCGGAAGGTTGCCTGCGGCTCGGAGCCAGGGACGGAAGGCGCAGGCTCCCCGCCCGCGGAGCTGGTGCGCCTGTAGGAGCGGACGGGGAACCCTCTTGAGGGGGACGGGTCCTGACAGGGCGAAAGCCGCTGGTGGGTGCGAACCGCGCGGGACCCGGACACGTACCAGGGAAGGAGGTGGCGCGCCCGGAGGGACTCGAACCCCCAACCTTCTGATCCGTAGTCAGATGCTCTGTCCAGTTGAGCTACGGGCGCGGGCTAGATGGATTCTAACAGAGCCTTCCGGACGGTGTCCACGGCCCTGGCGGCCGTGCTCGGGTTCGCCCTCCCCGGCTGGGCCACGCCGCGGTCTGGCTCCCTCATCGTCCCCGGCCGGGCGGTGGGGCCCGTGTCCCTTGGGATGCGTCTGGAGCAACTGGTCCCGCACCTGGGCCCTCCTGTCGGACCCGTGCGGCCCCGGGAAGGGGCCAGGATCGCTTGGCCCGCCCGAGGCCTGACGGTGCGGCTGGACAGGGAAGGCCGCGTGGACGCGGTGTTTGTGGACAGCCCGGAGTACCGCACGGCCCAGGGTGTGGGGGTGGGCAGCAGCAAGGACGAGGTGCTGGCGGCCTTCGGGCCTCCCTCCCACGGGCAGGAGGACCGGAATACCCTGATCCTGGCCTACCCCGGCCTGGGCATCTCCTTCGCCATCCGGAAAGACCGGGGGGGCCGGGTTGAGGTGGTCATGGTGTACCGGCCCGGCTGAAGCGGGACACGCTCCCAGGTAGCAGAAGTCGTCCCCGGGCCCCCATCGCCACGTCGTACCCGGATTGCTCCGAGCGGGCACGCACGCGCGAAAGCCGGAGGCTCAAGGCCTCACCACCAGGAGAACTTCTTCCGCACCTCCCGGGCGGTTTCCGGGGCGATGTCCACGGGCAGGAGGTTCTCGTACTCCCCCATGCGGGTTACCAGGCGGGCGCCGTTGGGAGCCCACTTGCCCTGGAACTTTCCGAGCTCCGGCACGTACGCGATGCTGCCACCCTGCATCATGATGCCGCCGTAGAACTCCCCGTACTGTCCCACCGCCAGGACCGGCATCAACAGCTCCATGGTCCGGGCCCGGACCGCGGACTGCATGGTCTCCAGCATGTACGGCATGTCCGAGGACGCCACCATCTGGACCACGAGGATCTCCGCCCCGGCCTTGGCGAGCCTGCGGGCGATCTCCGGCACCAGGAGCTCGTAGCCGCCCAGGATCCCGACCTTCACACCGTGGATGGTGGTGGGGCGGTTGGGCCCGGGGTCGTACAGCCCGCGCTCGGTGGGGTAGAACACCTGTTTGTAGTGCTTGCTCACGATCTTGCCGTTGGGCGCGATGACGAAGGAGCAGATGCGAGGTTTGGGCGCCTTCCGGGACCCCTTGGGCTTGGGGACCAGCTCCCGGGTGGCCCCGCAGATCACGTACACGTTGGCCTCCCGGGCCGCCTGGCTGAGGCGCTCGGTGATGGGGCACGGGATGGGCATGGGCTTGACGTTGCCCAGGAAGTACTCGGAGAAGGCCACCACCGCGGCCCCCTCCCGGCCCGCGCGGCGGATGAACTCCACCGCCTTCTCCAGGTTGTCCGTGGTGCCTTCCTCCCACGAACGGCTCTCGCCCCAACGGTAGCGGATCTGCGCGAGTCCGAATCGCACCGCCTCACCTCCGCTGCAGCCTTTCCGGCTCCGCGAACGTCTGCGTCCGACCGCGTGTTCTGCCCGATTTTATACGCCCTCCAGGCCGCCTTCCTCCTGCAGGGCAGGGGGCACGGGGGAAGGGTCGAACTCTGTAGGCGGCATGGCAGGGAAGACCAAGCCGCCGGCGGAGCCGGAGGCACGGCGCCGCACCAGGGTGCAGAGGATCCTGGAGGCCCTGAAGGCCAGGTACCCGGATCCCCAGATCCCCCTGCACCACCGCTCTGCCTTCGAACTGTTGATCGCCACCATCCTATCCGCGCAGTGTACGGACGAGACGGTCAACCGCGTCACCCCCGAGCTGTTCCGCAGGTTCCCCACGCCCCAGGCCCTCGCCCGGGCTGCCGTGGACGCGGTGGAGGAACTCATCCGGCCCACCGGATTCTTCCGGCAGAAGGCCAGGGCCCTGGTGGAGTGCAGCCGGCGCCTGGTGGCGGAGCACGCCGGGAAGGTACCCCCAGACATGGAAGCCCTGGTGAAGCTGCCCGGGGTGGGGCGCAAGACCGCCAACGTGCTGTTCGCGGCGGCGGAGATCGAAGGCTGGCCCGGGTGGCCTCAGCCCCGCACCCGTCCCGACGGAACCGGAATCGTGGTGGACACCCACGTGGCCCGCCTCAGCCGACGTCTCAACCTGACGTCCCACACGGACCCGGAGCGCATCGAGCGGGAGCTCATGCGGTACGTCCCCCCGGAGGAGTGGTCCAGGTTTTCCCTACGCCTCATCTACTTCGGGCGGGAGGTGTGCACCGCCCGGGACCCCCGGTGTCCCGCCTGCCCCCTGCGGAACCTGTGCCCGTCCGCGGCGTACCGGGGCTTCCCTCCGTGGATACAGAGATCCCGCGGCGCGCCGCGGCGCCGCGAGCGGTCCACGGGCGTGTCGTGAGACCCTGGTACCACCAAGGCCTCGTGGTGGAGGTGTGCCCTTGCAAGACCCCAGGAGGGAACGGACGCTGGTGGTGGTCAAACCGGACGGCGTGCAGCGGGGGCTGGTGGGGGAGATCCTCGCCCGCTTCGAACGGGCGGGGCTCAAGGTGGTGGCCCTGAAGATGCTGCGGGCCCCGCGGGAGCTCTTGGAACGCCACTACCCCGCGGAGGAGGACTTCCTGCGCACCATCGGGGGGAAGACGAAGGAGGCCTTCGAGGCGTACGGCCTGGACGTCCGGGAGCGCATGGGTACCGAGGACCCCGTGGAGGTGGGCAGGCAGGTCCGGGGCTGGCTCATCGAGTTTATGGCTTCGGGACCGGTGGTGGCCGCGGTGCTGGAAGGGGTACACGCGGTGAGTGCGGTGCGTAAGCTGGTGGGCAAGACCTTGCCCATCTTCGCGGAGCCGGGGACCATCCGGGGGGACTGGAGTACCGACTCTCCGACGCTAGCCAACCTGGAGCAGAGGCCGGTCCGCAACCTGGTGCACGCTTCTGGGACGGTGGAGGAGGCAGAGTTCGAAGTCCGCCTGTGGTTCCGGGAGGAGGAGATCCACAGCTACCGGAGGGCGGACGAGGGGGCCCTGTTCGGCAGCTGACGGGCCGCGGGGTGTTCAGACCCCGGTTCCCTCCCTCGGAGGAGTGTTTCGGGGAGGCAGCTCCTAGCCGGCGGGCTCGAGAGCCGGGAACCGCCCCAGAACCCAGCAGCCGGCCTGCACCAGCCAGCCTGCCTGGACCCCGGAGGCCAGGGGCTCCGGCGCCACCACCTCCACCGCCAGGCCTCCCACGTCCACCACCAGCCGCAGAAAGGCCGCCTGGGTACGGGGGTTGGTCCGGCGCTCCACCTCCACCACGCTGCCTGCAAGCCACGCGGTGGCCTCCGGCCGTTCCCGGTCCGGGCCCTCGTCCACCGCGGTGTGCCAGGTGCTGGCGAAGGTGTGGGGCGGCATCCGGAAACCCGTGGCCTTCTGTCCCGCGGCCCAGTCCAGGGCGTCCTGGTAAGCCGTCACGGAGTCCGCGAAGCACACCAGCTGCGCGTCCACGGTGGCCGGGAGGTCCTGCAACCGGCGCGCCACGCACAGGTAGTCCACCAGGTCACACACCAGGGGGAACCGGCCGCTGTAGGGCTCCTCGGGGTCTTGGGGATCCAGCCACAGCTCCGCCCAGCCCTCCTCCGGGTGGTCGGGGTCCTGACCCACGGCCACCACCGCTGCCCGGTGGCTGAGGGCAGGACGGAAGAAGGGCAGGACACCCAGGGTCTGCCCCGAGGGGCCTACCTCCGCCCACAGCTCCACCCCTGCCCCCACTTCCCAGCGCCGCAGGCCGAAGCCTGGTTCCGTGGGCAGGGGCCGGCCCAGGCGGGCAGCCTCCTCCGCTAAAGCCTGCAGGTCTGGGGCCCGCTCCAGGTGGAAGCCCACGCAGTCGAAGTAGGTCATCCCGGAAAAGCGCAGGAGGCCGCCCGGGGGCGGCCTCCTGCTCGGTCGGTCGCCTCGTCTGCCCCGAAAATCGCGCGGCGATTTTGGGGCTGGTCTACCGGCGGGCTCCGCGGCGGGTGCCCCGCCGCGAGGCGGTCCGCTTGGCCGCGGGACGGCGGGCCGTGCGCCGCGCCGCGGGCTTCCGGGCGGTGGCCGCCTTGCGGGCCGCCCGGCGTGGCGTGGCCTTCTTCGCCGCGGGCCTGCGGGCGGGTTTCTTGGCCGGCGCCTTCCTGGCCGGCTGAGCCGCCTTCCTGGCCGGTTTGGCCGCCTTCGCAGCCGGCTTTGCGGCCTTCCTGGCCGCGGGCCTGCGCTTGGGTGCTGCGGGCGCGGGCGCCGCGGGCGTGGGTTCCGCAGGTGCCGGCGCGGTGGGTGTTTCCATCTCGCCGTACATGTCCTCCGCCTCCTCGTCCGTCGTCAACGACAGGTCGCCCTGTTCGTCGAACTCTTCTTCCGCAACCTCCCCGTGGAATCCTTCTAGGCGGCGTTCCTCCATGTCCACGCGCCTCCCCCGTGACGGTTTCCGCCACGATTTTAGTACCGCGGAGAGGGGTGCGCGTCTGTTGGCGTGGCTAGACCACCCCAAAAATCGCGTAGCGATTTTTGGGGACCCCGGTCTCCGGGACACGCTCCTAGGAGCGGGAAAACTTCCCGCGGCCCAGGGACCAGCGTCCACCGCCTGCAGCCACCAGAGCCGCGGCGCACAGCAGCAGGACGGTTTCGAAGGCGAACCCGCCCACGAAGCCCCGGGGCCACAGGACCCGCAGGATGGCCACGGCCATCTCCACCCCCAGGAGCCCCGCCACCACCCGGGTACCCAGCCCTGCCAGGAGGAGCAGACCCCCGACCAGCTCCAGGGCCGCTACGGCGCGGGCCAGGACCTCCGGGGCGGGGAACCCGCTGGCCATCAGGAGGGCTACGAACCGGTCCATCCCCCCCGCCCACTTGGCGTACCCGTAGGGCACGAACACCGCGGCCAGGGCCAGGCGCACCAGCAGTAGGCCGAGATCAGACCCCACGGCCGCCTGAGGGCGCGTTCCGAGGGGGGTTCGGACCGACCTGACGCACGGACCCCGGTCTTCTCGCTTGCACAGGTCGTTGTGGACAGGCCCTAGTCCTCGGAGCTTCCCAGGTCCGGGTCATTGGCCTGGATGGCGCGGAAGAGGCGCTCGGCCATCCGGGGGTCCAGGCGCCGCAGGATCTCGTAGTGCTCCAGGGCCTTCTGGCGTTCCCCCATGGCCAGGTAGGTGCGGGCGAGGTAGTCGTGGGCGGGGGCAAAGTCCGGGCGCAGGCTCAAAGCCCGTCGGTACGCCTCCACGGAGCGGCTGTAGTTCCGGACCTTTCGGTAGGCGTACCCAAGGTTGGTCCAGGCTTCCACGAACCTGGGATCCAACCGCACCGCCTGCAGGTAGGCCTGGATGGCCTGGTCCCACTGCTGGCGTCGGGAGTACTCCACCCCCTGCTGGTACAGCCTGCGCGCTTGGTCGTCCGTCCCGGGGCCGGGCTCTCCGCCGGGGTCCGCCCAGGCGAAGGCCGCCAGGGAGGTCACCAGGACCGCCACCCAGAGGAGCTTGCGCATGGCCGTCACCCCCGGTCCCTTGTGCCGGGAACCTTTCCCGGCCGACGTCTAGCCTACGGCCGCGTTGTCACGCTCCCGTCACGGTCCGGCGCCCGCTTGCCGCAGACCGCCCGTGGGGCGGAAAGCGGTTCCGAGGGCCGCAGCATCTTCGAGGGGTCTACCCCACAAGGCCGCGGAGCCGCAGCCGGAGGTCGTTGGGGGAGTCCGCCCACCGCAGGGCTTCCTCCGCGGTCACCAGCCCCCGGCGGTAGAGGTCGTACAGGGCCTGGTCGAAGGTCTGCATGCCCTCCTGGGCCCCCGCCTGGATGGCCTGCCTGAGGCTGGCCACGTCGCCCCTGCGGACCAGCTCCCGGACCCTCGGGGTAGCCACCAAGACCTCCAGGGCCGCCACCCTGCCCAGCCCGTCCGCCCGGGGGATCAGGCGCTGGGACACGATTCCCTCCAGGGTGATGGACAGCCGGTGCAGGATTTCCTGGGTGCCGTCCGGGGGGAAGAAAGCTAAAAGCCGCTCCAGGGTCTGGGCCGCGTTGATGGTGTGGAGGGTGCTGAGGACCAGGTGACCCGTCTCCGCGAAGTACAGGGCCGCGTCCGCAGACTCCCGGTCCCGCATCTCCCCGATGAGGAGGACGTCCGGGGCCTGCCGGAGGGCGGCCCGCAGGGCGTGGTGGAAGGAAGGGGTGTCCGTGGCCACCTCCCGCTGGCTCACCAGGCTGCGCTTGTCCGGGTGGAGGAACTCGATGGGGTCCTCGATGGTGACGATGTGGCCGTCTTCGTGGCGGTTTCGGTAGTCGATCATGGCAGCCAAGGTGGTGGACTTCCCGCTCCCTGTAGGGCCGGTGACCAGGACCAGCCCCCGCTTGCGCATGCTCAGGTCCTTCAGCACCTCCGGCAGGCCCAGGTCCTCGAAGGACGGGATGTCGGTCCGGACCCGCCGGGCCACGAAGGCCACCGTCCCCCGTTGCCGGTACACGTTGACCCGGAAGCGTCCTACTCCCGGCAGGCTGTACGCCAGGTCCACGCTGCCTTCCCGGTGCAGCTGGGCGAGCTGGTCTGGGTCGAGGATCTCCCGGACCCAGGCCTCCGCGGCCGACGGGGTGACCTTGGGGCCGGGGAGGAGCTCGAGTTTCCCGTGGACCCGGTACGCGGGCAGGGACCCCACCTTCACGTACAGGTCGCTGGCGTCCCGCGGGGCCATCCCGGCCAGCAGGTCCGCGGCCCGCAGCTCCACGGGGGGCGGCGCCTGGCTCACGGGGTCCCCCACGCGGCCAGGACGGCAGCGGGCGCCTCGTGGCCGAAGGCGTGCTTGTCGGTGGCCCAGCGGTAGGCCACCTCCGCGGTGATGCGGCCGGTCTTCAGGAGGTGCCGGAGGCTCTGGTCCAGGCTCTGCATGCCGTCCTTCGCCCCCGTCTGGATGGCGGAGGGGATCTGGTGCACCTTGGTCTCCCGGATCAGGTTGCGGATGGCGGGGGTGGCCACCATCACTTCCACCGCGGGGACCCTGCCCGCCCCGTCCGCGGTGGGTAGCAGGAGCTGCGCCACCACCCCCACCAGGGACTCCGCCAGCTGGACCCGGACCTGCTCCTGCTGGTGGCTGGGGAACACGTCGATGATGCGGTTCACGGCCTGCGCCGCGCCGCTGGTGTGGAGGGTGCTGAGCACCAGGTGCCCGGTCTCCGCCGCGGTGAGGGCCAGGGCGATGGTCTCCAGGTCCCGCATCTCGCCTACCAGGATGACGTCGGGGTCCTCCCGGAGGGCCGCCCTGAGCCCCGCGGCGAAGGAGCGGGCGTGCACACCCACCTCCCGCTGGTTCACGATGCTGCGCTTGTGGGCGTGCACGAACTCGATGGGGTCCTCCAAGGTGATGATGTGGGCGGTGCGGCGCTGGTTGATGAGGTCCACCATGGCCGCCAGGGTGGTGGACTTCCCGGAGCCCGTGGGGCCGGTCACCACGATGAGCCCCCGGTCCCGCAGGGCCAGGTCCTCCAGCACCGGGGGCAGGCCCAGTTCCCGGATGCTCCTGATGTGGGACGGGATCAGCCGGAAGACCGCGCCCTCGCCCAGGCGCTGGGAAAACACGTTCACCCGGAAGCGCCCCAGGCCTTCCAGCTCCACGGAGAAGTCCAGGTCCAGGTGCTCCTCGAACTTGGCCTTCTGGGCGTCCGTGAGGATGTCGTAGATCATGGCGTGCACGTCTTCGCGGGAAAGGGGCGGCCAGCCCGGCACGTCCACGAGCTCCCCGTGCACCCGCAGCTTGGGCGGGGTCCCCACGGTGAGGTGGAGGTCGGAAGCTCCCTTGTCCTTCGCCAAGACCAACAGTTCCGTGATGTCCACGTCAGCCCTCCAACAGCGGTACCAGGAGTTGAGGAGGCACCCGCCCCGACTCCGCCAGGGCTCGTGCGGTGGACTCCAGGGTCGCGCCCTGCCCCTCCGCGGGCTCCCACTCGTACGCCACCGCCTCGCCTGCGTACCCCGTGTACCGGCACAGCTCGCACCCCACGGGCGAAGCCCAACACTGCGGGGATTGCGGGACGGGCCACCGGAGGTAGGGGGAGTGGTGCTTCTCCGCGCAGCCGCACAGAGCCGGAAGGGCCACCGCGGCGAGCACCCCGCGGAGGGGCGCGAGGGCGGCCCCGTGCGGGTCCCACAGGGCGGAACGGGCGTGCAGGGCGCGGTAGCCCGGCAGGGCCAGGACGAGCCTCTGGCCCGGCCACCTGCTGGCGACGAGGCCGGGGACGTGGTCACGGGGGACTTCGGCCACCAGGGTGTCCGGCCGCAGGGCCTGCCACGAAAGGGCCTCGGCCGCAGGGACTTCCACTACCCCTGGGACGGGCCTGGTGGCGGCCGGGCCTGCCAGCACCACCACCCCGCCCCACCGGGACGCTAACCGGGCGGCGGCAGAGCGCACCAGGCGGAGGCGCAGCCCCGCATCCGGGCTTGCCAGCAGCACCGTCCCTCCGGACTCAAGGACCGACGCCACCTGCCCCCACACCTCCGCGGGCAACCCCGCGTCGTCCCGGGAAGGGTCAGAAGGGAGGGGGATCAGGGGACCCGCCAGCCCCGCGCCCCAGCGGGTGTGCACCACCCGCAGGGCGGCCTCCACGGACCTGTCCGGGAGTACGACCTCTACGTTCAAGGCCGCGTGCGGAAGCGCGGCGCGCCCCACTTCCGCCAGGAACTCCCAGGGCACGGGCGGGCCCTCCGCGGGGAAGACCCCCGAGGGGGTGCGGTAGCGGACCCGGACCGTGCGGCCCGGCCCGGGCTCCACGTACACGTGGGAGGCGCCCCGGAGGGCCAGGTTGCTCAGGGCCAGGCGCAAGGCCAAGTCCCCAGCGGGGGCAGCAGGCAGACTGGACGTGGCCTGCTCCAGCACCTCGCGGATGTTGGACGCCAGGGCCACCACGGGAGACGGCCGCAGGCCGCTCAGGCGCTGCACCTCGTCCAGCACCTGGCGGTCGGTGGGGTCGGCCACCGCCACGGCCAGCTCCCCTTCCGTGACCAGCAGGGGAAGGACACCCAGCCTGCGCGCGACGTCCACGGGCAGGCACCCCAGGGCCGCAGGGTCCACCATGTCCGGCCGCAGGTGCACGTACGGGAGGCCGAGTTGCGTGCTGAGGGCCCAGGCCACGTCGTCCTCCGTGGCAAAGCCCAGGCGGACCAGGGCCTCCCCCAGGCGGAGGCGGTCCCGCTGTTGCACCGCGAGTGCCTGTTCCAGCTGGGGCGCGGTGATGAGCCGCGCCTGGAGCAAGATCTGGCCCAGGGGCTGGGCGGTGGCGGGAGTCACAGCCGGGTCCTCCACGTCTCTCAGGGGGAGGAATGAGCAAGACCCGTGCCAAGTAAAAGGGGAGTTACTGGGTGGCTCCGGCGGTAGGACTCGAACCTACAACCCCCTGGTTAACAGCCAGGTGCTCTACCATTGAGCTACGCCGGAACGGTAGACCGAGCGCCACGATCATACGCGGGCGGGTAGGCGGTGTCAAACCCGGCCCGCAGGCCGGGAGGTGGACGGGGTGAGCCGGTCGGAGGTGGCGGCCCACGCCCTGGTGGTGAGCCTGGTGGTGGCGGCCACGTACGCGGCCCTGTGGCTGTTGGTGCGCATCACGGACATCCTGGTTCTCGTGCTGGTTTCCGCCATCCTGGCCTCCGGGCTGGCCCCCACCGTGGCGCGCCTGGAGAGGGTCCGGGTGGGGAGGCGGACCCTGGGCCGTGGCTGGGCCATCACCCTGGTGGTGGTGGGTGTGCTCCTCGCGGTGGCCCTGATGCTGAGCGTCCTGGTGACCCCGTTGGTGCAGCAGGCCGGGGCGTTCTTCGAACGGATTCCGGAGTACGTGGAGGAAGCCGACCGCTGGCTCCGGCAGCTCCGGACCCGGCATCCGTGGGTCCCGGACGCCACCAAGTGGGTCAGCCGCCTCCCGGAGGAAGTCCAGCAGTACTTCGGTACCGCGGCGGGGGTGTTTGGCAGGTTCGTGAGCGGGCTGTTCACCGCCACCACGGTCCTGGTCCTGGTGGTGTACATGCTCATCGAGGGGCCTCGCCTGAAGCGCGGCTTCGTGCGCCTGTGGCCTCCGGCGCAACGGCCTGTGGTGATCCAGGTCCTGGACGGCGTCTCCGCGAAGTTCAGCGGGTGGGTCCGGGGCACCTTCCTCATGGGCCTGTCCATCTTTGTCATGGACACCGCGGGGCTGATCCTCCTGGGGATTCCGTACCCCTTCGTCCTGGGCCTGGCGGCAGGCGTGGCGGAGCTCATCCCCGTGGTGGGCCCTTTCTTGGGAGCCGTCCCCGCGGTCCTGGTGGCCCTGTTCCAGCCCACGTGGAAGCTGGTGGGCGTGGTGGTGTTGTTCGTGCTGGCACAGCAGATCGAGCAGAACGTGCTGGTGCCCCGCATCATGAGCCGCGCGGTGGGGCTGTCGCCCATCCTGGCCATCTTCGCCCTGCTGGCGGGGGGAGCGGTGATGGGGCCCGTGGGGGTGTTGCTGTCCATCCCCGTGGCCGCGGCCCTGCAGGTGGTGGCCACGGAGGTGGTGCGGGTGGCCCTCCCGTACACCCGCTCAGAAGCCCACGTGGCGGAGGAGGCGGCGGACCCGGCGGAGGACCGCCCGTAGGAGGTCTACCCGGAGGGTTCCACCAACCCGAAGGCCTGCCAGGCCTCCAGCTTCGCCCGCACCCGGCGGATGACTTCGTCGGTGAACTCCGCGGTGGTGGCGGCCCCACCGAGGTCCGCGGTGCGGACCCCCTCCTGCACCGCCTCGAAGGTGGCTTCGTAGATGGCCCGGGAAGCCCGGGAGGCTACCGGGACCCCGAGGTACGAGAGGGCGGCGGCCGCGGCCAGGATCATGGCCATGGGGTTTGCCAGGTTCTTGCGGTACAGCCGCGGTGCGGTCCCGTGCGGTGCTTCCGCCAGAGCCACCCGGACCTGCAGGTCGTCGTCCAGGGAAAGGACCACGGACTCCGCACCCGCGATGCTGCCGAACATCTGCAGCACCAGGTCCGAGAGGGTGTCGCCGTCCCGGTTCAACGCGGGGATCACCAGCGCCTCCCCCGTGGTCTGCAGGAGGAGGGCGTACACCGCGTCGATGAGCTGCGGGTCGTAGGGCACGTCCGGGTGGCGCCGCGCCGCGGCGTCCAGCTCCTCCTTCAGCAGGCCTTCGTAGATGGGGCTCACGGTGTACTTGGGGCCCCCGAACACCTTCGCCCCCAGCCGGCGGGCGTGGCGGAAGCTGAACTCCGCCACCACCCGGCAGATCCTGCGGCTCACGCGGGTGGTGCGGTACGCCACCTCCTCCAGCCCTTCTCCCTCCCGCCACTCCTGGGCACCGTAGGCGTCCTCCACCGCCATGCGGACCACCGCGATGGGGGCTACCACGCCCGCGAGAGGCCGCACCCCCGGGATCCGACGGCCCGTGCGCAGGATCACCTGCGCTCCCACCAGCTCCCGGAGGAGGGCGTTGGGGCTGCCCACGTCCCCCGGCCCCTCCGGGGTGGTGGTGGCCGCCTTGATCCCCACCCGGTACTGGCGGAGCGCCTCCGCGGCCTCGTACACCACGCGGTTGGCGGTGGCCCGGCGGTGCGCCAGGCTGAGGTCGAAGCGCACCAGCTCCAAGGGGACGCCGCAGACCGAAGGCTCCAGGACCCGTAGGGCCTGCTCCAGCAGCTCCTGGCCGGTGAGGTCGCCTTCGAGGACCACCAGGGGCACGCCCATGCGCGCCTCAGGGCTCCTGCAGGGCCTCCCGCACCCGGGCCAGCAGCTCGCTGATGAGGAAGGGCTTTTGCAGGAAGCCCTTGGCGCCCCGGGCCACCGCTTCGCGGGCGGCCTGCTCTTGGGTGTAGCCGCTGGTGAGGAGGATACGGGCGTGGGGGTCTGCGGACCGGAGGGCCTCGAAGGTGTCCATCCCGGAGAGGCCCGGCATGGTCATGTCCAGGACCACCAGGTCGATCCGCCCGCCGTGCTCGCGGTACAGCCGGAGGGCTTCCTCGCCGTCGGTGGCCACCAGCACTCGGTAGCCGCGCCGGGTGAGCACGTCCCGGAGGAGGTTGCACAAGGGCTCCTCGTCGTCCACCACGAGGATGGTCTCCCCAGTGCCCGGTGGGGACTCCGCTGCCACCTGTTCCGCCTCCCGGGTCCCCCCTGCCACCGGCAGGTACATGCGGACAGAGGTCCCCTTCCCGACTTCGCTGTCCACCTCCAGAAACCCCCCGTGGTTGCGCACGATCCCGTACACCATGGCCAGCCCCAGCCCCGTGCCCTTCCCGGGACCCTTGGTGGTGAAGAAGGGCTCGAACATGCGGGACTTCACGTGCTCGTCCATCCCCACCCCTGTGTCCCGGACGGTGAGGCAGGCGTACGGCCGGAGCACCGGCGGTTCCCCCGAGGTCGGGTCGGGGGCGATGACGGGCTGGAGGGTCAGCTCCAATAGACCGCCCTCGGGCATCGCGTCCCGGGCGTTCATGCACAGGTTGAGGATGGCCTGGTGCAGCTGGCTGGCGTCCCCTTCCACCAGGGGGAGGTCGGGAGGGAAGTGGGTTCGGAGTTGCACCCGGGGGTCGAGGGTGGTGCGGAACAGCTCCACCACCTCCGAACACAGCCGGGCCAGGTCCAGGGGCCGCACCTCGAACTTCCCCTTGCGGGCGAACCCCAGCAGCTGCCGGGTGAGCTCGGAGGCCCGCAGGGCAGACCGCTCCAGGATCTCGAAGTACCGCTGCAGCTCGGGGTTGCCCGGCAGCTCCTCCTTGAGGAGCCCCAGGTACCCCACGATGGTCCCCAGGATGTTGTTGAAGTCGTGGGCGATGCCGCCCGCCAGGGTGCCGATGCTCTCCATCTTCTGGGCCTGGAGGAGCTCCTCCTCGAGGCGCTTCTGGGCGGTGATGTCCCGGTACACCCCCACCACCCCCACGGGGCGCCCTTGCGGGTCGCGTTGCACGGACAGGGAGGCTGACAGCCAGGCGACCCGGCCTTCCGCGGTACGGTGCTGCAGTTCGCCCCGCCAGCTGCCTTCCCGCAGGAGGTGGTGCCGCAGGCGCGCCAGGCTGTCCCGCGCCTCCGGCCGGACCAGGGCGTCGAAGTCCCGGCCCACGGCGTCGCTGGCGAGCCAGCCGTACAGGGCCTCCGCGGCGCGGTTCCAGTACACCACCCGGCCGTCCCAGTCCGTGGCCACGATGGCGTCCTGCACCTGCTCCAGCAGGCTGGCCTGGAAGTGCAGGATCTCCGCCACCCGGCGCTGCTCCGTGAGGTCCCGTACGGTGCCCAGGAGCATGGACTTGCCCCGCAGGACCACCCGGTTCGCCTGCAGCTCGCACTCCAGTCGGGTGCCGTCGGGCCGGACGCCCACGAAGGTGACCGTGGCGCCCGGTGCCGCGGAGGCCAGGCGCTCCCGGAGGTAGGCCGCGAGCTTGGGCCGGTCTTCCGGGGCACACAGGGCGAGGGGGCCGAGGCGGTCCACACAGTCCGCGGAGGTGGTGCGGAACATCTGGAGGAAGCGGCGGTTGACGAACCGAAAGAGCCCCTCCTCCAGCAGGAACACTCCGTCGGGGGACTCTTCGATGAGGGTCCGGTACCGGGCTTCGGACTCCCGCAGCTCTTCTTCCAGCCTGCGCTGCTCCGTGGTGTCCAGGGCGATGGCCGCCACGAACTGCAGCTGCCCTTCCGGATACCGCACGGGGGCCAGCAACACCTCCAGGAACTTGCTGGGCCCGGTGCCGGCCCGGCGGGGGTCCGGGGGGGGCCAGGGGAAGGCCGGAAGGCGTACGGGCTCGCCCCGGAGAGCCTGTTCCAGCACGCTGCGATGCTGGGGCCCGAACACCGACCCCCCGCGCAGCACGTTGGCAGGGGAGGCGGGCGCCTGCCCGAAAAGCCGGACCCACGCGGGGTTGGTGGCGAGGACGTCGCCCTCTGGGTCGAAGGCCTGGACGGCCAGGGGCAGGTCCTGCAAGGCCTGCCGCACGTACACCACCAGCTCGCTGCGGGCCACCCTACGGGGAGGGGTTACGGACCACACGACGGTCTGCCCCGCGGCCTCCGCCCGGGCCCACGCCCGGAGCACGGTACCGTCCGCCCTGCGGAACCCCAGCTCCCCCTCCCACCGCTTGCGCCTGCGGACCTCTTCCAGCAGCTGCAGGGTCTCGGGGGAGCCGTCCGTGAGGGCCCGGAACGGCAGGCCCACCAAGGAACCCGGCCCGAGGCCCACGAGGTCGCAGGCCTGGCGGTTGGCGGCGGCCACCAGCCCTCCCCCGTCCACCTCCAGGACCGCGTCGGACACGGTCCGCAAGACCGCGGCCAGGCGCTCCGCGGTCTGCCGCGCCAGCCCGTCGTCCCCCCGCTTGGCCCGGAACGGGAACATCCCTCCCTCCCCGGAGCAACCACCGTGCCCTGGCCCGAGCCGGTCGGAAGCGCGCCCGGAACCCCCTGCGGAGGGGACGGGGGTATTAAGCGTGCAGCTCCAGCACGTCCCCGTCCTCCAGCACGTGGTCCCGCCCCACCATCTGGCCGCTGTACCCCCGGCCCCACAGGCGGGCGTACTTTAACTTCTCCGCCAGCTCCTTGTGGATCACCTCCGCCGCGTCCCGCACCGTGGCGCCCCGGGGGAGCACGAAGGGGGCTTGCAGGTCCGGCTTCCGGCCCGGCGGCTTGCTGTACACGCGGATCTTGTGTAGGGCCCGGAAGATCCGGCGCCGCAGCTCATCCAGCCCGTCCCCCCGGGTGGCGGAAACCGGAAGGGGAGGCCCCGGGAGCTGGTTCCCCACCAGGTCCAGGAGCACCGGGAGGTTGTCCGCGGCCCCCGGGGAGTCCCACTTGTTTGCCACCACCACGGTGCGCTTGCGTGCCCCGCGTGGCAGGGCGGGGTCCTCCGCCACCTCCTCCGTTTCCCCCACGAGGAACACCCGGTTCTTGGGCAGCAGTTCCAGGCTCTCCTGCAGGAACAGGATGCCGTCGTCGCTGGCGTCCAGGACCAGCACCGCGGCGTCCGCCCCGCGGATCAGGCTGTACAGCCAGCCCTCGTCGAACTCCCGGCACACGGGCGGGGTGTCCACCAGCTGGACCTGCACGTTCTCGAAGGCCATCATGCCGGGCTGGGGCAGGCGGGTGGTCATGGGGTACGGAGCCACCTCCGGGGTGGCGTTGGTGAGGGCCGCCAGCAGGCTGGACTTGCCTGCGTTGGGAGGCCCTACCAGCACCACCTGCCCTGCCCCCTCCCGGGGAATGTGGAAGAGCGGCTGGGCCCGCGCCCCCCCGCGCCGCGTCTGCATCTCCTGGCGCAGCCGGGCGATCTTGCGCTTGATGTCCGCCTGGAGCTTCTCGGTGCCCTTGTGTTTGGGGACCGTGCGCAGCATCTCCTCCAGGGCTTCCAGACGCTCCTGGGGAGACGTGGCCTGGCGGTAGCGCTGCTCCGCGTTCAGGTACTCGGGCGTCAGGTTCGCCGGCATCGGTCTCAGTTCCAGCTTACCGTGGTCTGTGCCTGTATGATGGACCCGATGGCGCGTCCCTCCCTGGCGAGGACCTCCCGGGTGGACCCGGCCCTGCGCCCCCTGCTGCGGGCGTTCCAGGTGCCGGGGCAGGGGCCCTTCCAGCCCTCGGCCTTCCAGGTGCAGGCCCTGGAGGCCCTCCGCCACGGCGACGTGCTGGTGGAGGCCCCCACGGGCAGCGGGAAGACGTGGATCGCGGAGGAGGCCATCCGGGAAGGCCTGGCGGCGGGGCGCACGTGCTGGTACACGACCCCGCTGAAGGCCCTCTCCAACCAGAAGCACCGGCGCTTCTGCGGCCTGTACGGGGAGGAGCGGGTGGGCTTGCTCACGGGCGAGCGCAAGCTCCGCCCGGACGCGCCCGTGGTGGTGGCCACCACGGAGGTCCTGCGCAACGCCCTGTACGACCAGCAGACCACTCCGGACCTGGTGGTCCTGGACGAGGCGCACTACCTCAGCGACCCCGAGCGGGGGACCGCATGGGAGGAGGTCATCCTGTACGCCCCCGCGGTCACCCGCCTGCTCCTGTTGTCCGCCACCTTGCCCAACGCCGCGGAGCTGGCGGACTGGATGGGGGAGGTGCGGGGAAGGCGGCCCGCGGTGGTCACGGAGAAGGTGCGGCCTGTACCCCTGGAGTTTCTGGCCGCGGACTCCTCCGGCCGTCTGGTGCCCTTGGGCCGGGCTGTGGCGCGGGGGGGACGCTCGCAAGGCTGGGTGACCGCGGTGATGGCGGCCCTGGAGGAGGCAGGGCTGGTCCCCGCCATCCTGTTCTTCCCGGCCCGGCGGCTTTGCGATGAAGCGGTCCAGCTCCTGGCCAAGCGCCCCGCCCCAGGGGAGACGCTCCGGCGGGAGGCCTGGCGGCGGTGGGAAGCGGAGTTCCCGCACCTGCGCGGCCACCCTCTCCGCCTGGCCGTGCTCCGGGCCGGGGTGGCACCGCACCACGCGGGACACACCACCGCCTGGCGCATGGCCGTGGAGGACCTCTTGGAAAGAGGCCTGCTGCGGGCGGTGTGCGCCACCACCACCCTCGCCGCAGGCCTGGACGTGCCCGCCCGCACCGTGGTGCTGACCACCCTGGTCCGCAACAGTCCCGAGGGCATGGTGTACCTCTCGGCCACGGAGTTCCACCAGATGGCGGGGCGCGCAGGCCGCCGCGGGAAGGACCCGGTGGGGTTCGTGGTGCTGCCCGCGGTAGACCCGGACGAGCTGGCGCAGGGCGAAGCCCTTTTGGGGTCCGCCCCGGAGCCCATCCGCTCCGCCTTCACACCCACCTACGCCCTGGTCCTCAACCTCCTGCGGTCCCAGCCCCTGGACGCGGTGTTGGGGGAGCTGGACCGTTCCCTGGCGGCGTACCAGAGACGGCGTCAGGTGGCGGAACTGCGCAGGCAGCTGGAGGCCCTCCCCCCGGACCCCCTGCGGGAGCGTCCGTGCGGGGACCGCCTGTACACCCGGGTGCGGTACGAGCGCATGCGGGAGCGCCCGCAGGAGCACCAAGAGGCCCTGGCGGGCTGGCCCTGCAGGACCTGCCCCGTGGAGGCGCGCTGCGTGGAAAGCCTGGAGGCCCTCCGCCGGGTCGAGCAACGGCGTTCCCGGCTCCGGCGGGAGCTGCGGGAGGCGGAGGGGAGCCTGCGGGAGGCTTTCCTGGCGAGGGCGCGGGTGCTCCAGCGCCTCGGCTACCTGGACGGCGCGCTCCGGCTGACCCCGGAGGGGCTGTGGGCCGGGCGGCTGCGGCACCCCAGGTGCCTTCTGCTGGCGGAGCTGGTCCGGCGGGGGTTGCTGCCCACGGAGCCGCGGCGGCTGTGCGGGTACGCGGCCGCGGTCAGCACCGAACGGGCTCCCCGGCTGGGGCAGGAGGCGGGGCTGCGCCCCCTGGAGCGGGTCGTGGTCACCCTGGCGGAGCTGGAGGCGTCCGAGGGCGTCCCGGCCGACGACCTGGTGGGTGAGTTCCGTCCGCAGTGGGACCGGGCCGTGCGCCGGGTGCTGCCTTCCAGCGCGGACCGGCGGGCGTGGGCGGCCCTGCGGTGGAGTGAGGGGGCCGAGTTTCAGCTCCTGTGTCGGGAGCTGGAGGTGGCGGAGGGAGACCTGCAGCGGATCTTGCTGCAGGCCGCGGAGGTGTGCAACCAGCTGGCGGACCTACCGCAGGAGGAGGTCTCCCGGGCCGCCGCTCAGGCCCGAGACCTCCTCCTGCGGCCCCCCGTGGTGTGAGGAGGGCTCCCCCGGTCAGGCTTTCCCTGCCGGCAGCGGAGCGGGCGTGAACTGCTCCACCTCCGTGGACCCTGCCAGGGCCACGGTGGACTGGACCCCCAGGGCCTGCAGCACGGTGTCGAAGTACCCCGTGCCCACTTCCCTCTGGTGCCGGGTGGCGGTGTACCCGTCCCGCTCGAGGTCGAACTCCCGCTCCTGCAGGTCCACGTACGCGGCCATCCCCCGCCGGGCGTAGTCCCGAGCCAGCTGGAACGTGGAGGCGCACAGGGCGTGGAAGCCGGCCAGGGTGACGAACTGGAACCGGTAGCCCAAGCTTGCCAGTTCCCGTTGGAAGCTGGCGATGGTCTGGGGGTCCAGGTGGCGGCGCCAGTGGAAGCTGGGCGAGCAGTTGTACGCCAGAAGCTTCCCAGGGTAGCGGGCGTGGATGGCCTCCGCGAAACGCGCCGCCTCCTCCAGGTCCGGCCGGGAGGTCTCGAACCAGAGCAGGTCCGCGTACGGGGCGTAGGCCAGGGCCCGGTGGATGGCCGCTTCCAGCCCGGCCCGCACCACGTGGTAGCCCTCCGGAGTACGCTCCCCGGTGCGGAAGGGCGCGTCGTACGGGTCTGCGTCGCTGGTGAGCAGCTGGGCGTCCCGGGCGTCCGTACGGGCCACCAGGACGGTGGGGACGTCGCACACGTCCGCGGCCAGGCGCGCGGCCTGCAGGACCCGGACAAAGTGGGAGGTGGGGACCAGGACCTTCCCCCCCAGGTGGCCGCACTTCTTCTCCGAGGCCAGCTGGTCCTCGAAGTGCACCCCCGCGGCTCCGGCCTCGATGAAGGCCCGGGTGACCTCGAAGGCGCTCAGGGGCCCCCCGAAGCCAGCCTCCGCGTCGGCCACGATGGGCACCAGCCAGTCCCGCCGGACTTCCCCTTCGGCCCACTCGATCTGGTCCGCCCGGCGCAGGGCGTTGTTGATCTTGCGGACCAGTGCGGGCCCGCTGGTCCAGGGGTACAGGCCCAGGTCCGGGTAGGTGGCCTCCGCCAGGTTACCGTCCGCGGCCACCTGCCAGCCGCTGAGGTAGATGGCCTGCAGCCCGGCCCGGACCATCTGGACCGCCTGCATCCCCGTCAGAGCCCCCAGGGCGGCCACAAACGGCTCTTCGTGCAGGGCCCGCCAAAGGCGCTCTGCTCCCCGCCGTGCCAGGGTGTAGTCCACCCGTACCGACCCCCGTAGGCGGACCACCTCCGCGGCGGAGTACAGGCGACGGACGCCCCTCCACCGCTCCTCCGTCTGCCAGCGGCGCTCCAGCTCCCGCGCCTCCTGTTCCAGGGCGGCGTTCATGTCAAGACCTCCGGGTTGGGTTTTGGTTCAGGAAGCCTCAGGCAGGACGGCCAGCTCCGCCTCCAGCTCGCCCAGGGCCGCGCACGCCGCGCAGTACGCGGTCCCCTCTGGGGTGTAGGAGCAGCTGGGGCAGCAGGGAGCCCCGCAGCTCTGACACGTCCACGCCTCGAACCACCGCACCGTCCGTCCGCACCAGCAAGTGCTCATGGCCGTCACCTCGCCTCCACTGTGGCACCCTCCCAGGCGGGCCTCCACGGAAGCCCCACCAACTCCCCGTCTTGGGGGGCGAATGGTTTCAAAAGGCTGATGAGTGACCGGAAGGGAAGAGGGGCTGGATAAATAGTCTTGATCAGTCCTCCGTGCCTACAGGTGCAGGAGGAGGCGCAAGGCCCTGGCGGCGGTGCGGCTCACGGGGATCTCCGTGCCCCGGTCGTCGTCCAGTTTCAGGAGGAGGGTCCCGGAGAAGTAGGGGTGGACCTCCCGCACGCAGTCCAAGTTCACCACGAAGCTCCGGTGCACCCGCAGGAACTGAGCCGGGGGGAGCCGCCGGAGCAGCTGCCCCACGGGGCACCGGGCTTCCAAGGTCCCGCTGCGGGTGACCACCCGGCAGTTCTCCCCCTGGGCCTGCACGTACAGGATGTCGGCGGGGTCCACCAGCACCACCCGGTCCTCCGTGGGCACGGCCACCCGGGTGGGGTGCACGGGCTCTTCCTGGAAAAGCCGCTCCAGGGTCTTGCGTAGCCGGGAACGGTCCACGGGCTTGAGGAGGTAGTCGAAGGCGGCCGCTTCAAAGGCCTCCAAGGCGTGGTCCTCAAACCCCGACACCAACACCACCCGCGGCTTGCGGGGCAGGCCGGAGAGACCGCGCAGCAGGTCCAGCCCCGACAGGCCCGGCATGCGGATGTCCAAGAACAAAGCGTCCACCGGCCCTTGCCGCAGGCGCTCCAGGGCGGCCTCCGCGGAGTCCACCGCCTCCACGTCCTCCTGGCCCTCTTCCCGCAGCAGCTCCTCCAGGTAGCGGCGCGCCTCGGGGTCGTCGTCCACCACCAGCACCCGCAGCTTGCGCGTCACGCTTCCTCCCCCACGCGGCAGGGCACCCACACGGTGACCCGGGTGCCGCGGCCTTCCTCGCTTTCCACCCGCAGGCCCGCGGCCTCCCCGTAGATGGCCCGTAGCCTGCGTTGGACGTTGAACAGGCCGATACCCAGCCCCGAGCCCACCCCCCGCTGGGTGACCAGCTGCAGGCGGTGCTCCGGGATGCCCACCCCGTCGTCCTCCACCACCAGGACCAGGCGATCCCCCTCCCGCCGGGCCCGCACCCTCACCGCTCCCGCGCCGGTCTTGGGTTCCACCCCGTGCACCACCGCGTTCTCCACCAGGGGCTGCAGGGTGAGCACCGGCACCAGCTGGCCCAGCAACTCCTTGGGCACGTCCACCTGGGCTCGCAGGCGTGGCCCGAGGCGCGCGGCCTCGATGGCCAGGTACTGCTCCACGTACCAGAGCTCCTCCTCCAGGGTGCAGAACTCCCCGTGGCTCCGCAGCGCGTGGCGGAGGAACTCCGCGAAGTCCGTGAGCAACCGACGGGCGCGGTCCGGGTCCCTGCCCACCACCGCCGCCACGGAGTGCAGGGTGTTGAACACGAAGTGCGGGGAGATCTCCGCCCGGAGGGCCCGCAGCTCCTCCCGGGTCAGGCGTTCCACCTCCGCGTCCAGCAGGGCCAGCTCCAGCTGGGCGCCTAAAAGGTCCCCCACCAGGGCGGCACCTTCCACCACGTCAGGGGCGAAGGGCCGGCCGTCGGTGCGGTAGAATTTCAGCGCCGCGGGCACCATCCCCCGGACCCGCAGCGGCACCACCAAGGCCGCGGTGAGGGGACAGCGAGGCTCGGGACAGCCGATCTCCTCCCGGCTGTGGGCTACCTCCACCTTCCCCGTGCGCAGGACCCGTTTGGTGAACTCCGTGGTGACGGGCTGGCCGGGCAGGTGGTGGTCTTCTCCTTCTCCCACGAAGGCCAACACCTGGGCACGGCCCACCAGAGCCACCGCGTCCGCCCCCACGGCCTGCCGCAGCATCCGGGCCACCTCCGCCGCCGCCTCCCGGGTGAGGCCGCGGCGGAACACGTCGCGGGCCTGCCGGCTGACCTCCACGAGCCTCTGCACCGTGGAGACCAGGGCGCTCCGGGACAGACCGTCCACCGCGCGAGACATCTGCGCCACCAGCATACCGCGGACTTCCGGGGCCCGGCGGAGGAGGTTTTTGATGCACGGGCCCGATGGGAGGCCAAAGGAACCCGAGGGGCAGGGCTCGAACTGCTGGGACATGGCTACGCGGGAAGGCGAGCGGACGTTCGGATTCGAGAAGTTCAGCAGCCACGGCTTCTTCCGGGAGGTGAACCGCTGGCTGGTGGAGCACGTGGGCATCCGGCCCGGGGACACCGTGGTGGACCTGGGCTGCGGCCCCGGGGCGGTGACCGAGCTGATCCTGGAACACGTGGACCCGAAGGCGGGGGCGGTGGTGTACGCCATCGACCCCTCTCCCTCCGCCCTGGAAGCCGCCCGGCGGCGGATCCGCTCCGCGGTGGTGCGGTTCTTGGAGGGCACCGCGGAGCGGCTGACGCAGCTGGTGCCCGCCGCGGACGTGGTGCTGTTCTGCAACGCCATCCACCTGATCCAGGACAAGCTGGCGGTGGTCCGGGAGGCGGCGGCGGTGCTGCGGCCCCGCGGGGCCTTCGCGTTTAACACCACCTTCTTCGAGGGGGCCTACCCTCCGGAAACCCTCCGGTTCTACAAGCTGTGGATGCTCCGGGCGGTGCGCCACCTGAAGGAGCGGGGCTTGGAGGTGGCCCGGGGAGTGAAGGCGACGGCCATGCGCTGGCTGTCCCCTTCGGAGTACGAAGCCCTGCTGCGTGGGCACGGCTTCGAAGACGTGCAGGTCCACCTGCACCGACAGGAGTTGTCGTGCCAGAGTCTGGAGGACATCAGCGAGTTCTCCCTGTTCATCGAGGGTGCCCTGCCGGGTGTGCCGCTTGAGGAGGCGTGTGAAGCCCTCAAGGTGGGCGTCCGGCAGGCGTTCCAGGAGCTGGCCCTGGCCACGGTCCCCCGCAACTGGCTGCAGGTGATCGCGCGGCGGGCCGGAGGATAGATCCCGGCCGGCGCGTGGAGTATGCGCGGCTACCCGAGGGCGTCTCGGGACGGGCTCCTAGTGGCCGGCGGGTTTAGCCGATGACGCGGACGTTGGAGGCCTGGGGACCCTTCTGACCCTGGGTGACCTCGAACTCCACCTTCTGGCCTTCCTGGAGGTTCCGGTACCCTTCCCCCACGATGGCGCTGTAGTGGACAAACACGTCCTTGCTCCCGTCGTCGGGGGTGATGAACCCGTACCCCTTCTCCGGGCTGAACCACTTCACCGTTCCCCTGGGCATCGTGCTCCTCCGTGCCGTTCTCCCCGCACCGGGCGGGACAGGCCCATCATCGGCCAGCCCTCGGGGTTTGTCAACGGCCCGGGAGGGTTCGCCCGCCGTGTCGGAGGAACGGGGCCGAGCGGGGAGAAAGCAACAGCCGGTGGGTGGTCCGCTCATCTACGGTCCGGAGTGCCGCCGCTACGACTTCGGCGGGGGGCACCCTCTGAACTCCACCCGGTTGGAGCTGGCCACCGACCTCATGCGGGAGCTGGGCCTCCTGGACCGCTACGGGGTCCTCCCCCCGCGGCCGGCCTCCGAGGAGGAACTGGCCTGGGTCCACAGCCCGGAGTACGTGGCGGTGGTGCGGGCCCTCAGCGAGAGGCCCGACCACCCCCTCCTGAGCCGGCTCTACGGATTCGGACCCGGGGACAACCCGCCCTTTGCGGGCATGCACGAAGCCGCGGCCACCATCGTGGGAGGTGCTCTGGTGGCCGCGGAGGGCATCGCGTCAGGGGCGTTCCTCCACGCCTTCCACATCTCCGGGGGCCTGCACCACGCCCAGCGGGCCCAGGCCAGCGGGTTCTGCGTGTACAACGACGTGGCGGTGGCGTGCGAGTTCTTCCGCCGGCGTGGCTGGCGGGTGCTGTACGTGGACGCGGACGCCCACCACGGGGACGGCACCCAGGCCCTCTTTTACGACACCGACCAGGTCCTCACCATCTCCCTGCACGAGACGGGGCGGTTCCTGTTCCCGGGGACGGGCGAGCCGGAGGAGCTGGGGGAAGGCCAGGGCTACGGCTACAGCGTGAACGTGCCCCTGTTGCCCCTGACGGACGACGCCTCGTGGGTGGAGTGTTTCGAAGCCGTGGTCCCCCCGGTGGCCCGCGCCTTCCGGCCGGACGTGGTGGTGACCCAGCACGGGTGCGACACCCACCGGCGGGATCCCCTCACGGACCTGAGCTGCACGGTGTACACCGCGGAGTACTTCGCCCGCCGCATGCACGAGCTGAGCCACGAGCTGTGCGGGGGCCGGTGGCTGGCCACCGGGGGCGGCGGGTACGACATCTGGTCCACGGTACCCCGGGCCTGGACCCTGGTGTACGGGGTGGTGTCGCACCAGGAGGTCCCGGAGGTCGTCCCCGAAGCGTGGCGCCAGCGGTGGCGGCCCTGGGCCCCCCACGACCTGCCGCGCGGGGTGCGGGAGGAGCCTTCCCAGGACGCTCCGCCTGCGGTGCGCTCCCAGAACCTCCACACCGCCCGGCGGGTGGCGGAGACGGTGCTGTCCTTGTTGGAGGCCCGGGCGTGAGGCCCGTGGTGTGGCTGGACGGGAGCCCCTGGAGCTGGGAGGCTTTCGGGTACGCCGCGGAGCTCGCCCGGGGGCGCGGCGTGGGGCTGGTGGCGGTGTGCGACCCCTCTGTGCCGGAGGAAGACCGGGCCCGAGCGGTCCGGGAGGGCGCCACGCGGGGCGTGGCTGTGGAGGTCCGGGTCCCCGAGGGAGGCCGCCGGACGGAGGTGGAGGTGTGCCGGGCGGGGGAGGAGGAGGGCGCGGAGGTGGTGGTGGCACCCAGGAGGACAGCCACCCGCAAGGTGGTGCTGAGCGCGGGGCTGGTTTGGCTGCTGGCCAACGCGCCCGGACCCGTGGTGGTGTACCGGTCCCCGAGGGGGCCGTGAGGTGACTTCGGGCCGGGACTTCCAGGACGCGCGGGGTCGGACGGTGGAGCTGCGGGAGTACCGGCCGGAGGACCGAGGGCTCCTCCTGGCCATGTACCGCACCTTCGACCCCGAGCAGCGGGCGCAGGGCATCCCGCCCGTACACCCCTTGCGGCTCCAGGAGTGGGTGGACCTGTTGACGGGCGAGGGGGTGAACGTGCTGGCGTGGTCCGGGGACCGGGTGGTAGGCCACGCGGTGCTGGTGCCGGACGGGGCCGGGTCCCACGAGCTGGCGGTGTTCGTCCACCAGGAGTTCCAGGGGGCGGGGATCGGCACGCACCTGGTGCGGGCTGTGCTGGAGGTGGGGCGGACGCGGGGGGTTCGGCACGTGTGGCTCACCGTGGAGCCGTGGAACGGCCGGGCCTGTGCGTTGTACCGCCGGGTCGGGTTTCAGCGCACGGCCGCGGACCCCTGGGAGGAAGTGTGGGAGCTAGAGGTGTAGACCACCTCGCAAGTGGGGCAGCGGTTCTGGGAGCTCCCCTGTCCGGTGTGAGGACTCTTCGGGGCGATCTGCTGGCAGCCTCTCTTGGAAGGGTCGCGGGGACCACAGACCGGGGTCCCCGAAAATCGCGGCGCGCTCTTGGGGGTGGCTCAGCGTACCACCACCAGCACCCGCCGCTCCCGCGGGCCGTCGAACTCCGCCAGCATCACCGCCTGCCAACGGCCCAGGGCCAGCTGGCCGTCGCGCACGGGGATCACCTGGCCGGGCCCGGTGACGGCCGCCTTCAGGTGGGCACTGGCGTTGTTGTCCACCCGGTCGTGCCGCCACACCCCGTCGGGGAACAGCTTGGCCAGGGCGTCCAGCAGGTCCTCGCACACCTGGGGGTCTGCGTTCTCGTTCACCACCACGCCTGCGGTGGCGTGGGGCACGTACACGCAGCAGATGCCTTCCCGGGTGCCGGAAGCGCGCACCGCCTCCTGGACCCGTTCGGTGATGTCCACCAGCTCGCGCTTGCGGCGGGTACGGACGGTGAACTCAACCATGCAGCACTCCCTCCCCCCACAGGGTAGCGCGGAGGAGGGCCCGTGCGGGGGCAGCTCCTGCGGTGCGGGGTGTTCGTGAGCCTGTACGCCGTGGCCATGGCGTACGCGGAAGCCGCGGTGGTGGTGTACCTGCGGGCCCTGTACCGGGTGGAGGACCTGGTCCGGGACGTGCCGGCCCGGCCGGACCCCCTCGGGTGGGTGGAGTTGGGCAGGGAGGCCGCCACCCTGGTGATGCTGTTCGCGGTGGGGCAGCTGGCGGGCCGCAGCCGCCCGGCCCGGTGGGGAGCTTTCCTGTACGCGTGGGGGCTTTGGGACGTGGCGTACTACGGTTGGCTCCGGCTCCTGGTGGGTTTCCCGCGGTCTCTGGCAGACTGGGACCTGTTGTTCCTCCTCCCCCTCCCCTGGTGGGCGCCCGTGTGGGCCCCGATCCTGGCAGCCGTCTTGCTCGCAGTTTTCGGTGCGGCGGTGGCGGTCCGCGGGGAATCCGGACAGCCCGTGCGGGTGGACCGCGCCAGCGTGATGGCCGCGGGGGTGGGCTCCGCCGCAGCCCTGGGGGCGGTGATGGCGCCCGCCCTCACCCGCCTCGGGGCAGGGTGGGAAGCCGCGGTGTCCGCGCGCCCGGAGGTCTTCCCGTGGGGCCTGTACCTGGCGGGCTGGCTTGCGGTGGCGTGGGCGGCCTGGAGGGTGGCCTCGGGACGGAGCCTTCCGCCCACTCGCTTGCACAAACCGGCCCGGCGCGGGACGCTATAGCCAAGCGAACCGTGGGAGGGTGGTATGGCACCGCTTGACTGCAGGGGAACTCAGAGCCAATCTGGGAGCCCGTCCCGGAAAAGCTCTCGGACAGGTGGGCTGAGGGGGTGGAGCGGTTTGGTGTTGGCCCTGGCGCTGGCGGTGGTGGTCGCGGGGCCTCTGGTGGCCCAGACCCCCGGGGGCGAGATCGTGCCCGGGGAGGGGATTGGGGCGGCCCGCATCGGCATGGCCATGGACGAGGCCGCCCGGGTGGCGCAAGGGTTCGGACAGACCCGGGACCAGGCGCGGGACGTGGGTCGGGAGGTCTGCAACGTGGACGACGGGGTGGGGATCTGCGCGTACGACTACTACTTCTACGAGGACGAGCGGGAGCCCACCAAGACCCCAGGCCTGGTGATGGCCGTGGTGACGGACGACCCCCGCTTCCGTCTGAAGGGGGGTGTGGGCGTGGGCAGCACGTTGCTGGAGTTCCTGACCGCGTACGGCAGCAACCCGGAGTGGCTCGGGGGCGGGTACCTGGAGTGGACCAGCAAGGGGCTGCTGGTGGGGCTGCGCCGCGGCTCCCGGGGTGCGGAGGTGGCCATCGTGGGGGTGTTCAAGCCGCGCCCCTCGGGCGTGCGGGCGGAGGGCAGAACCGTCCGGCGGCGGGCTGCGTACCTGTGAGCAGGAACAGCGCCTGAGGAGGCAAAGATGCGGCGAGTCCAGCTGGCGGCCTTGCTGGCGGCGGTGGTGGTGGGGGCAGGGGGTGTGGCCCACGCCCAGGACATCCTTCAGCTGGTGAAGGTGTTCGGGATCGGCTACGCGGTACGCACCTTCGGGCCCCAGCTCAACGACTTCATCAACTCCATGCTGTTGTCCCGGGACGCGGCGACGCAGCAGACCACCAAGGTGGTGCCCATCCTCAGCATCTCCATCGGACTCAGCGCCCCGGGCCGGGCCACCATCGGGGCCGCGCAGGTGGCGGGGCCCCGGGCCGCGGTCCAGAAGGTGGAGGCGGTGGCGGCCCTGGACGCCAACTACCAGGGGGTCTTCCAGGTGCGGGCCTTGATCCCCGTGGACAGCCTGGAACCGTGGAAGGGCCTCCGGCGGGTGGTGGGGGTGGGGGTGTCCGCCATCATCGACCTCAAGATTTGAAGCAGGAGGAAGGGAGGGCGGAGGACAGCCCTCCCGAGTCCTCACCGCCGGGGCGCCACGAGGAGCGTCCCGGTGTAGTGCACGCTCATGGGGTGCAGGTGGCAGTAGATGGTGTAGGCACCCGCGCGGACGTTGCGGACCCGCACCGTCTTCGTCTGCTTGGGCTGCAGGACCTCCTTGACGCCAAAGGCGTCGATGGCGAACCCCTCCGGGATGGGGCTGTCGTTGCGCACCACGAACTCCACGGTCTCGCCCTCGTAGGCGAAGGCGTCCGCGGGCAGGTTGGTCACCGCGATGGTGGAAACTCCCGCCACGGTCGCCTTCCAGAATTTCATGGTGACCTGGTAGCGGCGGACGGGGGCTGCGCCACGGGCGGGCTGGGCCAGGGGCGGAGGGGCGAGGAGGGCCACGGCCAGGACGGCCGCGGCGGCCAGGCTCCGGGGCTTCATCGGATCACCTCCTTGTTTCGGACTGCTAATCATATACCATGGAGGGCGAAGGGACGTCAAGGAGGGGCGCTGTGGCGGACGGGCGGCGCGGAGGACCTTTCCACAGCCGGGAGCACACCGCGGAGCGGGTGGCGCAGGCGTTGAGCCGTATCGGGACCGCCCTGCGCAGCGAAGCGTGGGGGGAGGCCATGGCCCGTGGGCTCACCCCCACCCAGGCGCAGATCCTCGGGTACCTGCGGTTCCGGGGCCGGCAGGGGGCCCGGGTGTCGGAGGTGGCGGAGGCGCTGGCCGTCACCCCGGCCACGGCCAGCGAGTCCACGGACGCCCTGGTGCGCAAGGGGTTGGTGCGCAAGGCCCGGGTGGCAGAGGACGGCCGGGCCCGGCTGGTGGTGCTCACCCCCGCGGGTAGAAAGGAGGCGGAGCGGCTGGCGGGTTGGCCGGACTTCCTGCTGCGGGCGGTGCGCCGCCTGCCCGCTTCCGAGCAGGCCACCTTGCTCCGGGTGCTCCTGAAGACCATCCGGGAGCTGCAGAGGGCCGGCCGGATCCCCGTGTCCCGGATGTGCGTGACCTGCCGGTACTTCCGGCCGTACGCGCACCCCGACCCCGAACGGCCCCACCACTGCGCCTTTGTGGACGCCCCCTTCGGCGACGGCTTGCTGCGCGTGGACTGCCCGGACCACGTGGCCGCGGATCCCGAGCAGGAGCGGGAGAACTGGAAGCGCTTTTCCCGCGGGGCCTGAGTCCGCCGTCCACACGCCCGGGTGCGCAGACCCCGGTGGCTCGGGACGGACCGCCGCGTGGCGGAGGGGGTGGGACTCGAACCCACAAGGGCTTGCGCCCACCGGTTTTCGAGACCGGCCCCTTAGCCAGTTCGGTGCACCCCTCCGGCCTTCCTAACGGGCCTTTCAGCCTCTAGCCAGCACCGCAGGGCCACCACCGCCGCGTGGTGTCAGTGGTGTCACCCCCACCGCCTCGGAAGAAGAGGGCCGGTAGCAGGACCCGGTAACCTCGCCACCGGCCCTCGGCGGTGGTGGTGCACCACCAGGGTAGCCAACCAGGGCCACCAGGGCAACCCGGCGGGCTACGGCCCGGGAACCGGACGGAAGGCTGCCGCACCATGCGGGACGACGGGATCCGCGAGGTCCGGCTGGGATGGCCCGGAGGGGCAAACTGAGGTGCTCCTAAAGGGTGGTGAACATGCGTTTGTAGGGCTTGGTGGTCCGGCCGAAAACCCGGCGGGCCGTGCGCTCTAGCTAGCAAAACGGGTATTCGCCTTGCAACGCGGTCGCGCGGCACTGTCTAATCTTTGTAGACACACCGGCGGAGGAGTTCCGATGCGGGTCAGAGTGCAGAGATGGGGGAACAGTCTCGCCGTGAGAATCCCAAGACCCTACGCGGCGGATGCTGGCCTGCAGGAGGGGAGTACCGCCGAACTGCGTGTCGAGGACGGGCGCATCGTGCTGGAGCCCGTCCGGATCCCGAAATACCGGCTGGAGGATCTGCTGGAGGGGGTGAGTGAGGACAACCTGCACCCCGAGGTGGGAGCCGAAGGCCCGGTCGGCAGGGAGATCTGGTGAGAAAGCGGTCCTACGTCCCTCAGCGAGGGGATGTCGTGTGGCTGTCTTTTCACCCGCAGGCCGGCTATGAGCAAGCGGGGCGCCGCCCGGCGGTCGTGCTCTCTCCGCAGCAGTACAACGCCCGGGTGGGGCTGGCACTGTTCTGCCCCATTACCTCCCGGGCGAAGGGGTACCCGTTCGAGGTGGCCATTCCGGCCGGTCTGCCCGTGGGCGGAGTGGTGCTCTCGGATCAGGTCAAGAGCCTGGACTGGAGGGCGCGCCGGGCCGACTTCATTTGCGCCCTGCCCCGGGAGACCGTCACAGAGATCCTCGAGAAGCTCGCGGTCCTGCTGCGGCCGGATCAGGATTGAAACGAAAGCCGAGACAGAACAGGCCGGTACCTGGGTACCTCCAGGCCTTCCAGAGGGTTGGACCCAACTAGGCCGAGCCGGACCGCCTGCCGCAGGACCTTGGGGTGCACCCCTCCGGCCTTCCCATTGTAGCGCACCGGGCCCGCACGGCGGGTACAGTAGGAGCGTGCTGCGGAGAGGCCTTTGGCCGATGGGGCCGGGGTCCCCAAGAGTCGCACAGCGATTTTCGGGTGGTCAAGCCAGGAAGGTGTCCGTGGACCTCCGGGAGGTGCTGCGCAGGAACGGGAGGCGGGCCATGCCGGTACGCGCGTCGCGGCCCCGCGGTGTCCGGGGGAGGCCGCGGGCCCCCGACGAGCGACGTGCCCTCCAGCAGGTGGCCTACAGGCAGGCCGTGCGGGCCTTCCGCACCCGGATTGTCAGGGAGGGAGCAAGGCAGGACCGGCTCCTGTCGGGAGGCCACGTGGACCTGGAATCCCTGGAACGCCGGGCCTCGGAGGAAGGTCTGGGGAGGCCCTGTGGGCGGTGCGGCAGGACGCAGAGGCCCTGGCCTCGGAGGGGTCGTTCCACGAAGAGTCGCGGTAACAGGCCGTGGCCTACCCCTGTGCCTCCCGGAGGTCGTGGAAGAAGCGGCGCAGCAGCGCCTGGCACTCTGCTTCCAGCACCCCCGCGGCCACCTCCAGCCGGTGGTTGAGCCGGGGATCTTCAGGGATCCGGTACAGGGTCCGTACCGCCCCGCTCTTGGGACTGGGAGCGCCGTACACCAAGCGGCGCACCCGGGCCAGGACCAGGGCTCCCGCACACATCGGGCACGGTTCCACGGTCACGTACGCGGTGCAGCCCTCCAGCCGCCACGTCCCCAACACCCGGGCCGCCTCCCGGAGGGCCAGTACCTCCGCGTGGGCGGTGGGGTCCCGGAGGGACTCCCGGCGGTCGTGGGCACGGGCCACCAGCTTCCCGTGGCAGACCACCACGCAGCCCACGGGCACCTCTCCGTACCGGGCGCCCCGCTCCGCCTCTCGCAGGGCCTCCCGCATCCACGCCTCGTCGTTCACGGACCCTCCTCCACGAGCTGCCGCGCCCGGCGGAACACGGAGTCCAGCATGCGGGCCGTGAGCCTCCCCGTCTGGGTGTTTTGGCGGCTGGGGTGGTACGTGCACAGCACCACCGGCGCGGGCCGGCCCTGCACCTGGCCGGGGAACCGGTACAGGGCACCGTGGGCGAAGCGGGGCTTGGGGCGCGGGAGCTCTACGCCGAAAGAAGCCAGCAGCCGCAAGACCGTGGCGAAGGCCACCGCGCCCAGGGCCACCACCACCCGCACCCGGGGCAGGAGCGCGAACTCCCGCACCAGGAAGGGGAAGCACCGGTCCAACTCCTCCGGGGTCGGCCGGTTTTGCGGGGGCGCACAGCGCACCGCGGCGGTGACGTAGGCGTCCCGCAGCCGCAGCCCGTCGTCCCGGTGGAGGCTCGTGGGCTGGTTGGCGAACCCGGTGCGGTGCAGGCTGCGCACCAGCCACACGGAGGCGCCGTTGGGCAGGTCACCGGTGAACATGCGCCCCGTGCGGTTGGCCCCGTGGGCCGCAGGCGCCAGGCCCACCAACAGCACCCGCGCCTGGGGGTCCCCGAACCCCGGCACGGGTCTAGCCCAGTACTCGCAGTGGCGGAACTCCGGCTTCTTCACCCGGGCCACCTGCTCCCGGTACGCCACCAGGCGCGGGCACCGGCGGCAGGCCACCACCTCGGCTTCCAGGCGGCGCAGGGAGTCTTCCACGCCGCGAGCATACCCTGAGCCTCGGCGCGGGGGTCAACCCGCGGAGGAAGGATCCGCGGTCGCGGCAAACCCTTGAAGGGGGTGTCCAGGATGGAAGCGGCGGTGTTGGGCGGAGAAGTGGTGTGGCGGCCCAGCCACGAGGTGCTGGAGGCCAGCCGGTTGGCGCGGTTCATGCGGCGCTACGGCCTCGCGTCGTACGAGGACCTGTACCGCCGGTCCGTGGAGGACCCGGACTGGTTTTGGCCCGCGGCCCTGGAGGAGATGGACGTGCGGTGGTACCGGCCGTACCAGCGGGTGTACGACGACCGGAGGGGCGTGGAGTGGACCGAGTGGTTCTGCGGGGGCGAACTCAACCTGGTGCACAACGCCCTGGACAAGTACCGCGGCACGCCCGCGGCGTCCCGCGTAGCCCTGCGGTGGGAGGGGGAGGACGGGTCCCAGAGGGCGCTCACGTACGAGGAGCTGGACGCGGAGACCTGCCGGGCCGCGGCCGCCCTGCGGCGGCTCGGGGTGGGCCGGGGCGACCGGGTGGCCCTGTACCTCCCCATGGTGCCGGAGGTGGCGGTGGCCCTGCTGGCGTGCGCGAAGGTGGGGGCCATCGTGACCCCGGTGTTCTCCGGGTTCGCCCCGGAGGCGGTCGCCACCCGGGTGCGGGACTGCGAGGCCAAGCTCCTCATCACCGCGGATGGGTTTTACCGGCGCGGGCAGACGGTCCCCCTGTGGCGGTACGCGGACGAGGCCGCCCGGCAGTGCCCCAGCGTGGAGCACCTCCTGGTGGTGCGACGGGTCGGCCACACGGACGGGTGGCGGCCGGGGCGGGACGTGTGGTGGCACGAGGCCACCGCGGGCCAGCCCGCGGACACGCCCACGGAGCCCATGGGGTCCATGGACCCCTTCATGATCATCTACACGTCCGGGACCACGGGCAGGCCGAAGGGGACGGTCCACGTGCACGCGGGGTTCCCCCTCAAGGGCAGCTGCGACATGGCTTTCCACTTCGACGTACAGGCCCGGGACGTGGTCTTCTGGCTCACGGACATGGGCTGGATGATGGGGCCGTGGCTTGTGTTGGGCACCTTGACCCTGGGAGCCTGCATGGTCCTGTACGAGGGCGTCCCCGACCACCCGCACCCGGGACGCCTATGGGAGCTCGTGGACCGGCACGGGGTCACGGTCTTCGGCATCGCGCCCACCGCGGTGCGGGCCCTCATGCGGTACGGGGAGGAGTGGCCTGCCCGCTACCGCCTGGACAGCCTGCGGGTTCTGGGCTCCACGGGTGAGCCGTGGAACCCCGACCCGTACCTCTGGTACTTCCGGCACGTGGGCCGGGGTCGGTGTCCCGTGGTGAACTACTCCGGCGGCACCGAGGTGTCCGGGGGGATCGTGTGCGGGACGGTGATCCACCCATGCAAGCCGTGTTCCTTTGCGGGGCCGTGCCTGGGAATGGCTGCGGACATCTATGACCCCGAGGGCAGACCCGCGGCGGCGGGCGAGGTCGGGGAGCTGGTGGTGACCAAGCCGTGGCCGGGCATGACCAAGGGATTCTGGCAGGACCCGCAGCGGTACGTGGAGACCTACTGGTCACGGTGGCCCGGGGTGTGGGTGCACGGGGACTGGGCGGTGCGGGACCAGGACGGCTTCTGGTACATCCTCGGCCGGTCCGACGACACGTTGAAGGTGGCGGGCAAGCGGGTGGGGCCCGCGGAGGTGGAGTCGGCGCTGGTCACGCACCCGGCGGTGAGCGAGGCCGCGGCGGTGGGGATCCCCCACGAGGTCAAGGGGGAGGCGGTGGCGTGTTTCGTGGTGCTCAAACCGGGCCACGTGCCCAGCCAGGGGCTGGCGGAGGAGCTCAAGGCCCTCGTGGCGGAACGGCTGGGCAAGCCCCTGCAGCCCGAGGTGGTGGAGTTCGTGGGGGACCTGCCGAAGACCCGCAACGCCAAGATCATGCGTCGGGTGATCCGGGCCGCGTACCTGGGCCAGGACCCGGGGGACTTGAGCGCCCTGGAGAACCCGGCGGCGGTGGCGGAGATCAGACGCCGGCGCTCGTAGCGGACCCGTCCCCTGGTGGCGCCGAGAGGCTCTGGGTGGCCTCCGCCAGGGCGTCGCTGCCTGCTTCCACGGTGGCGTGGGCGATCCGCAGCCGGAGGTGCAGGCCGGGGTACCGGGAGGGGCGGTAGCGCTCCGCTTCCTCGTGCAGGCGGTCCGTGATGGACTGCACCCGCTGGCGGTCCCCGTTGTTGAGCAGAGCTGCCAGCACCCCCTGTCCCAGGTGCGTGACCGCGTCCGTGCTGCGCACCGCGCCCCGGAGGGCGCCGGCCGTGTGCTGCAGCACCGCTTCCAGGGCCTCCGGGCCGTAAGCCGCCTGGATCCGGGAGAGGTCCAGGACCTGCGCCACCAGGACCGTGAACCGCTCCCCGAAAAGCCTGCTGCGGGCCCTCCGTTCCTCGTACAGCCTGCGGAAGGCCTGCGGGCTGAGGGCCCCGGTGAGGGGGTCCACGTCGGTTTGGGTCAGGTCTCGGAAGCTGCGCCGGAGCACCGCGTGTTCCACCGCGTGGCGCACGAGCTCCCCCGACGGCGGGCCGTCCCGGAAGAGGAACTCGTCCGCCCCCGCTTCCAAGGCCTCGGCCACGGTGTCCCGGAACGCCCGCGGGGCCACCAACAGAATCGGAGCCTGACGGTACGCCCGCAGCGTCCGCACGGCGTCCGGCGCCGGGCGCCCGCAGGACTCCACGTCCAACACCAGGAGGTCGTAGTGGTCCGTCTGCAACAGTTCCAGGGCGTCCGCCAAGGGAGCCACCTCCACCCGGCAGCCCTGTCCGAGGCCCGCGGCGAGCCATGAGGGCAGGCTTTCGCCGACCACCAGGGCGCTGGGGACGGCCGCCTCCTCCGCAGGTCCCGCGGTGGCCGGAGAAGGAGGCGCAGGCCCGGGGTCTGAGAAGGCCTGCCGCCACTGCTCCAGGAGTTTCCGCCACGAGGGTTTCCGCGACTCCATGGCCGGGTCAGCTGCGTTCGCCGGACGGTCAGACCTCCTTGGCTTCCACGGCCAACAGTCTAGACCACAGCCGCCTCGGAGGGAACGACGCGAGGACCTCCACGGGGTCGGTGGGTGTCGGCCTCGTCATCGGCCGCTGACCACGGTGAACTCCGCCCCGGCTTCCCGGAGGGTGCGTGCCACAGCCAGGACCGCGCGCTCCGGGAGCGGTCCCACCGTCAAGGTGTATGCGGGAGTCCGCACCGGCTCTACCGAGGTCCCGTAGCCCCGGGAGCGGACCGCCCGGGCGACGCTCTCCGCGGCCGCGGCGTCCTGGAAGACTCCGAAGTCCAGGACGTACCCGTCCGCTTGTTCACGCACCTCCGCGGCCAGCCCGGAGACCGCCAGGACCCGGCGGCGCTCCTCCGCGGCCTTGCGCAGGCGTACGGGGCCGGAAACCACCCGGTAGGCCGCCACGGCCCACGTGGTCTGGACGCGGCCGAGGATTCCGTACCGTTCGCTCAGACGGCCGGCGGTGCGGCTGAGGGTTTTCAGGTCACGGGTGGGCCCGAGCCGGATCCAGTAGCCCGCCCCTGGGCCCCGCGTGCTGCACGGTCCTTCCGGGCACGCTGGGCTGCCCGCGACCCGGCGCTCCGCCGGGGCGGGAGTGCGCTGGGCGGGCTTCGTGGAAACCCCGGCCTCCGCGGCGCCGCCTGTGAGGGCTCGGCTGGTCGTGGCCCAGGCCCACGCACCTCCCGCCAGCAGCGCCGCCGCCAAGGCAGCCCAAGCCAGGGAGGCCCACGAGCTTTGGCCTCCGAAATGGGACCCCTGCTCCGTAGTGTTCACGGGCACCGCCGCTCCACCCTTCCGTGTACCCCACAGCCCGGTAGAATAGACTCCGAACGCGTGTTGGGAGGCGGTCATGCGAGGAGCGCGTCTTGGAAAGGGCACCGGGGGGAACGGGGATCGGGGCGGTCCGGACGCACCGGTGTGGACGGGCAGGCGAGTTCGCCGCATCGAAGACCCGAAGCTGCTGCGGGGACGCGGGACCTACGTGGACGACATTGCCCTGGAGGGGACGGTGTACGTGGCTTTCGTCCGCAGCCCCCACGCCCACGCGCGGGTGGTGCGGGTGGACGGCAGCCGGGCGCAGAGCTCGCCGGGCGTACTCCTTGTGCTCACCGCCGCGGACTTGGCGCTTGGCGGCGTGCCCGCGGAGGGCCTCAGAGGGGCCAAGCTGGCCCTCCACCCGGTGCTGGCGTCAGGGGTGGTGCGGTACGTGGGGGAGCCCGTGGCCGCGGTGGTGGCGAGGAGCAGGGCCGAAGCAGAGGACGCCGCGTCGCTGGTGGAGGTCACCTACGAGCCCCTGGAGCCGGTGACAGACCCCTTGCGGGCTCTGGAAGGCAACCTCCTGGTGCACCCGGAGCTGGGCACCAACGTGGTCTACCGTCGGCAGGTTCGAGCCGGAGACCCCGACGGTGCCTTCGGCCGGGCCGAACGGGTGGTACGGGCTACCATCCGACAGCAGCGGGTGGCAGGCATCCCCCTGGAGACCAGGGGCGTGGTGGCGGCCTGGGACGGTGCCCGGGGGACGCTCACCGTGTGGTCCTCCACACAGGTGCCCCACGACCTCCGGGACGCCCTGGCGCAGGCTTTGGAGCTCCCCGTCAGCCGCGTGCGGGTGGTGGCCCCCGACGTGGGCGGCGGATTCGGGGTCAAGCTGAACACGTACCCGGAAGAGGTCTTGGTGGCTCACCTCAGCCAACGGGTGCAGAGGCCCGTGAAGTGGGTGGAGACCCGGCGCGAGAACCTGTTGGCCACGGCCCAAGGGAGGTCGCAGGCAGGGGAGTTCGAGGTCGCCTGCGACGCCCGGGGGAGGGTGCTGGCCCTGCGGGCTCGGCTGGTGGCGGACGTGGGCGCCTACACCCTGTCCACCACGGTGGACGTCCCTGCCCTTACGGTGAGGGTCCTCACGGGGCCGTACGCCATCGAGAACGTCCAGGCGGAAGTGGTGGAGGTGTTCACCCACAAGACGCCCACGGGAGCCTACCGGGGTGCCGGGCGGCCCGAAGCGACGTTCTACCTGGAACGGCTCATGGACCTCGTGGCCGCGGAGCTGGGCTTGGACCCCGCCGCCGTCCGGCGGCGCAACCTGCTGCCCAAGAGCGCCTTCCCCTACCGGGCCCCCACGGGGGCACGCTACGACAGCGGAGACTACCGCAGGGCCCTGCGGGTGCTCCTGGACCGGTCCGGCTACCGGCAGCTGCGGCGGCAGCAGGCGGAGTTCCGCAGGCGCGGCCGCTATCTCGGCATCGGGCTGTCCTGCTACGTGGAGGTCTGCACCTTCGGCTGGGAGACCGCACGGGTGCGGGTGCTGCCCGACGGCAGCGCGGTGGTGCTCACGGGTACCTCCCCCCACGGCCAAGGCGGTGCCACAGGCTTCGCGCAGATCGTGGCAGACCGCCTGGGGATCCCTCCCGACCGGGTGGAGGTGGTGCACGGGGACACCCTGGCGGTGCCCGCAGGCCAGGGTACCGCGGGGAGCCGGACCTTGGTGGTGGGGGGGTCGGCGGTGCTCCGGGCTGCGGAGAAGGTACGGCGGAAGCTGCTCCGGGTGGCGGCGCACCTGCTGGAGGCCTCCCCCAAAGACCTCGTGCTGCGGGACGGGAAGATCGCGGTGCGGGGCGCCGTAGACCGGGCGGTGACGGTGGCCCAGGTGGCGGAGGCAGCCTACCAACCGGGCCGCCTCCCGCAGGGCGTGGGACCGGGGCTGGAGGAAGAGGGCACGTTCGTGGTGGAACAGGCCACGGCCCCCTTCGGAGCGCACCTGTGTGTGGTGGAGGTGGACCCGGAAACCGGAGCGGTGCAGGTCCAGCGCTACGTGAGCGTGGACGACTGTGGGGTAGTGGTCAACCCCTTGTTGGTGGAGGGGCAGATCCAGGGCGGCATCGTGCAGGCCATGGGCCAGGCCCTCCTGGAGGAGGTGGTGTACGACCCCGCCGGACAGCCCCTCACGGGGAGCCTGGCGGACTACCCCTTGCCCCGGGCGGTGCACGCGCCCGCGGTGGAGATGCACCGCACCGTGACGCCTTCCCCCACGAACCCCCTGGGAGCGAAGGGCGTGGGAGAGGCAGGGACCATCGGGGCCACGCCCGCCTTCGTGAACGCGGTCCTGGACGCCTTGCGGCCCTTCGGCGTCCGGCACCTGGACACCCCCCTGCGGGCGGAGCGCGTGTGGCGGGCCATCCAGGAAGCCCGGGCAGGCCGAAGGCCGGACTAGAAGCCTGTCTCGGAAAAGCCCCGTGGGAACGCGGACGGGGTCAGCGCATGTTCCCCGTGTGGCCTAGGGAGAAGCGGCCCGGCTGCGGCCACACGGTAAGCCCGTGTGGGCCTCGCCCGACCGGG
>Ga0272449_1000263_pt1 | contig 65187 bp, 51 predicted proteins | sample YNPCB0241_FD_198679 | JGI IMG/M metagenome (GOLD analysis project Ga0272449, IMG submission 198679) | Hot spring sediment microbial communities from Yellowstone National Park, WY, United States - YNP-CB-024-1 | ecosystem: Environmental > Aquatic > Thermal springs > Hot (42-90C) > Sediment...
CGCTATTGACCTGGCGGCATCGGCACGCCTTTTTCCCTCTGGTTGGGGATTACACCCTGGTCGAGGAAGAGGTGCGGTATGCCTATAAGCCCGGTTGGCGCCATGGGTGGACGCGGGTGGTTTTCTCGCCCCTCGCCCTGCGTTTTCTCTTCGCCTACCGCCGTTGGGCGCTGAGACGCGCGCTGGAACGGGCGTAATGGTCGGTAATGTATGATAAGGGGCAGAACACGTCAACCAAGGGAGACGCGCACCGCCCTGATCATAGGTGCAGGGATGGGGGGATTAGCGGCAGCGGCGCTGTTGCTCAAAGCAGGCTGGCGGGTGATCGTCCTAGAAGCCCAGACTTACCCGGGTGGCTGTGCGGGGACGTTTTTTCACCGCGGTTATCGCTTTGATGCCGGGGCGACGCTTGCGGGCGGCTTTGATCCCGCCGGTCCACACACTCGCCTGGCTGAGACACTCGGCCTGACCTGGCCGGTAGAAGATGTGGACCCTGCCTGGGTGGTTCACCTCGAAGGACACCAGATCAGCCAATGGACGACCCGTGAAGGTTGGCGCGAAGAACGGGCCCGCTACTTCGCAGAGGGGGAGCCGTTTTGGCAAACCCAAGAACACCTGGCCGAAGTGGCTTGGACGGTCACTCGACGCTACTTTCCTTGGCCGCCTCTCCATCTTGGGGATATCGTTGCCCTTGCGCGCGCAGCAACCCCTGCTGTCATCGGCGCAGCGCCATTGGCCTTCAGGTCGGTAGCGCACCTCTTGCCCCGTTCAACTTCTCCCCGGCTGCGCATTTTTATAGATGCCCAGTTGCTTATCTCTGCCCAAATTACGGCGGAATCGGCAAATGCGCTCTATGGTTGTGCAGCGCTTGATCTACCGCGGCGCGGGGTGCGCTATGTGCGGGGCGGAATGGGCGAATTGGCGAAGACGCTGGTGACCTGGATTCGCGCGCACGGCGGTGAGGTGCACTACCGCCACCCGGTTGAGAGGGTGGTGGTGAAGCGAGGGCGTGCTGTCGCGGTGGTAACCAAGGCGGGGGCGATCTTTGAAGCCGACGTCATCCTGGCGAATGTGACGCCGTGGTCATTAAGCCACCTGCTCAACGGCGCAGTGCCGACCGGGTTGCATCGCGAGGTGCGGCGACGTCCACCGACCTGGGGGGCATTCACCCTTTATGTGGGGGTGCGATCTGATGCCTTGCCGCCTAATGCCCCAACCCACCATCAGGTCATCCTTGATCCTGATGCACCATTGGGGGAGGGTAATTCGGTGTTCATCTCGGTTTCGCCCGCTGACGATCCTACCCGCGCGCCGGCCGGCATGCGGGCAATCACCCTCTCTACCCACACTGCCGTGACTCCGTGGTGGCAACTTGACCCCGAAGCCTATCTGCGGCGGCGTGAGATCTATACTCAACGTCTGCTGGACGCTCTGGAGGTGGTTTTTCCGGGGATAAAGACGGCGCTTCATCTCTGTTTGCCGGGTACCCCTCGCACCTTTGCGTTTTATACCCGCCGTTGGCATGGAATGGTGGGAGGTTTTGCGCAAACCTCGCTCTGGCAAGCGCGCGGGCCGCAGACCGGTATCCCCAATCTGTGGTTGGTGGGCGATTCGGTCTTCCCAGGCCAATCTACGGCGGGGGTAATCTTGGGTGCGGCGCGGGTGGTGGCTCACCTCTTGGGGCACCCTATCCTGTTTTAGGCTAAAGTTTGACAAACCCTATACAAAGCACGGGCGGTGACTTGGGCTTGTGCTATAACCTTGGTTAACCACATTACGGAGGTGAATGCTATGTCAAAAAATGTTATCGTCATCGGGTCGGGCTTCGGGGGATTAGCAGTAGCCGTCCGCCTGGCGGCGCGGGGGTACCGGGTCACCATCTTGGAAAAGCGGGATAAGCCCGGCGGACGGGCTTATGTGTATGAACTGGACGGCTTTAAGTTTGACGGCGGCCCAACCGTGATCACGGCGCCGTTTCTATTCGATGAATTATTCGAATTGGCCGGGCGCAAACGCGAGGATTATGTCACCTTCGTGCCGGTCAATCCCTTCTACCGCATATTTGATCCTGAGGGCCGCGCCTTCGACTACAATAATCAGAACGATTTCATCTATGCCAACATCGAACGCTGGAATCCGGCGGATAAAGAAGGGTATCGGCGTTTCTTGGAAAGCACGAAGCCGATCTTTGAGAAGGGTTTTTTAGAGTTGGCGGATAAGCCTTTCACGCATCTCAGCGATATGCTCAAAGTGGCGCCGGATTTGGTGCGCCTAAGGTCTTATTTGAGTGTTTATGCTTATGTATCGCAGTTTATCCAGAACGATTTTCTGCGCCAGGTTTTTTCGTTTCATCCCCTGCTTATCGGCGGTAATCCTTTTGACTCCAGCAGTATCTACGCCATGATCCACTACCTTGAACGCGAGTGGGGCGTTTATTTTGCTCTGGGCGGCACGGGCGCCCTGGTGAATGCCTTGGTGCGCCTGTTCGAGGAACTGGGCGGACAACTGGTGCTCAATGCCGAGGTGGATCAAATCTTGGTGGATGAGCGGCGGCGGCAGGTGCGCGGGGTGCGGTTGAAAGACGGCACCATCCAACCGGCGGACATCGTCATCTCCAACGCCGATGTGGCCTTTACCTACCGCTACCTGATCCCCGCAGCGCATCGGCGTAAATACACCAACCGCCGGATCGAGAAGATGCGTTACAGCATGTCGTTGTTTGTGATTTACTTCGGCACACGGCGGCGCTATCTGGACAGCCGCCTGGCACATCACAACATCATTCTGGGGCCGCGCTATAAGGGTCTGCTGGATGATATCTTTAAGCATAAGATCCTGGCCGAGGATTTTTCGCTCTACCTGCACATGCCGACCATTACCGATCCCTCGCTGGCGCCGGAAGGGCATGAGGCCTTCTATGTCCTTTCCCCCGTGCCGCATCTGGGTGGCCAGGTGGACTGGGAACGCGCCGCCGAGCCCTATAAAAACCGCATTCTGGACTATTTGGAGGAACATTACCTGCCCGGCCTGCGCGAAAACCTGGTCGTTGAGCACTATATTGACCCCCGTCACTTCCGTGATGTGCTCAACAGTTATCTTGGTTCGGCCTTCTCGGTCGAGCCGATCTTGACCCAATCCGCCTGGTTCCGCCCGCATAATCAATCTGAAGAGTTCTCTAATCTCTACTTTGTGGGTGCCGGCACCCATCCCGGCGCTGGTCTGCCGGGAGTGGTATCCTCGGCCAAGGTGGTGGAGAAATTGATCCTGCAAACGCGCTAGTGCCCGGAGGAGGTTGCCATGCTTCAGGACGCCCTGCAACGTTTGCCCGCGGTCACCCACCCGCAGGAGGCCTTTCGCCTCACCGAGGCTGTGATCAAGGCGCATTCGCGCACCTTCTTCTTTGCCACGGCGTTGCTACCGCGGCGCGAACGGCAGGCGATCCGCGCGCTGTATGCGTTCTGCCGTGCTACCGATGATTTGGTGGATTCACAGTGTGCGTCGCGCGCTGACTTGGAGCGTTGGCGGGCACAGGTAGCCCTGCCCCCTGAAGCGCAGGCAAATCCCCTGCTCTACGCTTGGGCAACCGTGCGTCAGCATTATCGCGTTGACCCACGTTACGAGCAAGACCTGCTGGATGGGGTGGGGATGGATTTGGAACACTGCCGCTATGCTACCTGGGATGAGTTGCGCCTCTACTGCTATCGCGTGGCTTCTACGGTTGGACTGCTTTCCATCCCCATTATCGGGCTGGCGCGCGGGGTGACCTTTGAACAGGCCGCCCCGTTTGCGATTGAATTGGGCATTGCGCTCCAACTCACCAACATCCTGCGCGATGTGGGCGAAGACGCGCGCAAGGGGCGGGTGTATCTGCCGCTGGATGACCTGGCCGCCTTTGACCTGACCGCGCAGGACATCCTGGATGGGGTGATGGATGCGCGCTTCATCGCGCTGATGCAGTTTGAAATCGCCCGTGCGCGAGAACTCTACCGCCGCGCCCTGCCCGGCATTCGCCTCTTGCACCCCCGTGCCCGTCCGGCGGTGGGAGCGGCGGCATTGCTCTACGCCGCTATCCTGGATGAGATTGAGCGCATCGGCTACCAAGTGCATACGCGGCGCGCGCATACGACCACCTGGCGCAAACTGCGCCTTTTACCCGCCATTTTGGTGCGAATCGGGCGTTTGCCGCCGCTTGAACGTGTCCTCACCACCTCACTGCCCCTATAATTGAATTAATGACGTTTACATCGCGCCGCTTTCATACCGGTGGCGCAAGACAGCACCATTAAACGGGGGGTGCTGCATCACAGCCGTCCGATTTTGGGGTTATACTATAAGAAAATGTCAGACAATTAAGCGAGGTGACCCATGGGCAGTGAAAAACCGATTGAGTGGCTGATCAACCCGCGCGCCCGCGCCGATTTTGATCCTCAGGTGGTACAGGCATCAATTCCCCCGGACGTGCCTTGGCGGGCGCGGCGCTTTCACCGCCAGTTGCCGGGCTACCGCATGAGTCCCTTGGTGGGACTGCCCAACCTGGCGGCGCGGCTGGGGTTGGGGGGTATCTGGGTCAAAGACGAATCTCAGCGTCTGGATTTGCGCTCGTTTAAGGTGCTGGGTGGCTCATATGCCATTTACCAATGGGTGCGCCAGCGTCTGGGCATCACCGACCGCGAACTGTCCTTTGCCGAACTGACCGGCGGCGCCCTGCGCGAACGCCTGGGCGATATTACCTTTGCCGCCGCCACCGACGGCAACCATGGGCGGGGGGTGGCGTGGTCGGCGGCGCAGATGGGCTTCAAGGCGGTCATCTATGTGCACAAACTGACCTCGCAGCAGCGTATTCAAGCCATTGAGCAAACCGGGGCGAAGGTGGTGGTGATTGACGGTACGTATGATGATGCCGTGCATCAGGTCAACGTGGATGCCCAGCGTTACGGCTGGGTGGTGATTTCGGATACGGCCTGGGAAGGCTATGAGGACATTCCCAAGTGGGTCATGCAGGGCTATACCACCATGCTCAGCGAAGCCCAGGAACAACTGGCGGCGCAGGGGTTGGCGAAACCCACCCATGTGTTCGTCCAAGCCGGCGTGGGTTCGCTGGCGGCGGCCACGCTGGGTTACTACGCCAATCTGTTTGGGGCTGAGCGCCCGCTTGGGGTGGTGGTGGAACCGACCAGGGCGGCCTGCCTCTACCTCTCGGCGCAGATAGGGGACGGCCGGCCGCACAAGTTCGAGGGTGAACTAGATACGATCATGGCCGGCCTGGCCTGCGGTGAGCCCAACCCCATAGCCTGGCAGGTGTTGCAACACATTGCGGATGTCTTTGCCATCTGCCCGGATTACGTGGCGGCCAAGGGCATGCGCGTTTACGGCGTCCCTCTGCGCGGCGACCCCATGATCATCTCGGGCGAATCGGGCGCGGTAACGCTGGGAGCCCTGCTCTTTATCATGGAGTATCCCGGTGCGCGTGCGTTGCGCGAGTTCCTCGGCCTGGGCCCGGATTCGCAGGTGTTGCTGATCAATTCCGAGGGCAACACCTCGCCGGACGACTTCCGCTATGTGATGTGGGAGGGTGGCACCCCGGTGCCGGATGAGTATAAGATCTTTCGGAGTAGCCTGCACAGCGGGTAATGCGTCCTTACCTGCGCCGTAAAAATGCTCTCTTACCATTGGGCGCGGGCTGCGCGTTTCGGCTACAATTGGGATATGAGCGGTAAGATTTCACCGACACCTTGTGGACGGGCGCTGCGGGCGCCCACCGAGGCACAGGATGAGTTACGCCGTTGAACTTTATGTTGACCCGGCAACCGAGGCGGTCGTGCGTCAGGTGTGGGATCGGCTGGCCGAGGCCGGGGTGAGCGCCTCGATGCGGGAGAGTGGCTACCGCCCGCACGTGTCGCTCGGCGTCAGTGATGGGTTGGATCTGGAAGGGGCAGGTGCCGCGCTGGCGGTCCTGGCCAGACAGTGGCCGCCTTTTGAATTGACGTTCTCGTATCTGGGCGTTTTCCGCACGTCCACAGCGACCCTCTTCCTGGGAGTCACGGCGACGCGAGCCCTGCTGGCGCTGCATGCCGAGTTTCAGGCTCGTTTTCAGCCGTATGCCCCAGGCCTATGGGCGTATTACCGCGTAGATGCCTGGGTGCCGCACTGCACGCTGGCGTTCGATTTGCCCCTTAGTCAGGTGCCGGCGGCGGTGGCAATTGCTCAAGAGATCGCCTTGCCGATCACGGCGCAGGCGGTTGCTTTGGGACTCACGGTGGTATCCCCTACCTCCAGCGAATCACTGCGCTTCTTTCCACTGGGTGGGGGGACGATTCTTACCGTGACTTGAGCCGGGGGCGTAGCCGAATACAGGAGGTAAACGATGCGCCAACTTTCTCGTCGTTTCACCGGATTGATGCTGGTGAGCACCGCAGTTCTCGGCTTGCTAATCAGTCTGGTTGGGGTGGTGGGGGTGTGGTGGGTGCGCCCACCCTTGACCCGTGCCCTGACCTCAAGCGTGGGGTTGGCCATCGGCGCGCTGGAAACCACCGCGCAGGGGCTGACGGTCGTGGGGCAGTCCCTTGACCTGGCCGACAGCAGTGTGGCGCGCCTGGAAGAGGCGTTCACTACCCTGGTCACGTCGCTGGGCGATACGGTCAAGGTGCTGGATACGTTGGTGGCGCTGAGCGGGCGCGGCCTGCCGGCTACGGTGCAGGCGGCTCAAATTTCTTTACGCGCTGCCCAGACCAGCGCGCAGGTGCTGGAGGGCATGCTCTACGCGGTAACCTCGATTCCTTTCTTCCCCGGCCAACCCTACAATCCGGAGACACCCCTGCATCAGGCGCTGGGGGAGGTAGCAACCAGCCTGGACGGCTTGAACACCTCGTTCACCACCATGGAAGAGAGTCTCGCGCAGACCGGTAGCAACCTGGGATTGATCGAGACCGAGGTCAAGCGCATGCAAGAGGACATCCAGCATATCCGCGAGAGCCTGCAAGAGGCGCGGGATGTCGTCCGACAGTATCAAGATACAACTGCGCGCCTGCTGGAGCGCCTGCGCTGGTTGGAGGCAAACCTGCCGCGCCTGACCACGCTGGCGGCAATTGGTTTGACCATTTTCCTGGTCTGGTTGGGGTTTAACCAGGTCGGGGTGCTGTTGCAGGGGTTGGAGTTCCTGCGCGCCGCTCCGCCCACAACTTAAGGACTGCGCCCTAACGTCATCCCCTAAGGGTGACATTTCGCACTGGACGTGGGGGATGAAGTGGCCTAAAATGGCATTCGATCTTTTGAATACAAACTCTTGGGTTGAGGTCGTGCGATAATGAACGAAAACCCTGATGATGTCGTGATTCAAGCCCGGGTGCATGCTTTGGCTACGCTGATCCGAGAGACGGCGGAATATCAGGCGTTTGTGCGCGCCTACCAGGCCGCAGTGAACGATGCCGAGGTGCAGCGCCTGGCGGCTCAGATTCGCGAGCATAACCGCGCCCTGCAATGGGCCGAGGGCGATTTTTTAGCCCACCAGCAAGCCCTCGAAGCCTTGCAAGCGGAGATGAACGCTCTGCCGCTGATGCAGACGTATCGGCAGGCTGAAGCCGACCTGGTGCGGTTATTCACCGCCGTAGATCGGGAGATCAGCACGGCGTTGGGACTACCGTTTGCGCGTAACGCCCGCCGCAGTGGGTGCGCGTGTGGACATTGATCGGGGAGGAGAAAAAGGATTATGCTAAGCCCGGAATTAACAGCGGCGGCCCAAGCCCTAGGGGAGAGCCTGCGTCGGCATCCCCTGGTGCAAGCCTATCACGAGGCCGTGGCGCAGTGTGAAGCCGACCGTGAGGCGGTGGATTTAGAAGGCCGCCTGTATGCGCTCTATACCGACTTGGTGCGCCGCCAGGAAGAGGGTGAGGTGCTCGCGCGCGCCGAGGTGCAGTTTTTCAACGACCTCAAACAGCGGGTTTTTCAGCAGCCTAGCATTCGCGCCCGCGAGGACGCGCTGGCCGCGCTCAAGCCCTACCTCGCGGGTATTGCCGATGAATTGACCCAGCGCCTGGGCGTGGATTACACGGCGGTGGTGCTGGCTGCCGGGGATGAATCGTAAATCAGAGGGAACGGCGATGCTGGATGTGAAAGTTTTAGGACCGGGGTGCGCCAAATGTTATGCCCTTGAACGCGCGGCACGGGGTGCGCTGGAACAACTGCTCCAAGAACAGCCCGGCCTAAACGTGCGCTTTGAACACATAGAGGATTTATTGGCGATTGAGCAGTATCCGGTGCTGTTCACCCCGGCGCTGGTGGTGAATGGCAAGGTGGTCTGCGCCGGGCGCATACCCAAGCGGGAGGACATCCTGGCCTGGTACCGTCAGGCATTGAACGCCGCCGGCGGAAACTGAGTACAATAAGGGTGTGCGTCACCTGCTTCTGGCTTTGATCGTGATTTTGATAGGGGTGGGGTGTGCTGTGACAACCCCGACCGCACCCCTGAACAGTCCGACCGCCGTCTCGCCCACGCTGACGGCTACGTCTCTTCGGCCCATCGTCAGCCCGACGCTTCCCCTGCCGCTCCCCACTCGTACCGTCTCACCCTTGCCCACTGTGACGACGGCCGTCCTGGCGCGGGGGGATGTGCAGGCTGTGGTACGTGCCCTGCGCCAGGCGTTGGAGACGAATCAACCGGAGCGGCTGGCCGATCTGATCGGCACCGAGGGGGTGGCGTTTGCGCCCTTCGCGGTGGGGGCACGCCCGCCGGGCTACAACAACGCCGAGGACGTGATCGCCGCTGTGGCGCCGGCACTGATCGCTCAACGCCCTACCTGCCGCGGTTACAACCCGAATTACGGCGACGGCCCCGCCAAAGCGCTGGTCGTCTTTGAAGATTTGGGGCTGGACTGGGAAGCGCTCCACCTGAGCAGTCAGGATGTGGTGGCAAGCGGCTTCGTCTTTTACCGCCGCGCTACCGGTTGGGAACTCACATTCATCGTCCCTTTGCCGGCGTGGGCGTGGGAGGAACTGAAGGCCGCGCTTCAGCCCTGCCCGTAGGGTCGTTCAGGGCACGGGGATGACGCGGTAAACGCGCATGCCCTTGTCGTCCGAGATATACATGGCCCCTTCCGGCCCGAAGATGACATCCGCCGGGCGGCCGTAGGTCGCGGCATCCCCGCAGGGCTTTCCGGGGGCGCGGAAGCCGCTCACGAACGGCTCGGCGGCGATGGGCTGGCCGGCTTCGTTCAGCACAATGCGCTCTACTTTGCAGTCGCGGATGTTGGCCGCGGTGGTGTTCCACGAGCCGTGATACGCCACAAACAGGCTCTGGCGGTAGGCGGGTGGGAAGAGTGTGCCCGCGCCCAGGGTCATCCCTAGTGGGGCGCTGTGGGCCGGGGCGGTGAAGCGCGCCGCCACCGCCTGGTCACAGGTCAGATCGGCTGGTAGTGCAAGGCGCGTATCTTGCACCTCCGGCCCGCTCACCACGCCCACGCCGGGCGTATAGCAGTAGGGCCAGCCGTGCCAGGCGCCGCGCTGGACCGGGATGACGATTTCCTCCGGGGGCAGGTCATCGCCTAACCCGTCACTGCCGTTGTGGTTCGCCCACAGTTCGCCGCTCGGTGTCCACAGAAAATCCACGCTGTTGCGCAGTCCCCAGGCCCACAGTGGGCGGCAGATCAGCTCGGTGTTATTGGCAAAGGGATTATCCGCCGGGATACTGCCATCGGGGTTGAAGCGCAGAATGGCGGCGCGGCGGGGGTCGCTTTCTTCGCACACATTGCAACTGGAGCCGGCGCTGACGTAGAGTTTGCCATCCGGGCCGAAGTGCAGGGTGCGGCTGCTGTGCCCCACCGGCGCGGGGATGTTATCGGTCACTAGTTGGCGCGTTTCCAGACTGCCGTTGCCGTCGCCATCGCGCAGGCGCTCGATGCGATCCCCTTCGGCGACGTAGAGCCACCCATCGCGCCACTCCAGCCCGTGGGGCAGGTTCAGCCCACCGGCAACGATCTCGGTGGCATCGGCGCGGCCATCGCCGTTGCGGTCGGGCAGGCGGGCGATCTGACCGCTGTTCATCAGGCTGACGTAAAGCCAGCCATCCGGCCCAAACGCCAGGAAGCGCGGGCGTTGGGGCAGTTTGTCGGCAAAAATGCGCACGGCAAATCCGGGCGGCACCTGCAGGCGCTGCGCCGCTTCATCCTCGGGTGGTAAGGGCAAGCCCTTGCTGATTAGGGGCAAGAAAAGCGTTGTCCCACCACCGCTTTGGGCCGCTGCCGTGCCACCCAAGACTGCCCACACCATACTTACGACAACCCCGATCATCCACCACCGCCGCATGCCCCAACTTCCATCTCATACGCTAAACCATAAAGGTTCAAACCCCGCCGCGCGGGGTTATGCGAATTATTTCATCTATTTTATCTTAATATGGGGAGAGATTAAGGCTGTACGTACAAAGCGGCCAGGCGATCGGCCAGGGCGATGAAGTCCGGCCAACCCCAATTGCGCCCACTTTTGAGCGGGTATTCGCCGCGCAGGGCGGTGCGCCATTCTTCGGGGATCGCCTCCACCCCGTAGAGGGCGCCGGCCAACGCGCCGGTGACGGCGCCGGCGGTGTCGGCGTCCGCGCCCAGGTTAACGGCCTGAATCAGCGCCTCGGCAAAGGAATGGCTATTAAAGAGGCTCCATAGGGCGGTTTCCAAGGTATGGCGCACCCAGCCGGTGTTGCGTAGTTCCTCACGGCGGCGGCGCGGGGCGAGGCGGACGGCACAGGCTAGGCCTTCGGGGAGCGGTGCAGCCAGGGTGAAGGCCGTCTCCACGGCTTTTTCCAGGCTGTCGCCGCGGATCAGGCAGGCCAGCATCGCGTTCAGGAAGACGCAGGCGGCAACGCATTCCGGATGGCGGTGGGTGATGCGGCACTGCAGGATGCTGGCTTCGCGCAGGGCGTTCAGGTCGCGCCAATAGGCCAGTGCCACCGGCCAGGAACGCATCAGGGCGCCGTTGCCGGCGCTTTCGGGACGTTCGCGCCAGATGGCTTCGGCGGCGGCATCCCAGGGCTCGCCTGCGGCCAGGCGGCTGAGCACGGCCTGGGTGTGAATGCCGACATCGGGCGGTTCGCTGGCATACCAGGCGGCAAAGCGCCCCGCCAGGTCATCGGGATCTAGGTAGCCGCGCTCGACCAGTGTCGTAGCCACGGCCAAGGCCAATTCGGTATCATCGGTAAAATGCCCGGCGGGCAATCGTCCAGGGCGCATGGTGCGGATCAGCGCGCGCGGGTGTGAGGCCAAGCCAAATTCCAACGGCATGCCCAACGCATCCCCCACGGCGGCACCCACGGCTACGCCGCGCCAGCGGGATCGTTCAAGCCCTTCTTCACCCATGCCAACCTCTTAATGTGACCAAAGTGGGAATAAGAAACGAGGACGTCAGTAATTCTACTCGGAAATGCCGAATTGAGGGAAAAATTCCTGCACCTGGCGGCGTATGTAGTTGATCTCGGCACGAGCGCGAATCAACTCGCGGTTGTAGGCGGCGGCTTGCCGACGTAGAACGGGGTTTTCCAGCGCCAGGACGACCGCTTCGGCGATGGCTTGGGGCCGGCGCAGATCCACCAGCAGGCCGTTGACCCCGGGGCAAATCCATTCGCGCAGGCTTTCCAGGTCACCGACCACCGGGAAACAGCCCCACGCCATGGCTTCCAGCAGGGTGTTGGGGGTGCCGTCATGGGTGGCCAGGGAGATCATCACCGCGGCACGGGCGAAAAGATCCCACAGTTGCCCCTGAGGAAGAGAAGGAAGTAGTATGATCGCCTCATCCAGGCGCAGGCGGCGCACCCAGGTTTCGGCCTGGGGTTGGCCGGCCATGCCCGGGCAGAGGAAGCGCACCGCGGGCAGGCGCTCACGCACCAGGGGGATGATCTGGAAGAACAAGTCGCTCAGCACATACTGGCGGATGCCGCGCGGGTTGAGCACCCAGTGGACTTCATCGCCTTGCAGATGGGCTGCCCAGGGATCGCCCAAAGGGGTGCGCTGTGCCGGCAGGCGGTCCAGGTCAAGGCCGCCGTTACCCGGCACGACTAGCGTGGGGCGGGTGGGGTCAAACCCCCACAGGGTGGCCAGGCGCAGATCGCGGTGGCAGTCGGTGATGAGGCCGTTGGCGCGGCGCAGGGCGCGGCGGGTGAGCCGTGCCATCCAGGGGGAGCCATAGGCGTGCAGGGTGAGGTCGTTGCCCCAAATTGAGAGCACCAGCGGCAGGGTCAACCCGGCGGCGGTGGCCAGCATGCCCTCATAGGGGATGCGCAGAGCGTGGACGAGGTCGGGCTGCCATTCCTGCACCAGACGGCGCAGGCGTGGGGCATAGAGGGGCAGGCTCAGCGGCCCCAGCCAGTAACGCAGGGCTTGCAGAGGTTGGCGCAGGTGCCTGCGGATGGCGGCGCGCCCCTGCGCGCCGGCAGAACCCCCACCGGCGGCGCCGAACGCCACCGGTAGTACGGCGAAGTTCTCCACCTCGGGCGGCGCCGGGCAGGGATAGGTCGAGACCAGGCTCAGCCGCCACCCCAGCGGGCGCAGCATCGCCAGCCAGGCGCGCGTGATCGGGCTACGGCCATCGGCGACCAGCATTAAGTGCACGGCTGTCCTCCATGGCGGTATTCCCAGGCTAGGTGCACCGCCCGCACAAAGGCGGCCACCATGGTCTCCAGGTTGATCTCTTCGCTCACGATGCGGAACGATTCCGCCCCCATGCGGCGCAGGCGGGCCGGATCGGAAAGCGCTTCGGCCAAGGTGGCGGTGAGCGCGGTGAGGTCGCCAGAGGGCACATGCCAGCCGTTGGCGGGGCGCACCAGGTCGGCTTGGGTGCCGTCGCCGGCGGCAACGATCACCGGTAAGGCGTGTGCCATGGCTTGCTGTATCGCCAGCCCACCCGTGCCGGGCAGGACGAACAGGTCGGCCTGCTCGAAGAGGGGGCGCAGTGCCGCGCCGTGGATGGCGCCCAGGAACTCGGCGGCAGGGTAAACCGCCTGTGCCAGGGCTTCGAGCCCCGGGCGCGCCGGCCCATCGCCGACGATGCGCAGGCGCGGCTGGAGGGCGGGGGGCAGGGCGGCACAGGCACGCAAGAGCAGATCCACCCGCTTGCGCGCCTGCAAGCGCCCGACAAAGAGCACGGTCGGGCGCCCTTCGGGATAGGCAGGTGGGCGCTGTGGCGGTAACCAGGTAGGGCGGGGGGTGGCGGCGTTGGGCGCGACCACGATGCGCGCCGGGTCGAAGCCCAAGGCGGCATAGTCTGCCGCACCGCGCCGGCTGTAAGCGATGAGGACATCGAACTGGGCCAGGAAGCGCTGCCGCCAGGCGCGGCGCAGGCCGGACAGCAGGGGCACGCGGCCGGTTTCGGGGGCGCCCAGCCCCCAGCCGATCACCACGCCGCCGCGGCGGCGCACCCACTGCACGCCCCGCGGGGTGGTGAGATAGCGCGGGTTGGCTTCAACGATCAGCACCTGGGGCTGGAAGGTGGTCAACCAGGCCGTCCAACCCGCTTGCCAGCAGAGGTAGAGGGGGCCGCCGAGGAGGTGCACGTTGCGGGCCGGAAAGAGGGCAACCCCTTCCACCTCACGGGCACTCTCGATGGCTTCCTGCGGGCGGGGCTGGCCGGCAAACAGGCTCAATCCACCCGTGCAAACCTGCGCCAGGGCGGCGAAGAACGGCGCGCGGTAGGCGGGAAGCACGCGTTGCTGAATCCCGATCCGCCAGGGGATGCTGCTCACGCCGTCCATACCCGAATTTGCGAACCGTGAGGGGTCTTCTCGATCTCCAAGCGGGCGGGGAACTGATCTTTCAACTCATCCAGGTGAGTGATGACCAGGATCTTGGCGAAATCACTGCGCACCAGGCTCAGCGCCTCAACCAAGCGCTGACGGCCTTCCTGATCCTGACTGCCGAAGCCCTCGTCAATGACCAGGGTTTGCAGGCGCGCCCCGGCCCGCAGGGCCAGCACCCGCGCCAGCGCCAGCCGGATGGCGAAGTTGATGCGGAATGCCTCGCCGCCGGAGAACATCTCATAGGGGCGGATGCCGGCACCATCGCGGATGATGATATCCAGGGTTTCTTTTTCGCCTTCTTTGGTTTTGTATTCGCGCTGGGTCTCAAATGCCACCGACATCATGCCGTTGCTGAGGCGGTCAAGCAGTTGGTTGGCCTGGGCTTCGATTTCAGGCAGGGCTTGCTCGATCAGCAGGGCCGGCACGCCGTCCTTGCTGAAGGCTTTTTCCAGCGTTTTGAGGCGCGCAATCAGCCGCTGGGTTTCGTCGCGCCGCCCGATGAGTTCGGCCCGGCGTTTTTTGAGTTGCGGCAGTACCAGCACCTTCTGCCGCGCCGCGCCGACTTCATCCCGCAGTTGGTTCTCGCGCAGTTTGAGATCGCGCACCTCGCGTTCCAGGGCTTCCAGATCGGGCAACTCGGCGGCATCGTGCTGGTAACGCGCCGCGGCCTCGTGGTACTGGGCTTCCAGCGCGGCTACCTCGCGTTCGCGCTCTTCGCGCTGTGCCTCCAGGTGGGCGATTTCGCGTTCCAGGCTGGCAACCTCGGCGCGCGCTTTTTCCAGGTTGCGCAGGGCTTCTTCGCTGGCGCGCAGGGCTTGCTCACGCTGGCGCGCCGCCTCGTGCCCCTGAGGGTCATAACCCAATTCACGGCACTGGGCATCCAGGGCGGCCAGGGCCGTCCGTGCGGTGAGGGCAAAACGTCCTTCTTGCAACACGGCGGCGATCTCGGCCAGGCGCGGGGCGGTGGTGGTTTGCCAGTCCTGGAGTTGCCGATATGCCAGATCCAGGCGTTCTTCTTCCTGAGCAACCTGGGTAACGAGGGCTTTGGCTTGCCGTTCGACCGCTTCCAGGTCGCGTATCTGGGCTTCCAGGTCGCGAATCTCATCGCTCAGCGCCTGGATGCGGGCTATATTGGTGCGGAAGCGATCCCCCATGGCTTTGCCTTCCTGCTCCAAATCCTGGATCAGGCGCTTGCGCTCGGCCGGGGGCAGGGGTTGACCGCAGAGCGGGCAGGTTGCTCCACTCACCGCCTGCAAGTTCTCGATGCGCGCCTTGATCTCATTCATCTGCGCTTTGAGCAGTTTATTTTCGGTTTCGAGTTCGGCCTTTTCCTGGGCGCAGGTTTCCTTTTGGCGTTGAAGGGCTTCGCGGGTGGCCAGGCGCGCTTCCAGTGCCTCTAATTTCTGACGCAGTTGTGCGCGGTTCGCTTCCCAGGTCGGGAGCACGGCTTGGAGTTGGCGCACCTCGCGCTCTTGCTGTTGCAGGGTGTGATATTCGCTCTCCAGGCGCGTCTGTTCGACGGCGATTTCCTGACGCAGAGCCTGGCGCTGGGTCTCTAAATCGCGGAAGCGGGCAGCCAGGGCATCCCAGGCTTCCAGGTCGCGCCGCGCGGCCTGCCATTCGGCATAGGCTGCTTCAATCTCTTCAGCCTGGGCGAGCAGGCTTTGGGCAGCAGTGTGGCGCGCCTGCCGTTCGGCTAAAATGGCGAGGTGGCTTTCCAGGGCCTGCCGGGCTTTCTGCCATTGGGCATACAGGGTTTCGACCAGGCGCTGTTGCTCGGCCAGCGCGGCGGCGACTTTTTGGGCCGAGGCCAGCACATCCTCGCGGGCGCGGCGCAGGGCTTCGGCCTGTGCCAGTTGACCTTCTAAAGCCGCCAAAGCGGCCTTGCGCCCGTCTTCCTCGGCCAGTTCGCGCTCAATCTCTTGTATCTGGCCGTCCATTTGCGCTTGCTCTTGCTCGGCCAGGCGGCGCTGGGCTTTCGCGGTCTCTTTATAGGTCTCCCATACCTCTAACCCCAGGATGCTCATCAGGATTTGCTTGCGGTCACCGGGGGATTTGATGGTAAACTGGTCGGCTTTGCCTTGGAGGAAGAACGAGGCATTGATAAAGGCTTCGTAATCCATGCGCAGTAGATGTTGAATGCGCGCCTGAGTATCTTTGAGTTTGCTCTCGGTCAGGGGTTTCCAGGTGCCGTCCTCACCGCGGACGAAGAATTCCAGCAGGGTGGTTTTGCCGCGCACCCGTGCCCGTTGGATGCGGTAGAGGTGTTCCTCATACTGAAAATCGAGCATCACCTCGGCACGGTCACTTTGGTCGTTGATGACGGCATCATGCTCGGCACGCGCCTTGCCGAAGAGCGCCCAGGTTAGGGCATCCAGCAGAGACGATTTGCCGGCGCCGTTGTGCCCGCTGATGCAGGCCAGGTCAAAGGCGGTGAAATCCACTTCTTGAGGTTGCCGATAGGAAAGAAAGCCCGCTAAGCGCAGTCGAACCGGGATCATGCGTCCTCCGGGGATGACGATGGAATGCGATAGACGAGAACTTTGTCAATGCGCCGCCCGTCCATATCCACGACCTCAAAGCGCAGTCCGCTCCATTCAAAGACCTGCCCGGCGGTAGGGATGACGCCCAACTGGCTGAGGATAAAGCCGGCCAGGGTCTGATACCCTACTCGCTCTTCATCCGGCAGGGTTTCGAGGTCGAAAACTTCCTTGAAGCGATCAATGGGCAGTAAGCCGTCCATGAGCCAGGAACCATCCTCACGCTGTACCAGTAGCGCTTCCTCGCTCTCGCCGGCCTCGCCCAGTTCGCCCACGATGGCCTCGAGCACGTCGTAATGGGTGACCATGCCCAGCACGCCGCCGTATTCATCAATCACCAGCGCCAGCGAGACGCGGGCGGTGCGCAGGGCTTCCAGCACCTTGAGCACGGTCATGCTGTCGGGGACGAAGAGGGGTGGCTGGAGCCACGGTTGCAGATCGAACTCACCGCCGCGCAGGAACTGCGCCAGCACGTCTCGTGCCGAGACGACCCCCAGCACGCTGTCCAAATCGCCCCGGGCAACCGGGAAGCGGGTGTGGCGGCTGTTGAGCACCTGCTGGACAATCTCTTGCGGGGTTTCATCCAGATCAAGCCATTCAATTTCGGTGCGCGGGGTCATGATGGCATCCACGGTGCGGTCGCCGAGGCGAAAAACGCCCTCGACCATGCGCTGTTCACTGCTTTCAAAGATGCCCTCTTGGGTGCCTTGTTCGATCAAGCCGCGGATGTCCTCTTCGGTGAATTCGGGTTCGGGGGTGGGTCGAATCCCCAGCAGGCGCAGGCCGGCCTCGGTGGACGCACTGAGCAGTTTGACCAGCGGCGCCGTCAGGCGTGAGAGGGTGACCATAGGGCCGGCAACGGCGGTGGCGATTTTCTCCGGGTAATAGAGCGCCAGGCGCTTGGGCACCAACTCCCCCAGCACCAGCGAGAAATAGGTAGTCAGCAGGACGACAATTGCCAGCGCCAGGGCTTGGCTGTAAGGCGCCAGGGTGGGCCACCGTGCCAGCCAGCGCGCCAAATCGCCGGAGAGGGTAGCACCGCCCAGGGCACCGGCCAGGATACCGATGAGGGTAATGCCGATCTGGATAGTGGAGAGGAATTGATTGGGCGATTCGGTCAGCGTCAGGGCGGTTTTGGCCCCTTTTTCGCCCTCTTCGGCTTGTTGCTGCAGGCGCACCTTGCGCGCCGAAACCAACGCCATCTCGGACATGGCGAAAAAGCCGTTGAGCAAGATGAGCAAGAAGATGATCAGGATTTCCAGGATACGACTACCGTCTTCCATTTCTGATTTAAGCATCCTCCCCCACGTTAAACCGATGAATTCTCGGCCTGTGCCAGCACGCGTTCGGCTAAGGCTTGTAAGGCTTGAATTTCCTCCGGCGGCAGAGAAAGCGACTTCCAGTAGAGTTCGAGCAGTTCCAACGGTGAGCGCTGAGCAACGGCGGCATCGCCGGCCAGGCGCAGGCGCATTTCGGCACGCGGTTGCCGCACCAAATGCACTTCGAGGGCCGGCTCGAGCCACTTGCGCAGCGCGGCTTCGTCCAGCAGGGGTTCCCAGGCGCGCGGGTATTCCAACACCAGGCGCACCACGGCGCCTTCTAACTCGTGCGGTGCGGGCAGGCGCTGACGGATGTATTCCATAAGCACGCCGGGCAGGGGCTTTTCGCCGCTCGTTTTTTCTAACGCCTCCAAGTTGATGCGTTTATCAATGAATTTGCGCCCACTGAGGCGTATCCAGGTGTAGCGGGTGGCGCGGCGCTCAACCTCGACCATCACAAACCCTTTGTCATCGGCGGCCTCGCCAAAATCCACCCGCTCGATCGAGCCGGCATAGACCACCGGGGGATAGCCGCCGAGGTTCAGATCCTGGTGTTTGTGGATGTGGCCCAACGCCACGTAATCCACCGCGGGGTGCACCAGCAGGCCACGCGGTAGGACGAAATCGTTGCCCAGCATGATCAGGCGCTCACCGCCGTACACCGCGCCCTCGACCGAGGCGTGGGCGGTGACGATGAGCGGAAGATCAGGTTCGGCCTGGGCTAAAAACTGCTCCACGAGTTGGGTCAAGATCTCTTGCAGGCGCTCATAAACGCGCTCGGGTTCGCGCCCGCTCAATTCTTCCAAACCCATCAGGTTGGAGCGCGAGATCCAGGGGATAGCCAGCACTTGCAGGGGCAGTCCCCACAGATCGGCGGGCTTGAGCAGGGCCGGGCGGTTAAGCACGCGCACATAGGGGACTTCAAGCGTCTCATATTCCTGCAAGGTGTGCGCGCGTCCCAGCGCGGGTGAAACATCGTGGTTGCCCACAAGCATTAAGGTGGGAATACCGGCCCGGGAAAGACGGATGATGCGCTTGCCCCATTCGCGCTGGAAGGTCGGTACGGGGGTGCGGTCTTTGTAGGCATCGCCGGCAAAGAGCACCAGATCCACCTTCTCGCGAATGGCAGTTTCGACAATGGTATCCAGGGCGGTCAGGAAATCGAGCACGCGGATGGGCAAACCAGTTTGGGGATCTTGCCGCCCGCGGTTGGCGATATCAATGTGGGCATCGGCAAAGTGAAGCACACGCACCATAGGTCTCTCCCCTTAGGGTTGCAAATTGAGCGCCTGAGCCAATTCCACCGCCGGCGCAAAACCGGGATGGTAGTCCAGCGCGGTGCGGACATCCTCGGCGGCGCCAGAAGTATCGCCCAACGCCAGGCGTGCTCGCGCCCGCCAAACAAAGGATTCTTCGATGTAAGGCTGATCGGCGGCGCCGATGGTGGTATCGGCCAGGCGGATGACATCCCAGTAACGCCCCGTGTAGTAGTAGGCAAAGTACGGCCCGGTCTGGTACCACATGATGCGCCAGGGGCGCTTGTCCTCGGGCAGGTTGGCCATCAGGGTGAAAGCCTGGTCATAGGCGCGTGCCGCGCCGGCGTAATCTTGCAGGTTAACCAGGCTGGTGCCATAGTTGAAGAGGGCGAAGAACTGTTCCAGCCCACTCAGGGTGCTGGCTTCGTAGGAGGCGATCTCCATGGCACGGCGGTAACTCGCGGTCGCATCGGCGTAGGGCCCCAGCGCGGCCAGCAGGTCGGCCTCGCGGTCGGGGGGATAGACGACCAGGAAAGTGTAATTGAACGAACGCCACTGCCATAGCAAATCATCATAGGTAACCGGGTAGTCGGGCGAGAAATAAGCATCCTGGGTGATAAAGCGCCGGGCGGCGTCCTCATAGCCGCTCACCACAGTGTAATGCCCCATCCAACCCAGCCGCCCGTTGTAATCGCGCAGGTAGACGCCTTTTTCGAGCACGACCGGGAAGCCCGTCGCAAGCAGGCGTTTAAGCAGGTCGAGCGTCCCGCCGGCGCGCACCAGCGCCCGCAGGTCGGTGTAATTGGCGACGTAGTCCGCCAGTTCGTAGGGCATGACGTTCTTGTCCTTCTCAAACGGCTTGACCACCCGCCCGATGTCGGTGCGGTCGCCCTGCCAGCCCCAGTAGGAAAGCGCGATGGCCAGGGTGGCGGGCGCGCAGTAATTCCACAGCCCATGCTGATCGTAATAGCGCCCGCCGCTGATGTGTACCTCGGGCGGCAGGGGAGTTGGGGTGGGGGTGGGCAAGGCTGTGGCGGTGGGCCGGGAATGACTTGCCTCGGCGATTGGGCGTGCCGGGGTTGCTGTGGGCGGAAGGGGGGTGGGGCTGGGAAGCACGGGCGCGGTGGGCAAGGTGGACGCAGGCACGAACACCGCTTCCTGCGGGGGTTTGAGGGCGTAGCGGACTTGCACCCGCCAGGATTCCAGATGCCAGAGCACCCGTTCGCGCACGGTAGGAATCATCCACAGTCCCCCCAGGCTCAGCCCGCCGATGAGCAGGAACATACCGGTTAGCCGCCAGAATTTGGACACATTTCAGATTATAACATGGGAGGTTTGCGCGCTTTGAGGGTGGGGGAAATGATAGATTTGGCCTTGAGAAAGAGGTATTATTATAGATAGAGAAACGAGCGGTGGAACCCAGGGCTGACCCAGCCATTGTGCCGCGGTTTGGCTTGAAGCAAAGCCGTTGTGGATATTTGGACGGATTATTTGAAAAGCAGCACGCCCCCTGGCGGGGCAGAAAAGAGCAACACGATGAAACTGACAAAATTTCTGGCCTGGGTAGGCGTTGTTCTGGCCTGGGGGCCGATTCTTGCCCCGGCGTTGTTGGCGGTTATCGCCGTGTTCAACGGGCACGGGTTTCTTTTGGATTACCTCATGCCTGCCGAACTGTTCCCGCTGGCGCTGGCAGGCGGAGGGTTCCTCTTATGGGCGGCGCTTCGGGCACATTCCCGCACTCCGATGATAGCCTGGGGGCTGGGGTTGGCATTCGCTTTCTTGGTCGGCAGTCAGGCCCTGGCTGTTGCTACCGGTTTGGCGACGGGCGCGATCGAACCAGGCGGCTGGCAATGGGCGGTGGTTGTGAGCGCTCTGGTTCTCTATACCCTCGCGCTCATGATAATGGGGCTCGGCGGTATCCTACTGCTGTGGGATGTCACCCGTAAAGGCGGTTAACCTCTCACTAAAACGTGGGTAGGTGCGCCGACGTATCCTCTCTATGGCTAAACCGCCGCACCCGATTGACAGCCAGCCCAGAGGAAGGTATGATTAAGGCGCGTTCGGGTGGGACCGGCGCGGCAGAAACCGCCGAACCCTGTCAGGTCCGAGAGGAAGCAGCAGTAAGGCGGCCCTTCTGGGCGCCGCCGGCAAGCCTGCCCGACGCAATTTTTTGCCCCGATCATCCGCATGGAAACACCCCCCATCTGCAACTACGAAGGCTCCGATTACCAGCGTTCGTTCTGGGAACAAGGTGGGCGCGCTTACGAGGACGCGGTTGAAGCGCTGGCCCTGCGCCGCCTACTGCCCCACGAGGGCGGGCAGTGGCTGCTCGAAATCGGCGCCGGTGCCGGACGCAACACCCCGCGCTACCACGGCTACCAACGCGTGGTGCTCTTGGATTACTCCCGCACCCAACTCCAGCAAGCACAGGAACGCCTGGGTCGGGATGGGCGCTACCTCTACGTAGCCGGCGATGCCTACCGCTTGCCCTTTGTCAGCGGCTTCTTCGATGCCGCGACCATGATCCGCACCCTGCACCACATGGTGGAGCCGCGGCGGGTGCTGGAAGAGACGCGGCGGGTGCTCCGCCCACGCGGGGTCTTTATCCTTGAATTTGCCAATAAGTGCAACCTCAAAGCCATCCTGCGCTACTGGTTGCGCCGCCAGGTGTGGAGCCCCTTTACCCCTGAGCCGGTGGAATTCGCCCCGCTGAACTTTGATTTTCACCCTGCCACCGTGCGCACCTGGCTCAGCCTAAGCGGCTTTGCCATCGAACGGCAGTTGACCGTCTCGCACTTCCGGATCGGCCTGCTCAAGCGCCTACTGCCCCTGACGTTACTGGTCTGGCTGGACGGCCTGGCGCAGTGGACGGGGGATTGGTGGCAACTTTCGCCCAGCGTGTTCGTGCGCGCCCGGGCACGTGGGGAAGGTGCCGTAGCCTCTGCATTTGCCTTCCGCTGCCCGGCCTGTGGGCACGAACCCCTGCCCGATACCCCGCCGGCCATCACCTGTCCGGCCTGCGGGCGCACCTACGCGGTTGAGGACGGCATCTACGATTTTCGCCCGCGCTAGGCGGCGTTTTTTTCGAGCACCCAAACGTGCGACAAGCCGAAGACGCGCAGGGGCGTCTTTTCCAGTCCCTGCAAGAGCGCACGCAGCCAGCGCCCCAAGCGTGGGAAGCGGGCGATGATGTTATCGTAGGCGCCGAAGATAACCGTGCGCTGTACTACGCGCAGAGGTAGGCCGTCCAGCAGGCGCGCCAGGTCGCGCGCGGTATAGATGCGCACGTGCGGCGCCAGGCGGTCGCGCCAGCGCCGCGGCAGGTAGTTGACCAGCGGAATGTTGCCGAAATAGTAGCGCCCGCGCCAGTAAATGCCGTGGGTTTCAAAGGGATAGCCGCGGTTGGGGCAGAAGAGCACCAGCCGCCCCCCCGGCGCCAGCACCCGCGCGATCTCGGCCAGGGTCTGACGATCATCGGCCACATGTTCCAGTACCTCGTGGCTGAGGACAAGGTCGAACGACGCGGAAGCAAAGGGCAGGTGCTCGCCCGCGCCGCACACCACCCGCGGGTGGCGGGCATACGCCTCGCGGGTGCGCTCCCACTCGATATCCAGTCCTACTGCCAGTGCCGCCGTCTCGGCCAGACGGGCCAGGTACTGCCCCACCCCACAGCCGTCCACGAACACCCGTCCGCGCTCGCGCCCTGCCGCTGCCGCCAGGATCATCTGCAAGCGGCGTTCCTGGCCGGCGCGCCAGACATACGAGGGCGCACCGCGCAGGGCAGCCTTATCGGGGTCGAATGCTGAGGAACATGAAGCGGAAGGATGATTCACGTGTGCGCCCAATGAATGGCAATCGTGCCCATCATTTTATAGGTAAATCGCACCTCCGTAAACCCCGCCGCTACCAACGCTTGCGCCAGTTCCGGCGCGGCGAGGAAGGTGGCGCTGGAATGTGCCAGGTACTCGTAGGCATCGCGCTGGCCGGTGAGCACCCCGCCCAACCAGGGGATCATCCGGAACATCAGCACATCGCGTAGGGGGCGCAGAGGGTGCGGTGTGGGGCGGGTGGTTTCCAAGATCGCCACCTGCCCGCCGGGCTTGAGCACACGCGCCATCTCGCGCAAGGCTTGCCCCAAGTCGGCGACATTGCGCAGTAAGAAGGCGCATACCACGGCATCGAAGGTGCCGTGAGGGTAAGGCAGGGCGAGGGCATCCGCCGCACACCAGGCCGGCGGGCGTGGAAAGCGCCGCCGCTGACCCAGTTGCAGCATGGGCAAGGTGAAATCCGCGGCGATCACCCGCGCACCGGGCACCTGGCGCAGGACCTCGCGGCTCAGGTCGCCGCTGCCGCATCCCAGGTCGAGCACGCGCGCCCCTGCGGCCAGGCGCAGTCCGGCCACCGCCTGCCGCCGCCAAGCCAGGTCAAACCCGCCCGTAATCACACGATTGGTCAGGTCATAGCGCGGGGCAATCTGCCCAAACATGCGGCGGATGCGCGCGGCGCGCTCCGCAGGATCGGAATTAGTCCTCATTGCTCACGGGCACCCAGGCCAGGATGGTGGTGCCGGCGCCGGGCTCGGAGATGATTTCGACCTCACCCCCGGCTTGGCGGGCACGGGTTTGCATGTTCGAGAGGCCATGCCCGATGGACTGGCTGACCTTGGCCGGGTCAAAGCCGCGCCCATCATCGCGCACTTCCAGCAGAACGCGGTCGGGGGTCTTCCACACCGAGACCGCGACATGGCGGGCACGGGCATGCTTGGCGATGTTGGCCAGCGCTTCCTGACAAATGTGGAACAACGCCACCGCTTGCAGTTCGGGCAGGCCGGCCAGATCATCTTCTGGGCCCTGTAAATCCACGTTCAGCAGGGTGTTGGCATGAAATTCCTTGACCAGGCGGCGGATGCCCTGCATTAGGGTCTCGTTTTGGAGTTGGCGCGGGCGCAGGTCGAGGATATAGGCGCGGATATCGCGGATGGTACTGTCAATATCGCGGATGGCCTGCTCAATGCGCTGAAGTGCCGCCTGTGGGTCTTGGTGGATCAACAGGCGGGCATGTTCCAACGTCAACCCCACGGCATAGATGGACTGAATCACGCCGTCGTGCAGGTCCATGCCGATGCGTTCGCGCTCTTCCAGGATCGCCAGGCGGCGGCTTTGCACATTCAAGCGCACATTTTCAATCGCCAACCCGATCCAAGAACTGATGGTTGCTAGGAACTGCATTTCGAGTTCATCCAGCGGGCGGGCGTGGCGGCTGGCCACGCACAGCACCCCCAGCACGCCCTGGCGGCCACGGATAGGTAGGCAGGCTACCTGGCGGAAATTCTGCAGCAACACCTGCGGGTGCACGCCCTGCCCGTCGGGCGGAGCAGGCGAGAAGACGACCGGCTGATCACGCTTAGCCACCTGGCCGACGATGCTCTCGCCGAGCGTAAACTCGTCGCGCTGCCAGAGCGCTTCCACCATGGAGCCGCGGTGGAGCATGCGCTGCAAGGTGCGCCCGCCTTCCTGACGCAGATACACTTCCCCTACTTCTAATTGTAGGTAATCCAAGACCTGGGTGAGGGCTTTATCCAGAATCTGATCAATATCCGATGAGGTCGCCAAGGTTGAGGCCAGTTCATTGAGCAATGCCAGGTTCTCATTGCGGCGGGTGAGGATGCGGTCGCGCTCGACCAGTTGGCGGTAGATGCGCGCGTTGGTGATCGCCACCGCGGCGTAGGCCGCCAGCATCTCGATCAGTTGCTCGTCCTCTGCGCTGAACTCCGGCGCATCGCGCTTGTTGGTAAGGTAGATCTGCCCCAACTGGCGGTTGCCCTGACGGATGGGCACGCCCAGGAACGACGTCATGAAGGGATGATGGGGGGGAAAGCCCACACTGCGCGGGTCGCTGGTCACATCGGCCAGGCGGATGGGCTTGTCACTGCGCATCAGCGCCCCGATCAGCCCCAAACCGCGCGGTGGGTGCGCCATGCGGCGGATCTCTTCTTCGCTCATCCCTACCGGGATGAAGGCTTCCAGTTCGCCGTTGGCGCCGATTACCCCTACAGCGGCATATTGGGCGTTGACCTGCTCGCAAGCCAGGCGGGCGATCTTCTCCAACAGCGACTCTAAGGAGACATCGCGCACTAATTCCAAACTGGCGCGATGCAGCGCCAGCAATCGTTCTTCCAATTGTTCCCGCGTTAGATTGGCTGTGCTCATACGATTCCTTTGGCTTTCACTATTTTACTGGTCATTGTCCGTTTTCGTCAACTTTGTTACCCTATTCACAAAGCCCCTGCCGCCACGAACGGGCTATCTTCAAACCCCCTTCGCCACGTCTTCATAAATTCTTCACACCCTTTTGCTATCCTTTGGGCTGCAAGATAAGACAATACCCTTTGATAAACGGAGGTCACTGGTATGAGCAAGAATGTTCTATTATTCGGATTGGGTGCCTTATTGGTGGTGGGATTACTCTTCGGAAGCGTCGCTTGGGTGTATGCCCAAGCCCCGACACCGACCACTCCCCCCTCAACCGATAGCACCACCCCCACTGCACCCGGCTGGGGCTGGGGACGGCACGGCTGGGGTATGATGGGCGGACGAGGTATGATGGGCGCATGGGGCGGCTACCTGCAGGATGAAATGCTGACCGCCCTGGCCAATAAACTGGGAATGAGCGTGGATGATCTTAAAGCCAAGATTCAGGCCGGCACCACCCCGGCGCAGATCGCCCAGGAAAAGGGCCTAACCGCGGCGGAGTTCCGCACCCTGATGCAGGAAGCACGCAATGAAGCCCTCGACCTGGCGGTGCAGAACGGCAAACTGACCGCCGAGCAGGCCGAGCAAATGAAGCAGGGTACCTGGGCTTTGGGTTCGTATCTCAAAGATACTTTCTTGGCCACACTGGCCGAGAAACTAGGCCTAACCACCGATCAACTGCAAGCCAAGATTGATGAAGCCCGCAGTGCCACCCTGGATCGTGCCGTCCAGGAAGGTAAACTGACCAGCCAGCAGGCCGAATGGCTGAAGCAAAACGCCCCGCAGGGCGGTGGCTTCGGTTGGGGCTGCCACGGTGGACGAGGTTGGGGCTGGTAATCCTTAGGTTGAACCAACCCCCACGCGTCACCCCCGCTGACGCTGCAAGAGCGGCTGCCGTACCTCCGGCAGCCGCTCGCGGTTAATGTCCTTCCTTACACTTCTGCAAAGCCAGTGAGGGGTGTGCTTGACACCAACCGGGGGCTGTGCTAAATTAGTAAACGTCAAACTCGCTTCCCCGTTATCCGTGTGAATTTTTGTATCAAAGGAGTTGCCGCCTTGACCAAGTCTCGCACTCAACTCATGGTGGAGCGGTTACGCGAACTGCAGGCGTCCTCGCCCGATATCGAAGCCTCGGCGGTGGTCAGCCTGGATGGGCTGACGATTGCCTCGGCGCTCCCCCAGGGCGTAGAAGAGGATCGCGTCTCGGCTATGTCGGCGGCGATGCTCTCACTGGGTGAACGCATCGCCAATGAATTGGGGCGGGGAGCCCTAGATCAGGTGTATATCAAGGGCCAGAAGGGCTATGTGGTGCTGATGTCGGTCGGTGAAGAAGCCGTGCTCACCGCCCTGGCGCGCGAACAGGCCAAACTGGGCCTGATCTTCCTGGATATGCGCCGCGCTGCCGAAGACCTCGCTAAGTTGATCTGAGCCCCGACCATGGAAGCGATCCCGAAAAGCGGTTATTACTACCCGAATAAGATCGCCCGCATCGCCCTGCTGGCGCTCGAAGACGTGATGGGAAAGAACGGCGTCAACGCGATCCTCAACCTGGCCAACCTGCAGCACCTGATTGATAACTACCCCCCGGATAACCTGGAACGTCAGTTTGATTTTGCCGACTTCTCGGCCATCAACGGCGCACTGGAAGAGATGTACGGCCCACGCGGCGGCCGTGGGCTGGCCCTGCGCGCCGGACGGGCGACCTTCCAAGACGGCCTGCGCCATTTCGGCGCCCTGGCCGGCGTGGGCGACCTGGCCTTTAAGGTCCTGCCACTGCAGGCCAAACTGCGCATCGGCCTGCCGGCAATGGCCAAGATTTTCAGTACCACCAGCGATCAATATTCCACAGTTGAGGAAAAAGATACCCACTTCATCTACACCATCCACCGCTGCCCGGTGTGCTGGGGACGCAAGAGCGACCGCCCCGATTGTTACATGGCGGTCGGCCTGCTCCAGGAAGGCCTGAAATGGGTCTCGGGGGGACAGGAATTCCGCGTCAATGAATCCAAGTGTGTGGCGATGGGCGATGCGGTGTGTGAGTTTGTCATCTTCAAAGAGCCGCTTGGCTGAACATGAGCGAGACCCCTTCCACGCTGTTGATTGTCGAGGATGATCTGGACGTGGCCGAGATGCTGGCCACGTTTTTCACTGCGCAGGGCTACCGCGTGTTGACTGCCAATTGGGGCGAAGATGGGGTGACCACGGCTACCGAGCAGATGCCTCATCTGGTCATCCTGGATATCCGCCTGCCCGATATTGACGGCTTTGAGGTTGCGCGGCGTCTGCGGGCGCAGCGACGCACCCGCCACATTCCGATTATCTTCCTGACCGAAAAACGCGAGCGGCGCGATAAACTGCACGGTTTGCAACTGGAAGCCGATGACTATATCACCAAACCTTTCGATATCCGCGAACTGGGGCTGCGGGTGCGCAACACCTTGCAACGGGCCCAACGCGAATCGCTGACCCACGCGGTAACCGGCCTGCCGCAGGGCGCACTGGTGGATGAGGCGCTGGCGCAGTGGCTGGCCGCTCAACCCGCCCCGCCGCTGTGGGTGGTCGGACTGCGCCATCTGGACACCTTCCGCGAGGCTTACGGCTTTATTGCCGCCGACGATGCCCTGCGCGCCGTGGCGCTTCTACTTGGGCGGCAACTCTCCCCTGGCACGGAGGATACGGCTTTTCTGGGTCATCTCGACACCACGGTATGGGTGTTGATCGGCGCGCCCGAAGCCAAAAGCGGCTTCGGCGAGCGCCTTACGCGGCAGTTAGAACAAGCCCTGCGGCTCTTTTACCGCAGTGATGACTTGGATGCCGGGCGCTTTGAAGGGGCGCGTCTGGATGTGGTGGTCAAACCCTATACCCTGTCAACAATCCCGGCTACCGTTACCGCCTTGCGCACGGCTTTGTTGGGGCTGATGGAGACCGATAACGCATGAGAATCACCCTGGTTATTCCCACCTACAACGAGGCCGAAAACCTGCCTCGCCTGGCCGAAGCCCTGTTTGATCTCCCCCTGCCCGAACTGCGCCTGCTGGTGGTGGACGATGCCAGCCCCGACGGCACCGGACAGATCGCTGAGGGGCTCAACGCGCGCTGGCCGGGGCGGGTGCGTGTCCTGCACCGCGCGGGCAAACTCGGCCTGGGTACGGCCTATATCCAGGGTTTTCGTCTGGCGATGGACGAGGCCGATGCCATCGGGCAGATGGATGCCGATTTCTCGCACCCGCCGGCCAAGGTGGTGGAACTGGCGGCGGCGCTGGAGACCTGTGATCTGGCGATCGGATCGCGCTACGTGCCCGGCGGCTCGCTGGACGAGCGCTGGCCGTTCTGGCGGCGCTGGCTCTCGGGGTTCGGTAACGCCTACGCGCGCACCATCCTCAACCTCCCGGTGCGGGATGCCACCGGGGGCTTTCGCCTGTGGCGGCGCGAGGCACTACAGCGCTTACCCCTTGAACGTGTGCGCTCGAACGGCTACGTTTTCCAGGTAGAGATGGCTTACCTGGCGCACCTGCACGGGCTGCGTATCCGCGAAATTCCGATCCATTTTGCCGACCGGCGCTGGGGGCAATCCAAGATGAACCTGCGCATCCAGATCGAAGCCGCCTACCGCGTGTGGCTATTGCTGGGCCAGTACGCCGATGTGCGGCGACGATAAGCCGAATATCATCGATCAGTAAACCTATCAGGGACTATCCTGACAAGATTAAGCCTTTGACCAATTTCTACGCTAATCTACAATTCAAGGGCTGGACTCCTCTAAATGTACCGGACTGGAAAAGAGGTTTATGTTATTCAATAAGCACCCCCTAGCAGAGGTTTTCGGTTTTCGGATAGATGATCAAAGCGAATTGGCAAAACGTTATCGTTTGCAACATTTGTGCCCCTTTAACAACAAGGTGCCAAATTGCACTAAGGATAGGGCTAAAAACCCTTTGGGAGTGTGTAGTATATATTTTGAAAATGCACCGGTAATAACATGCCCCATTAGATTTCGCCAGGATTGGGTTGTGATCGAACATGCCGCGGCTTTCTTCTTTGACGAGAAGACAAGATGGACTTCACTGACGGAAGTGCGCCTATATGAAGCAAATGGAAAAATAGCGGGTAATGTAGATTTTGTACTTGTGTCTTATGATGAAAATGGCAAAGTTATTGATTTTGGTGCACTTGAAATCCAAGCAGTATATATTTCAGGTAACATCCGTGATCCATTTGAGGTTTACATGCATGACCCGGAAAACGGACATCTGCTAGATTGGCAAAAAGAGCCCAACTATCCTCGCCCAGACTATCTCTCATCCTCACGGAAACGATTGGTTCCTCAATTGCTTTACAAAGGTGGTATATTCCATAGTTGGAAAAAGAAAATTGCTGTGGCTCTGGATAAAAATCTCTTTGCCACGCTCCCACCTTTGAAGCGCGTGCCCAAATCTAAAGCGGATATTGCGTGGCTCATTTATGAGTTAAAATTACAACCAGGAGGAGAACCTAGCCCCGGGCGCTACTATCTTACAAAGATAGATGAGATCTATACCGAATTTGAGTCTGCATTGCTTTCGATGACGACCCCTTATCCTAGTAGTGTGGAAGAATTTATGAAATTGCTTCAGGAAAAGGTTGATGAGTCTCTTGATTTCCCTCCTAATAATCAGGTCTTAGATAGCCCATTTTAATCGCAATGATTCAGCGATCTCTCCCCTTATTCTCTGAAACCCCTGAGGGCATCGGTCTTACTCGTCCGGTCAATGTTGCATTGGTCCCTCAGCGTAGTCCTTTCCGCTATCCCGGAGGGAAAACTTGGTTTGTACCAATATTTCGAGCCTGGATGTCATCTCTAAAAATTAAGCCGCGGCTCCTTATAGAGCCATTTGCGGGTGGAGGGATCATCAGTTTGACTGCTCTCTTTGAAAATTTGGTGGAACGTGTTGTCATGGTGGAACTTGATGAAGATGTTGCGGCAGTCTGGGAGACAATTGTTAGCGGTGAAGCTAAGTGGTTAGCCGAGCGCATTTTGTCCTTCCCTCTCTCGAGAGCATCGGTGAAAGAAGAACTAGAACGAAATCCCAAAACGCGAAGGGAGAGGGCATTTCAAACCATTTTAAGAAACCGGACACTGCACGGAGGAATCCTTGCCAATGGTGCCAGCTTTATAAAGCAGGGCGAGAATGGCAAAGGTATCGGATCACGCTGGTATCCCCAAACATTGGCGCGGCGTCTTTTGGATCTTGACAAGGTAGCAAACCGAATAGACTTTCGATGGGACGATGGGCTGAATGTGATAGAAGAATTTTCTTCCTGCGCTGATTGTGTTTATTTTATTGATCCACCATACACAGCGGGAGGTAAGAAAGCCGGTAAGCGCCTTTATAAATATCACCAACTTGACCACGAGCATTTATTTGAACTGGTTGAGTCGCTTGTAGGTGATTTCTTAATGACCTATGATGAAGCCGAAGAAGTCAAGAATATGGTCTACAGGCACGGTTTCCAAATGTGCCTAATTCCTATGAGAAACACGCATCACATGACTTTGAGAGAACTTATTATAAGTCGAGATCTTTCCTGGTTAGATGCTTCCGTCCGTCCGTTTTAACGCATTCACCATTCGTCCCCACTCTTCCAAACTGAGCGTCTCGGCGCGGCGGCGGGGATCAATCTCGGCCTGCCAGAGCAAGGTTTCGACTTGCGCGGGCGGCCAACCCAACCCGGCCGCCAGGGCATTGCGCAGAGTCTTGCGGCGCTGGGCAAACGCCGCCTGCGCCAGGCGGAAGAAGATCGGCAAGTCCTCTGCCGGCAAACGCGGCTGGGGGTATAAATCCACCCGCAGGATGGTCGAATCCACCTTAGGTGGGGGGTAGAATGCACCGGCCGGGATGCGCCCAACCGGGCGCGGTTGGCCATAGACCTGCACGCTGAGCGCCAGCAGACTCAGCGCGCCCGGCGCGGCGCAGATGCGTTCGGCGACCTCCCGCTGTACCGTCAGCACCAGGCGCTGGGGGCGCACCGTGCCCTCTAACAGGCGGCGAATGAGCGCCGACGTGATATAGTAGGGGATATTCGCCACCACCAGCAGGGGATCGGCGTCCGCCAGCCAGGGCGTCAGGTCAAGGGTGAGGATGTCACCTTGGAGCAGGGTGACGTTGTCCGTCCCTGCCAGCACCTCGCGCAGTAACGGGATCAGCCGCCCGTCCAGTTCCACCGCCACCACGCGCCGCGCCGCGCAGGCCAGGTAACGCGTCAGCGTGCCCAACCCTGCCCCGACTTCCAACACTGTGGCTTGAGGGGGAATTTCTGCCGTGGCAACGATGCGCTGCAAGATGTGGGGGTCGTAGAGAAAGTTCTGCCCCAGCGACTTCTTGGGTTGCAGGCCGTGCTGGCGCAGCAACTGCGGCACATTGAGCGGTGGCAGTGTTACGGCAGAATCCATGGGATGGCACTCGGCACCGGGGTGAGAAAATAGACCGTCACATACTGATGCCAGGGCTGGTAGTCGTCATCGCTATAGCCCAGGTCAATCCAGTAACGCCCGGGTATGCCTCCGCCGACATCGGCCACCACGCCGATGCCGTAGCCGGGCACGTACAGGCGCTGGCCCAGCATCCAGGAATACCAGGCGCGGGTCACGGCGATGATGCCGTGCTGAAGGGGCAGTCCGCTGGCGGTCGCGCTTGAACAGCGGGAAACGCCCAAGCGGCAGGGGGAGTAGGACGTGGCGTAGACGGTCACCGCGCGCCAGTATTCCAGTGTGCCCTGCGGGGTTTCCAGGGTGCGGATGACCACTTTAGTGCCGTAGCCCATGCGCTGGGGTTTGGGTTCTTTGGCCACCCAGCGCGCTTCTACCGTTCGTCCCACTTCCTGCCCATCTTCGTAGCGCACACGCAAGCGCGAGACCTCAATGCCGTATTCGCCGGGCGTGATGACCCGGCGTTGATCTAACTCGGTTTCGGGATCGGGCTCATACTCATTCTTGAAGGGCAGTATCTCTTGTTCCAAGATCACGTCCTCACGCACGCGCACCACACGGATGCGACCATCCTCCGGCACAGGCTGATCCTCCGCGGGCTGGCTGTAATCCAGACCTTGCAGGGCAATGCCGGCGGCTGCCAGGGCATCACCCACCGTGGCGGCGGCACTGCGCAGGGTCAGGGTTTGGCCATCTGCTTGGATTTGGAGCAGGCGCGCCCGCCGCACCGTCACCGCCAGGTCAGGGGTGAGCGGCGTCTCCGGCGGGGGGCTGATTTGATCCCCGGGGTTTAGATCGAGCGCGCACTCGGCCAGCGCCTCGCCCAGGGTGAGCGCCGCCGAATAGCACACCCCGCTCTCCCCATCGGCCTGCCAATGGATGGGCACAGCACGGCGCACATCCAAGTGATAGGCCGCGGCAGGGGGCAAGGGCTGATAGGGGTCAATCCTCTGTCCGTCTCGGTAAACGCGGTCGCCGGGGAAGAGGCGCACGCCGGCCTGCTCGAGCAGGTTGGCCGGGATGCGCTCGGCACTGCGAAGTGCAATGCCCTGGTGCTCTGGCCAGAGCGCCAGGGTCACCGGGCGGGCGCGCTCTAGATCCAGCGCGCCCTGCCACCAGGGCGCCCACAGCGGACGTGCTGGCAACCAGCGGTCACCGGGTTGGGGTTGCGGCGCCACAGCCTCCAGCACACCCCCTAGGGTGAGCGCGCGCGTCCGCACCACCCACCAGGTGCCGTCCACGCGCAGGGGGATTTCACGCTCCAGGCCAACCCAGAGCAAAACGCCCCCTGCCGCCAGGCACAGCAGACTGAGCGCCAGCAGGCGCTGCCACAGATGGCTGAGGAAGGCTTTCATGTTCCTTATTGTACCTTGAAGGTGCTCGGCAGGATTCATCTAGGGGGTCAGGTAAGTTCCGCGCTGCTGCACCGGCGCCGGCAGGTACGGGGCAAAAGCGCGCAGGTTGGCGCGCAAAGCCGCCGCCAGGTCGGCCCGGGGCGCCAGAAAGGTTACCGTGTCATCGCCGCAAATCAAATTCTCGGGGATCGTCCACTCCCCTACAGCCTGCCAGGTGTCGGGCAGTCCGGCGGGGAACCAAGCCGTGTAAATGATGACCACATCGGCCTGGCGGGTGAGGTCGGCCATGATCTGAGGGCCAAAAGTGCCGTTCAGGCGCGCCTGGGCGGCCTCTCGCGTTGCCAGTCCGGCCAGATCCACCAGGTGGGCATCGGTGAAATACGCCACGGCGCCGATATCGTTCAGCGCGACTGTACCCTGATTGTAAAACTGACGTACAAAGCGCGCCATCTGCACCTGTTGTTGGTAGATGTTCGTGGTCGCACGCGGTGTGTTCAGCGTCATGTAGCCGCCGGCCAGCACTGCCAGCGCCAGGATCAGCGCCGCTACCAGTGCCTGGGCCGTGCGCGCCAGGGCTGGCGTGGAGAACCAGCGCCGCAGGTCGAGGGAGAAAAGCGGTCGGGCCAACACCAACAGGCTAATTGCCACCAGGTAAGCCTGATAACGCATCATCGGACCCACGGCGGCCAGGGCAAGGTGTGAAAGCATTGTGCCGGTTACCACCAGCATGAGCACCACCTCACCGCTCAAGCGCCGGGCGCGCTTCCACTGGGCTACCATGCCGATCAGCAATCCCACGAGCAGGAAACCCACCTGCGGCGCCGCCGTTAGATTTGTCGAGAACCGCTTTAGAATGCTCAGTAGCAAGCCGGCTAACCCCAGCCCACTGCCCAATGACCCTTTGACCAGCACCGAACTGGGCAGGAACCACCAGCCCTGGCGGATATACCAGGCGCCCAGCACGGCCACCGGCAGTGCCGCCAGCACCACCAAGCCCGCCCCCAGCCTCCAGCGGCGGCGTAAGATCAACAGCCCCGCCGTCACTGCGACCAGGAACAACCCCTCATAACGCACCAGAGGCAAGAGCGCCGCCAACCCTAAGAGCGCCCACCGTGCCGGCCGGGTTTGAGGGTGATCCCAAGCGGTTTCCAGCGCCAGCAGGAAGCCCAGCATGACCACGGCGTGCAGGACGTGCTCCATGCCGCTCAAGACCAGCGGGATCAGCGGCATGGCAATGATCAGCACACACAGTGTCAGCGCGCGTTGAGAGGGGTTCAACCCGCGGCGGCGCAGGAAGCACTCGCCCAGCCCCAGCAGAGCCGCCCCCAGCGCCAGGTTGTACCAAAAGGGCAGGCTGGCCTGGTTGCCGACCAAGCGCATTCCCAGCGCCAACGCCGCCGTCCACAGCGGCGAGGACGAGGATGGCGAGAAAGCGTAACGCGTCACCCCCCACACGCCGTAAAAGGCCAGGTTTTTGGCCATTGCCAGGTGGATGTAGGCATCGTCTTGGGCATAAATCAGGTGGCCGTCGTTACGATCCAGCGTGATGAGCGCAGTCACGGTGGTGAGCAGGCCGAAAAGCCCCAGTGGGATCAGCCAGGACCAGGGATGGTGCAAATGCGAAGGTGTTTCCTTTTGACTCATTACCCGAATTTTACTATCATAAAAGCAAGAGCCTGAGTCATTGCGTGCATCTTGCCTGTTGTAAAGGAGTTGCGCCCATGCCCCCTTTACCCTTTAACCTTCCTCCGGTACCACCGCTGCCATTTTACATCCATCCCCTGGTGTTCTGGACGATTGTATTGATCGTCGGCATCATTTTTGCTGTCACCTTTATGCGCTTTCTATTCGCACCGGCAGAGGAAAAGAGCAGTGCTCTGGTCATCTTCATCCTGATGGTGGTGGGGGTGGTGCTGATTTACCTCGCGGCGCTCAATGCCCCGCAGATTGTTTATCACTTCAAGCGCTTAACGGCGCCCATTTTCCGCTGGTGAGGGTGTCTCTCCGCCGCCGTTGCCGCCCAGGTCGCCGTAAGCCAGGAACAGCGCCATCTGGGTGACGGCGGCGTAGGTGGCTTCGAGTTGCGCGCTCAGGCTCAAGCCGGCGGCGATTTCCGGATCGCCCAGCCGCTTCAGTAAGGGTTGGGGAATCGTCGGCGATTGCATTTGGAACGACAGACGGGTGAGGTCATCGCGCAGGTTCCAAAACGCTTCCCAGTCGGCGTCAAGGGGCTGTGGGCGCGTGCGCTTGGGTGCCGTCGGTGCGGCACGCCGTGCCGGCACCGCCGGGGTCACTCCACGGCGCTGGCGCAGGCCTTCCAGGATCTGGTCTTGGCTGCGCCCGCGCATGCGGAAAAGCAGGAAGGGGTCTTCGTCGAAGCGCTCGCCCAGGATGTAGTGCGCGGCGGCAATGTGCTTGCAGGGGTTTGCCTTGTCGGGGCAAGAACACGAGGTGAAAAGGTCGCCCCGCGCGGTCGGGAAGAGGTTTACCCCGGCGGTGGCGAAGGCTTCCTCGATGTTCGGGGGCATCTCCCCGGCCAGCAATTGCGCCGCAAAGACGGCTTGATCTGCCAGCACGTCCAGCACCTTCTCCCATTGGCGCGGCGTCAGCGGGGTCAGGCGGATGGTGACTTTGTAAGGGCGGGGGCGCGTGCCCTGCACCAGGGCTTCAATCCCGCCCTCGCGCTCTTCGATCTTCAAGACCTGGCCGGCACGCGCGTAGGTGCGCCCACGCTGGAGGCGGCGCAGATCGGTGATCTGCTCCAACGCCTGAATCCAGCGCCGCGACCACCAATTTTTGCCAAAATCGCCGCGGGCGCTGATGGCTTTGATCCCGCCTTTGGCTTTGCGCGGCTGGCGCGGCCCCCACGCAGCAAACTCGCGATCCTCAACATCATGATATTGGCTCATACGAAACTTTCCCCTGTGTGCGCAGCATCACCAGGTCGCGCAACTGCTCGTTACTCAATTCGGTCAGCCAGGATTCATCCTCGCCAATGATGGATTGGGCCAGACCGATTTTGGATTCGATCAGGTCATCAATCCGTTCTTCTAACGTGCCTTGGGTGATCAGTTTATGCACCTGAACGTTGCGCGTTTGCCCAATGCGGAAGGCGCGGTCGGTGGCTTGATTCTCCACTGCCGGGTTCCACCAGCGATCAAAGTGAAAAACATAGGTGGCACGGGTGAGGTTCAACCCCAGCCCGCCCGCTTTGAGCGAGAGGATAAATACCGGCGGGCTGTGGTCATCCTCTTGGAAGCGGCGCACCATCTGCTCGCGCTGGCGCGGCGGGGTGCCGCCGTGCAGGAAGTAGACCGGAACGTTCAGATGTAAGGGGATCGCCTGTGCCAGCAGTTCACCCATCTCGGCGAACTGGGTGAAGACCAGCGCGCGGTCGCCGGCGGCGATCACCTCATCCAGCATTTCAATCAGGCGGTTCAATTTACCACTGCGCCCGTTCAACATGGCACTATCACGATGCGGATCGAGCGGCTGGTGCAGGAACTGGGCCGGGTGGTTGCACACCTGCTTCAACTGGGTGATCATGCTCAGGATGAGGCCGCGCCGCTGCATGCCCTCGCTGGCCTCGATCCGCGCCAGGGTCTGATCCACCACGGCCTGGTAGAGCGTGGCCTGTTCCTCGCTGAGGGTGCAGTACTGCTTGACCTCGATCTTCTCGGGCAGGTCTTGGATGACGCGCGGGTCGGTTTTGACGCGGCGCAGGATGAACGGCGCCACCATGCGGCGCAGGCGCTGGGCGGCTTCGGCGTTGCCAAAGCGCTGTACCGGCAGGACGAACTCGCGGCGGAAGGCTTCCAGCGAGCCCAGGTAGCCCGGATTAAGGAAGTGCATGATAGACCAGAGGTCATCCAAACGATTCTCGACCGGTGTACCGGTCAGCGCTAAACGGAACTGGGCTTTGAGGCGGCGTGCGGCCTGGCTTTGGCGCGCCGAGGGGTTCTTGATATTCTGCGCCTCGTCCAGGATCACGCCGAACCATTCCAGCGATTCCAGCAGGGCTTGGTCCTGGCGCAGTAGGGCATAACTGGTGACCACCATATCTGCCGCCTGCGCCGCTTGGCGGAACGCTTCATCGCGCAGGCGGTTAGGCCCTTGGTGGACGAGCAAGCGCAGGGAGGGAGCAAAGCGCTCGGCTTCGCGCTGCCAGTTGGTGACCACCGAGGTGGGGCAAACCAAGAGCACCGGGGCCGGAAACTGCCCATACTGCTCTTTTTCGTAGAGCAAGAGCGCCAAGGTCTGGATGGTCTTGCCCAGGCCCATGTCATCGGCCAGACAGGCCCCCAGCCCGTAGCGGCGGAAGAAGGCCAGCCACGAGAAGCCCACCCGCTGGTAAGGGCGCAGTTCACCCCGCAATGAGCGCGGCGGGGGCAGTTCACTCAGGCGCTGGGGTTCCTTGAGCCGTTCCAGCCACTCGGCCAGCCAGCCCTCGGCCTGCACCTCATCCACGGGCAAATCGTGCACCTGTTCGGTGCCCAGCGCCAGGCGGGTGGCTTCAAGCAGGGTCACCGGCGCGCTCTGGCGCTGTTTCTCCCAAAAGCGGATAGCGGCTTCGACCTGCGCGCTGTCCAACAGTACCCACTGGCCGCGCACCTGCACCAGGGGCGATTTGAGCGCCACCAGTGCTTCGAACGCCTCGCGGGTGAGTGCCGTTTCGCCGAGGGCAATTTCCCATTCGAACTGCACCAGGGTGCGGAGGTCGAGCAAACCGGGGGCGGCAGAAGGCGGTTGGGGAGTAGCGGGCTTGAGGCGCACGCGCACCCCCAGGCGCGCCCCACGCTGGTTCCACCACGGTGGGGTCAGGATGCCAAACCCGGCCTGTTCTAGGATCGGCACCACCTCGCGCAGGAAGCGGTAGGCCGCCGGCGTATCCAGGCTGATGCCGGTGGGGTGGCGGGCGGCCAGGCTGGTGAGGATGGGTGGGAAGAAGCGCGCGGCGTAGCCCAATCCGGCCAGCAGGCGCTCTTGGGGCGCGATCAGGCGGTCGCTCAGTTGCACCAGTTCGTGCGGGGATTTGAACCAGATATCCTCGGCAGAGATGAGCAGGCTGGGGTCACTGCGCGATTGCAGTAGGTAATGCAGTTCCCAGGTGCCTTCGGCGCTGGGCTGTTCGGACGCCGGTGGGGCTTCGAGCAAAAAGGCAACGCGGAAGTGCTCATCGCCGGCTACGTGCAGGTTGCGCAGCCAGGCCTGCAAGGTGCTGTGAAGGGCACGTACCTGCGCCAGCGATGCCCGCACCATCGGATCAGGACGGAAGAGCGCTTCCAACCAGCGGTCTTGCACCTGATCGGAATCCGGGGGGATGAGGGGCATCTGACTGCGCCCCCACGTGCGTACCAGGGCATCGGTGGCATAGCGGATGAAGTCATCCAGCAGGGCGCGCGCCGGTGAAAAGAAAGGCGTGCCGCGCGGATTAGGGCGGCGTTCGGCGCGGCACAGCGGCGGCATGGCCTGTTCCAGGCGATCCAGGCGTTGGGCATCGTTGGGGCCATCCAGCACCGGCAGCCAACGCGCCAGGTAGTGCTCGCGGGGGCCGGTAGGGGCTTGCAGCGTAGGTAGATATTTCTGCTGGGCCAGGATTTCCAGCACCAGGTTGCACACCACCTGCCAGTAGCGCGTATCGGCGCCGAGGCGAATCTCGCCGGCCACGCCCTCGGCGGGGAGCGTGGTCAAAATGGTAAACGCCTTGGCCAGCGGGAGGGTCAGCCCTGCCACCTGCCACCCACGCAGGCGCGGGGTGCTGGCCTGGTCTATCTCATACAGGGGATTGAGCGCGGGAGAGGGCCAGGGCCGCTGGTCATCCGAGGGCAGATGCAGGACCACCGCGGCCGGCTGGGCTTCGGCCAGGGGTGTGCCCTCGCCGAGCCGCTGGCGCAGGGCTTCGGGTGCCACGCCGAATGGATGCGGATGTGCCTTCGCCGCGGCAGGATGATCGGTCGCGGGCGAGGTCGTCAGCGCGGCGAGGTCTTCAGCCCAAAAGAGCACCTCGCCCGAGTCGGATTGACGTTTAGGCGGGCGCCAATGCGCGTGTAGAACCCACATAAGGGTATTCAGCCATCCTCAATCGAACCTAAAGGGGAAAACCCGCTCGAACCCAATGGTGAACCTAAAAAGGCTAAGTGTTGCGTTTTCTTACCCGGGCTTGGGGTGACCCCAACCCAGGCTTGGTGTGCTCGGAGACAGCGTATAAAAAAGTTAATGAGTCCAATCGTGATCAAGCGCAGGCCGATACTGCGCAGGAAGTCCATTCACGGTTCGTTCTAATTATAACCTACTCCGCGTTTGTCAAGGGGAAAAGATGAATACGGTGGGCGAATGAACCAGGCGATGACGGGTGCGCGGTGATCCTCCCTCCGCGCGGGGATAAATCCCCGCGCTACACATACGAAGCCCTGCGGGCTGACGCCCCTGGTGGGGCGTTTTCGTTGCCATCGGTCTGGGGTAAAAACCAATGCCCCTTGTGGGAACATCGGTTTACTCTCCCGGGTGTACAATGACCCCAAGATGCCTTACCATCAACTTTATTATCACATCGTATGGGGTGTGAAGCAGCGCTTACCCCTCTTGCGGCCCGAATATGAGGCCGCAGTGTACAAAATCATAGCCCAAAAAATTGAAGACGTGGGTGGAAGGATGCTAGCCGTGGGTAACACGACCGACCACATTCATCTAGTGGCAAGCCTCTCCCCTGTTTATGCCTTGGCACGGGTCATCGGAATGATCAAAGGGAGCACCTCGCACTATATCAATCACGTCTTGGATCCCGATGCTAATTTTGCTTGGAAAAACGAGTATGGACTATTCACCGTGAGCCCCACAGAGGTGCCACGGATTATAGCCTATGTGCAGTATCAAAAGGCACATCACCGGGAGGGGAAAATCCTGCCAGGGTTTGAGATGGATGGGTAACGCGTTGCGTGTTCCGCAGGCAAGTTATTGGCATCACTACGTTAAGCCCCCTTCAGGGGGCTTTGTATCGGTAGCCCGGGGCTTTAGCCCCGGGCGGGGGGCGTCCTGGGCGAATTTTGGGGTGGGAAACAATCCCTGGCTGATTTCCGAGAGAACACGGGGATGGGCAAACGCATGGCCGGGGACGTGAGACATGTCACGCGTGGAAGCAATCCCTCCGCGCGGGGATAAATCCCCGCGCTACGCATACGAAGCCCTGCGGGCTGACGCCCCTGGTGGGGCGTTTTCATTGCACAGCCGGCCACTCCCCAGCCCCCTTCAGGGGGCTTTGTATCGGTAGCCCGGGGCTTTAGCCCCGGGCGGGCAGTGTCCCGGAAGGGTTTTGGGCTTCCGCCCTGGGCGGGCAACGTCCCAGGTGAGTTTTGGGCTTCCGTCCCGAGCGAACGCAGGCCCACACCAAGCCCGGCTGGGGGCGCCGGCTTGTCCGGGGGATTATTTCCATTCTATTGGCCAGGCCCAGAGCGCCCCGCTCGCGGTCAACGCCAGCAGGTGCGTACCCTCGCCCGCCCAGACCAACCCGAGCACATCATCGCCCACCGCCAGGTGCGCCAGGCGTTCGCCGCGGCCCAGAGCGAGAATCTCAATCCCGCGCCCGACCTGCGGACGCTCGAGGCTGGGGCGCGCCAGCACTCCACGCATAGGCAGGTAGGCTTCATCCCCGCGCGCCGTCACCGCGGTGGGGGCAGGCGCACCGCTGGGCACGTCCCACAGATGTAGGCGCGTATCGTCCTGCGCGGCGTGCGTGAGCAGGGTGTGCGCATCCACCCAACCGATGAGAGCCTGTTCGGGCAGATCTAAGACCACCGCTCCCGTGATCAGATCCACCACGCGCACCCTTAACGCGTTGGCTTCAAAGGTGGGCATGACTTCCAATGCCGCCCAGCGCCCGTCCGGGCTGAACGCCGCCAGTGCCGGCGCGGGGGAGGCCGTGCGCACCGATGGGCTCTCACCCCTCAGCCACCAGGTACCGTCCAATGATTTGTACCATACCAACACCATGCCCACGTCCTCGCGCCCGGGCACCCCGCTGGCCGCGGCCAGCGCGCGCCCATCCGCGCGCCACAGCACGCGGGTGATGACTTGATCGGGCGGGAAGCCCTCCAGCACGGCCTCTTCCACCCCTTCCGGCAGGCGCACCACGCGCAGGCGCGGCCCATCCCCATAGGCCAGACGCTTTCCATCCGGCGCAAAGGCGGCTCCGAGCCGCCCGCGCCGTCCCCCGGGCAGGGTCAGCACGGCGCGCTTGCCCGCCACCTCATACAGCAGGCTGAGGTCGTTCGTGGGGTGCGCCAGCAGGACGTAGTCGCCTTTCGGGCTGAGCACGGGGTGTTGGAGCGGGGCTTCGAAGCGCAGGGCGGGCGGGTCGCTCGCGGCCACGGCCCACAGCGCCGCCCCGCCAGTGGTCAGGTCGGCGGCCAGGTAGCGCCCATCCGCAGAGGTCGTCAGGGGTAACTGCGGCCAATGGACGGCGACGCGCGTCAGCACCTGCTCGGCGGCCTCGCGCTGCGCATACGGCCAGCGCGTCAGGCGGCCATCGGCGTAGAAGAGCAGGAGCGCGTCGTCATCCCTGGGGTCAAAGGTGAGCGCCAGGGGGAGCGCGCCGGCATGGGATAAGGACGCCAGGCGGCGGCGTGTGCTCACCTCCCACACCTGAGTGGGGGCGTCCGCCATCCCCACCGCGCCCAGGGCAGCCAGGCGGGTGCCGCGGGCGTTATAGACCAGGCGCTGGGGAGGCAGAAGATAGGGCGGCGGGGCAAAGACCGCCGCCGGGCCCTCAAACCGCCCCAACACCACCCCGCGGCGTCCGTCCAACAGGGTCACGCCGGAGGCATCCCCCACGGCCAGGGCGCGCCCGCCGGGCGTCCAGGCCAGGGCGTAGGGGGGCAGGCAGTGCTCGTCCGCCCGCAGGCGCAGACGCGGTTCACCGCTGGCGCGGTCGAGGAAGCGCGGGCAGGGCGCATCCAGCGCGGCCAGCAATACGGCATCCCCTTGCGGCGTCCACTGCGGCCAGGGGGTGGTTGCCGCTGAGATCGTTGACGTTGGCACTGGGGTGACGGCCCCGCTGCCGAGGTCTAAGACCAAAAGCGGGTCGCCCCGCCCGGGGCCGATGCACTGCACGGCCAGGTGTGTCCCCTGGGGCGACCAGGCCAGGCCGCAGGCGTAGGCGCCCGGCGCGGTGACGGGATAGGTGCGCACGGCGCCGTTGGCCAAGGTGAGCACGGCGATCTGGCCGTTTTCCAGCACGGCGGCGGCCTCGACCCCGCGGGGATGGAGCGCCAGCGCGCGCAAGGGAGCGCCGAGGTCACGGTAGCCCCGTTCGCGCAGTTCCAGGCCGCGGTCGGTAGGGTGGAGGGTCAGCCACGAGAGGCCGTGTGCCCAGCCCAGCACGATGCCCTGTCCGCCGGGGAGGAAGGCGGCGGTCAGCAGGCCGCCGCGCCCCAGCGCTACGGACCGGCCCACGCCGAGCGCCGGCGCGGGGGGGAGGGCCGGCGTGGGCACGGCGGTGGGGGTGAGCGTGGGTACAGGGGTGAGGGCAGTGGGCGAAGGTGAGGGGGTGGGGGGCAGAGGCGTCGGTGCGGTGCAGGCGGCGAGCACAGATATTATCATCCCCCCACACCACAACCAGCCGGGAATATTGAGGGCTTTTCGAGGGGACTGGATCATAGGAATAAAGATGCAAGATACCTAGATCAATTATATCAGGGGGAGAGATGATCCTGACGGCTTGAAAGATTGCCTCAATTGCGCCATAATGAAAATAACCTAAGCGTCTACCGAAAGGGCAAACCCACCGCAAGGTAGGGGCGCAAAGTCATGGACCTGCCCGGCGCGGCAGGCCGCCAGACTGCCGAAGGAACGCGCTTCCGACGGCAGTTTTTGCCTTTTAATCCCCGTGGTTTTGCGTTATAAGGAGGTGTCGCGATGAAACGTTCGTTGTGGTCGGTCCTGTTGATCCTGGCGCTGGCGCTGAGCAGTTTGGCCACCCTCGGCGCCGCCCCGCCCGCGCCCAAGAATGACCCCATGATCGGGATCAACGTCCTGCTCAAGACGGAGGTGACGCCGGCGGTGCTGAGCGATTTGGGCCAATACGGCAAGGTGCGCGATGTGATCACCGAGATCAAGGCGGTCACCCTGCAGGCCCGCGCCAGCCAGTTGGCGGTGATTCGCAGTCTGCCCTATGTGGCGGCGGCCAACCCGGATGCCGAGCGCCAGGGCGCCCCGGTGGATACGGTGGCGGTCGAGGACTTCGCGGACGGCCTGAGCACCTGGGATCTGGATGCGATCAACGTCACCGATTTCGGCGTTAACAACCGCAAGGTGGCCTATGATGGCACGGGCGTCTATGTGGCGGTGCTGGATACCGGCCTGCTCGATTCGTGGCGGCAGTACTTCCCGCAGGAGCGCATCGCCACCGAGTACGCCATTTCCTTCGGCGGGGGCGGGGGTGAGATGGGCTTCGTCTCCACCCAGCCCAACAAGTGGGAGCACGACCAGAACTCGCACGGCACCCACGTGACCTCGACCATCATCGGCTACAGCCTGCGCGGCGTACCGGTTAACGGGGTGGCGCCGAAAGCCAAGATCATCCCGGTCAAGGTGCTCAATCAGAACGGCTCCGGCTGGTCTTCGGTGGTGGCGCGCGGCATCGTCTATGTGGCCGATCTCAAGGCCGGCCCGCTCGCGAACTACCCGGTGGTGATCAACATGTCGCTGGGCGGCCCGGTGCTGGATGCGGTGGAAAAGGCCGCCATTGACTACGCCATCTCGAAGGGCGTAATCCTGGTCGCCTCGGCGGGAAACAGCGGGGAGGCCGGCATGGGCTACCCCGGCGCGTACGAACCGGTGATCTCGGTCGCCGCCTCGGGCTGGATTGGCGAGTGGTACCCGGTGGACAACCTTGCTTGGTGGTATAACCTCAATGTTGCCGACCCGACTAACCCAGATGACTACTACATCACCGATTTCTCCAGCCTCGCGAAGCCCGGCCAAGACCTGGACGTGGCGGCGCCCGGCTCGTGGGTGGTCGGCCCGTATCAACTCCAGAGCGGCAAAATCTCGTACTACTTCCTCGGCGGTACCAGCATGGCCAGCCCGCACGTGGCCGGCATCGTGGCGCTGATGGCGCAGAAGAACCCCGCGCTCACCCCCGCACAGGCCGAGAGCATCCTGGAAAGCACGGCTACCAAACTTGACCCAGGCTGCCGCACCATCTATACTCCCTACGGCACGACCGAGGAGGTGTGTTGGGGCGCTGATGCGACCGGCGCCGGCCTGGCTACCGCCGATGCGGCGCTGGCGGCCACGCCGTAAAGCCCCCGCCCCCTTTCCGGGCTATGCTGACCCGCCGGGCCGACCCCCGGCGGGTCAGCGCCGTTAATTTATAAAATACCGATCTATCGTTAATAAAATTCTTGCATTCTTGGGGTATGGTATAGGACGAAGCACTTATGCCCAAATTCATCTTGGAAAAGGAAAGGAGAGATAACCGATGGGAAAGGTTATAGGTATTGACTTGGGGACCACCAACAGCGTGGTCGCTGTGATGGAGGGAGGCGAGCCGGTGGTGATCACCACGGCTGAAGGGTCGCGCTTGTGCCCTTCGGTGGTGGCGTTCACCAAGACGGGCGAGCGCTTAGTCGGCATTCCGGCCAAGCGCCAGGCCATCATCAACCCCGAGAACACGGTCTATTCGATCAAGCGCTTCATGGGCCGCCGCTTTGAAGAGGTGGAGCAGGAGCGCAAGATGGTGCCCTACCAGGTGGTGCGCGGTCCGGCGGGGGATGCCCGCGTGCGCATCCCGGTGACCGGGCGCGAGTACACCCCGCAGGAGATCTCGGCGATGATCCTGGCCAAACTCAAGGCCGATGCCGAGGCTTACCTGGGCGAGCCGGTGACCCAGGCCGTCATCACCGTGCCGGCTTACTTCAACGACAGCCAGCGCCAGGCGACCAAGGATGCCGGTAAGATCGCCGGGTTGGAAGTCCTGCGCATCATCAACGAGCCCACCGCCGCCGCCCTGGCTTACGGTTTGGATAAGAAGAAGAACGAGAAGATCCTGGTTTGGGACTTGGGTGGTGGGACGTTCGACGTCTCCATCCTGGAAGTCGGCGAGGGTGTGTTTGAAGTCAAATCCACCAGCGGCGATACCCACCTGGGCGGCGATGACTGGGATCAGCGCATCGTCAACTGGATGGTGGAAGAGTTCATGAAAGAGCACGGCATTGACCTGCGCCAGGATCGTCAGGCCCTGCAGCGCCTGCGCGAGGCGGCGGAGAAGGCCAAGATTGAACTCTCCAGCATGATGGAGACCGAGATCAACCTGCCCTTCATCACCGCCGATGCCAGCGGGCCCAAGCATCTGCAACTGCGCCTGACCCGCGCCCGCTTTGAGCAGATGACCAAAGACCTGCTCGAGCGCTGCATCCCGCCGTTCGAAAACGCCCTGCGCGATGCCAACCTGCGCCCGGACCAGTTGGATGAGGTCATCCTGGTCGGCGGCGCCACCCGCATGCCGATGGTGCAGGATCTGGTGCGTCGTCTGACCGGCAAAGAACCCAACAAGAGCGTCAACCCCGATGAGGTGGTCGCGATCGGCGCCGCCATTCAGGCCGGCGTGCTCTCCGGCCAGGTCAAGGACATCCTGCTACTGGACGTTACCCCGCTCTCGCTGGGCGTGGAGACGCTGGGCGGCGTGATGACCGTGATCATCGAGCGCAACACCACCATCCCGGTGCGCCGCTCGCAGATCTTCTCCACCGCCGAGGATAACCAGACCGCGGTGGACATCCACGTCCTGCAAGGCGAGCGTCCGATGGCGGCGGATAACATCAGCCTGGGCCGCTTCCGCCTGGACGGCATCCCACCCGCGCCGCGCGGTGTGCCGCAGATCGAGGTGACCTTCGACATTGACGCCAACGGCATCCTCAACGTCTCGGCGCGCGATAAAGCCACCGGGCGCGAGCAGAAGGTGACCATCACGGCCACCACCAACCTCTCGAAAGAGGAAATCAACCGCCTGATCGAAGAGGCGCGCAAGCATGAAGCGGAGGATCGCCGCCGCCGCGAACTGGCCGAGGCGCGCAATATCGCCGATAACGCTGTCTACCAGGTCGAAAAGGTCTTGCGCGAGCGCGGTGAGAGCCTGCCCGCCGACCTGCGCCGCGAGGCCGAGGATAAGGTCAACGACCTGCGTCAGGCGATGAACGGCGACGATATCCAGCGCATCCGCAACCTGACCGAGCAGGTCAACCAGGTCTACGGGCGCTTGCTCCAGGTGACGCCGCAGGCCGCGCCCAGCGGTGACGGCCAGGCGCGCCAGACCACCACAGAAGGGGACGTGGTCGAAGGCGAATTCCGTGAGGCCTAAGCCTCCCGCTTTTCCCCACAGCGACCCCCACCGCTCTCCCTCCGAGGGCGGTGGGCGTTTTTTAACCCGCGGGTTCAGCGTACCACAAAGCGCATCTCGCCCGATGAGGCGCGGTTGCCGGCCCAATCTTCGGCGATCACCTCCAGCGTGTGCGTGCCGCGGGTGGCCTCCCAAAGCAAAATGTAGGGCACGACGCGGCTCTCGCCCACCGCGCGCCCATCTACCCGCCAGATCAGGCGGTGTACTCCGTAGGTGTCATCGGCCTCGGCATACAGGCTGAGCACGCCGTTGCTCGGTAAGAGCAGGGTTTGGTTGGGCGCCGGCAGGCGCACCTGCACCTGCGGCGGGGTATTATCCACCGTCACCTGGAGCAGGGCCGTCTCCACCCGCTGATCTTGGTGCACCAGCGTCAGGCGCAGGATGTAAACCCCATCGGGAAGGGTGGTGGTCTCCCAGGTGGCGAGCACCCCGTCCTCCACTGGCGCCTCGCCGGCGGCAAGGGTGACCCACGCGCGCGGGTTCAGCCCTTCCCCCACCTGAACGCGGTAGGCGGCAAAATCGGCGGCGGTGGCACTGCCGCGCAGGGCAACCGTGCCGCGGACGTAAGCCAAGGGCGCCGGCTGGCTGAAGCGCACTTGCGGGTTGCTCGGTGCGCTGGGGATGTTATCGTATTGGGTGGGGGGCAGGGGCAGGCCGGCCTGCGCCGCCCAGGTGCTGGCTTCGGGCGGCACGACCATATAGACGCGTTCCTCGATCAATTCCGGCGGGGTGAAGGCCGTCGCCAGCCGCCCGGTCTCACGGTTGACGGCGTAGCGGCGGTAAAGGGTATCGTACTGGGTGGGCAGGTTCTCGCTGAGGAAGACCTCCCGCACCACTTGGGGGCAGTCGGCGGTGGGTAGTAGGCCGGAAGGATCACAGACGTTGAGCAGGGTGATGCCCGGCGGGGTCGGCCAATCCTGGGGCGGCAGGTCGCGGTGCAGGTAGCGCATGAGCCCCTGCCACAACCCCGCGGCGAGATACGGGCTGAGCGCCGGCCCGGTTTCGCCGGCGCGGTAGCCCACCCACACCGCCACCAGGTAGCGCGGCGTGTAGCCGAGTGCCCAGGCCGTTTGCCCATCCTCTACCTGTCCCAGTTTGACCGCCGTGGGACGCCCCAGGTCCAGCACGGTGGCGTTCTCCAGGCGCTGGCGGCGCGCTTCGCCATCGCCGAGGACGTGGTGCACCAGGTAAGCCAGTTGGGCGCTGATCAACGGGCGCACGGCGGGTGTTTCGCCCTCCAGCCACGGCATGCCGTCACTGCCTTCCAGGCGCAGCACCCCCAGCGGCTGTGAGGTCGGCCAGCCGTCCACGTGGTAGCCCAAGCCGAGGGTGGCAAAAGGCAGGTAGGCCTGGGCAATTTCGGTGAGGGTGAGCGGTGCGCCTTGGGTCAAGAAGGTCGTTGCATCCATCTCGGTCAGGGGCAAGCCCAGCGCGCGGGCGGTTTGCACGACCGTGGTCGCGCCGAGTTGCGCCATCACACGCTCCAGTGCCGCCCGATCATCGCCTATCAGTGCCAGGCGCAGGCGTTCCGGGCCATGGTAGCGGGCGGCGGAGGCGGTTTCTGCCGCGGCCGGGGGGATGTCCCAGACCAGGGTGGCCGGGCTCATCCCGCGGGCAAAGGCGGCCAGGGCTAAGAACGGGGTGAGCAGAGTGCCGCTGGGGCGGCGGCTGAGGGCCGCGGCGTAGTGTCCCTGCGCGTCCATCTCAACCAGGGCCAGGGTTTCCCCGCGGGTCACATCCACCACCAGGACGCCGCCGGCCAGTGCCTCGGGCCGAGGTGGGAGCAAGGCCGTGGGCAAGACGGGCAGATCTCGCGCCGCCTCGCAAGAAGCGGCCTCGACCTCGCCCCCTGCTCCCAGGTTGTGGAGGTAACCCCCCAGGGCACAGGCCAGTTGCGCTTGCAGATTGGTGTCCAGCGTAGTGAGCAGGCGCAGTCCGCCCCGTTCTAGCACTTCGGCGGGGTAGGTGGCCGCCAGCGCCGCCTGCACCTGCTGGATAAAGGCATCCTCCGGCGTGGGCGGCGTCTCCCGGCGCGAAAGCAGGGTGGGCGGGTGTTGTCGCGCCTTTTCGTAGGTGGCTTGGTCAATGACCCCCGCGCCCAGCAAGCGCTCCAGCACTTGGTGCTGGCGTTCCAGCGCCGCCTCAGGGGTATCCAGCGGATTGAGGGCAGGGCTTTCCAGTGCCGCCAACAGCAGTGCCACCTCGCCGGCGTTCAAGTCGCTGGCGGTCTTGCCGAGGTAGCGCAGGGCGGCTTGCTCGGCGCCGTAGGTCTGGGGGCCAAAGCGGGCGCTGTTGAGATACGCCGCCAGCACTTGCGCGCGCCCGTAATGGGCGACCACCTGCCAGGCCAGCAGGCGCATGCGTAGGGCCCGCCGCAGTGAGGGCGGTTCGCGCCAGAGCAAGAGATCGCTCACCAGGCGCTCGGCGATGGTCTGCGGCGCGGGGTCCAGGGTAAAGGCAAAACCGGGGCTGGTCCAAAAATCGGGTTGGTGCAGGGCCAGGGTAGCCTGCACCAGCAGTGGACTGAACGCTTCGGGCGCACCCGGCTCCACCGTGCGAAAGCGCCGCGCGCCCAGGCCGCCGTCCAGTGCCGCCAGCACCTGGGTGCCACTGCGGTCGTAGAAGCGGGTGGGCTGAATGAGGCGCCCGCTGTCCGGCGCCAACAAGACGTCAAGGGTCTCAAGGGAGGGCAAATCCGCCGTCAGGACGGTGTAACCCCACACCACCCCCAGGCTGAGGATCACCAGGCTCAGGGTGACCACCAGCGCCACGCCCACTCCCAAACGAAGCGTGCGCCGGCTGAGGGCGCGCCGGCGGTGGGCTTGGCGGTTACGGCGGGCTTGCAGGATGTGATGCACCCACAACGCGCGCATGCCAGGCGTCTTAACGGGCGGCGGTAACCGCCCGGGTGGGGGTGAGGGTGGGTGGGGTGCCGCTCGGCGTGGGAGAACGCAGGGGCGTGGGGGTGGGGGTAGCCAGGCGTGCCAGGGCTTGTTGGGCTTGGGTGCGCCAGGCGGCGGGTACGGCATCGTCCGGCAGGGCAAGCAGGCGCTGCCAGTCGGCATAGGCGGCGCGCGGATCCAAGGGTTCCACGGCCTGGGCACGCCAATAGTACACGGCGGCCTTATCGGCCTCATCACGCGCCAGTCCCTCGGCCTTGCTCAGTTGCATGTAGGCATCACCGTAGGCTTCCAGGCCCAACAGCGCCCGCCCGCGCCCCAGGCTGGCTGTAAACGAGCGCGGGTTGAGGTTGAGCGCCTGCTTGAAATCGTCCAATGCGGCTTCATAGTCTTTGGCCTGCAGGTTGACCTCGCCGCGCTGTAACCACAGCGCCAGGTTCAGGCGGTCGGCGGCCAGGGCGCGGTCTAACATTGCCAGGGCTTGCTCGGCGCGGCCTTGGCGGGCATAGGCCTGCGCCAGCCAACCCAGCACCTCGGTATCGGAAGCGGCAGGCCCGTAGGTCAGATACACTTCCAGGGGCGGGATGGCCTGCGTGGGCCGGTCCTGTAAAAGGTAAATCTGCCCCAGCAGGCGGTAGGCCGGCAATAGAGTCACATCGCGCCGCAAGGCTTCCTGCGCCTGGGCTAATGCCGTCTCCAGGTCGTCTTGGCGCAGGGCGATCCAGGCGCGATAGTAAGCCACCAGGGGCGATTCGGGCAGCAGGCCGGCGGCCTGTTCGAGGTGGTCAGCCGCCGCCGTGTCATCCCCTTGCGTGGCGGCCAGGGCGGCCAGTTCCAGATGAGCCTCGGCCAGGTTGGGATCGAGGCGTAGGGCTTCTTGCAGGTTGCGCGCGGCCTCGGCTGCCTGCTCGGGATTGGCACCGAGAAGGGCGCGTGCCCGTCCCAGGTAAGCCGGGGCGTAGTTTTTATCCGCTTTGAGCGCCGCATTAAAGGCTTCCAGTGCCTGGGTGTAAGCGCCCTGTTGCAGGTAAATTTGCCCGATTAGGGTGTAGATGTCGGCGGCGGGCTGGATTTGCGCCGCCTGATCCAGGTATTGGATGGCGCGGTTGAAATCGCCGCGTTCAAAGGCGCGCACGCCCAGGCTGTAGGCTTCGATGATCGGGTGGGGGGTGCGTCCATAGGCGGGGGTGGGGGTATAGGTGGCTTCCAGCGCCGCCCAGGGCGGTGTGATGGTCGGGGTGAAGGCAGGGTTGGGGGTAGCGGCCGTTTGCACTTGTGGCATGGGCGTGGCGGTGGGAAGGGGTTGGAAGGAAATCACGGCGCGGGTGGGTTGAGCGCGCTGGCGCAGGCGGTTCACGCTGAAAATCCCCGCGGTCACCAGTGCCACCACCAGCACCACCAGTCCGCCGTAAAGGGCAATGCGCCGCCACAGGTGACGCGTGGCTTCATCGCGCGGTTTTTCTAAGTCCACCTGCCAAGCGCGGCGCTGTAAAGCGGCCGGGATGACCAGGCGCTCATCACGTGGGAGTGCACCCATCAAGATTAAGCCGCGCCGCGCATCTATGTTGTCAGGGTCGAGGCGCAGGACTTCACGCAGGCAGTAAAGGCGCTCTTTGGGCGTCTCTACCGCGGCGCTCATCCACAGCCAGTACTCGGGTTGGTTGGGATCGCGGCGCAGTAACCGCGTCAGCAGGTCACGGGCGCGGGCACGCTGTCCCTGCGCCAAGGCGTTGCGCACTTCGGTTAAAATCTGCTCATCCACCATCCTGGTGAAAAGTGTAGCACAGCCTGCCAGAGCGGGCAAGGAAGGCAAGCGCGGGAAATGCAATACCCCCGGTCGTGCGCTGGACGCGTTGGCCAGCCGCCCTCACGTTCATGCCGATGGAGCGGGCTGAGTAGGGGCTTCGTCTGGCAACAGGTCAATCCGCCCGGTGGTGCCGTCCAGGCGTACGCGCTGTCCGTTGTGCAAGCGCTGGGTGGCACGATCCACACCCACCACCGCCGGCAGGCCGTATTCCCGCGCTACCACCGCGCCGTGTGTCATCATACCCCCCACTTCCATGATCAACCCGGCGGCAGAGAGGAAAAGCGGCGTCCAAGAGGGATCGGTGCCGGGGCAGACCAGGATCTCGCCCGGCTGGAGATCGGCTTGGCGTGGGTCAAAGACGATGCGCACCCGCCCCTCGGCGACCCCCGGCGAGACCGGACTGCCCCACAGGGTGGTCTCGCTTTCCTCTTCTGTGCTCATCCCGGCATAAAACACACGCCCATCGCTGAGCAGCAAACGCGGCACCTGGCGCCGCCGCATTTCGCGTTCATAGGCTTGCCGCCGCTGGGTGATGCGCTCGTGCCAAACGGCATTGCCGGGGTCGTGGGCAAAAGCGCACAGTTCATCCAAGCTCAGGAAAACGAGGTCATCAGGTTGACTCAACATCCCCTGGGCACACAGTTCGCGGCCTGCGGCGAGCAAGACCTCGCGGATCGCACCCATCACGCGCACCAGGAAAAATTTAGGGTATTCGCGCAGTCCTAACAGTGCCCGCACGCGGTGGGCGAGAAAGCGCACGAGATGGACTTTAAGCCATCCCAGCGGCGCGCGGCGGATACCGGATTCTAGAAGTGTCAGGGCGTGATGAGCACGGGCTTCGCCTTGAGCAACGACTTGGTCGGGGGCAACGTGCTCATTCGGGCTCAAATACGTTTGGAGGATGGCAAAGATCGGGGTAGGGTCTTCGTTCCAGCGGGGGCGTCCGAGGTCAAATTCGGCTAAGCCGCGGCGACCGTAGCGGGCTAAAAATGCACTTACCTGCCGCCGGGTCTCCGGGGTCAGGTGGCCGGCCTGATAGGCCGCCGCCAGGGCTGTCGGCGAAAGCGTGGTGAGTTCCTCCCGTGCGGCTTGATGTTGGCGCAGGGTTTGAGCGATCTCCCACAACGCCAAATCCATGGTGGTGGTCGGATTGAAGGGGAGCGAACGCGTCAATTCCAGTACCAGCGTCTCCCATTCCTGTCGTGATCGTCCTAGCGTGCCGGGGGGAATTTGAGCCGCCAGCAAGCGCACCAAATTCAGGCTACCGACCCCGGTGGCGACGGTGGCGATGAGCAGGCGCACCTTGCCGGGCAGGGCGCGGAACACGTGGGGAATGGTTTGGCTCAGCGCCTCCAACCTGGCCAGCGGGTCAGCCGGGAGATGACGCAAGTCGGCTTCCAGGGCGGTGAGGAAGGCTTCAAAGCGGGCTATGAGCGCTTCTCGGCGATGATCTGGAGCAAGAAGGTTAAGGAATACATTACCCAACAGCGGCAGGGCAAAGCGCACCAGGCGCAAACGGGTGCTGAAGCGAACCGGGGCATCCCATCCGATCTGTGGATCCTCGAGCAGGTGCTGCACCACCTGCCGGGTGGAAGGTTCCACCAAGCCCAGCATCATAGGGACGAAGTGCCGCCCCACCCGCGTATGCAGAAGTGGGGTCAGGTTGACCCACAAGCGTTCACCGGCTACCCATATGGCGCGCTGGGTGGCCGGGGTGAGATGGTAGCCCAATAGCCGTCCCCCGGCGACAAAAAGGTGCAGGATGATCTCCCGTCCCAGCGGGGTGATGGGGTCTAACATGCCCTGCACCGCACCCATGGAAAAGAGCACGTGCACGGGCTGTGCAGGTAGGCCTTCAGGTAAGGGATACAGCGCGGTGATCGGACGGGATTGAAGGATATAAAATGCCCCGTCCACCCATGCCCATTCGATATCCTGGGGAAACGCATATAAGGTTTCAATGCGCTTGCCCAGTTGCGCCAGGGTTAGGATGGCCTCATCTGCCAACGCTTGGGCCGAGGTCATCTCCACAGGCGTCCAGGGAGGCGACACCGACGCGAGGGGCACTTTGCGTCCCAGCGTTTTCCTGAGGACGCGTTGCGCGCGGATGTCCACCACATACTCATCGGGCTCCACCTGTCCCGAGACCAGCGCTTCGCCTAGGCCAAAGGCGGCATTGATCACGACTTCGTTGCGCTGGCCGGTGAGGGGGTTGGCGGTGAACATGACCCCCGCCACCTGGCTGGGCACCATCACCTGCAAAATGACCGCCAGTGCCAGGTCGTGCTGGGGGACGCGATGATACAGGCGGTAGCCGATAGCGCGCGCCGTCCACAAACTGCTCCAACAGCGCACCACGGCTTGGAGCAGAGCATCCTCGCCTCGAATGTTGAGAAAAGTGTCCTGCTGGCCGGCAAATGAAAGACCGGGTAGATCTTCGGTGGTGGCAGAGGAACGCACGGCAAGAACGGGCTGTCCGGCCTGCCGATACCACTCCCGGATCGCGGTGGCGATTTCAGTTGGGATCGGGGCGGCATGGAAGGCCTGACGAATGGTTGCGGAGAGGGTTTCTAAGTCGGTGGGGGTCGTGTCGGGTTCGGCCTGGCAGGCCGGGGCAAGCACCGCTTCGAGGTGGTTGGCGCGCACAAATTCGCGGTAGGCAGAGGTGCTCAGCACCACCCCATCCGGTACGGGCAACCCGGCTTGGATAAGGCGTGCCAGGTTTGCCCCTTTGCCACCACTCAGGTTCAAATCCAAGGCTGCAGCGGAGGTCAGTGGGAGCAGATAGGATGTGGGCATGTGATCTACAAAACGTAAAGGGGATAGTTACATTATACGTGAAGAATCTAGGAAATAGGTCGAGGCGCACCTGTGGTTTTCAAGGTGGGATGTGTGGATACCCGTAATGCCGGCATGGGTGGCGCCGGCTACCGGCGCCCGTTATTCGCCCGAATTTGAGAGATGGTTGAAAAGATACAGGACATTCGATCACACTTTCGGTTCATTCAAAAAGCCTTGTTTAAGCGTTCCCTAGGGACTACAAAACTGGACGAATCTCAAAATTTTATGTTATACTTGGACGGCTATCCGCCCAGGATAGCCCATCATCTCTCACGCGGTCAGACCGTTCCTGGCGTGCCCCAATCGGGGTGAGGGAACGGGAGGAAGCCGCGGAGGAATAACGCCAAACCGAAAGGAGTTTTTGCAATGGCTAACGTAATTTCTATGAAGGCGCTTCTTGAAAGTGGGGTGCATTTTGGTCACCGCACCAATAAATGGCATCCGGCGATGCGCCCCTACATCTTCACCGAGCGCAACGGCATCCACATCATTGATCTGCAGCAGACCGTCAAAGCCCTCAACGAGGCCTACAAAGTAGTCGTGGATACGGTAGCCAAAGGTGGGACGGTGCTCTTTGTGGGCACCAAGCGCCAGGCTCAGGATACCATCCGCGAGGAAGCCCAGCGCTGTGGCATGCCCTACGTGGTCGAGCGCTGGCTGCCCGGCACTCTGACCAACTGGATCACCATCTATCAGCGCATCCTGGAACTGGATCGCTTGGAGAAGATGCGCGATAGCGGCGAACTCCAAGCCCGCACGAAGAAAGAACGCCTGCTGATCGAGCGCGAGATCGTCCGCCTAGAAACCCGCCTCAGTGGTCTGCGCACCATGAAGCGCCTGCCCGACCTGCTCTTTGTAGTGGATGTGTGCCGCGAGGCCACCGCCGTACACGAGGCCAACCTCAAGAACATCCCGGTCATCGCCCTGGTGGATACCAACTGCGACCCTACCGGTGTGGACTACGTGATCCCCTCCAACGATGACGCCATCCGCGCCATCAAACTGCTGGTGGGTAAGATCGCCGATGCCGTTCTCGAAGGCAAGGCTCTGCGCAAGGAAGAGGTGATCGAAGAGGAAGTCGAGCCCACCCTGCCTGTTGCGCCCACCGCCGTCCGTTACACGATGCTGGATGAAGAAGAAATTGGCGATGAGGATTTGCTCGGGGATGCCACGCTGGCCAAACTGAGCGGCCGCCCTGCGCGCAAGCCGGTTGAGGACGAAGAAGAGGAAGAAGAGATTGAGGAGCTTGAGGCTGAGGACGAGGAAGAAGCCTAAGCCGATTACGCATCATCATTTGCATATCTTTGGGTGAGAGGATTAGATCGTATGGCAACCATTACCACGGACATGATCAAGCAACTGCGCGAGGCGACCAACGCCGGCATTTTGGACTGCCGCAAAGCCCTGGAACAGGCTGAAGGCGATTTCAAGAAAGCGGTAGATATCTTGCGCGAGAAGGGGCTGGCTTCTGCCGCCAAGCGCGCCGACCGCAAAGCGTCTGAAGGCGTCATTGAACTGTACTCCCACGGCAACGGGCGCGTGGGCGTGATGGTCGAGGTCAACTGCGAGACCGATTTCGTCGGCAAGAGCGAGAAGTTCCGCCACTTTGCCCACGAACTGGCGCTTCAGATTGCTGCCAGCGCCCCGCTTTACATCCGCGAGGAAGACATTCCACAAGAGGTGCTCGATCACGAGGCACAAATCGCCGCGGCTAAAGCGCGCGAAGAAGGTAAGCCCGAGCACATTATCCCCCGCATTGTTGAGGGCGCGCTGAACAAATTCAAGGATGAGGTGGTGCTTTTGCGCCAGCGCTACATCCGCGATGAGAGCATGACCGTTCAAGACTTGCTCAACGATGTGCGTGTTGCCTTGGGTGAAAACATTGTCATCCGGCGTTTCGTCCGTTGGGCGCTGGGCGAAACGACCGAAGAGGCGTAATGCCATCTCAGAGGCCAACCCTTGCGGTTGGCCTCTTTTTTTGAACTGGAGGTGTCTGCGCGATGGAAGGACTGAAATACCGCCGTATTCTGCTCAAACTGAGTGGAGAAGCCCTGGCCGGGCCACAGGAATATGGCATTGATCCCAAGGCCGCCGATGATATTGCCCAGCGCATCCGCGAGGTGCGCGAGATGGGGGTGGATGTGGCGATTGTTATCGGTGCCGGCAACCTGTGGCGCGGGCGGGTTGGGCTGGAGGCCGGGATGGATCGGGCGACCGCCGATTACATGGGCATGCTCGCTACCGTCATGAACGCCCTGGCGCTGATGGATGCCTTGGAGCGCCTGGGGGTGGTGGTGCGCGTGCAGTCGGCGATTGAGATGCACGCCGTAGCCGAACCGTACATCCGCCGCCGTGCCATCCGCCATCTGGAAAAGGGGCGCGTGGTCATCTTCGGCGGCGGCACCGGCAACCCTTACTTCTCCACCGATACCGCTGCCGCCCTGCGCGCGATGGAGATCAACGCCGATGTGTTGATCAAAGCTACCAAGGTAGACGGCGTTTACGACAGCGACCCCAAGCGCAATCCCAACGCGGTGAAATTTGACCGCTTGACCTACATCGAGACGCTCAATCGCCGTCTGGAGGTGATGGACAGCACTGCCATCAGCCTGTGCATGGAGAATAAACTGCCCATCCTGGTGCTCAACCTGTGGGATCCGGACGCCCTGCGCCTCTCGCTGTTGGGTGAGATTCGCGGCACCCTGGTGCACGCCGGCTGAGCCCCTCAACGTGCGTGGCCCGAAGCCTCTCGTCCCTTCCCGCGTGGGGCGGTGTCGGGTACAATCCAACAAATCGTTGTACCGATTCAGGGAGATGCCATGGATGCCCTACCTAAAATCCGCACCCTTGCCGTAATGACCGCCGGTGGCGATGCCCCGGGGATGAATCCCTGCATTCGCGCCGTGGTTCGCACCGCACTAAACTACGAGATGAAGGTCTTGGGGGTGATCGGGGGCTTCGATGGTTTGATTCGAGGAAACTTCACCCCCTTAGGGGCGCGCGATGTGGGGGGGATTTTACAGCGCGGCGGCACCATCTTACAAACCGCACGGAGCAAGACTTTCTTGGAACCCGCGGCTCAGCAAGAGGCCCTGCGCCAATTGAACGCCGCCGGTGTGGATGCCTTGGTCGTCATCGGCGGCGGGGGCAGTCAGCGGGGTGCCCTGGCGTTGCACCAGCGCGGGGTGCCGGTGGTGGGCGTGCCGGCCAGCATTGATAATGACATCTACGGCACCGATATCTGCATCGGTGTGGATACTGCGCTCAACACCATTGTGGACGCCATTGACAAGTTGCGCGATACGGCGTCATCCCATAACCGCGCTTTTCTGGTAGAAACCATGGGGCACGAATCGGGTTACCTCGCCTTGCAGGCCGGGATCATCAGTGGGGCCGAACTGGTGCTCATTCCCGAAATTGAAACCTCGGTGGAGACAGTAGCCCAGGCCATCCAGGATGCTTACCGTCGCGGCAAGACCCACGCCATCATTGTGGCGGCAGAAGGCGCCCGCCCCTCGGTGACCCAACTGGCAAGCCAAATTGATGAGATGGAAGTGGGCTTTACCATGCGGGTGACCATTTTAGGGCATATTCAGCGTGGGGGTAAGCCCAGCGCCTTTGACCGCTTGCTGGCATCGCGTTTCGGCACCAAAGCAGTGGAGTTCCTGCACCAGGGGCGGCGCGGCGTGATGGTCGGATTAAGTGGCCGCGAAGTGGTAGCAGTGGATCTAACCGAGGTGGCCAGCCGCAAGCGCGAGTTGCCCATGGAGTATTACCAAATGGCCATCACGCTGGCGCGCTAACCTAAGATATAGCCCCATATCGGGGCTTTGTGCGTTTAAAAGGTTTTCATCGTTCCTGCCCGCAACCTGCCGATTGAAAGAGGGTTTTTGTCATTTTAAAAAGGATTAAGCAAGCATTAAAGCGGGGACGCATAGAAAGTGCAGGTGTGCGGTGAGTTTTCCCTTGGATACCTTAACCGGTGTTTATTCCCGCGCCGCGCTAATGCCGCTGTTGCAGGCTGCGTTGGCACGGGTAAGTTCATGCGAGCAGTCTCTGGCGTTATTTTTTCTAGATCTGGATGATTTTAAATCCATCAATGACGCCTTTGGCCATGCCCGTGGTGACGCTATCTTGACACAGTTGGGATTGCGCCTGCGCACCTTAGTAGGCGAGGGGGGACAGGTGGTGCGTTACGGCGGTGATGAGTTCCTAATCATTTTGCCAACCGTGGATGCCGGAATCGCGGTTGCCGTGGGGGAGACCCTGGTTACCGCCATTCAAGAACATGAATTTACCGGTGACCCTCCACTGCGCCTGCGGTTAAGCCTGGGTATCGCGTTATATCCTCAGGATGGTACCGATGTGGAAACCCTGTTAGGGGTGGCCGACCGCCGCCACTATCAGGCGAAGCGCAGCGGCAAGGGCCACATGGTGGGGCCGAACAGCCCACTAGCAGAATGGCGCCGTCATCCTCTGGTGCCGCCGCGACTGATCGAGCGTGAGGTGGCATTGGAGGCATTGCGAACCTGGTTCAATGACTTAGATGTTCATCATCATGGAGTTCTCCGAGTCGAAGCGCCCCCTCAAGGCGGTGAAACGCGTTTTTTGGAAGAGGTTCAGCGCCTGGCGCGATTGCGCGGCCTGGCCGTACTGGCCTTGAAGGGAAATCCGGCCCGCTCCCGCCGTTACTTAGGAGCACTGAGCGAAGCCGCCCGCACCTGGCCGTTAGAGGTGCTTCCCACCCAGGGGCTGGCTCCGTTTTTTACCGCTCTCTTCCGTGAGGTCGCCCGGCAAAATGCGCGGGGGTTGTTGGTGACTTTGGATAACCCGGCCTGGATAGATGCGGCTTCACTGCAAGCCGTCCGGGTGTTGTTGAGCGAGGTTACTCCCTGGCCGTTGGGGATTGCTTACACCACATCGGGCATGGCCGGCGATTTTCGCGCGCCGCTTTACCGCGTGGTGCAATTACAGCCGCTTTCGGCCTACGGCACGCGCTTGTGGGTGCGCCAGGTGCTGCAAATGGAACCCGAAGCAGACTTCCTAACCTGGTTGCATGCGGCGAGCGGCGGTTTGCCCGGTGCACTCGAGGATTTGATCGAGGGGTTGATTGCCCATCAAGTGCTGCTGCCCACGGCGAACGGATGGCAGTTCCAGGCTTCGCCGTCCTGGTCAGGGTTCGACCCGGCTCAGTTGCGCCCGGTGCGTTCATCCCACAATCTGCCCGAGCCTTTGCTTTGGTCGCCCATTGTAGGACGCGAGGAAGAAATATGGGCTTTGGAACGCTTGCTTTTTCAACGCCGTCTGGTGGTGGTTGTCGGTCCGGGTGGGGTGGGAAAATCGCGCCTGGCAATGCAGGTGGCTTGGGAACACCTGGAAGATTATCCGGATGGGGTCTTTCGCTATTCGGTGGCGGGAGATCGTTCCTTGGATGAGGTGGCCATCGGCTTAGGTGAGGTGCTGGGCCTGACATTTCATACACCCTCTATTTCTCCCTGGGAGCAGTTGCTAGAATTCCTGCGCCCACGCCATATATTGCTCCTGTTGGAAGATGTCGAACAGCATCCTGAACTGCGCACTTTTTTGTGGCAGTGCCTGGATGGGGCGCCGCGCGTATACCTGCTGGTGACCAGTCGCGATGCGCTGCACCTTCCGGCGGAGTGGCTTTACCCTCTGCGCGGCTTGGCCTGCCCGCCCTCACCGGAGGTTGAAGGCTTGGAAGCCTATCCGGCAGTGCAGTTATTCCTGCAACGGGCCCAGCAATTACAACCTGCTTTTAGTATGGCTGCAGACGACCGCCAACATGTGGTTGAACTCTGCCAAATGAGCGGAGGGCTACCGCTGGCAATCCAAATCGTAGCCTCATGGGCGGCCTCGCTCGGGTTGACCGAAGCGGTGCACCTGATCCGTCAGCGCCCGCCCTGGGTAGAACAGGTGGGAGGGGATCACAGTAGCGAGCAGCGCTTACAGGATGTTTTGGATTCGTTTTGGAATCTCTTCTCCGCCGAGGAACAGCGCGTTCTCTTACGGCTCAGCATCTTCCGCGGGGGATTTACAGCCGAAGCCGCTCGAGCCGTCGCGGATGCCTCGATTTTCTTTCTGGACGGTTTGGTGAATAAGGCTTACCTCAACCTGGGACCTGAGGGGCGGTATCGCGCCCATCCTTTGTTGCATCAGTACGCCGAGGAACGCCTGCGCGCCTTCCCTGCTCTGGCCGAGGAAACCCGCCGTCGTCATGCGGAGTGGATGCTGTGGCGAGTGGCTCAGATTGGTCATGCCTTGTATGGGGCCGATCAAGCCTGGGCACTTCAGGTGTTGGAGCACGATTATCCCAACCTGCGCCATGCCTGGAAATGGGCTTTGGATCACCAGCGGTTTGATTTGCTCCTGCCGGTGCTGGATACGCTTAGCAGTATGCTGGGCACACGAGGGCGTTTTATGGAGGCGGCGCATTGGTTGAATGAGACTCTTCAAGCCCTAAGTGGGATGGATACCGCTCACGAAGGTGAGGTGCGGCGCTTCTTAGGACGGGTATTGGTGCGGCGAGGCGAATTTGCCTATCACTTGGGAGATTATCCGGAGAGTCTGAAGATGCTGGAGAAAGCTCTGGATCTGCTCCAAATGGAAGCGGAAACCCAAGCCTACGCCACTGCCCTGGACAGCCTCGCCAGCACTCTGCGCGCGGTAGGACGGCTGGATGAAGCCCAAGAACGGTTACAGCAGGCGTTGCAGTTTTTCCGCCGCATCGGCGATCTGCGTGCAGTATGCGAGGTGATCAATCACCTGGGAGTGGTGGCCTATCAACGCGGGGATAACACCCTGGCCGCCCATTACTTCCGCCAGGCGTTGGAAGTGGGGCGTACTCTGCATTATGAGGGGCAGGTTGCGCGGGCGCTGAATAACCTGGCCAATGTCGCATTAGAGAACGGGGACTATGCACGAGCCCGTGCGTTGCTCAACGAGAGTTTGGAGATGGCGCAACGGTTGGGGTCAACCGCCCTGCGTGCGGCGGTGTTGGATTCCTTAGGCAAGGTAGCGCTTGGACTGGGGGAAATGGAAGCCGCCATCCATGCTTTTGGGCGTGGGCTGATGGTGGCTCTTGAGAGCCAGGCTTGGCCGCTGTTATTGGAGATTTTGACCAATCTGGCCGGGGTGTGGGCTCAGCAGGGGCAGGTAGCGTTGGCACTGGCGCTACTTGAGCGGGTGCAGAACCATCCTCAGGCGGTCTACGAGATTCGCCGCCGAGCCGAGGCTTTGAACCAGCGCCTGGCCGCCCTGCCGGTGAGCGAGGACGATCTGGTGGCGGCATGTGCCGACTGGGAGGGGCTCTCGGTCGAGGGGATGACGCGACGCGCCTTATACCTAATTTCGGGGGCTAGACCTTAAATTTTCGCCTCTCGGCGTGCCCAACCGCCCCTTTTGCGGTTAAACTAGAGCCGTTCGCTTCAATACCTCAAGCATGGGAGAATGCGGTATGGCAACGGCTACAGTGGAATGGATCGGTGGCAAGCGGTTCGTAGGTATAGATTCAACCCAGCACAGCGTTGTGCTCTCGACCCCTGACGAAGGGGTGGGGATGAAGCCCTCAGAGTTGCTGTTAGTCGCCTTGGCGGCCTGCACGGCGGTGGATGTGGTGGAGATTTTGCGCAAGAAGCGCCAGGACTTACAGGGGTTGCGCATCACGGTCAGTGGCGAGCAGGATGCCGACCCGCCCTGGACGTTTCGCCGCATTCATATTCACTATGCCTTGCGGGGAGCAGGGCTGACCTCTGAAGGGGTGGAACAGGCCATCCGTCTCTCGGAGGAGAAGTACTGCTCGGTTGCCGCCACCCTGCGCGGTGTAGCCGAGATCACGTACGGTTTTGAGATTGCGGGGGAGTGAAGGGAAAAACCTCTTGACATTTGCCATAAAAAAGAGTATTCTATGCGTATAAGTATATTCAGTGAATAAATAAACTATGTCGCCTGCTCCCCTCGGCAACCGTGATTTAATGCGCGCCCATAATCGTTCAATTATCTTGAACGCTATAAAATCCCATGGCGATATCTCCCGTGCTGAAATTGCGCGTCTCACTGGTCTCAGCCCTGCCACGGTGAGCGCCATCACAGCGGAACTCATTGCCGAAAATCTGGTTTTAGAGCATGCCGAGGGCGATTCGAGTGGTGGTCGTCCTCCGATTCTGCTCCGGCTCAATCCCAGTGGCGGCTTTGTGGTTGGTATTAAGGTTACCGAGCAACATCTTATTGGAGCGTTGACCGATTTGACAGCTGCAGTGATCACCAAACAAGTGTTTGATCTTCCCAACCATACCTTGGAAGATGTTCTTGAAGGGATCATCAATATTGTGACCCGCTTAACCCATATTGGAGGAGTGCGCAAAAAGCAATTATTGGGCGTCGGTATCGGTCTGGCGGGGGTCGTGGATGGCCATCGCGGTGTCTTGAAGTATTCTCCCATCTTCGGCTGGCATGAAGTTCCTCTGCGGGATATTTTGCAGGCGCGATTGCGTGTCCCGGTCTATGTAGATAATGATGTCAATACGTTGACCCTGAGCGAGAAGTGGTTTGGCGCGGCGCGCACAGTTGAGAATTTTTTGGTTATCACTCTGGGACGCGGTGTGGGTATGGGAATCGTTGTTCAGGGTCAGATTTATCGTGGCCACGGAGGTGGGGCCGGTGAGTTTGGTCACATCGTGGTTGATCCGCAAGGGCCAATTTGTGCATGTGGTGGACGGGGGTGTTTAGAAACCTTTGTGGCCGATCCGGGGCTGTTACGTCAGGCCCAAGATGCCTGGCAACGCGGCGAGCTATCGGCATTGGTAACGCATATTGAAGACCTCGTTGCTCTGGCCGAGGCCGGTGATGAAAGTGCCCAGCGTATCTTTGCCCGCGCTGGTGAAGTGCTGGGTATCCAAATCGCTAACCTTATCAATGTTTTCGATCCCGCGATGGTGATTATTGGTGGCGAGGGCACTCGTAACGGTGAGTGGATGTTTGCTCCAATGCGTCAGGCCATTACCCGCCATGTGATGCCGGGACTACGTAACGGTACCGAAATTCGCATTGACCCCTGGGGAGATGATGCCTGGGCTAGGGGGGCCGCCAGTCTGGTTTTAGGCGAACTGTTTAAATCACCTATCCAGCGTGAGGCAATTGCTGGTTCGGTAGGGTAAAAGTTTATTTTTTTACCCTCAGTTTGTTTATTCGATGAAGATAGTATCCGAAAGGAGGTTGCGCAAGATCCCAGAATTCCTTAAAAAGTACTTCCCAAAATTCCCCCTGTTTGACCCTCTTACACTTAGATACGAAAAAGGAGAAGAAAATGAACGTTCAACGTATCTCAACGATGCTCAGCCTATGGATGCTTCTCGCTCTGATGTTGAGCGCCTGTGCCCCCACCTCTACCGGCCAGACCCCCACGGTCATCAAGGAAACAGTTGTTGTGGAGAAGCAAACCGTGGTCACCCCTACCGTGGCACCCACGGGGCCGGTAACCATTTCCTTTTGGCACGCTTATAATGCCGACGTTGAGGCCAAATTTCTGGAGCAAACTATTATCCCGGCTTTTGAAGCCCAGCATCCCAATATAAAGGTTCAGGCTGTGCTGGTGCCTTACGATCAGTTCCGGCGCAAGCTCCTGATTGCGCTTTCCGGCGGAACGGCTCCAGATGTTGCTCGCGTAGATATCATTTGGGTGCCCGAATTGGCGGATCAAGGGGCTCTGGCAAAGCTCGATGAAACCATGGCCGACTTCGAGGCCCTTAAAGCCCAGATGCTTCCGGGACCGCTCTCGACCAACTTCTTCCGGGGACATTATTATGGCTTACCTCTGGATACCAATACCCGCGTGCTGGTTTACAATAAGGCCATGTTTGCCGCTGCCGGGGTCGAAAAGGCACCCACTACCATTGATGAATTCCTGGCCGTTTGCGAGAAGATCAAACAACTTGGCGAGGGTAAATACTGTTTTGCCGATGGCGGCACCTATGCCTGGGCCGTTAATCCGTGGATTTGGTCATTCGGCGGGGATATTACCGATCCCCAGATCACCAAAGCCAGTGGTTATGTGAATGGCCCTGAAACCGCTGCAGCCTATCAATTTCTCAAGGATGGCGTAGATAAGGGCTACATTCATCCTGGTATCAAAGGTGGCGGTGTGGATGCCTGGGGTGGTTTTGCCAAGGATGAAATCGCTATGTTACTTGAAGGCCCATGGTTCCCGCCCTTGTTTGGTAGCCAGTTCCCGGATAAAGAATACGGCCTGGCGCTCATGCCGGCTGGGAAAGGTGGTTCGATTTCAGTCGTCGGCGGTGAGGATATTGTGATCTTCCAACAGAGTCAACACAAAGAGGCCGCAGCGGAGTTCGTGCGCTTTATGCTGTCTGAAGAGACGCAACTGAAGTGGGTTGAAACCGGTCAGATGCCGGTGCTCAAGAGCGCCGGGGATAGCGAGGTGATCAAGAATCATCCCTTCTTTGGCGTCTTCCTAGAACAACTTAAGACGGCCAAAGCCCGCACTCCTCACCCGTCTTGGGCGCGCATGGAAGAAAAACTCACCAATACCGGGCAGGCGATCCTGGCTGGTGAGGGTACCGTCCAGGAAAACCTTGATCGCCTGGCTACGGAATTAGACGCTTTGTTGGCTTCATCGCAGTAACTTTAGGGAGAGGGGGTGTGAGCCGCTTGCACACCCCCTCCCTTTCTTTGTATTGGGTTTTCGCTATGGCCTTAAATCTGAAAACACGCAAAATTCTCGTTCCCTATCTGTTTCTTCTACCAGGGATTCTCTTCTTCCTCATTTTCCAAGTGTATCCCTTGCTGAAGGGATTTCAAATGAGTTTTTACAAATGGTCAATCATGCCGGGAAAAAACAGCCAGTTCATTGGCCTGGCCAATTACTTGCGCGCGTTTGATGACCCTGTGGTAGGGCGCGCTTTTATCAATACCTTGATTTATACGTTTGTGACGGTGCCCGGCCAGATGATCTTGGCAATGTTGGCGGCTCTACTCCTGCACAGCCTGCCACGGGGACGGGCTTTCTTTCGCACGTTGTACTACCTGCCCGTGATTACCTCATGGGTGATCGTCTCTCTACTCATTCGTTATCTCTTTCAAAGCCCCAATGGCTTGATCAATTATTTCCTGGTCGAAGTGTTTCATGTGGTTAGTAAACCCATCATGTGGTATGAGCAGGCCAGCACGGCGTTTATTCCTATCTTAGTGTTGGGGATTTGGAAGGGAATTGGGTGGTCTATGGTGATTTACCTGGCCGCGTTGCAGGGCATCCC
>Ga0272449_1000267_pt1 | contig 64788 bp, 53 predicted proteins | sample YNPCB0241_FD_198679 | JGI IMG/M metagenome (GOLD analysis project Ga0272449, IMG submission 198679) | Hot spring sediment microbial communities from Yellowstone National Park, WY, United States - YNP-CB-024-1 | ecosystem: Environmental > Aquatic > Thermal springs > Hot (42-90C) > Sediment...
CCCTTGGGCAGAACCCAGGGCAATTGCGATGAGCGCAAAACCCGAATCGAGGATCAGGCTATAACCCAGGAATCGGTTCAAGTTGGTGGTAAACCATACCCCCAAACCAGCATATAGGATCATGATCCCCCCTACGAGTTGAAGGGTGGCGTTAATGACGAAAAGATTGCGGACCCAAGGGTTACTATTGAGAAAATCCAGAAACACCAAAAAACCTGCGGTCGTAATTAAGACGAGGAAAAAGCCGGCCTCGTAGAGGGGATTGTCTTTTGGAAGCATTACCGCCCAGGTGTGAAAAGGAAAAATGGTCAACCACAACGCAAATCCTATCGCAACCAATAAGACGGCCGGCAAAACACTTTCAATTTGCTGAGGGGCGCTCTCATATTGGCTTAATACCCATCCCCCAATAAGGATCAGGGGTAGGGCCAAGGATTGGAGGGCCATAAAACGCAGGATGGCTGGAGATGGCGAATAACGTGGTGGAGACAGTGCCGGGATGGCAACAAAAACGCCCAACACAAGAAGGGGGGCGGTGTAAATAAAGGGTTCGACGGCAAAGGCAGAAACTAAAAGTGCTACGGTTGCCAACCCATGGGGGATAAAAAATGGGGAGGTGCGATGACGCAGTGTCCCCAGGAACCACCAAGCGCTAGCGCTGTAAATAAGGATTAAGAGCAGGCGATCTGACGAGGTCAAGCGAAGTTGTCGTCCCAAGAGGGTCAAGGTGTCGTTCAGATCGAGCGACCAATTTCCCAGTCGCAATGTGCCACCTAAGGGGAGCACAGCTGCCCCCAAGGCCAATGTAATACATAACCCAACGGAAATGCCCAGGGTGAGGCGGTGATAGTGGCGAAAACTCCACAAGATAATCGCTGTGAATAGGGGGAGGATAATCCAAGGCCAAGCCGTGCTCATTGTTGAGATTCCCCAAAGCGGTAAGAAAGGGCAAGATAGGCACCGACTGCCGCAAGTCCGAGTGTGACCAGGGCGAGTAAACCGGTCATAAGCACTGAATTGACCAGAAAGGCATAAATTAATTCGAAACCGGAAAAGACCTCCAGCAATCCCAAAATAATGGTTACTGGATGGCGCGAAAAACCATTCATAAGAATACCACAGCCGGCCAGGATAATCCCTGCCCTTAAATAAAGGGGTTCGATGGGTAACCAAGCGGCTGATGAGGGTTGGAAAGAGAAGGCCAAACCCATGACCATTCCGCCACTGAGAAGTCGAAACACCTGTTGTGACCAGGAAGCCTGAGGCGCTTCACCTACGGCCATGTTCCAGATGGCGGCACCTAGAAGGATGATGGCAGCCCAACCTACGACCACTTTCACCAATGCCAGGCCAACACTGAGCGAGGTGCTAACTACCCAAAAGAGGATTGCGTATTGGACGGCAATAGCCAGCAGGCGGAAACGATAGTCTACCTCAAGAAGGGCAAACAGAGCAGTTAGGCTAAAAAGAATTAGATGCAACCACGCCAGATTCATGGGGAAATACCGCTTGCATTGGCGAGAGAGAGCAAGAGCGCCAGGAGAACGAGCGCCCACAAAAGGCCGCTTTCTCCTTCTAACACTCCTTCGAGAAAGTGGGCTAACGGTCTCAACCCTTTGTGCACGAGAGTAAACCCATCTATTAACCAGATTAGCGAAAAGAATCGGATGAGATAATGCCGAATTTGCCCCATGCGTTGATTGATCCAAGCGATAGATGGAGAGGTACTCAAGTGGGCTGTTGTCCGATAACGGAAACCCAATACGCCTGCCAAAATCAGGAGAAAGGTAATGCTTCCTGCCAGCCAATTTTGCGTGTCGAGAGTTGGTTTAAGAATCCATAATCCCCAGGCGGTGAGTGGAATAAATATTAGTCCAAACCCATAAACCGCCGAAATCCAACGTTCTGAGGTGACAAGCGAACCATTGGCGTTTTCCACAAGATGGTACCATCCTGTGATGGATATAGCTACAGTCAGTGGCCAGAACCATCCTCCCAATGAGGTCATGAGACCTTGCCATCCAACTGCCAATGGTGTGAGAGGGAGCGTTGAAAATGTGAGAATGGTCAGAAAAAGGAACACCTGCCGCGCGGGGAAGGCAAAGATGGCAAGCAAGGGAATGATCCCCATCAGTATTGTTAGTATTGCCCAGGGGAGAGGACTAACGTTCGTTGTATATGCACTGGCAAGGGCAAGACTGCTCATCGCCGCGATCCAATGGGGGAGTCCTTGGGGCGCTTCAGAGCAGTTAAGCCAAAGGATCGCGTTAAAGAATCCCCACAGAGCCAATAGCAAAGGCAACCCCGGAAGCCTGAGCGCTGCCGTAAGTTCTGGGCTGGCCAGCCGGCTTAATAACGCCAAACCCAAGAGGGGATTTTGGAAATTCAATATCGTCCAAACACCTTGATACTCTTGTTTGGGGTAGGCAATACCCGCACCGAGGGGAACCAATCCCATTCGTATGGCTACCCCCAAGAAAAATAATGTACCAGAGAAATGAGACCAGATGTGCGGATCCAATTGGGGGTCTGGTGGCATTTGACTTAGAGCGGCACCGATGATGAGTAAAGTGCTGAGCCAGCGACCGAGAAGATTGATTGTGCTTTTTTGAGGGGGGATGCCTATAAGAAGGTGCTCGGTGAGGATTGCGATGCCGTCTAATAAGGTCCACGACAAGGCTATTGTTGTAACATCTTCGGCCGAGAGGGCTAATATCAATAGGCCAATGTTGATGAGATTGGCCATCCAATTTTTTGGTCCGCTCTGAAACGCTAAACGTGAAGGTGCGGTCAGTAAAACCGTTGTTCCGAGGGTAAAAGCCAACAGGGTGTAAACCCAACGGTTAGAATCTAAAGAAAAGGCTATGGCGGATCGAAAGGAGATTGCTTGAGGCAACCAAGGCAAACTGATCTGGGAGTAATTAGCCTGCCAGATGCTTGCCAGGCTTAACCCCCATCCAATGATCACCGTGATGACGCTAAGTAACCATGCCAAACCCACGCCGCGGCGAGATCGTTGGACTAATCCAACCCCTGCCGCTCCCAATAGGGGAAGTACAGCCAATATTAAAAGGCGCATAATAGGATCATAAAACTTCGGCAAAAGGTTTGCGATGAAGGAAGCGCCCCATACCCGGCCGACCTCGCCATTCGCGGCCATCTACGATCAAATTTCCACGCAGGAAAACTTTTTCCGGAAAGCCGGTCAATTCCCAGCCTTCGAAGAGATTGTAATCGGTGCGGTGCTGGGCGTAGGCGACTCCGTAAGTCACTTTTTTATTGGGATCCCAAATGACAATATCGGCATCGGCCCCTGGCATCAGATTGCCCTTTTGAGGATATAGACCAAATATTTTGGCGGGGTTGGTGCTGGTAAGAGCCACGAATTGGTTCGGTGTAATCTTTCCCGAAACCACCGCAGCGGTCCAGAATACCGGCAGCCGATCCCCGACGGCGGGCAGCCCATTCGGTATTTTTGTAAAGTCATCTTTACCCAGTTCTTTACCCGGGATCTGAACCGGTCGTCCTTCGTAAAGGATGGGTTTGGTGCCGTCATAGAAGAATGGACAGTGATCCGTGGCTAAAACCTGGATGGTGCCATGGATTAGGCCTTCCCATAGGCGTTGGTTGTCGGCGGCGGTACGCATAGGGGGCGAGCAGATCCATTTTGCGCCATCGGGGCGGCGCAGATCATCAACGGTGAAGAAGAGATACTGGGGGCATGTCTCTCCCATGACGGGTAGTCCTCTTTCGCGGACGTAGGCCAACTGATCTACTTCGCCCGCGGCATTCATGTGAACGACATAAAGCGGGGCCTCGGCTTGAGCGGCAAGTGCAGCGCCGCGTAGCAAAGCCTCGACTGCGCCCCAGGCAGGACGGGTATGGGCATGCCATTCAGGAGTGGTGTGTCCGGCAGCCAGAGCCTCGGCGACCAAAATATCAATGACATCCCCGTTTTCAGCGTGTAACATGGTCAGCATGCCATGCTTGCCGGCGATACGCATGACCTGGAAGATTTCCCCGTCTTGTAGGCGCAAGCGGTTGTTGTAGGCAGTAAACACCTTAAGGGTGGTGATGCCTTCTTCTATGAGGTGGGGAATTTCTGCGGCCACCTGATCATTGAATCTGGTAATGTTCATGTGAAAACTGAAATCGATCGCCGCCTTGGGGTCTGCCTTCGCATGCCAGGCTTCGACATTGGCGCGTAGTGAGGGTAAATCCTGGGGTACGAAATCAATCACCGTGGTGGTGCCCCCAAATGCCGCCGCCTTGTGGCCTGTATAATGATCGTCTGAAGAGACGGTGCCGAACATGGGTAAGTCAAAGTGGGTGTGAACATCAATACCACCGGGAAGCACATATTTCCCTTGGGCATCAATCACCAAGGCGTTCTCGGAAGCCGGGAGATCGTGACCGATAAGGGCGATTTTTTCGCCGTCAATAAGCAAATCGGCTTGGACAGTTTCCGAAGCCGTGATCAGAGTTCCCGATTTGATGAGCGTTTGCATCAGTTTCACCTCCAGAGCGATTGCCAATGGGTCATGCGGAAGTTGCCGCTTATATGGAATTCTACCAAACTTGCCGATGAGACTATAGGGATTTAAGTAGCCCTAAAAACTCAAGCATGATTGTATCTAGATCGTTTAGGGTCTCGGGTAGTGTGCCAACGTTATATGTATGATCCAATGTTGCCCGCTCCCGTAACGAACGCCATACGAGGGCCCGTTCTTCGCCCTCAAGCGCAAGGTCTTGAAGACGGCGAGCCCAACATAGTCGCTCCCCGGTGGTGTAAAGGAACGTTAGACGCCGCCAGGTATCGGCGCGGATAGGTTGGGGTAAGCGCTGCAGCGGGCCAATCTGGACTTTGTAGTATTCTTCGTTGGCGCGAGGGTGATTGGGTTCATCGCGCAAGAGTTCGCGCCGCCAGGTAAGTTCGTGCCCGTAAACAGGGGCGATATAGTTGATCCGCCACCGTTCATCCGGGTTAAAAGCGGCTGTTTGGTAGAAAGCAAGGTAATCCACTGCGACGACTTTGGGGGCCGATTTTAATGGGATGCGATACCAACCCAAGACGCGAGCTATCTCTAGGTCACGCGGCGAGGGAAGAACTGCAACCAGAATCAACGCCGTTGGCGGAGGGTAATTAGAAGGCGCTTCGCTCATGTCCATTCGGTGTGAAAGATTCCATCTCGATCAATACGGCGATAAGTGTGGGCGCCAAAGTAATCGCGCTGGGCCTGAATAAGATTGGCCGGCAATCTTTCGCTACGGTAGGCGTCGTAATAGGCCAGGGCTGTGCTCATGCCCATCATGGGAATACCTAGATCTATGCCAATTTTTAACACCTCGCGTAAAGGTTGGTGATTTGCCGCTAAAGTGGCGCGAAAGGTTGGCGCCAGCAGTAAGTTGACCAGGCTTGGGTCGCTCTGATAAGCGGCAGTAATATCTCCCAGTAACCGGGCACGGATGATACACCCCGCGCGCCAAATGGCCGCCAAGCGGTCAAGTTTCAGATCATACCCATATTCGATGGAGGCTTGTCGCAATAGTCCCATACCTTGGGCATAAGCGATCATTTTACTGGCATAGAGAGCCTGCTGGGCTAGATTAATCAAGTTAGCCGGATCACCCTGGTAAGCCTTGGTGGGACCGCTCAGGATACGGCTGGCCTGGACGCGTTCGTGCTTGAAGGCGGAGAGGATACGCATATCCACGGCTGCGCTGATCGTGGGGACTGCAGCGCCGACGTCTAGCGCATTCTGGCTGGTCCACTTACCGGTGCCTTTTTGCTGGGCTTCGTCTAGAATCATATCCACCAGCGGTTGGCCGGTTTCGTCATCGCGTTTACGAAGCACTTCCGCAGTGATTTGAATCAAATAGGATTGCAATTCGCCCTGATTCCATTCTTCGAAAATATCGGCAAGTTGGTACGCCGATAACCCCAAAGCATGCTTGAGCAGGTGGTAGGTTTCGGCGATTAACTGCATATCAGCATACTCGATGCCATTATGCACCATTTTGACATAATGACCCGCACCCCGCGGTCCAATGTAATCTACACAAGGTTCGCCATCTTCAGCCTTAGCGGCAATATCACGGAGCATAGGCGCGAGGCTTTCCCAGGCTTGGTAAGGTCCGCCCGGCATCAGGCTGGGTCCCCACAACGCCCCTTCTTCGCCACCAGAAATTCCCATTCCTACATAGAGTATGCCGGTGTCCTTAAGGGTTTCGTGTCGGCGCTCGGTATCCTGGAAGTAAGAGTTGCCGCCATCAATCAGGATATCACCGGGTTCTAATAAAGGTTGTAGAGCGGCGATCATATCGTCAACGGGTTTCCCTGCTTGTACCATGAGCAGGATACGACGCGGGCGTTCTAGATGAGCACAAAACTCTTCCAATGAGTACGTACCGATTAACCGCTGGTCCGGTTTAGCGGAGGCGAGCAGGCTGCGCGTTTTTTCTGCAGTGCGGTTATATAAGGCGACCCAATAGCCATGCCGTTCGAAATTGAGGGCTAGATTATGGCCCATCACACCTAAACCAATCACGCCAATATCTGCTTTCTTCATGGGGGTGCTCCGTCAAACTTGGGGGATTAATTTTGAGAAGGTGGCTAAATATTGGCTAGATTATACTGCTGGTGCTGCTTAAATGTAAAAAACTCCGGCGCTGGCGCCGGAGTTGGATTTAGAGCGAAGCCCGTGACACAGCAAAGGGCTGAGTGTTCCATTTAGGACTGCGTCGTAAGAGGGTATTGAGATGGGCGACTAAGATGTTGGCGGAAACGGGTTTGATCAAATAATCATCAGCACCCGCATCCAGCGCCGCGGCGACATGGCCGGGTTGGTCAAGGGCAGAAAGGATTAGAATAGGAACATTGCTGAATTGACGAATCTCCTGACAGACCTTCCAACCATCCATTTCGGGCATGACCAAATCAAGGATGATGATATCCGGCTGTGTTTCTTTAACCTTTTGAACGCCCTCAAAGCCTGTGGTGGCTTGTTCGATGGCGGCAGGAACATTCATCGTTTGGAGGATGGCCTTGAGCAGGTCAGCGGTTGAAGGATCATCATCAATGACCAAAAGTTTCATGGTTGCCTCCAGTCCGGGTTACAATCTCTATTATCTTCGTTTTGGCATAAAAAAGACCTTGCAAATGGTTTACAGTTGGTTAGAAGAATTCACAAACAGGTGGGTGGAATTTTTGAGAGGTGTTGTGTAAACATGAGGGTGAATTCGTGCTAAAAATCACATGCGATTGTGGTAAAATTGAAAACTTGATAGGCTTGACTAATCCCCACGAATGTGGGCGTAAAAACCGGCATTTTGTTCATACAAGGAGGATTATCTAAATATGAAGAAGTGGGTTTATCTCTTCCACGAATTAGATGAAGTTGAGAAATATGTGGGCGGAAAATGGGACGATGTCCGCGGCTTGTTGGGTGGCAAAGGGGCCAACCTGGCCGAAATGACACGTCTCGGCGTCCCGGTGCCGCCTGGGTTCACGGTTACTACCGAGGCATGCAATGCTTACCTCAAGGCGGGGGGTAAGTTCCCCGAGGGGTTATGGGAACAGATGATGGCTGCCCTGGCCGAGGTTGAGAAACTGACCGGCAAGAAATTTGGTAGTGCAGAAAACCCGCTACTGGTTTCGTGTCGTTCGGGGGCAAAGTTTTCGATGCCGGGCATGATGGATACCGTTCTTAACATTGGACTGAACGATGAAACGGCCCAGGCCATGATCCGGCTGACCAATAATCCCCGCTTTGTGTATGATGCGTATCGCCGCCTGGTGCAAATGTTCGGCTCGGTAGTGCTGGGGATCCCGGATGAGGCCTTCGAGGAAGTGTTGGATGAATTCAAGCGCGCTCGCGGCGCCAAAGCCGATACAGACCTTACGGCAGAGGACTTAAAGGAACTCACCGAAGAATTCAAGAAGGTCGTGCGTAAACATAAAGGCTTCGATTTCCCCACCGACCCCTATGAGCAGTTACGCCTGGCTACCGAGGCGGTGTTCAAGTCCTGGAATGGTAAGCGGGCTGTGGATTATCGCCGTGCGACCGGCATTCCCGATGATCTGGGCACGGCGGTTAACATCGTGACCATGGTCTTTGGTAATATGGGATGGGACTCTGGCACAGGTGTGGCCTTCACCCGCGATCCCTCGACCGGCGAGAAGAAGTTGTACGGCGAATATCTGCTCAACGCCCAGGGTGAGGATGTCGTCGCGGGTATTCGCAATACCGAAAAAATTGAGAATCTCGCCAAACAATTGCCTGAAGCCTACCAGCAATTCTTGGAGATTTGTGAAAAACTAGAACGCCACTACCGCGACATGCAAGACGTGGAATTCACTATCGAGCGTGGCCGCTTATGGATGCTGCAAACGCGCAATGGTAAGCGCACCGCCCGCGCGGCCGTAAAGATCGCGGTGGACATGGTCAACGAGGGTTTGATCACCAAAGAAGAGGCGGTTTTGCGCGTCTCCCCTGAGCAGGTAGACACCCTTTTGCACCCGCAGTTCGACCCCAAAGTGATTCAGGAGGCCAAGAAGGAAGGGCGTCTCTTCGCGACGGGGGTGAACGCTTCACCGGGAGCCGCGGTCGGGCAGGTTTATTTTGATGCGGATACCGCCGAGCGAATGGCTAAGGAGTTCAAGCAAGACGTGATCATGGTTCGCCCCTTCACCAAGCCGGATGATGTTCACGGCATGCTCGCCGCCAAAGGTATTTTGACCAGCGAAGGTGGGGCGACTTCCCATGCGGCGGTGGTGGCACGGCAGTTTGGTGTCCCCTGTGTCGTTGGGGCGTCATCTATCCAGATTGATCTGGATAAGCGGCTCATGAGCGCCAATGGAGTCGTCGTGCGCGAGGGGGAATGGATCTCATTGGATGGTGGCACTGGAGAAGTTTTCTTGGGCAAACTGCCCATGACGGCGCCTTCATTGGAGGAACAACGTGATCTGATGACGTTGCTGGAGTGGGCAGATGAAATCTGCGCCCGCCCCGGCATTCGTAAGGGCCCCGAGGGCTTCCCGACCACGGGATTGCAGGTTTGGGCGAACGCGGATTACCCCAAGGATGCCCGCCGTGCGCGTGCCTATGGGGCGAAGGGGATCGGTCTATGCCGCACCGAGCACATGTTCTTTGAGCCCGAACGGTTGCCTATCGTGCAGCGCATGATCCTGGCCAAGACCAGTGAGGAGCGCAAGCAGGCCTTAGACGAATTGTTGCCTTTCCAGCGCTCCGATTTCGAGGGCTTGTTTGAAGCCATGGATGGTTACCCGGTCATCATCCGCCTGATTGACCCGCCGCTACATGAGTTTTTGCCTTCAGAGAAAGAGTTGCAAGAGCAAATTATCACCAAGCGGTTGCAAAACCTGGCCGATTATGTGCTGGGCAAGGGTGAGAGCAAGGATATCGCCGAACTTGAGAAGGTGCTGGCGGCGGTGGAGGCAATGCATGAATCGAACCCGATGATGGGCTTGCGCGGGGTGCGCTTGAGCATTGTGATGCCCGAGATCGTTGAGATGCAGGTGCGGGCAATCTTCGAGGCGGCGGCCAATGTGACGCTGCGCGGCATTAAGGCTAAACCCGAAGTGATGATCCCGTTGACTGGCCATATCAATGAACTCAAGTGGATCCAGCCGCGCTTGGAGGAAATCGCCAAGCAGGTCATGAAGGAGAAAGGGGTAGAGTTCCCCTACAAGTTCGGCACCATGATTGAGGTGCCGCGTGCCGCCGTGACGGCAGGTGAAATTGCCCAGATCGCGGAATTCTTCTCCTTCGGTACCAACGATCTCACCCAGATGACCTTTGGTTACAGCCGTGACGATGCTGAACGTTCCTTCCTGGTTAAGTATGTGGAACTGGGTGTGCTGCCGAAGAATCCCTTCCAGACCCTAGATCGTGAAGGGGTTGGCCGTTTGATGAAGATGGCGATTGAGGAAGGACGCAAGACGCGGCCTGACCTTGAGGTGGGTATCTGTGGTGAGCATGGTGGTGATCCTTCTTCTATTGAGTTCTGCCACTTGGTGGGGAACAATTACGTTTCGTGCTCGCCGTTCCGTGTGCCGGTAGCGCGCCTTGCCGCGGCACATGCGGCTCTCAAGCACGCTGCAAAATAGGAACGGACGGGTAGGTCGGAACAAAGTAAATGGGCGGGAGTTAATCTCCTGCCCATTTTATTTTTCTTGACAGATTGCCGGGTTGAATTATAATTAGCCTCGCAAAACGATCCTCGCTAGCTCAATCGGCAGAGCGGGCGGCTGTTAACCGCTAGGTTCCAGGTTCGAGTCCTGGGCGAGGAGCCTGAACAGGGATTGGACCGGGCGAAAAGTCCGGCTTTGTTTTTTAATCGGGGTGAGGGGACTTATTAACCAAAATTCACCCAATTTTGGGAGTTTATCCTACCCATTATCATGCTAAAATCAAAAGGCACAACCCTTATCTAACTCACCCATCAGGAGGTTTGTATGTCCGACCTTAGAACTACGCTGGTTGGGTATGTTACCTACCGCGGACGTGAGGGGCATTGGAGCTTTTTGCTCCATCGAATAACCGGGTTAGGGGTCGTCTTGTTTCTCACCATCCATATCATAGATATCGCCTTTGTTTACTTCAATCCCACTTTGTTCATGAAAGCGATTGAGATCTACCGCTCAACCCTTTTTGGAATTGGGGAGATTTTCTTGGTTTTCTGTGTGTTTTACCACGGTGTCAACGGCTTGCGCATCGCTTATCTTGATCTCTTCAAACCCCAAGGTTGGCACATTGAAAGCCAACGCCGCTCCGCACGATGGACACTGGGAATTGCTCTAATCCTTTGGTTACCTTCGGCGTTGTGGATGTTGCGCAATCTTCTTATGCACAATTACGGATTTTTTGGCGGTTAGGAGGTTATCATGGCAACGGCGACCCAAACGGCACGGCGCGTGCGGATAAAACCCAACTATGAGACCATCGCCTGGAAGTGGATGCGTTACAGCGCCTTTGCGATGATCCCTTTGGTATGGGGACACATGATCTTACAGGATGTGATTGTAGGGGTCCATCGCATTGACCTGGACTATGTGGCAATGCGATGGGCAAGTCTCTTCTGGCGCATTTATGACACTTTACTTTTGGGATTCGCGTTCGCCCACGGTGTGAATGGTTTGCGCCAAGTCTTGAATGACTTTATCCATGCGGATCGGGCACGCAAGATAATAAATTGGCTGCTGTTCTTGTTCTGGTTGATTATTACCCTGATCGGTGGTGCGGCGCTCATTGGCGGAGTTAATCAACCATTTCCTTTATCTTAAAACAGGGAGGCCGTCGTATGGTTCATACCCATACCTTTGATGTGGTGATTGTCGGTGGAGGCGGAGCCGGACTGATGGCAGCCTTATATGCCTCGAAGAAAGCGCTCACGGCCGTGGTCAGCAAACTTTATCCGACGCGCTCCCATACCGGCACGGCGCAGGGTGGAATTGGAGCGGCGCTGGGAAATCTGGAAGAAGATCATTGGGAGTGGCATGCCTTTGATACCGTGAAGGGCAGTGATTATTTGGGAGATCAGGATGCGATTGAATTCATGTGCCGTGAAGCCGTTCAAGCCGTCTATGATTTAGAGCACATGGGGTTACCTTTTTCGCGTACCCCTGAGGGGCGCATTGATCAGCGGTTTTTTGGCGGGCATACCAATAACGCTACCGGCAAGCCAGTGCGTCGTTCGTGTTATGCGGCTGATCGCACCGGGCATATGATCCTGCAAACCCTTTATCAGCAGTGCATCAAGAACGGCATTCGCTTTTTTGATGAGTTCCAGGTTATGGACTTGCTCATTCAAAATGGCGCGGTGGCCGGTGTCGTGGCGGTGGAGTTGGCGACGGGTGACTTGCATGTCTTCCACAGCAAAGCCGTGGTTTTTGCTACCGGTGGTCATGGGCGTATGTGGGAGGTAACTTCCAATGCATATGCCTACACCGGTGATGGGGTAGCGGTTACCCTACGCCGTGGTCTACCAGCAGAAGACATGGAGTTTTTCCAGTTTCATCCCACCGGCATATATAAGTTGGGCATCTTGATTACCGAGGCGGTGCGAGGCGAAGGAGGGGTGCTGATCAACGGCAAGGGGGAACGCTTTATGGAGCGGTACGCGCCACGGATTAAGGATTTGGCCTCGCGCGATGTGGTCAGCCGAGCCATCTACTTGGAAATCAAAGAAGGGCGCGGCGTTAACGGGAAGAATTATCTTTACTTGGATGTTCGCCCTGAGACGGTCAATTATTATGCCGAAAAAGATGGGCGCACACGCCCGGATGGCTCGCCTTATCGAGTGACGGCAGAAGAGATACTGGCAAAAATTCCTGACATTACGGATTTCTGTCGCACCTATTTGGGGGTGGATCCGGTCAAAGACTTGATTCCAATTCAGCCCACGGCACACTATGCCATGGGAGGCATACCGACGAATAAGTTTGCCGAAGTAGTTATTGATCCCCAAAATACGGTTTTGCCCGGACTCTATGCTGCGGGTGAATGTGCCTGTGTTTCCGTCCATGGTGCAAATCGCTTGGGCACCAATTCGCTTGTGGATTTGGTTGTATTCGGTAAGTATGCGGGGATTAAAGCCGCCGAATATGCGAATGGTGTGGACTTTCAACCCTTGCCTGAAGACCCGACTGGGTTCACTCGGCAGCAGATTGAAGCCTTACGCCATGGGGATGGGCGAGAAAAAGCAGCCCAGATTGGCCGTGAATTACGTCATCTGATGTTTGATAATGTGGGCGTATTTCGAACTGAAGAGGGTTTGCGTGAAGCGGTGGAGAAGGTTAAGGAACTCCGCGAGCGGTTTCGGCACGTACGGGTCAGTGATAGTGGGCGTGCGTTTAACACCGAGTTGTTGAACACCTGGGAGTTGGGAAATTTGCTCGATTTGGCACTGGTTACGGCGGTCTCAGCCCTGGCGCGTAAGGAAAGCCGAGGAGCACACGCCCGCGAAGATTATCCCAAACGGGATGATGAGAACTGGCTCAAGCATACTTTGGCTTGGTTGGAAGGTGATAATGTGCGCTTAGACTATAAACCGGTCGTGATCACCCAGTATCTTCCCAAAGAACGGGTTTATTGATTCAATCCAAGGAGTGAACCATGGAAGTTCGTGTTCGCGTATTTCGCTTCAATCCTGAAATTGACCGCAAGCCGCGCTATGATGTGTTTACAGTCGAAGCCGAACCCATGGATCGCGTGCTGGATTTGCTTGAATATATTCGCGGCGATATTGATGGGACGCTCTCATTTCGGCGCTCTTGTGGCCATGGGATCTGCGGGTCAGATGCTATGCGTATCAACGGGCGGAATATGTTGGCATGTAAAGCGCTGGTTAAGAACTTTGAGACTAACGAGATCACCGTAGAACCGCTTCTTGGTCTGCCGGTGCTCAAGGACTTAATCGTGGATATGGAACCATTCTTTGAGCATTATCGCTCAGTACTGCCTTATTTAATTAACGATGAACCTCTCCCGGAGGATGGCAGGGAACGTTTGCAATCGCCGGCGGAACGAGAACGCTTTGACGATACCACGAAGTGCATCCTTTGTGCGGCATGTACGACCTCATGCCCTTCCTTTTGGGCGGATGGACGCTATGTGGGGCCTGCGGCGATTGTTAATGCGCACCGTTTCATCTTTGACAGCCGCGATCGTGCTGCCGCTGAGCGGTTGGAGATACTTAATCAACAAATGGGCGTTTGGCGCTGTCGCACAGCATTTAACTGCACAGAAGCCTGTCCGCGGGAGATAAAGATCACCCAGGCGATTGCCGAGGTTAAGCGGGCGATTCAAACCGGACGTTTGGACTAGATTCGGGTAATCTGGCAATAGAAATTTAAAAGCCAGATGCCAGGGTGAGGGGGGCACCCTGACATCTGGCGCTTTTAATTTACCATATTTTGTGACAGAGATCAAGGCCTAGGTTCAACGAATTTTAAGGATTTTATGACGGTAATAAGTTTTGCATTTTTATTTATAACATTGTTGTCAATCTCAACAGAAGAACATAAAACTTTAGCAGAAAATGCAAATCATTCGGGGCAAAATAAGATCTCAGACGTGAGATAAAGCATTCAATCATGCCAGGCAAGTCAAACATTTGGGCAACTGACCTAATGCTTCGGCGATTATCACCAGTTTTTGATGATCTACGAAGTGTGGACGGTCTTTTGAGGTGTGGGTGATCCCTTGAGATTCACCACGCTCTAAAAACCACCGAGATGTGAGCGCTATGGCGGGGTGCCCCTGTTGTACAAATGGGCTGTGATCGCCTTGATATAAAAGTTGCTTCTTCTAATCTCAATGTGAGTAAGGGGGAGTGTAAGATGTTGTATATATTTTAGTTTCGACGTATTGAACTCAATGATGACTACCCATAGGAGGGAGTAACAAAGGTTCTTTATTAAATATTGTAACCCAACCCCCGCTCTGCTGTAACCTTGGAGGCTGACTTCCTTTGAATTTTGTAAAGTGATTGTAAAAGTTTGGCATTTATAGGATGGGTATAATAAGCACAAAGTCCCAGGGTGAGGGGCAAATCCTTACTATTATCCCACCATTGAGGTCATATATGGCGTCTGAACGCGATGCACATTTCCAGTCGGGTTCCCTTTCTGAAAAGGCTGGTCAGGTGTTAACCGGAATGGCCGCGGGAACGTTGGTTCTCGCCGCCATTGGTTTAATGCGCGCTGATTGGTGGTTTACCACGTATATTCCCAGTCAGTGGCCAGGAGCCAATTGGTGGATGATTGTGCTCGGGACCTTGGTGGGTGCCTTGTTCTGGCTGGGTGCTTATTACGCCATTGCCCGCCTGGTTAGCTCCACGGGTAATGACTACAAGATGGCCACGCGCTTTTTTAATGCTCCCCTTGGTTTTGCCGGTTCATTTGTGGTTATTGTAGCCTCAGCGCTTTTTGTAGGGGGGATGATTATTGCTTTCTTCCGCTTCTGGTTACCGGGCTTGCTGCAAACAGCGGCTTTAGTACTCCCTCAATATGGGTTGGATTCCCTTTCTGAAGCCATTCAAGTTCCTCAACTAGCGACACTGTTGGGTGTTATCGTTATCCTTGTGGCTTTCCTAATGGTATTGTTCTCGCCGCGGGGCATGAAAGTTTTACTGATCATAGGCATGGGGTTGGTCGTTATATGGGGTATAGTATGGCTAGTTTCGCTTTTTGTGCTCCCGTCCGGGAAGTTCGCTCAAACTTATGAAGGATTATACGGGAGCGGAATCATTGATCGTCAGATCAATTTGGCAGTTTCGTTTGGGTTAATTCTGACTCGACGTCCGTGGTCTTCTTTTCTAATTGGGATGGGATTAAGTGTATGGCTTTTTCAAGGGGCTGTTTTCCCTCTAACGGGGCTTAACCTCAACCGTGTCAAGTCCTTTTCGTTTTTTGGATGGCTTGTTGGCGGGCTGGTGCTCGTCGCTGTGGTGGTTGGGGTAATGGCCCTCTTTTTGCAAAAGAGCCTGCCCCCTAATCTTTTGGCAGCCCACGGCTGGTTATACCTTCGGCACGCGATGCAACCCGAATTCTTTTTACCCTGGTCTGTGTTTTACTTTGTGATGATCAATCCTTCTCTTCTTTTGATCGGCGGAATTATCTTAATGTGGAGTGTATTGCTTCTGAATCTCGTCCAGGTTTATTTCTTCACGATTGCCCAATGCATTGCGGCCTGGATGCATGATGGTCTCGTGCCACCAAGTTGGGGATATCAACGGCGGGGGCAGCAAGTACCGGCGGCAGGACTGTTTGGGGCGGGGTTTCTGGCGCTATTGGGAATGGCAATTGGTCTAAACGGTAACTGGGTACATCTCGTGCTTTATTATCCTTATGCTTTCGCGCTTTCAAGCATCGGACCGCTGATCGGCTTGATGCGCTACATTTGGACCATGCGTAAGGAAAGCAAGAGCCTCACAAGGGCACAGGGGGATAAACGCTTTTGGGGGCTATTCATTCTTGTAATAGCGACATTAGGGATTTCGATTGCGGTTATAGGGGGGGCATGGAGCTTTCCGCAAGAGTTACGCATCTCCCGCGAATTTGGGCTTGGCTTGCTACTATTATGGTTTATTGGTTTGGGGTGGTATTGGGGGCGAGTGAATTTCTGGCGCAGGCAAGGGGTCAATTTGAGGGAAAAATTACATGGCATCTCAAGTTCACCTGGGGGATAGTTTCCTCCCACGGTGGTTGGACGGTAATATAACCCAAGAAGGTTATGGCTCAAAACCCGCGTGATAGGCGGGTTTTGATATAATTGCAAGGGTTTGAATATGCCAAAGTGAGGGTTTGTATATTATGGAAAAACAAGAGTATCTAGACCTTTATTACCAAATGGTGGTTATTCGCCGTTTGGAAGAGCGTGCCGCCGAACTTTACCAGCAAGGTAAAATAGGCGGATTTTTGCACCTCTACATCGGCCAGGAAGCGGTGAGTACAGGCATAATTTCCGTGCGACGACCTGAGGATCGCGTTATTACTGCCTATCGTGATCACGGCGTGGCCATTAACTGCGGGATTTCGGCCAAGGAAGTGATGGCCGAGTTGCTAGGAAAGGCTACAGGTTGCTCTAAGGGGAAGGGCGGTTCCATGCACCTAGCGGATGTCTCCAAGAATTTTTGGGGCGGTCACGCGATTGTGGGTGCACATTTACCCATTGCCGCAGGATTAGCCCTAGGGGATGTTTATCAAAACCAAAAGGCAGTGACGATCTGTATGTTTGGTGATGGGGCAACCAATATCGGCTTTTTCCATGAAGCACTCAATCTTTCAAAGGTTTGGAACCTCCCTGTATTGTGGGTATGTGAGAACAATAAATATGGGATGGGCACGGCGGTTGAGCGCGCTTCTGCGGTGCCCGAGATTGCGCTCAAAGCCGAGGGCTACAAGATGAAGTATGCCCAGGTGGATGGTATGGATCTTATGAAAGTGCGTGAAGTTGCGGCTCAAATGATCGAAGAGATTCGCTCCGGTAGTGGGCCGCAATTCTTAGAGGTATTCACGTATCGGTTTAGAGGACACTCTATGGGCGATCCGGAGCGCTATCGTACCCCGGATGAGGTGCGCAAGTGGCAGCAGGATGACCCAATTGGAATTTATCATAACTTTCTCTTGCAGCAGGGTATTGCTACTGAAGAGGAATTGCAACGAGTTATTCGAGAGGCGGAAGAAGAGGTGGAAGAGGCCGTGCGTTTTGCGGAGGCCAGCCCGGAACCGGCGCCCGAAGATCTCTATAAACATGTTTACGTCTCAGAAACTTGCTGATCCAAGGGGATAGTGCTATGGCTAGAATGACGATGCGAGAAGCTATTTCCCAGGCCCTATGGGAAGAGATGGAACGAGACCCCAAGGTCTTTATCATGGGCGAAGAGGTAGGCGTTTGGGGGGGAACTTACGCCGTCACCCGCGGTTTTTATGACCATTTTGGGCCTGATCGTGTGCGTGATACCCCTATTTCGGAAGCCGCAATTGTAGGTGCGGCTATTGGCGCAGCCCTGGTGGGATTACGCCCGGTGGCTGAAATTATGACCATCAATTTTGCCTTTGTGGCTATGGATCATATCGTCAACCAGGCGGCAAAACTGCACTATATGTTCGGTGGGCAGATGGTTTTGCCGCTGGTCATCCGCACCGTAGGCGGAGGTGGGCGGCAGTTAGGAGCGACCCATTCCCAAACTCCCGATGCGATTTTTGCCCATTTTCCCGGGTTGAAAGTGGTGGCACCGGGTACCCCAGCGGATGCTAAAGGGTTGCTCAAAGCGGCGATTCGATGTGATGATCCGGTTCTGTTTATCGAGCACGCTACGCTATACCAATTACGGGGCGAGGTACCCGAAGGAGACTATACCGTCCCGATTGGTCAATCCAAGGTCCAACGTGAAGGGCGCGATGTGACGGTGGTCACCTATAGCAAGATGCTGGATACGTCGTTGAAAGCAGCAGAAGAACTCGCGCGCGAGGGGATTGAAATTGAGGTTGTGGATTTGCGCACCCTGCGTCCCCTTGATATGGGGCCTGTTTTGGAGTCGGTTAAGAAAACCAACCGGGCGGTTGTTGTCGAAGAAGGTTGGAAGTCCTATGGTGTGGGGGCGGAAGTCGCGTCGCGGATTTATGAAGAAGCGTTTGACTACCTAGATGCACCGGTCAAACGTGTTGCCCAGGTTGAAGTGCCTTTGCCTTATAACCGAACCTTAGAGCAAATGGCCCTGCCTCAGGTTAAGGATGTGGTCCAGGCGGTAAAGGAGGTGCTCTGATGGCAGAAGTCGTTACCATGCCCAAATTGGGCTTTGATATGGCAGAAGGCACGCTGGTACGTTGGCTTAAAGCCGAAGGTGAAGCCGTTGCCAAAGGTGAGATCCTTGCCGAAATAGAAACGGACAAGGCTACGGTTGAAGTTGAATCTACCCACAGCGGTGTGGTACGCCGTTTATTGGTGGAAGCCGGTGCTGTGGTACCGGTGGGCACACCGATTGCGGTCATCGGTGCGCCGGATGAGAGCATTGAGGATGTGCTTCCAGGGGAGAAAAAGGGCGAACGGGCTGAAGAGAAAACCCCTACACTACCCGCATCTTCTGAGACTGCCGAAGTGACACCTGTACCAGTGACCGAAACGAGTGCTTCCACCTCAGAAGGGCGGATCAAGGCCTCGCCATTAGCACGCCGAATGGCGCGCGAACATCAGTTAGATCTGCGCCAGATCCGCGGTAGCGGGCCGGGCGGACGGATCGTGCGTCGTGACATCGAAGCCGCATTGGCGGCAAAGCCCGAAGTTGTGACACCACCAGCAATCAGCGCTATGCCCAGCGAAGCCGTTCCACCTACGCCGGTGGTGTCGGTCTGGCAACCGGTTGGAGCGGTGCCAGAAGACCAGCGTATTCCTGTGGATCGCCTGCGCAGCATTATCGCCCGCCGTATGGTGGAAGCCAAACAGCAGGTGCCCCATTTCTATATCACCCGCGAGTATGATATGGGGGCATTAATGGAACTCCGCAAGGCGCTTAATGCCGAGTTACCGGAAGAGCAGAGGCTCTCGGTGAATGATTTTGTCATCAAAGCCGTTGCACTCACCTTGCGTCAGTTCCCTGCCCTCAATGCTGCTCTGGTGGGCAATGAGATTGTCCGTTACGGGCATGTGAATATCGGCGTGGCGGTGGCGCTGGAAAGTGGATTGATGACGGTGGTTTGTCGAGACGCCGACCTAAAGCCGTTGCGTCTCATTTCTCAGGAGATGAAAGACATGAGCGCGCGGGCGCGCCAAGGTAAGGTGCGTCCTGAGGACATTGAGGGTTCTACCTTCTCAATCAGCAATTTGGGCATGTTTGGGGTAGAGCACTTTGTGGCGATCATAAACCCGCCTGAAGCGGCGATCTTAGCCGTGGGAGCGGTGCGAGAGGTGCCAGTGGTTCAAAATGGGACTTTAAGCGTTGGTTTGCGGATGAAAGCGACCCTCTCGGCGGATCATCGGGTGACGGATGGCGCAGAAGCGGCGCGTTTCATGCAACTCTTGGCTGACTTTTTAGAGCACCCATACCGATTAGTGCTCTAAATGGAATACGTTAGTTAATGGCAAGATAAGATTGGGCGAAGGCTTTGAGAGAGCCTTCGCCTTGTTTTTCAGGGTTTGCGCTCATAGATACGAGTGTAAAGTTCAAGGAACTCGGCAACTTGACGGATGTAATTTTGTGTTTCGGGGAAACGAATGATTTCGAGGAAGAGGTCAGGATCACCCCCCGCCAGATCAAGCCAGATTTTGGCATTACCGGGGCCGGCATTATAGGCTGCTAAAGCGGCGTACCAGTTGTTGTTAAAATAATCGCGCTGCAAAGCGAGATAACGTGCCCCTAAGCGGACATTGACACCCGGGTTGAGTAAATCTCGTTCTTGGAAATCTGGCGGCCAACCATAACGGTTGACGAGATCAACCGCGGTGGAGGGCATCAGTTGCAGGAGTCCGTAGGCTCCGGCTGAAGATTGGACGAAACTCTCGAAGAAGGATTCCTGACGGACGAGGCTGAAGAGTAAGAGAGGGTGCAAGTTCTCCCGCGTAGCCGCCTCCATGATCAATGGTTTGTAGTAGAGACCAAAGCGAATGTGATTGAAATAGGGAGGGGCTTCCAGGGTTTGGGCTGGGGTTAAGCCGGTGAGATCCAATAAGCGCCTGGCCGCAAAAATGGCCGTGCGATAAGCACCCAATTCCAGTGTGTGATTCATCAAGCGGTAAAGATTGACCGGATCATTTTCAAGTGACTGCCGCAGCGCTTCGAACTCACTTCTGGCTTCGATGAAAAACCCTAGCCGCCAGAGGAGATCAGCCCGTTGGAATTGGGGCGAATTGGCCAATTCACCCACATCCTTTAGATCAATTTCAGGGGCAATCCCGAACTTCTCGCGTAACCAAGCCTCAGCCTGGGGACGCTCTTGTTCTAGGTCATAGCCGAGGTCGTAATTAACGGGTCCGGTAAGGGGAGGGGTATTGTTAAGAAGTTGTTGGGCGCGGATACCATAGTATTCAAGTGCATCTATCGCCGCGGCTTCCTGCCAGGCTTTACGGGCTTCTTCAAGATTACCCATCGCAGCGTAGGTTTTTCCAATCCAGAGCCAGGCAGCGGCACGATCAGCAGGTGTGTCACCCAAGACCAGAAAACGCTGAAGGGCCGTCTGCGCCTGGGCATATTTTTGAGCCCGATAATAGGTAATGCCCGCCAGGTAGAGTGCGCGGTAACTGAGGTCAGATGAAGGGTAGTCATTAATCAGGTTCTCCCACAGTGTAGCCGCTTCGGTGAGGTAGCCTCCGCGTTCCAGGATGCGGGCTGTTTCAAAGCGGATTTCAACCGCATCGGCGGCTGTGGGAACTTGTTGAAGGTAGGTTTTAAGGGTATTCGCAGCGGCTTCGTAATCTTCCAGGTAAGCCCATTGCGTGTAGGCGAGTTCGCGCCAGGCGTTGGGCCAGAGAGGATCATTAAGATGCGTTTGGATCAGATTCTGGAGTTCTTGTACCGCTTCGGTGGTTTTTCCCAACGCGCGCCAGGAAAGAGCACGATAGTAATGAGCCCGTCCATCATGATCGGGTGTGCTGTTGATGTAGCGGGTGAACGCCTCAACGGCATAGCCGTATTGACCTGCGTAATAATCCACCAAGCCGCGTTGAAGTTCGTTGACCGGTTGACCGGCATTAACTAAAGCCACCAAGCCCGAGTAGGAATCATAGGATCGAGGAAAATTGTTGACGGAATCAAGAAACCGCGCATAGGCCTGTTCAGGGTGACCGAGTTGGAGATAAATCTGTCCGATGCGTAGGTTCATTTGGGCTTTGATGTAATCGTTGGTAGTGGCTTCGTAGATGCTTAGGAATTGAGTTAGGGCGTTAGAGAAATCGTTGGCGGCGGCGTAGGCTTCTCCGATCTTAATTTGTAATGCTGTGGTGTCCCCCGTCGTTGCCCGAATCGCCGCCTGAAAGGCTTGAATGGCTTCCGAGTATTGCCCCGCCTTCATTAAAGCATCCCCGCGCAAGGTTTGGGCAAGCTCATCTATGATTCCGGGCTTGCGTTCCAAAAAGCGGGCGTAGGCTTCAGCGGCATTGGTGTAGTCACCTTGGGCATCGTAGACGCGTCCTAACCAGAAGTAGGCTTCAGGGAGAACCGTTGTGGGGGGGTGCTCTTCAATGATGGTACGGAACGTCTCTATTGCCTCGGTCAAGTTGTTTTCTTGATAGTAACTTTTGCCTATTCCTAAGAGGGCTTGGGCTTGTATTTCCACATCAGCGGTATTCAGGGCGGCCTGGCGGTATTCTTCGCGCGCTTGCGCATAGTCGCCCAGAAGCATTAAGGACGTCGCATTGCGGAGGTGCTCGGAAGGTGTAGGGGTAGATGTTGGTGTTGGCAGTGGGGTGGGATCACCAAAAGGCGCCCCCGGTTGAGTTGATGCTCCATGTTGAATCGTGTCGGGTGTGGATTCTAAGGCGCTGATGGGAAGGTTGCAGGCTAGCGCGACGCTAAAGAGTGCTACAATCGTGGCAATGAGAAACGTTAAGCGCGGTTTGGACATGTCAATTGCCTTATACTTGAGGATTGCGCTTATGTCAACCATTAACTTGAAATTCGCGTTGCGAGATTGACGGTAGAATTAATCCCATGGGGTGATATTTATTGGTGAAAATTAGCGGTTAGTTTTAGGCGTAAAATCAGTTGTTTGTTGGATGAAAGTCGAAGATCATATAGATAATCTTCTTTTGCAGGGGAGACCGCATGGACAACCAAGCCCTCTTGCTTTCACAATGGCAGTTTGCAGTTACTTCGGTATACCATTTCTTCTTCGTTCCGTTGACTCTGGGTCTTTCGGTCTTGGTTGCGCTCATGGAGACCATTTATGTGCGCACCGGAAATGATCTTTATCTGCGAATGACAAAGTTTTGGGGAAAATTGTTTGTGATCAATTTTGCGATGGGGGTGGTTACCGGTATTGTCCAGGAGTTCCAGTTCGGGATGAACTGGTCCGAATATGCCCGCTATGTCGGTGATGTCTTTGGAGCGCCTTTAGCCATTGAGGCATTATTGGCTTTCTTTATTGAATCTACCTTTCTTGGCGTGTGGATTTTCGGATGGGATCGCCTTTCAAAGGGAATGCATGCCTTAGCCATGTGGTTGGTGGCGCTGGCTTCGAATCTCTCGGCCTTCTGGATTTTGGTGGCTAATTCATTTATGCAGGCGCCGGTAGGCTATGCGGAACAAGGTAACCGATTGATTTTGCAGGATTTTGTTGCCTTGTTGACGAACCGCTATGTATGGGGGCAGTTCCCTCATACGGTTTTCTCCGGTTTTACCACTGCGGCATTTTTTGTGCTCGGGATTAGCGCTTATCATCTGCTACGCAAGCGTCATGAGGAAGTATTTCGGCGTTCGTTCCAGATCGCCACGGTGTTTGGGATTTTTTCCATTTTCATGGTGATCCTTATCGGACATACCCAGGCCCAGCGGATGGTTGAGTTTCAACCCATGAAGATAGCAGCGGCAGAAGCCTTACTGCAAACAGAAAACCCGGCCTCATTCTCACTTTTGAGCCTCGTTGATCAGGCTAGTATGCGCGAGATTATTTCTATTCGCATCCCGCGTGTGCTAAGTCTGCTAGCCTACAACCGCCTCGAGGGTGAGGTGAAGGGGGTGCTGGATCTTCAACAGGAATATCAAGCCCGCTTTGGCCCAGGGTACTATGTGCCAGATATTACGGTGACATATTGGTCATTTCGTCTTATGGTGGGCAGCGGATTCCTGATGTTCTTCTTGGCGGCTTATGCTCTTTGGCGGGTCATGCGCCGGGAGGTGACGCAATCCAGGTTCAAGTTTCTCAATATTTATCCTTTGGCTTTGTTCCTTCCGTATGTGGCGAATATCAGCGGCTGGTTGTTAACTGAGATGGGACGCCAGCCTTGGGTCGTCTATGGCAAATTGCGCACAGCAGATGCGGTATCCCCTAATTTGAGTGGTGGTATGGTGCTGACCACTCTGATCGGTTTTACTCTGATTTACGGTTTGCTGATGCTGGCCGATATTTATCTACTTGCCAAATACGCTAAAGCGGGTCCGGAGCCCAAAGCAGCGGATCGAACACTTGAAGAACAGGTATATTGGGAGTAAGGCTGCGGGAGGTGGATTATGGACTTGAACACATTATGGTTTGTCCTCATTGCCGTTTTATTCATCGGTTACTTTGTGCTGGATGGCTTTGACCTTGGGGTTGGAATCCTTCTGCCTTTCCTAGGTAAAAATGACACTGAACGGCGGATGATTATTAATGCGATAGGTCCGCATTGGGATGGTAACGAAGTCTGGTTGATTACCGCTGGAGGTGCGATGTTCGCGGCGTTCCCCCTTTGGTATGCCACCCTCTTCAGTGGTTTTTACCTGGCCCTCTTTTTGCTCTTGCTGGGGTTGATCATTCGGGGTGTGGGTTTGGAGTTTCGCAGTAAAGATGAGAATCCTCTTTGGCGGCGCTTTTGGGATTGGGCGATTTGTGTGGGATCCTTCATCCCGGCGTTTCTGTGGGGGGTAGCTCTGGCCAATTTTGTGCGTGGCGTTCCGATCAACGCAATGAAGTATTTTGTGGGCGGGTTTGCTGATTTGCTCAATCTGTATGCTTTATTAGGTGGGTTGGTTTCCCTCTTTGGATTTACTTTGCATGGCGCTGTATTTCTGACCCTCAAAACAGGCGATCCTATACTCACCCGTGCGCGCAAAATGGCTCAAAAAGTGTGGTGGCCGACCACGGCATTGACCGTAGCATTTGCCGTAGCCACGTATGTATTTACGGATATTTATCAGCGATTGGGGGTCAACCCTGGCCCGGTGCCCATCGGTGCTATTTTATCGCTATTGGTGGCAGGGTGGTTTATCTATCAGAAACAAGATGGTTGGGGATTTGCAATGACCACATTAACGATTATCCTCGCGGTCAGTACCATTTTTATCACCTTGTACCCGCGGGTGCTTGTTTCCAGCCTGGATCCCAATTTCAGCCTCACCATTTATAACAGTGCTTCGGGGATCACCACCTTGCGGATTATGACCATGGTTGCCCTTCTGTTGGTGCCGTTTGTATTGGTTTACCAGGGGTGGAGCTATTGGGTCTTTCGGCGCCGGATCACAGGGCGGCAGGAGGAATTGCACTATTAGCTAGCCTGGCGGCAGGATGTATGACGACTTACGCGTAACCTTTACCAATTGCCTTCGGTGGCGTAGAATTATGCAGGCACTTCGCGACAGATGAGGTGAAGCATGAGTTCTTGGAGTAAACAACCAGTTATTGCCAATAATGCCCCCAAGGCAATAGGTCCTTATTCTGTAGCCGTTAAGGCGGGGCCGTTTTTGTTTGTTTCGGGACAATTAGGGCTTGATCCTGCCACCGGAGATTTGGTTAGTGGTGGTGTGGCGGCGGAAACGCGCCAGGCGTTGACCAATCTCAAAGCAATTTTAGAAGCCGCCGGTTGTGGCTTGGATGCTGTGGTGAAAACCACGGTTTTCTTGCGCGATATGGGTGAATTTTCTACCATGAATCAGGTATATAACGAATTTTTTGCCCAAAATCCCCCTGCGCGTTCGGCGATCCAGGCGGCTGCTCTACCCCGCGGCGCAGCGGTTGAAATTGAAGCCATTGCCTTACTTCCAGAAGACGAGGGATGAGGACACGGGTGAACACGAGAACGTGCGAGTTCTATCTCTCGGATAAGGGATAGAGGCGCGGGTTGCATGAAGTCCGTGTCGGTGATCGTCCCTTGCTATAACGAAGAAGCGCACATCGGTTATCTTTTGGAAGCGCTGACCCGTCAGACATATCCTCTGGAATCTCTGGAAGTTATTATTGCTGATGGTATGTCCACCGACCGCACACGGGAGGTGATCCACCAATTTGTCCAAAAACACCCGCAGTTGCGGCTCAAGATTGTAGATAATCCTAAGCGGATCATTCCCGCCGCTTTGAATGTTGGTCTGGCGGTGGCGCAGGGGGACTACATCGTGCGGTTAGACGCCCACTCGATCCCTGCGGACGATTACATTTCTCGCTGTGTGAGTGACCTTGAGGCGGGACTGGGTGATAATGTGGGCGGAATCTGGCTTATTCGTCCTTCACGCCCACACTGGATTGCACGTGCCATCGCCATCGCCGCCGCGCATCCTTTAGGTGTTGGGGATGCGCGTTATCGTCATGGAAGGACGCCTGGCCTCGTAGATACCGTGCCCTTTGGTGCATTTCGGCGCGAGTTGTTTGACCAGGTCGGGAAATTTGACGAATCGCTTCTCACCAATGAGGATTATGAGTTCAATGCGCGATTGCGAAAGGAAGGAAAGCGGGTTTACCTTGACCCGGCAATTCGCTCAGAGTATATTGCGCGCCCAACCCTAGAGGCTCTAGCGCGTCAATACTGGCGCTATGGTTATTGGAAGTTCCGCATGTTGCAACGTTATCCCCAAACATTACGTTGGCGGCAAGCGCTTCCCCCTGTATTTGTGTTGAGTATCGTTGGGTTGGTGTTGATGGCTTTTTTCTGGTCTTGGCCACTCTATCTTCTGGTTGGAATAGTGATGGCTTATTCGTTTACGCTGTTTCTCGCGGCAATTCCTGTGGCCTGGAAAAACAAGGATGCCCGTTTGCTGATCGGAATCCCTTTGGCGATCGCCACGATGCATTTGGCGTGGGGGACGGGGTTTTTATGGAGTCTGTTGACTTGGCTTGGAAAAAGGAAACGCTGAACAATGAGCACAGAGCCTGATTTGGTTTCAATACAACCCAAATGGCGTCTACGCCCCTCGGAGCGGCGCTCAACGCTTTTTATTGGTGATCTGCTCATTGCTGTGGGATCTTTGGTCTTTGCGCTCTATTTTTGGGCTTCAGGGGGTGAGTTTCTATCCTTTTCAACCGACTTTTTACGTTATCGTGTTCCGTTCTGGTTCTATCTATTGCCGGTCGTCTGGTTATTAATGTTGATCGAATCCTATAACCCTAGCCGGGTGAATATTCGATCTGAAGCCTATCGCGAAGTGACGGTTGCTGCGATTGCCGGCTTTGCCTTCTATTTGATCATCTTTTTCTTCTCAGAGCCCAATTCTCTCCCCCGCCGCGGTGTAGCGGCTTTCTTTGCCTCTGCCTATGTGCTGACCCTGCTCTGGCGGTTTATCTATATCAAACTGTTTACCCTTCCACTGTTTATGCGGCGGGTGCTTATCATTGGAGCGGGCAGAGCAGGTTCTCACCTGGCGCAGATTATTCGGGACATGTGGCCGCCGCCGTTTTACCTGGTGGGTTTGGTGGATGATGACCCGGAGAAAATTGGCACCGAGATTGCGGGGTATCGTGTTCTGGGAAGCGGGAGCGATATCTTTCGTCTGATTCGCGAGCATCAGGTAACCGACTTGGTGATTGCAATCTCGGGCGAGATGAATCCCCAGTTATTTGCTACCCTCTTAGAAGCCGAAGAGCAGGGGATCGAAGTGACCACCATGCCCACCTTATATGAGGAACTTCTAGGTCGTGTTCCTATCTTTTTGCTTCAGTCGGATTGGGTACTGCGTTCTTTCGTTGATCAAGCCCATATGGGGGGCTTCTTTGAGTTGTCGAAGCGCTTGTTGGATATCCTTGGGGGGCTGATCGGTACGTTACTTATGCTGGCACTCTTCCCCCTGATTGCATTGGCTATCTATTTAGAGTCGGGGCGTCCCATTTTCTATACCCAAACGCGCTTGGGCAAGAACGGGCGTCCCTATAAGATTATTAAATTCCGCACCATGATTCAAGATGCCGAGAAGGATGGCATTCCACGCACCACCGCCGAGAACGATCAGCGCACCACCAAAGTGGGGCGGTTTCTACGCCGCAGCCATTTGGATGAGTTGCCCCAGTTTATCAATGTGTTACGTGGAGAAATGAGCCTGGTCGGCCCACGCTCCGAACGGCCGGAGATTGTCCAGGAATATCAGAAGGCGCTTCCGTTTTATCGCGCCCGGTTATTTGTCAAACCGGGTATTACCGGATGGGCACAGGTAAACTTTGGTTATGCCGAAGATGTGCGGTCAAATGCCATTAAACTTGAATATGACCTCTACTACATCAAGCATCGCAGTCTGACCTTGGATTTACTTATCCTAATCCGCACCGTTGGCACGGTGATTGGATTGAAAGGACGTTAAACCGTGAAAAACAAACCCTCCCTGAGCAATCGTTACGTATTAGTGGGGGATTTACTACTGGCTGTTATTTCTGTGCTGGGTTCTTATGCCTTAAGACTTGAACTCGGTTCTCAGTTTTTTGATTACTTGCCCTCGGCGTTATGGATGATCGGATTGGCGCTTGTGATCAAGCCTGTCGTCTATTATCTCTTTGGGCTGTATCAGCGCATTTGGATATATGCCAGTGTTGAGGAACTGAAACTGATTGTGGCCGCTGTAACGGCGGCATCAGTCTTGCTGGCCGGTGGTATGGTCGTTGCGCTCTCATTGGGCGCCTTTGTTGGACTGCCTCGGTCTGTCCTGGTTATTGACTGGTTACTCTCAATGATCCTGGTGGGCGGTTTGCGTTTTTCGTTTCGATTGATGGCTGAGAGTCGTGGGCCGGTAGCGTCTTTGGTCACGCAACCGAGACGTGTGCTAATTGTTGGTGCGGGGGACGCAGGGGCCTTGGTGGTGCGGGAGATGCAAAAAAACCCTCAATTGAACCTGCAACCTATCGGCTTCTTAGACGATAACCCGGCCAAGCAAAAACAGCAAATTCACGGTGTGCCGGTTGTTGGTACGCTGAGCGAATTACCTCAGGTGTTGGAGCGGTATAAAGTAGATGAGGTTGTGATCGCTATTCCCAGCGCACCGGGGCGTGTTGTACGTGTTGTCGCCGATATCGCGCGATTAAAGGGAGTGCCTTTCCGCACGATGCCGGGGATCTATGAACTTTTAGGCGGTAAAGTAAGCGTGAGTCGTCTGCGCGAAGTGGACATCAGTGATTTACTGCGCCGTGAGCCTCTGCAGGTGAACGAAGGGGTGGTGGGTGAGGCACTGAGCGGCCGTGTGGTACTTGTGACGGGAGCAGGTGGCTCAATCGGACGTGAATTGTGTCGGCAAATTGCCCGTTGGGGGCCCAAATTGTTAATCTTGCTTGGGCATGGAGAAAATAGTATCTTCGAAACTTTGCTTGAACTGCGCGAAAGTTTCCCTGCCCTCAACCTGCAACCGATCATTGCGGATGTGCGGGATCGGCCTCGGTTGGAGGTGGTCTTTAACGAGTATCGTCCTGAGGTCGTGTTTCACACTGCGGCACATAAACACGTGCCGCTCATGGAGATTAATGTTGAAGAAGCGATTACCAACAATGTTTTGGGAACGCTAAATTTGGTTGAAGTGTCGCTGGCCTATCTGGTTGACCGGTTCGTGTTTATTTCTACCGATAAGGCCATTCGCCCGGTTAATGTCTATGGAGCAACCAAGCGTTTGGCCGAAATGATTGTCTTGAACGCTGCGCAGCGCTCGGCTGGACGTTTTTCGGTGGTGCGTTTTGGGAATGTCCTGGGTAGCCGTGGTAGTGTCGTTCCGATCTTCAAACGCCAGATCGCTCAGGGGGGGCCGATTACAATCACCCATCCCGATATGAAACGCTATTTTATGACCATTCCCGAGGCTGCCCATCTGGTTTTGCAGGTGGCCGGTATGGGACGGGGTGGGGAGACGTACTTGCTCAATATGGGACAGCAAATACGGATTCTTGATCTAGCCGAGGATCTCATTCGTCTTTCGGGTTTAGAGCCGGGGCGGGATATCGAAATCGTTTTTACTGGGATCCGGCCAGGGGAAAAATTGAGCGAAGATTTATGGGACGAGGGAGTTTCATTACGGGTAACCGATCATCCGGATATCTTCCGGGTTGAACATCAGGAGGTGTTGGAGGGGGAAGCACTTTACCGGGTGGTAACCGAGTTGATAAAACTGGCTCGGGCAGGGGAACGCGAGCAGATTGTAGCCTTATTAGATGAAGTTATCCCTGGCTCTGCAATTCGCAGTACCCCTCCGCCAGAACTAACCTCGGTGGTCTAATGGCTTGGATAAACCGCGCTGAATGGGATGCATTTATTCAACAGCACCCTGAAGCCCACCTTTTACAAACCCCGATGTGGGGAATGTTCAAAGCCGAATTCGGCTGGCGGGTGGCCTGGGTGGTTGCCGGAAAAGCAGGTGCGCAGGTATTGTTGCGGCAGTTACCCCTGGGGTTTCGCATTGCCTATATTCCCAAAGGGCCGGTAGGAGAGGATTGGCGGGCGTTGTGGCCAGAAATTGAGGCGTTTTGTCGCCGTTCACGGGCTATTTTCTTGAAAGTGGAGCCGGATGCCTGGGAACCTATGGGATTTAATCCGGAAGTCGAACTGCCCGGTTTTAGGCCTTCGGAACCTATCCAACCTCGCCGCACCATTGAGGTCAGTTTAGAGGGGGATGAAGAAGCATGGCTGGAGCGTATGAAGCAAAAGACGCGCTATAACATCCGCCTTGCTCAGAAAAAAGGGGTCGTTGTTCGTGAATCCCAGGACTTGGGGGTTTTTTATGATCTGATGCAAGTCACGGCTCAGCGAGATGGGTTTGGTATTCACACGCCTGAGTATTACCAACGGGTTTATCACTGGTTTGCGCCCGGGGGGCATTGTGTGCTTCTCATGGCAGAGTACGATGGCCGGCCATTGGCGGGGCTAATGGCATTTGCATGGGGAGACCGGGCCTGGTATTTCTATGGAGCGTCAAGTGATCAAGAGCGGCAACGAATGCCTACGTATCTATTACAATGGGAGGCCATGCGCTGGGCGGCGCGGCGGGGCTGTCGAGTCTATGATTTATGGGGAATTCCTGATGCTGATGAAGAGGTTTTAGAGGCTGAGTTTGCTCAGCGTTATGCAGGGTTGTGGGGCGTTTATCGCTTCAAACGTGGGTTTGGAGGGGTTGTTCGAAGATCTGTGGGGGCCTGGGATTGGGTTTTCCTGCCTAACCTGTATCGCGTTTATCACTGGATGATGCGATTACGTCGTCGTGGGGAGCCGGCATGATGGTTGTTGAGCGCGTTCATCAAGGCGAGGAATGGAATCGTGGGCTGATGCGCCTTCCAAAGGCGAATATCTTACAGACTTGGGAATGGGGAGAGATAAAGTCGGCTTATGGGTGGCAACCCTACCCGTTGATGTGGCGTGAAGGTAATAGGCAGGTACGCGCAATGGCATTGGTCTTACGCCGTTCATTGCGTATTGGGAAAATGCCGACCTCACTCAGCGTTATGTACATACCACGCGGGCCTGTAATGGATTGGGGGGATAGCGACTTAAGGCGGCGCGTGCTGGACGATTTGAAACGCTTGGCGCAAACAGAGGGGGCTATCTTTATAAAGATAGATCCTGATGTGGAATTGGGATGGGGTTTGCCGGGTGATCCCGAGGCACAGGAGAATCCTACTGCGGGGGAGGTGATGCGGGATTTACATACCAGAGGATGGTTTATTTCTCCCGAGCAGGTGCAATTTCGAAACACATTTATCTTGTCCCTCGAGGGTGATGAAGAGGTTTGGCTAGGCCGGATGAAGCAGAAAACACGCTACAACATCCGCCTGGCTCAGCGCAAGGGGGTCACCGTCCGGCGGGCAACCCCTGAGGATTTTCCGCTACTTTATCGTATGTATGTGGAGACCTCGGTGCGTGATGGCTTTGTCATTCGCCCAGAGCCCTACTATCATCATGTATGGGGGACTTTCTTGCGTGCAGGTATGGCCGAGCCTTTGATTGCAGAGGTCGAGGGGACGCCGGTCGCAGGTTTAGTGATGTTTTTGTTTGCTGGGCGGGCATGGTATTTTTATGGTATGTCGCGTCAATTACATCGCGAAAAGATGCCCAATTATCTTCTGCAATGGGAGGCTATGCGTTTGGCGCGCTTGCGCGGATGTCAGATCTATGATTTATGGGGGGCACCGGATGAATTCCGAGAAGATGATCCAATGTGGGGAGTATTTCGTTTCAAGCAGGGCTTGGGGGGACACGTGGTGCGTTGGATTGGGGCTTGGGACTTGCCGATGCACAGAAATTGGTATACTTTGTACACGCGGATTATCCCTCGTCTGTTGGCCTGGATGCGGCGACGCAGCCAAGCCAAACTTCGCCGAGAGGTGACAGTATGATCCCTCGAATTCGTATCGCACATTTACCGACCCCTATCGAACCACTCCCTCGCTTAAGTGCTGCTTTGGGTGGTCCACGGCTCTGGGTTAAGCGAGATGACCAAACTGGTTTGGCTATGGGTGGGAACAAGACCCGAAAGTTGGAATTTGTGTTAGCCGAGGCACAAGCCCATGGTGCTCAAACACTGATAACTGTGGGCGCGGTGCAGTCTAACCATTGCCGGCAAACGGCGGCGCTAGCGGCGCGTTTTGGCTTGAGATGTACCTTGGTGCTCTTTGGGGATGTTCCTCAGACTCCAAGCGGGAATTATTTGCTAGATCGTTTGTTTGGGGCTGAGATTGTTTGGGCCAAACGAGAAACTTATGAGGAGGTTTTACAAGACGTCTTCCAGAGAGCCTGGTCAGAGGGACAGCGGCCTTTTCTTATTCCATTGGGGGCTTCAACGCCAATCGGCGCGGTGGCTTATGCCTATGCATTTAAAGAGTTTATCGAGCAGGGCGGAGAGGCCGATTGGATGGTATTGGCGTCTTCTTCAGCGGGCACCCAAGCCGGTTTGGTGTTGGGAGCACGACTGAGCGGATGGCGCGGCCGTATATTAGGTATTAGCGTTGATCACCCGGCGGATTGGGTCAAGGCACGGGTAGCAGAACTTGCTACGCAGGCGGCAGATCGGTTGGGCGAACCCATACGTTTTTCGGCTGACGAGATCGAGGTCAATGAGGATTATATTGGGGCAGGATATGGCGTCATGGGGGAAAGGGAGATTGAAGCCATCCATCTTTTTGCGCGCTATGAGGGTTTATTGTTGGACCCGGTCTACACCGGTCGTGCCGCGGCGGGCTTAATGGATCTTATCCGGCGTGGTTTTTTCAAGCCCGATGATCGTGTTCTGTTTTGGCATACCGGTGGGGTGCCGGCTCTATTTGCCGAACGCTATGCGCCTAATCTGCTATAACCTGATATAAGTTTCAGGGGGAGGGCTGACGGACAATAGGACGCCAGGCAGCCCCAAAATCAAAGTCTTTATCGGTGGTCAGACGAATGCGGTTACCGCCGTTAATGGTCATAAGGTAAATGTCATGATTGGTGCCATCGGGCCAGGATTCAAAGGCTAGCCATCGTCCGTCCGGGGAAAGGCTGACTTTCGCTACCGGACCAACGTCGGGTTCATTTTTAGGTGGGATGCGTACTTCGTTAGGCGTATTGCGGTCTTCATAGCGCATGCTCATTAGCCAAGGCACATTTGAGGAGGGTTTCATTTGGCTGTAAAAGATCACACTGCCATCCAGACTCCATGCGGGCCATAAATTATTGAACTCACCACTCATCGTGAATCGCTGAGGATATTGGCCGGTATCTGACATGAGCCAAACTTGAGCATACGGCGCTTCACGGACGAAAGCAATCTGCGTGCCAGAGGGAGACCAAGCAGGCTGTTTTTCAACATAGCGCGTATCGGTGAGACGAAGCAGAATGCCATTCTCAAGGTTATAGACGTAAATATCGGGCTGACCGCCGCGTAGGGAGGTAAAGGCAATGCGGCGACCATCGGGTGACCACGCAGGGTCAAAATCGGCTGCCGGGCTGGGGGGCACAGGAAGGAGTTCGGGTTCACCGCCTGTAACGAGATTGAGAATGTAAATTTTAGTGCCTTCATAGATATTACGTTTTTCGCGACAGGGCGAGATGAAGGCCAAGCGCTGTCCATCAGGTGACCATGTTGGTTGGCAGGCTCCGTCCGGTAAACTGGTAATCGGGCGTTGATTGGTGCCATCTGCATTCATCAGCCAAATTTGCATGATACCGGTGCGATTTGAAGCAAAAGCAATCTCGCCGCTCCCGCCGAAGGGAGTTGGAGATGACGTTGGGGTTTCGGTGGCCCATAATGAGGTGGGGGAAGCCGTGATACCCTCAGGCGAAGGGGTAAAGAAGGGAGGGGCGGCGGTAGTGGGGGTATCTTGAGCGGCGGAGAGGACACTGGTCTGTGAGGGTTCGGGGGGATGAGTAGGTTGGGGTTGAGTTGGCGTGGGTGGTGTTAGGAAGGTTAACCCGTTGGGAAGCGCTAGAATTTGGCCTCGTACCCATTGGGGAATATCCGGCACCAGGATGAATAAAAAGGTTAATAGGATGGCCATCCCGAGCGTTACGAGCACGCGCCAGAAGCGAGGGCGGCTTTTCCGCGGGGCAGGCCGTGGCGTTGGGCGTTGAATGGGGCTTGAGGTGGGGAGGGGCTGAGTAAGGATCTTTTCCCCTTCCTGAGCAGGGCTAGCCATGGGGAGGACGGGTTCAGTGTTCGGCGGGGGAACAACGGTTAACTCTTCTAAAAGAGGGGGTAAGTTGCTGGCATCCATCAGGGCCCGCTTGAAGTCCGTCGCGGTTTGGAAGCGGCTTTCAGGTTCTACGGCCAGCGCTTTTTCAATCGCATTGGCCAAACGGCGCGATACCTTGGGTGCTAACTGCCGGATTGGGGTTAACTCGGCGTGACCAGTGAGGCGGGCTAAGCCATCTTCGGGGATGACACCTGTCAGAGCCGCGTACAAGGTTGCCCCGAGGGAGTAAATATCAGTCCGGGCATCGGTGGGCGCAACCCCATACTGTTCAGGCGGCGAGTAACCGGGGGTCATGGCGCGCGCGCCCGTGGTTGTGCGTTGATCTTCTAACATAAGTTTGGCCAGGCCAAAATCCACCAATACCACTTTCCCTTCGGGGGTGATCTTTATATTTCCGGGTTTGATGTCGCGGTGGATGATGGGAGGTTGGCGTGAGTGGAGGTACTCCAAAGCGTTACAAATGGCGATGCCGATCAGGACGACTTCGTTTTCATTCAACGTGCCCAAGCGCTCAATGCGTTGGCGTAAATCTTCACCCTCAATGTAGTCCATAACCAGGTATTGACCCTGGTTGGGTATAGAAAAGTAATCTATAACGCGGGGGAGGTTGGGATGGCGTAAACTGGCAAGAATATTGGCTTCACGCTGGAATTGGCGCGCATATTCTTCAGCCAAGAAGAGATTTTCCTTAACGGCAACTTGAATCCCTAGGTTCTCATCAACAGCGTGGTAGATAGCCCCCATCCCCCCTTGGGCTAAGATCGAGGTAATCCGGTAGCGTCGGTTGAGTAGCGTGCCTGGAGTCAGTGCCATTGGTTCAATTTTAACGGCTTCTTGGCAAACCTCACAATAAACTTGGGATTAAGTTTATCGGTTCTTTTTGGACTCAAAAATGCGTTTCAACCCATGCTATAATCGAAAAGCCATTTTAGGAGATCATATTCGCCTATGTCTCTCGATATCCGCACTGCTGTCCAAACTGCTTTTATTCTCTTTTTATTAGGTCTTTTTTTGAGTTTCTGGTTGGGGGTACGCACGATCAAGGGTGCACGCCGCCTGACCTATTTTCGTATTCGTCGTGCACGGGTGGCACGGGGGTGGCGGCTTATCTTTCTGGCATTGGCTTTAGGGGGCATGGCTTTCTTGACTAACCGGTACGCGGAGCCCACCCTTTATCGCGTATTTCCTCCTTCCCCAACGGTTACGCTTACCCCAACGATTACGTTGACCCCTACGATTACCCTGACCCCAACGATTACCCTGACCCCGACAATTACCGATACTCCCTCGATTACCCCAACCCCATTCTTGCCCGAAGATATTGCAACTCAAATTCAAAATACGATCACCCCCAATCCTGGCGCGGTATTTAGCCCATTGCAGTTCGCCCGCGCCGTGGATGATGCCTTTCAACCGATCAACCCTCAAATAGAATTTCAACAGCCGATTACGACACTCTATGGCACATTTTCTTATGACCAAATGGTGCCGGGCTCACAGTGGACGGCTATTTGGTATCGTCTAAGCGATGGACAGCGAATTTGTTATGAGACCAAACCCTGGGATGGTGGTACCGGTGGCTTTGGTTATACGGACTGCACCCCGCGTTCGGAGGATTGGCAAGCGGGAGAGTATGAGGTTCAGATCTTCGTGGGTTCGCAGTGGAAAACCTCGGGGCGCTTTACGGTGGTTGGAAACCCACCCACCTCTACGCCAACACGTTCACCTACGCCGACGATAAGCGCTACGCCAACAATAACACCTACGCCAACTCTGACCCGAACCCCATTACCTTCACCAACTTCCACCATAACGCCGACACCGCGTCCTTCGCTAACGCCAACGGCGACGCGGACGCTTCCTCCGACTTCCACACCCCGCCCGACCTTGACACCACGCCCGACCGATACCCGCTGGCCGACAGCTACACCTATACGTCCCTAGGTGGTGGGTCGGTTCTATGTTGATCTAGACGCTGTAGAGGGGGCGCGGCGTATAAAGATGATGTGCGATTTGGGCGGCTAATTGGGCATTACTTTTAAGCAGGGCCAAGTTGGCTCTCAGGCTTTCGCCGCCGCTGAGTTCACTGACCCGTGCCAGCAAGAAGGGGGTGACTTCGGCCCCGCGGATGCCTTGGTCTAAGGCCTCGTGAACAGCCTGTTGGATAATTGCCTCAATAGCCGCTCGGGGGAGGGCGGTTTCAGGTGGGGGTGGATTGACTACGAGGATGGCATTGACCAACTGGCATTCCCATTGTGCCTTGGCGATCGCGGCAACGTCCTGTGGATCTTCCACGCGTACGTTGACGGGCAAGTCGCTCTCACGGGAGTAGAAAGCCGGAAACTCATCTGTTCGGTAGCCAATGATCGGCACCCCCATCGTTTCTAATACTTCAAGGGTGGCCGGCAGATCTAAGATCGCCTTTGCCCCTGCCGAAACGACAACCAGGGGTGTTTTGGCGAGGGTGGGGAGATCGGCAGATACGTCAAACGGGGCTTCACGGTGGACACCACCGATGCCACCGGTGGCAAAGACTTTGATTCCACTCTGGTGGGCAATATGGAGAGTAGTGGCAACTGTTGTTCCACCGGCTTCTTTACGCGTCAGGGCAATGCCGATGTCGCGAATACTGATCTTGCGTTTGTGGGTGGCTGTGGCTAAACGCTCCCGTTCTTCGACGCTTAAGCCAACCCGGATGAATCCATCCAACAGTGCGATGGTCGCCGGAATAGCCCCTTCCTTGCGAACGGTTTGCTCTAGTTCCTCAGCAAGTTGAACGTTTTCGGGATAGGGAAGCCCGTGGGTGATAACGGCGGACTCTAGTGCCACGATAGGTTGCCCATTCTCTAGGGCGTGACGGACCTCAGGATGAATGCGAAGATAGTTTTTCATGGTTAGATGATTAACCTTTCGTAGAGGCTTTCAAGTGAGAGTTGGGGGGAGACCGACCCCGGGTGACTGAGCGTTAAACTGGCGGCAGAAACCCCCAGACGAACAGCTTCGTCAATATCCATCCCATTAGTCAGTCCGAAAATAATGGCTGCGGTCATGGCATCACCGGCGCCGGTGGGATCAATGACGCGCGTGCGAATAGCCGGCACGTGTCCGCTAGTTTCAGAGGTGGCATAACAAACGCCAAACTCGGCTAGGGCGATGATGGCAATTTGTACCCCCATGCGAACGAAGGTTCGTGCGGCCTCAAGAGCGGAGAAACGGTCATTGACCACCATAGCGCCCTGGAGAAGAGCGGTGGCTTCTAAACGATTGGCGGTGAGGAAAGTGAGGCGCGGCAGAAAGGGGAGCAGTTTGGGGGCAAGTGTAACGGATGTTGCATCGGCAAAGACGGGAATCTTCATCCGCCGCGCCAGTTGGAAAACGGCTCTCAAAGCGGGTGTAGAGAGGTTGGCATCTATAAATACAAGACCGGCATTATGGAAAAGCACAGCCTGCGATTTGATGTATTCCGCGCTGAGGCGGGAGAGAATGCGCATATCGTCCAGCCCATAGCGTAAATCCCCCTCTTTTCCCAGTAGAGCAATGTAAGAGGCAGTGCCATAGTCTGCCACCCGGAGGCAGGCCGAGGTATCCACCCCGGTTTGAGAGGTGTATTCCAATAATTGCTGTCCGATGGGGTCATCCCCAACGGCGCTGATCAAGCTCACCGGCAAGCCGAGCCGTGCTAGGTTCTCGGCGACGTTACGGGCTACCCCTCCAAAGGAGGGTCGAACCTGACCGGGAACCGACGTTCCGGGTTGTAGATTCTCAAAAGGACGGCCTACCGTATCCAGGCTGGCGGCTCCGAGAACGAGTAAACGTTTGTCAGGAGAAGTCAGGATCATGACTTAATCACGACTCATAAGAAGCGAACTTGTCCATGACGTGCCATATAAGCGTCTAAACACTTTTTGATTATGTCCAACGCATTACGAACTCCAAGAGGAATTGATGCCTGATTATAGCGTTCGAGGGCACTTCTGAGGAGGCCATAATAGAGGCTCAATAGTTGGAATAGGCGTTCTCCGGGCTCATGGTGGGTTGCGTTAATGGAGGTAAAAGCCAGAATTGGTACTTCGCGGAGGTGCTGGGCAAGGGCTTCATCTAAATTCTGTTCTTGCCACTTTTGGAGTGCGATGGGACTCCCTAAACGCAAGTTCTCACGGGTAATTTTCAAGGCTTCGAGATGTTGTTCCCAGACAATGGGTTCTGGGGTGTTCCAGACACCGACATTGATCCATTCTAACTGTACCCCTTGATTGCGCGCCAAACGAGGAAAGCCACGGGCAAAGTCATCAAAAAAGCGTGTAAGATCAGGACGGGTAAAGCGGTTGGGGATCGGAAGAGGTGGAGGAAGTTGAGCGTTATAGATAAAGCGCAGGGGGCGGGTCAAGGGGTTGGCCCATTGAATACTGGTGATCTGGCTTTGGCGGTTAGCAAATTGACGAATCTCAGGTTGGCCGATTCCGGCAAATAATTCCCCAAATGTGCGAGATTGCAGTTGGTTTTGAAGCTGGCGCATAACCAAGAGCCGAATTGAATTCACCCAAGGGCCAGGGAGTTGACGGTAGGTAAGCCAGTAAAGATTCTGACGGTAGGTCGGGTAAGGGTTGTGTAGATTGTGGGTTTGAGGAAAGCGCCGCCAAAGGCTGAAGAGAACCCGCACATCCTGAAGGGTGATGCGTATTCCATCTCGACTACGGCTCTGAATCTCCTCGTATTGGAATTCATGATCTCTCAAATCAAAGGTTTGGCGCAAGCGCTCGAAAGGGGCAATCGTTGCGCTGGTCCCGGGCAGGATAAATCGGGGCGTGCCGTTTGGGCGTTCAAAGACGGCAGCCATTTCGGTCGAACAGGTGACCACGCCAGGGCCCCCAATCGATAGAATCGGGTTCTGTTTGTGATGTGTGCCGAGTTCTTCACCGGCGATGGTCAAAGCGGGAGGGGGCACAAGGCCGAGGCTGGTATGGAGTAGAAAATAGCGGCTGATACCTGGGTGAGGGAGAGAAAAGACATAACTCTGGTAATGTGCTGCCCACTCCAAACCCAGCCAAAACGGTAGGAAGACCACAACCAACACATGGGGTGAGAACATGGAACGGATCAAGAGAGTCACGGTTTGGTTGAGGGGATCTTGCCCTGCGCCCAAGGAAGGAGTGGGTAAGTTGATCCACGCTACCCCCAACCAGAGGCACAGCCAGATCGGAGTCAAAAGCAGGAGTCGGGGGATTGGCGCCAGAAGACGCAGGAGTCGGTGGAGAAACGGGGTCATAAGGTTATAACAGTCGGGCTTCAAGTAAGGTGATTAATTCTTGGATTTGCTTTCTCTCATCTTGGGTTAGGGCTTGAAGCCCCGGACGTTCTTGGATGAGTGCCAGGTGGCCGCGTAAGAGGCGCAGTAGAACGGTACGCATTTCATCGGTGAGGTCTGCGTTGCTATCGGTATTGGTGGATGGCAGGGTGGTGGTTTTAGACGAGTCGGTCATGTTTAGATCGGTAAAATTGCGTGTGGCCGTTTCTATAAACACTCTCTGGGCTTGATCGCGGGCTTGTTCGGCCAGGGCACGACGTTGGGTCTCAATTTGTTCGCGTTCCTGGCGAGCGTAAGTAAGCCATCCTGCGCTCCAGCGATTGAGTAGTTCACGATCTGTTTCAGGGCGCAGTTTGATATTGAAGATATTGACTGAGAGAACCCTGATGCCGCGGCTGGTTAGGAGAGCAAATTCCCGGCTAGGAACTGGATCTTCCGTGGGAACCCCGGCCGCATCCAAGGTGGGAGATTCGGGCTGAGTCAGGCGTTGGTTAATGATTTGAATCACGTTTAGCAAACCCGAAATGCGCAGGCGATTGGGGACTAACGGGAAAAGATCATTCAAAGTGAGGCGTGAAATCAAGTCGCGCCAGGCTTCCGCCGCCAATTGGGCCGGAAGTTGTTCCCAGCGGATCAATCGGTTGGGAGTATCAAGAGGGAGGTTGGCATTGACAACTTGCCCCAAGACTGCCCGTTGAACGGATTGGGGATTGTAGCCAAACTCGGTGTTGCCTTGGCCGGGAAGGGCGTCGAGGCGGAAGACGACTTCAATTTGGGGCACAATTTCGACATTGTCGCGTGTGACGGCGCGCGTTTCGTTACTGCGGCGTATGCGGCTTTCGTATTCTGCCTGGCTTTCTTCTGGCCTTCGGGGCGCGAAGGGGTCTTCATTGGGTCGAGGACCGATGGTTTGACTGCGGAGTCGCAAATCCACCACGTCGGCAATTTGTTCTCCGGGTTGTGTGAAGACTACACCAGGGCCAACGACACGGGTAAAGCGCTGAGACGTGCGCAATAGCGCTGCGCTTGCCGTGTCCAATATTAATAGCCCCGGTCCGTAGGAGGATCTTGGATCTTGGGGAGGTTTTTGGCCATTTTCGATTCGTGCAATCGGACCGTGACTGCCGGTGAGATAGTAGATGAGATGAAGGAAAGCATTGATGCGATCTTGGACCTTTTGTACCGGCAGGATAAATTGAGAAAAGAACGCTAGCCAGAGAAGCGTTCCTAGTCCCAAAAGGGTCAGGTTGAGGGCAAATCTCAATAGTTTATGGGCAAGGTCATCAGGGCCAAAGAAAAACGCTATCAGCAAAATCGCGAGGCCTATGATTGTAGGCCAAAAAGTGGTTTTATAACGCCTGAGGCCGTTTTTCATGCTTGGTCCCTGCCTTTGTTAATGATTCTATCAAATTGAGAATAGATCAAGCGGTTTAAAAAGCGAGGAATTTTGTCACTGGGCAGGGATAAGTTTCGATCATAAAATGGAAATGGCGAGGTATGCTAGAATTACCTTGCCTCGCCAATGAACTTCCAAAGAAAAGAGGATCCATTTTATGCTGCGCGCGTTGTTGATTTCCCTTTCTAAGGCTGAATGGGCGAAGCGTTTGGTGACGCGTTGGAAAGTGGCCTGGAACGTGGCCTCGCGTTTCATTGCCGGGGAGACGCTGGAGGAGGCCATGCAGGTCATTCAGACCCTTAATACGGCCGGGTTAAATGCCACGGTGGATCATCTTGGAGAACACACCACGGATGCCGAAGAGGCTCGACGAGCAACCGAAGCCACGCTGGAAATCCTTGAAGAAATTGAACGAAGGAACTTGCGTGCCAATGTCTCGGTCAAGTTGAGCGCCATCGGACTGACGGTTGACCGCGGTCTCTGCCGTCAAAATCTAGAACAAATTGTTTCCCGTGCTAAGTCGTTGGGGAATTTTGTGCGCGTTGATATGGAGGATTCTTCCTTGGTGGATGCCACACTTGACCTGATCCATTGGTGCTATGATCAAGGGTATACCAACGTGGGGGTAGCCATTCAGTCCTATCTTTACCGCAGTGAGCAGGATACCCGACGATTAGTTGAAAGGCGAGTTCCTATTCGCTTGGTCAAGGGCGCATATAAAGAGCCCCCGGAAGTCGCGTATCCGCGTAAGCGGGATGTGGACGCCAATTTTGATCGTTTGACCGATGTTCTACTCCAAGGCGTGGTGGAGGCGGGCGTTCCCCAAATCAGTGCTGATGGGCGTTTCCCGCCTATTCCGGGTCTGGCTACCCATGATGAAGCACGTATTCGCTATGCACAGCAACGTGCGGAACGGCTAGGGTTGCCTAAAACTGCTTTGGAATTTCAAATGCTTTACGGCATTCGGCGTGATTTGCAGCAGGAATTGGTTCGTGCAGGTTATCCGGTGCGCATCTATGTGCCTTATGGCACCCATTGGTATCCCTATTTTATGCGCCGGTTGGCTGAGCGACCGGCTAATTTATGGTTTTTTGTCTCTAACTTTTTCCGCCGCTGAGGCAACGATATGGCGACATCATCGCCTTACCCTCTAGCCCTGATCTTAGGGGCTTCGGGAACTCTAGGAAGGGCAATTGCGCAGGCATTAGCGGAACGGGGGTATGCGATGGGGTTGCATTATTTCCGCTCTCAGGAAAACGCATTGACGTTGGCCGCCCAAATTGAACAACAGGGGCGGCCAGTTTTTCTGGTCTCTGCCGATCTTAGGGAGGAAGAGCAAATTGGATTGTTGTTTGAACGGGTGCAGTCTTGGGGCCATCCGTTGCGAGTCTTAGTTTACGCCGTCGGCCTTATTTCGCGGGGAACGCTATTAGAAACCTCTTGTGAAACATGGGAGGATGTGTTTTCGCTTAACTTGCGTGGGGCATGGCTATGTGCCCGTGCGGCAGTTCCATTGATGCGAGAATCAGGTGGGGTTATCATTAACCTCACCGATTGTGGCGCGCAACGCTTGTGGACGACATATGCGGCGTACGTGCTCTCCAAAGGTGCTTTAGATCACCTCACTCGATTGCTGGCCAAAACTCTGGCGCCAGCAATACGGGTCAATGCTGTGGCACCCGGAATGATTACACCCGGAGTTGAGATGTCCAGTGAGGAATGGGATCGGTTGAAGCAGCGTTTACCCTTGGGTCAGCCTGTTCGTCCGGAATCTGTCGCGCAGGCGGTATTGTTTTTAATCGAGAACCCGCAAATCACAGGCCAAATTTTATATGTAGATAGCGGTTACCATTTGCTTTAAAGGGTACCCATGCGCAGATTTCTCGTCTCTCCGTTATGGCAATTGGTTCGGGTTGTGAATCCTCTCGCCTTACTGGCCGGGGTATTATTCTTTGCGTTGGGGGCCGGGATCGTTGATTTTCGTAACCAGCCCTTCTCGGGGGTAGATTATTGGTTGGGCCAGGCTTGTATCACGTTACTACAAATGAGCAGTGCCTTATTGAAGGCGTTTTATGATCGAGCCGGCGAAACCGAGGCTTTATCCTCGTCTCGAAAACCTGATAACGAAAATAAAAGCGAAGAAGAGCGAGAGAAGCCCCCGGGAGAGATTGTCTTGCCCCGGTCGGTTTTCCTGCAAACCGGATTAACGACCCTCAGTATCGGGGCGGCGATAACCGTTTTGCTCTTAACGCGGGGAGCCCTTAATGTCTCGGCCATGCTGCTTCTGGGGGTGGCGTTCGGGATAACGTTCTTTTACAGTGTTCCCCCTTTGCGTTTGGTCTATAGTGGGTATGGGGAACTGTTGATGGCTTTTTTCCTGGCCAATCTTACCCCGGCGTTTGCGTTTGCCTTACTTTCAGGCGAGATGGATGCGCATTTACTGGGTTTGCTTACCTTCCCTCTAACGCTATTGTGTCTAGCCATGATGATGGCGCTATCGCTGGAACACTATTACCGCGATCTCAAGCAGGGGCATATGACGATGATGGTGCGGCTAGGGTGGCAACGAGGTATGTTGGTGCATAATATCTTGGTGCCGTTAGCCTATCTCTTATTAGGAATCTCTGCCCTGATGGGGCTTTCCTGGTCGGTGTTGTGGCCGGCGATGTTGACGCTGCCGATCGGCGCATTTCAGGTGTGGCAGATGTGGCAGATTGGCAATGGAGCACCGACGCGTTGGCCTCTCCTGCGGCTTACTGCATATGCCACGGTGGGGTTGACGGTTTACTTATTGACCTTTTCTCTTTGGATGGGGTAACCGATGAGCGAGTTTCTCACCTTGCTTTCCCCTCAGGCTGCGCTGGAACGCTGGTTGAATGCTCTTTCTGATCCCGAACCGGACGGAGAAGACATTCCAACCACAGAGGCACTGGGTCGGGTGACGATCTCGGGTATTCGCTCGCCAGAGCCGTTGCCGTCTTTTCCCCGTAGCACTGTGGATGGGTATGCGGTGCGCGCGGCGGATACCTTTGGGGCAAGCGATAGCCTACCAGCTTACCTGAAACTGGTGGGTGAAGTAGGGATGGGAAAGGCACCAGATTTTGTCCTGCAGCCTGGGCAGGCCGCTTTGATTTATACCGGTGGAATGCTACCGGAAGGGGCGGATGCGGTGGTCATGTTGGAACATACCCAAATCACCCTGCCGGGCGAGGTCGAGGTTTTGCGGGCGGTAGCAGTGGGCGAAAACGTACTCAAGGTGGGTGAGGATGTGCAGGTAGGCGACGAGGTGATCCCGGCGGGGGTGCGCTTGCGCCCGGCGGAAATTGGGGGCTTAATGGGTTTGGGGATCACAAAATTGCGTGTAGCCAAGCGACCTTGTGTGGGGATTATTTCTAGCGGGGATGAGGTCATCCCGCCCGATCAACCTCTGGGGCCAGCGCAGGTGCGAGATATTAATAGCTACTCTATTAGTGCCCTGATCGAAATGTACGGGGGTGTCCCACGGCGCTATGGCATTGTCCCGGACCGCGAAGACGCCTTGCGAGACGTGTTGACCCGGGCTTTGAATGAAAATCACATGGTCATTATCTCTGCGGGCTCTTCGATTAGCACCCGTGATCTGACCGCACGGGTGATTGATGAGATGGGACCACCGGGGGTTTTAGCGCACGGCATCAATATCCGCCCCGGAAAACCTACGATTTTGGCAGTCTGTCATGGTAAGCCTGTGCTGGGTCTTTCTGGCAACCCGGTAAGCGCCTTAGTCGTGGCCAGTTTGTTTCTGCCTGCGGTGTTGGATAAATTATCGGGCGTTAAACTACGACGGCCGCGAGCCCGTGTACAGGCTCGATTGACCATAAACCTTCCCTCTCAAGCCGGTAGAGAGGATTACGTCCCGGTGCGTTTGATCGAAACTCATGAGGGTTATCTGGCCGAACCCATTTTCTACAAAAGCAACTTAATCTTTTCCCTAGTGCGCGCAGATGGGGTGCTGTGCATCCCCGCTGACGCGACCGGATTGGGGTTGGGTGCTACTGCTGAGGTATGGTTGTTATGAGTTTTACTCACGGGTGAGGAATTTTGCGATGTCGGTCTATCTTCATGATATTCCTTTAACCGAAGCCCAAAAGCGTATTCGTGAGGCTTTGCAATCGGCAGGATTGTGGGGGGTCTTGGGGAAGGAAACTTTGCCTTTATCCGAAGCCCTGGTGGGGCGGGTAACTGCCGAACCCATTTGGGCGCGCCTTTCCTCCCCTCATTATCATTCCGCAGCCATGGATGGGTTTGCCATCCGTGCCGAAGAAACTGCTGGGGCTATGCCAACAGCACCCGTTACCTTGCTGGTGGGTGCCCAGGCCGCTTATGTGGATACGGGAGACGTTTTGCCACAATGGGCGAATGCGGTAGTGCCGATTGAGCACGTAGAAGCCTTAAACAACGCGGGGCAGCCGGCAGATGATCCACGTCATCCTCATATGATCCGTCTTAGGACTGCCCTGACACCCTGGAGCCACGTGCGCCCGATGGGGGAGGATATTGTGGCGACCCAGTTAGTCCTTCCAGCCGGACATGTTTTACGAGCAGTAGATTTGGGGGCAATTGCTGCGTGTGGGCATACAGAGGTGACCGTTACCCGCAAGCCACGGGTTGCGATTATTCCAACCGGAGATGAACTTGTCCCGATTGGACAGCCAGTGCAGCCGGGTGACATTATTGAGTTCAATTCCTTGGTTTTGGCCGCTCAGGTGGCAATGTGGGGCGGGGAGCCGATTCGCTTTCCGATTACCCCAGATGATGAGGACATGATCCTGGAACGAGTTCGGGAGGCGTCCCGTGAATGTGACCTGATTTTGCTCAATGCAGGTTCTTCGGCAGGTTCGGAGGATTTCTCGGCGCGGGTCATTGAACGGTTGGGTGAATTGCTTTTCCATGGTGTAGCCGTTCGGCCCGGGCATCCGGTGATTTTCGGCATGCTCTCTCGTTCCGACGCGCCGTCGGGGGATAAAGTCCCAATTTTCGGCGTACCCGGCTACCCGGTCTCTGCAGCGCTGACGGGTGAAATATTTATTGAACCTCTGCTGGCGTTGTGGACGGGACGTTCCCCTGCCCAACCTGAAGAGATTGAAGCCATATTGACACGGAAGATCACCTCCCCCGCAGGTGATGATGACTACGTGCGTGTGGTTGTGGGTGAGGTTGGGGGACGAGTGGTGGCGGCGCCATTAGCACGGGGGGCCGGGGTTATTACTTCATTGGTGCGCGCCGATGGTTTACTGGTGATACCCTCGGGCGTTCAGGGCGTAGAGGCAGGGGAAAAAGTGCGGGTGCGGTTATATACCACTAGCCGCGCTCTGAATCGCACCATTTTTGCTATTGGCTCTCATGATATGTCACTCGATCTCTTAGCCCAGTTCTTGGCCGAACGAGGGTTCCGATTGGTCTCGGCCAACGTGGGTAGTTTGGGAGGGCTGATTGCCTTGCGACGCGGCGAAGCCCACTTGGCCGGTTCTCACCTGCTCGACCCTGATACCGGTGTTTACAACCTGCGGTATGTAAAGCAATATTTACCCAATGAAAAGGTGATGATAATACGCTGGGTGGGACGTGAGCAGGGACTGATCGTAAAACCCGGAAATCCCAAGGGCATCCGGGGTTTAGAAGACTTAACGCGTCCCGATGTGACGTTTGTCAATCGGCAACGTGGAGCAGGGACGCGTGTGTTATTGGATTATCACCTGGGACGTTTAGGGATCAATCCTGAGGTTATTCAGGGTTACCAGCAAGAGGAATATACTCACCTGGCAGTAGCCGCTGCTGTGGCTTCGGGACGCGCAGATTGTGGATTAGGGGTAACAGCAGCGGCAAAAGCGCTGGATTTAGATTTCATTCCTCTATTTCAAGAAGCCTATGATTTGATTATCCCTTGCAAACATGCCGAGGAAGAGCGTATTAGCGCTATTTTCGACCTCATGGGCGATTCGCGCTTTCGCCGCTCTGTTGCCCAATTGCCGGGTTATAACGTTGAACAAATGGGTGTCGTTGTGCAAGCCTGCTGATATGATTATTTTATGATCAGCCATTGGTTTTATGGAGGTGTCCGATGACCTTAGATGTCAATATGCCCGCTCCTGATTTTACATTGCCAGATGAGACGGGAGCTTTGCGCTCTCTACGCGAGTTTCGTGGTAAACCTGTAGTGCTCTATTTCTACCCCAAAGACGATACGCCAGGGTGTACCAAGGAAGCCTGTTCTTTTCGGGATGATTATCAGGTTTATGCCGAGGCAGGGGTGGTGATCTTAGGGGTAAGTCCGGATTCACCCGCTTCGCATGCGCGATTTAAGCAGAAATATAACCTGCCCTTTACACTGCTTTCTGACGAGGATCACCAAGTGTGCCGTTTGTATGGGGTATGGGGAAAGAAAAAATTCATGGGGCGAGAATACGAAGGCGTGCTTCGCACCACGTTTTTGATTGATGAGAACGGTCTCATCAAGAAAATCTTCCCCAATGTAAAGCCCGAGGGACACAGCGCCGAGGTTCTCGCTGCTTTACGGGATTAAGCGTGATAACTCGCGTAAGGTCATGAATTAAAGCAGGCTCTATTACAGGGATTAGAGCCTGCTATACATTTTATGTATCCGCAAACCGTTTATACGGCGGTCGTGGGTTGACAGGTTTCAACTGAGATATTGAGCATCTGGATCTCATGCAGGATGCTCTGAGGTGATTGCCCGGCAAGGTAATCGAGGGTTAGACCTTCTAGCGTTTCGTTGATGGACTTTTGTAGGCTGGCCCAAATGGGGAAGAACACGCAGGTATCGCGACGGTCACATGCCGAAGGGTCTTCTAGACAAGGAGATAAGCGGATGGGGCCTTCCAAGGCTTCCATGATCTCCCGAATAGAGATAGTGTTAGGGGCACGGTTTAAGCGGATACCGCCGCGAGGGCCGGGAGTGGTTCGAATGAGCCCCTTTTGCATTAACGTATGGATAATTTGATGCATAAATGGAAGGGGAATGTTCAGTTCACGAGAAAGGGTAGACGTGGCAATCGGCTGATCGGCGGTCGAAACCAGTGCCAGCATTACCTGTAACCCGTAATCAAAACGTCGGCTAATTTTAAGCATGCTTAATCCTCTAAGTGAGATTTGTCGAATATCTTTACCAAAATAGTATGTTTTGCGCGCGTTGAGTAGTGATAAATTCACGTATTTGATGCGAATAATGTCTTAATCATGATTAAGGTTGATTTAGAATTCACCCCTTTTCGTATCTTCTTCTTAACTGTACAAAGGATATAATCAAAGTGTACGTGAAATCGTTCACCTGTCCAAAGGAGGACCTATGAAAAAATTGGCGATTGTAGCGCTCCTATTAATGCTCAGCGGGCTTGTGCTGGCAGCCTGTGGTGGTGGAGGTGGCGGAGAGGCAGGGGAAAGCCGCCCAACCCCTCCGCCTGAATATGCCGGAAAAACCAGCCCCTATTCCGTCAATGATGCAAATGCAGTTGCAGCAGGAAAGACGATTTATGAGCAGCGCTGTGCATCCTGCCATGGTGAGAAAGGGTTGGGTGATGGTCCGGCGGGACAGGCATTAGATCCGCACCCCGGTAATTTAGTCGAACTAGTCAAGACAGCCAAGGACGATTACATGTTCTGGCGCATTTCGGAGGGCGGGGCCATGGCTCCCTTCAACTCATCTATGCCAGCCCAGAAAGGCATCTTGACCGAAGACGAAATCTGGCAGGTTATTACTTACATTAAGACCTTCAAATAAGCCAGACCTCTCTAAGAAGGTTAGCCCGGCATGATGGTGTGCCGGGCTAACTTTGTATGGAGGGTCCTCAGAATGCTAAAAGTGGGGTTAAAATAGAAGCATGTCAAATCTCGGTATGGGGATAATATTTGTCCGATTACGTCAAAACAGATGGATGGGGTTGTTTGTCTTCGGTGCTTTTCTGGTTGCCTTTAGCATCCTGAGTTTGGTGGGGTTTCTTGATTTAGCAGTGGTAGTGTTGTTGTTGGGGGTGGGTTTATGTACTCTGTCGTTATGGTTGTGGCGGCATCGCGCGAAGAGTCCAAATTTGAGTTCCACGGATGATGAAGTTCAATTAAATCCGAAGACGCTTGAGACTTTTCTACAGGATATTTATCACTTGCTCAGTTTGGAGGATGAAGAGCGCTTTGTTCGTTTCGCATTGGAGCAGGCGACTGCGCTTAGCGGGGCTAAAGGAGCGACTTTTATTCCGCTGGATGAGTGGAATCGCCCGCTGCGTGTTTATGCCGTAGGAATCGAAACAGATCGAGAACGGAAGACCTGGGAAGAGTCTCTGGCGCAAGGGCAGATTCGCGTAGCCTGTAAACAGTGTCAGGTCTACCGGGCAGGGGTGGAACAAGGTTGTTTTCTGCTCCAAGGAGGCATTCCCGGAGTCAAAGTGATCGAGTGTATTCCCTTAAAGCAAAATGGCCGGATGGTAGCCGTGGTTAACCTTTATATGCCGGAAACGGGTTCTGAGATAGCGGAGAATGTAAAACATTGGCTGGAAGGTCTTTTTGCTTTTGTTCTGACCGGTTTGGAACTGCGTCGCCTTAAAGCCCGCGAGGCGGCTATCTATGCTCAGGTTCTTGGCTCCCGAGCGGGCCATCCGGATATGGAAAGTGTGCTTAGGCCGATTTTATGGCGCTTGATGCAAGCGGTGGATTGTGAAGGTGTTGCCTTGTATCTCGGTCAGGGCGGGATGACGGCATTTCCTGTTTTCCTCACCGTGGGACAATTCCCATTTACTGTCCCCGAGGTTATGAACCGCATCTATGCTCAAATGCGTGGTGATACTTTGGGGACGCCTACTCATCTACAGCCTTTAGCTTTTGACGTGAATGGAACTTCTGGGTGGGCGCTCCAACTTGTTGGCTCAGAGGGGAAAGAAATTGGCACGTTGCTACTTTACCCTGCTAAGGCCTTTTCTTGGGATCCGTCTATCAATCAAGTGGTGGTTTTGTTATTGGATACGCTCGTTCGAGTCATTGAGTTAGAGCAACTGCACTACGATTTAGCTTTTCGTGTCGTGATGATGGAGCGTTTGCGTCTGGCGCGAGAGATCCACGACGGTTTAGCCCAAACCTTAGCCTATCTCAAACTAAATACAGCGCAGATGCTTAACCTACTGAATCGTGAAGACTTTACACGCTTAGAAACCGCACTTCAGCAGCATTACCAAGCCTTAGCCGAGATTTATCTTGAGACCCGACAAGTTATGGATAACTTGCGATTTAACCCTCAAGATGATATGAATGCTTGGATTCGTCAGGTGGCGACCAGTATGGCTGAGCGTTCTAATCTTCAAATTGAGTGTTATCTTCCCGAGAAGTCCCCTGAACTTCCTCTCGAGGTCCAGGCGCAACTCTTACGGATCATTCAAGAGGCTTTGAACAACATTCGTAAGCACGCTCATGCCTCGCGGGCTTGGATCTCGCTTAGCCCCTGGAATCAGGAGTGGATCTTAGAAATCGGTGATAATGGGATCGGGTTTTCTCCAGATGAGGTTCCCCGATTTTCACAACATGGGTTACGAGGTATGCGCGAACGGGCAGAATTGATAGGGGCTGAGTTTCAGATTATCAGTCGGCCTTATCAAGGCACTGTTATTCGTTTACAGGTACCATCTCGAGTAGAGGAGTCACTGGTATGAGTACGCGAGCAGTTCGTGTTGTAGTGGTGGATGATCATGCGCTTTTCCGGCGTGGGCTAATTGAACTATTGCGCGATATGCCGGAACTTAAAGTCGTGGGCGAAGCCGGCGATGGCCAAGAGGCACTTGAGGTTATTCGCCATACCATGCCGGACGTGGTTTTGCTGGATATTAACATGCCTCACATGGATGGTTTGCGTACATTAGAAGCGCTGCGCAAATCTCCATCCTCCCCCAAGGTGCTCATGCTAACGGTTTCGCAACACGAGGAAGACCTCATGCAAGCCATTCGCAGTGGCGCGGATGGCTATCTGCTTAAGAATGTGGAACCGGAAGAATTACGTAAGGCGATCTTGCGCGTTTATCAGGGAGAAGGTGCTCTTTCCCCTGAGGTCACAGCGCCGGTGCTCCGTGCAATTGCCTATCAATCTGAAATTGCAAACCGCCAGATTCTCAGCGATAGAGAACTGGAAGTGCTGGAGTGCTTGGCCGACGGACAAACGACGGGTCAAATTGCAGCCAAACTGTATATTTCGGATAACACCGTTAAGACCCACGTGCGTCATATTCTCGAAAAACTTGAGGCTTCTAACCGCACCGAGGCGGTGAGCAAAGCCATTGCGTTGGGATTAATTCGCCGCCGCGAGGGTTAAGGTCAACATTGCGCTATAAGCGGTGATATGGGTATCCCCCTTTTAGGGGGATATTTTTAACCCTCTTTAATGCCCGCTATATCTCGACATTGATGGGCAAAATTGTGTATTTTATTGATTGGGTAACTCTTAACCCTTTAGGATAGAGGGTTGTTGAACAATGGGTTTTAACCGGGTGGATGGGGTGCGGAAAGTGTTAATCGCTTCGGCCAATCCGCTCTTTGGGCGAGGGCTAGAACGCTTGATTCATCAACAATGGAAAGGGCGCCAGTTTGAGATTCGGGTTGTGGCAACTATGGAGGAAACCCTACTTCTTCTGGAGTCCTGGCTACCTGACCTGGTTATCCTTGACTATGATGATCGCTCTTTTGATCGCAAACGCTTTATGGATTTGTTTATCAGTGGCGATCGGGCCATGCAGGTGATGCTGGTTTCGCTGCACGAAAGTGGATCGGTGGTTGTTTATGATCGTCGTATCCTTACCCCTTCTCAGGTAGAAAATTGGCTTTTACTACCGGATATCTCAAGTGCTCAGCCTTTACCTTCAGGAAAGGAGCGAGTTTCTACGATGAAACATTTCACAATTGCTGGTTTCTTGGTCGTGGTATCTACATTGTTTGTGAACTATCTTCTAAATACGATTCGCATCCTTCCGCTCCAAGCCAGTGCCCAGGCTCAGCCCATTGATCGCCTCTTCAACCTGCAGTTTATGTTGATCGCTTTCTTCTTTTCGCTGATTGTGGTTTTCCTGGGTTACAGCCTGGTGGTGTTTCGCCAACGGAGTAAGGAAGGTGAAGAGGAAGGGGCTTATATCAAGGGCTCCACGGGTCTGGAAGTAGTGTGGACCATTATCCCGATTGGAATCGTGATTTATCTCTCTTATCTTGGCTCGCTGGCATTGGCCGAAACGCGGCGGGTGGATCCGCAAGCCATTGAGGTCAAAGTGGTCGCTGGTCAATGGTTCTGGCGTTTTGAGTATCCTCAGTACGGCATTGTATCCAATGCACTCTACCTCCCGGTCAATCGTCAGGCGCATTTACGTTTGACCTCATTGGATGTCATTCACTCGTTTTGGGTACCCGAATTTCGTGTGAAACAGGATGCACTTCCCGGTGAAAACCTCGAACGGGAATTGCGTGTTACCCCAACGATGATCGGCGAGTTCAAGGTGCGATGCGCCGAACTCTGTGGCACCTCGCACGCTTACATGGAAAGCCCGGTGGTGGTGGTTTCCCAAGCGGATTTTGAGGCTTGGGTCAGCGAACAATTGGCTGCCATTGGCACCGACCCGGCTACACGAGGGGCTAAATGGGCACAAACCAACGGATGCCTTTCGTGCCATTCTGTAGACGGCTCACCCGGAGTTGGACCAACCTGGAAGGGTCTTTTTGGCCGCACCGATCATGAACTAGCGGATGGTTCGGTGGTTACCGTGGATGAGGCTTACTTGAGAACTGCCATTATCAATCCCAATGCGCAAGTTGTCAAAGGGTACCCGGCGAATGTCATGCCGAGCAACTATTCGTCATTACTGTCCGAGCAACAGATCAATGACATTATTGAGTACATCAAGACTCTGCGCTGAATTTGACCGATCATGGAGGAGACTATGAAACGTTTGTGGGCAATTGGGTTAATTCGAGGATTGGTTGGGCAGATAGCAGGTTTTCTTGTTGGCATGGGATTATTGAGCGCTGTGCGCGCGGCAATGGGGTTGCCGTGGAAGGCGGAGCCGGCCTGGGTGGCAGGTGGTTTCGGTGGGGTTTTGGGGTTCATGATCGCGCTTGGGGCTTTCAAGGATTGGTTTGCCTGGGCTTTAGGACGCGAAACACCTGATATCGAAGAGATTGAAGAGACACCAGGCTGGCAACGCTACCTGGGTTACAGTTTAGATCACAAAGTGATCGGAGTTCAATACGGTGTGCTCTCTCTGCTACTGCTCGCTATTGGCGGGTCATTTGCCCTACTCTTTCGTGTAGAACTAGCGCGCTCGGGAATGCAGTTTCTCTCGCTGGATTTCTTCAACACTCTGATCGGGATGCACGGTATGGTGCTGATCATCTCGATCTTGTTGGGCTTCGCGGCCATGGCCAATTTTTTGGTGCCGCTTTTGATCGGTGCCCGGGATATGGCTTTTCCGCGTTTGAATGCTTTCTCCTTTTGGATCGCAGTTCCGGCATCTATTACATTGCTGAGCGCTATTTTCCTGGGGGGGTTTGATACCGGTTGGACGGCTTACCCCCCGTTGAGTATTCGCGCCCCGCTGGGGATGCAAATGTTTTTCGTCGGCGTGTTCTTCAACGGTTGGTCCTCGATTCTGGGAGCCTTAAATCTGATCACCACAATTATTCGGTTGCGGGCGCCGGGGATGACTCTCTTCCGAATGCCTATTTTCGCTTGGGCAACTCTGGCGACCTCGATTATCGCGCTGACGGCAACGCAGTTGATCGGTCTTTCATTTCAAATGGTGATGTTTGAGCGTTTGTTTGGCATGGGATTCTTTGAACCGGCCAAAGGCGGCAATCCGATCCTATTCCAACATCTGTTCTGGTTTTACTCGCATCCGGCGGTTTATATCTTTGTACTCCCGGGGTTAGGGGTGATCAGCGAGTTACTGCCGGTCTTTGTGCGTAAGCCGCTCTTCGGTTACCGCTGGGTGGCGATGTCTTCGTTGGGGATTGCATTGGTGGGCTTTCTGGTATGGGGGCACCATATGTTCACCTCGGGCATGGAAGAGTACCTGCGGGTGCCGTTTATGTACAGCACACTTTTGGTTGCCGTGCCCACCGGAATCAAGTTTTTCAGTTGGGTAGCTACCTTATGGCAGGGTCGTATTCGCACACCGGTACCGATGCTGTTTGTTCTAGGGGCGATTGTGGTGTTCCTCATGGGAGGACTAAGCGGCCCGCCCAACGGTGTCGTCGCGACCGATTTGCACTTACATGATACCTATTTTGTAGTCGGCCATTTTCACGACACGATGTTCGGAGGATATATCTTCCCTCTGTTTGCAGCAATTTATTACTGGTTTCCCAAAGTGAGTGGGCGTAAATTGAACGAGACGTTGGGACGGTTACACTTTTGGCTGATGACACCCTCGTTTCTAGTTATGACGTTTGGACAGATGTGGGTGGGTATGTTGGGTATGCGCCGTCGCATTGCCGATTATGACCCAGCGCAAGGGTTTGATACCGCGCATTTCGTGATCACGATGGCCGGTTTCTTGATCGGTTTATCGGTGCTGATTTTCTTTATCAACTTGGTGATGAGTCTGCGTCGTGGAGAGGTAGCAGTAGGAAATGTCTGGCAGTCGCGTTCACCGGAATGGCAGTTATTACCTTCGCCGGCACCAATGCACAATTACCCTCAGCCGTTCCGCGTAGTGGGTGAGCCTTATGACTATGGTCTAAAAGGGTCACGTTATGTTGAACCCTTAACGCAACCGGCAGGAGATTGAGGAGTTTTGCCATGAAAACGTCTTCAAAGGCAGTGTCTGAAATACGTCGTGGGATGATTGTATTTGTGGTTTTGGCCGTTTTGACCGGCATCGAGTATTACGTTGGTGTTCATGAAGCGCCAAATGTTATTTTATGGGCTATTGCCTTGCTCAAAGCGGCGGTAGTTATTCAGTTCTACATGCATCTGATGCGCGTTTTTCGTTCACAGGAGGAGCACTGATGAGCACCCATGAGATGAGCCTTGAGGCTTATCGGCAACGTGTTGCCACTAACCGCATCGGTTTATGGTTGTTTATCATTTCGGACGCCTTCATGTTCGGCGCGCTGCTCATCACCCGGTTCTATTTGCTGGGAGATCGTCGTCCTGAATTGGATCAGACATTAGGGTTAATTGTGACTTCGGTATTGCTGACAAGTAGTTTCTTCATGAATCGGGCTGAAGCCATGATTGCAGCCGGAAACCGGCGTGGTTTCCTGACCAGCACCTTGATTACCATGGTGTTAGGAATAGCGTTTCTAGTGGGTGTGATTGGGTTTGAATGGCGTCTGGCACCGTTCGGGCCGGCAGATGGCGCCGAAGGTGCGGTCTTCTATATGATGACCGGAATGCATGCCTTTCATGTTCTGACCGGTGTGATCTTTCTGTTCGTGGTTTTTCGTAATGGTCTAAAAGGGCATTACTCTCCCGAACGCCACTGGGCGGTGGAAGCGTGCGCTAACTACTGGCACTTTGTGGACGTGGTTTGGATTTTCTTCTACCCTGCTCTCTATCTGATGGGGACGCTTTAGGTCGGATATGCGTCGTTATGCGCTTTTGATCAGTGGTTCTATTACGGCTGTAGTATTGATCGCCGTGGGGCTTTTGCTCCGCCCTCAAGCTGAGTTCCGCGGATCGTTGCTTGATCCCCCGATCCCTGCGCCCGATTTTTCTCTCACTCAGGCGAATGGGGAAACCTTTACGTTAAGTGCGCAAAAGGGGAAGGTGGTCTTGCTGTTTTTTGGTTACACCTATTGCCCTGATGTTTGTCCTACGACGTTGGCCGATCTTGGTCAATTGATCCAGCGGATCGGTAAGCAAGCCGAGCGCGTCAGAGTGGTTTTTATTTCGGTTGATCCCAACCGCGATACGCCAGAACGAGCACAATCCTACGCCGCGGCGTTCAATCCATCCTTCACAGGGCTTTCCGGTAGTGAAGCCGAACTACAGCCAATCTGGGCCGCCTATGGTGTTTACCGATTGGTGCGCGATGATGGTAATCACGGAGACAATTATCTCGTAGATCACTCAGCCCGGGTTTACTTGATAGATGATAATGGAAATCTGCGTTTGACCTATTCTTTCGGCACACCGGTGGATGATCTGGAAAATGATTTGCGTTTGATCTTAAGGGAGAACTGACGTATGACCGCAACCGCTAAAGCGGTTCTTGCTCGTCTTGGGATTACCTTTTTGTTGGGACTATTAGTAGGGGTTTTGGTCGGTGAAGGGGCTTACTGGTTGTTACGCGGCGAAAGCGAAAATGCGCCACGCGTTATTGAGATTGTCATTCCTGCCGGTACGGCGCGGCAAATTGCGGCGGGTGGCCCTGGCCCGGCACTTCCTTCCATGGTCTTTACCGCGGGTGATATTTTGATGGTGCGGAATGAAGACGAGGTTAGTCATCAGTTAGGGCCGCTATGGATTCCGCCCGGACGCACTGCCTCGCTAAATCTGGATCGTCCTAATGTATACAGTATGGCATGTTCGTTTCAATCCTCACAGGTATTAGGGTTGGACGTGCGCCCGCGCATCCGTCCGATAGATCGTGTACAGGGAATCCTGGCAGTGATGATCCCAACCTGGATGTTGTTGTGGGTCTACTCGTTGGTGGCGGTTCCACTACCGGAAAGCAGTCCAACGGCTTCATCAATCCATCATCGTTCTTGAGAGTGAGATGCGCAGGCGAAGGTTTTTACATTGGGGCTTGACCACCCTCTTTGTATTGGTGGCAATAGCGGCGATGATTCGCCTTGGTTTCTGGCAGTTAGACCGACTAGCACAGCGGCGAGCGTTTAATGCCCGCGTTTTGGCGGCTCAGGCTATGCCGGTTTTGAACTTGAATGAAGGCATACCCCTAAGCGATCTCACGACTATGGAATATCGTGAGGTGGTTGTCGAAGGGACGTATCTATTTGAGGATGAGGTCCTACTGCGCAATCAGGTTTGGGAGGGCCGTCTGGGGTTCCATGTGTTGACGCCGCTGCAAATTCGGGGTTCACCTTGGGCAGTACTGGTAGATCGAGGCTGGTTGCCTTATGAAGAAGCCCAACTTCCGGCCCGGCTTGCCTTTCAAGAGCAGGGGATGGTAACCGTAAGGGGGATCATTCGCCGCGGTCAGGAACACCCGGATTTTGGCGGCGTGCCCGATCCCACGTTGGCACCTGGACAAACTCGCTTAGAGGCGTGGAATCTGGTCAATATTCCGCGCATTCAACAGCAAACCCGTGTGACTCTCTTGCCGGTTTATATACAGCAGGCGCCAGATCCGTCGTGGCAGGGACTACCTTATCGGGTATTGCCGGAGGTTGAAATCAGCGAAGGCCCTCATCTGGGCTATGCCATTCAGTGGTTTACGTTTGCGGCAATTTTAGGGATTGGTTATCCATTTTACGTCAAACGGCAGTTGCATAAGGCTGACGGACATTCTGCCGCGCCTATGGAGGATGAAGACGAATGAGACAAAAAACCTTGAGTCGAGTTTACGGCAGTGTGGTCGTTCTTCTGCTTTTGGCGGTGTACAGTGGTTATGTGGCCCGCTTTGTGGGTCCTAACGAGATCAGTGCTTTGACCGTAAGATGCGTTTTCGTTCTAGGGCGGCCGGATACTTGGCTACCCTGGATTGCGACGGCACACCCAAACCTGGCGTTGGCAGTCGGGCTCTTTGGCTTTGTCGTTGGCATATGGCGGTTGAGTAGAGGGCAAGCGCTTTTTCCGGTTGAACGGTGGGGATTAATGGCTGGGGTAGTTGCCCTATTGCTCCAGGGCTTACAACCGTTCTGGTCAGCAGTTGGGATTCGGGCTTATTCTGACGTAATTCACCTCTCGCTTGGGTTGCTCGCCCTAACCGCCTTTGGAGTTGCCTGGCTGTCTGTTCTTCCCTCATTCCAGGCCTTCCCCGGTTCTCAGTTCTCGGAGAACAAGGGCGTAAGATTTTTGGGGATAAGCCTTTTGCTGGTCACATTTTTCTTGCTTAGCAGCGGGTATGCTCAGGGGATAGATTCACACAGCCAGGCTTGTGGAGGGTGGCCGTTATGTGCAGGTGGCTGGGTGTTGAGCCAATGGGGATGGTATACACTCTTGCATCGGTTGACAAGTTTGCTCGCTTTAGGGGGAGTCACCGGGGTGCTCATCATAACCTGGCGAAGTTACTCTCACGATGCGATAGCCCTTCCAGCGGTTACAGCACTGGCGATCCTTTTTCTGGGCCAGATAGGATTAGGGGGTGTGATGGTCAACCGCGGCTATCCTCAGGATCTGGTGGCTTTGCACGCTTTCAATATTGTGGCATTATGGTTGACCTTGACCGTCTTCGTTTTCAGGGTGTGGGTACGATTACCTCAATCCGAAAGGCAATCTACAGACACAGTTCCGTGGCAGACACGTCTGAAGGCTTATTTTCTTCTCAATAAACCGGTCATTGTGGCACTTCTTCTGGTCACCACCTATACTGGCATGGTATTGGCTGCGAGAGGTATACCCGACGCCCGATTGACCTTCTGGACACTTTTAGGGGGAGCGCTGGCGGCAGGGGGGGCGAGCGCCATCAACCAATACATTGATCGTGAAGCCGATAAACGAATGCAGCGAACGGCTAAACGCCCGATTCCGGCCGGTATTATCACCCCAGCACAGGGTCTGGCCTATGGAGTAGCGGCATGTTGGGTTGCCTTCTTCCTTATGGCGGTCATGGTTAATCTGCTTACAGCGCTTTTAGCGTTGGCAGGGATGATCTACTATGTGGGGATTTACAGCCTTTGGCTGAAACCCGCTACACCCCAGAATATTGTGATCGGCGGTGGGGCTGGTGCCATCCCGCCACTAGTAGGATGGGCTGCAGTTGCCAACGATCTTCAGGTGCCGGCGCTATTTCTGTTTGGAATCATCTTCCTTTGGACGCCCCCTCATTTCTGGGCATTGGCACTGGTGCGGCGAAAGGATTATGCTCGGGCTGGGATTCCGATGTTACCGGTAGTACTAGGCGAGCAAGCAACGCGACGACAGATTTTCATCTACACTTTGCAGTTGGTAGCCTTGACGTTGTTGATGCCCCTTGTGAACCTGACCGGTCACCTTTTCTTGTTGGTTGCGCTGACTCTAGGGGGAGGATTGATCTATGCCGCTTGGCGGGTTTTGCGCTTGCCCGGCAATCGCCCGGCTTATCAGATGTATCGCATGTCCAGCATGTACCTTGCGTTAATTTTTCTGGCTTTGGTTGTGGATGTTCTGGTTTAGTAAAGAAAAGGGCGCTCAGGCCAGGATACACTGTCTTGAGCGCCCATAAACTCGCTCTTTTTTACCGTCACACCTCTCGAATTGGAATGACTAAGTCAAGAGGATACTCCGCCAGTCGGGTGATTTCACCGTTAGGTAGTACAGCGTAAGTATCTTCTAAGCGTACCCCCATTCCCTTTTCCGGGTAATACAGCCCCGGTTCAATAGTGAAAACCGTCCCGGGGACAAGAATATCACGTGATTCCTTAGCGTAGGCACCGCTAACCGGATATTCATGGACGTGCAATCCCAGCCCATGACCGAGGCTGTGGACATAGCCTTCCTGAGTAGTCGGATTGGTGCGCACGGTGGGGTGCCCCATTGCCTCAAACAACTCGCACGTGCGATCATGGTAGGTTTTGAAGAACGTATTGGGTTTCAGTTCCTGGGTAATTTGGCGATATACCGAGAGCACTTGCTCATAAAGTGTCAAGGCTTCATCGGTTGCATATCCCAAGCACCAGGTACGGGTGAAATCATAATAGTAACCGCCGCCAGCCTCGCAAGGAAAAATATCAAACACAATGGTCTCACCCAGGCGGAGCACGTCATCGGGGTTGCCGGTGCTGTGGGGAACTGCTGCGTCGCGCCCAATGGCAAAGATAGTACCTTCGGGATTGTCTACACCCTTCTCGGCCAACCATAGGTTAATTTTGCGTTTGACTTCACCGATGGTGAGCGGATTGCCATCTGGCTTGACCAAGATGCCGTTATTCACGCGATGGCCGGATAGAAAGTCGGCAGTTTGGGCAACGACCTGAGCAGTGATCTGGCCCATGTGTCGGATTCGCTCGATCTCATCTTCGTCCTTAGTCATCATGGCCGAAAGCAGAATGGGATCTTCGGAGAAGCCAAGGAATTCCACCGCGGGCAGTAGTTGTTTTAGGCGTTGAGTTAAGTCGAACTGCGGCCCAAACTCAATTTTGCCATACAAGGCAATTCGACCCTGGTCTAAGCCGAGATCGGTTAAGATTTTCTGGAAACGCAGAGCCGATGCCTGGGCAATATCCCCACTGGCCTGCTCATAGAATATCTTGAAAGGATAATCATCGTAGCAACGCGTGGGTAAACCTGATTTGGCCGCTTCATCACGCTCCATTGAGCGGTAAAAAAGTAGCGGTGGCTGATCGCGCCGCTTGAAAAGATCGGCACCGGTCAGCGAGGCATCACCGGTGAAATAGCGCATGGCGGGGTTGTGCGTGGTTGGCCCCATGATCCACAGCGCATCTACGTGGTGGGTGTGCATCAATTGATCGAGGTCGCGCTTCATGGTTATCTCCTGGGAATTTAGAGTTGGATGATGTCAATGGGCTTTCTGCGTCAGCAGGTGACGCAATTCATTCAAGAGAAGGTCTTCTTGTTCTTCCAACACCGTGCGGGGGTCCAGAAGGACTTGATCGTTTTCAATGCGTGCGATTATAGGATGAGGGCGGGTGCGTAGCCACTTGAGCGTTTGGGATGGGGACTTTACCTTAAGGGCCAGCGCAAAAGTGGGCAGGGTTTCCCCGGGGAGACTGCCCCCGCCAACAGTAGAGAGGCTTGGAATCACGTTACCTACCTGAAGGGTGTCTTGCCAGCGGCTGGCTCTAATTTTGATGGTTTCTGCGGATTGGGCGATCATGCGCCAGACGGGGATGGCTTGCTCCCAATCGCCCTTTAAATAGTGAAGCAATGTCGCAGAGAGAGCGGCCAGGGTGATTTTATCGGCGCGCACTGCGCGCGCGAGGGGGTGACGTTTAATTTTTTCGAGCAGATCTTTGCGCCCTAGGATAATCCCGGCTTGGGGCCCGCCGAGCAGTTTATCACCTGAGAAGCACACTAGATCGGCGTTTGCAGCCAAGGATTCTTGAACCATAGGTTCATGCGCCAAACCGTATTTGACGGTATCCACCAAGGTACCAGATCCCAGGTCATCTAAAAGCGGGATCTGATAGCGGTGCGCTAGGTTTGCCAAGTCGTTAAGGGAAGGTTCTTCGGTGAAACCAATGATTCGAAAGTTGGAGTGATGAGCCCTTAGGATCAAGGCTGCGCCACTTTCATGCAAGGCTTTTTCGAAATCTTCTAGCCGGGTGCGGTTCGTGGTGCCGACTTCAAGTAAGCGTGCCCGGGATTGGCGTAGAATTTCAGGGATACGAAAACCACCCCCAATTTCAATGAGTTGAGAGCGGGCAACGATGACATTACGTCTTGCCGCCAGTGCGCTGAGGACGAGCAGAACGGCAGCCGCGTTGTTGTTGACCACCAGGGCATCTTCTGCACCGGTCAGTTGGGTAAGCAGTTGGGTGGCATGGAGGTTTCGCGATCCCCTGCGCCCGGTCTCAAGGTCAAATTCCAGGTTGCAGTACCCCGGTGCAATTTGGGAGATGGCTTGAAGGGCACTGGGACTTAGCGGGGCACGGCCTAGATTTGTATGCAGAATGACACCGGTAGCGTTGATCACCGGCTTGAGCGAGGGGGTAAACCAGGTGTTGAGCAAGTTCTGGGTCTGAGTTAGGATGGACTCAGGGGTGAGATCTACGACTTTCCCATGAAGAAGATTGTTGCGCAGGGTGTTTAGCGTCTCCCGCAGGGCCTTTAAGGTCATTGTGCGACCGAAAGATTCGACGAGCCAAGCGGTTGCAGGTAAATGGAGCAATTGATCTACGGAAGGAATTTGGCGCGGGTCAGGATTCATGCGGGGTATCGTGAGGGCGCCATTGCGCGCGTTCGATGAGACGGAGTGAGAACTCGAGAATAAAAACGCCCAAAAGCAATATCATCCCCAAGGTAAGGGTAAGGACGCGTTCTAATTGTAGCCAGGCGAAGAGGTCAAAGAGGATGCCAGCCCATAAGGCTTCACGGACAAGGGTACCTGTTGAGGGTGGCGCTTGAGAGGAAAAGCGCCAATTCAAAAAGTAAACCATAGGCAGCGCTATACCGGTGAGGCCCAGCGTGCTTAGGAAGAAAAATAACCAGCGCGGTAATAATGTGGGTAGCGTTTGGGTAATCACTAAGGCTAACCCACCTAGTCCTAATGCACTAAGTAAAAGCGAGGGAATGACGATGACAGAAAAGGGTGGAAATTGCTGGCTTCGGTTCACGCCCTAATCTCCTTCTGCAGAGATTATATCGCACTTGTCAAACGCATTTAGACCTTGCAAATAGGGAGTTTTGTAGTAGAATTCGCCTCAACAACTGCATAGCCAGAGCCGTTCTCTGGCGCTCATCCAGAGAGGTGGAGGGACCGGCCCGATGAAGCCTCGGCAACCGCTGAAGATCTCAGCAGGTGCCAATTCCGGCAGAGCCCGCGAGATCGCGGCAACTCTGGAAGATGAGAGCCTGTTTATCGCCATCAAGGCCTCTCCTATCCAGAGAGGCTTTTTTATTAGCGTGAGGAGTTTCTATGAGCGATCAGCATGCACAGCGTAAGTTCACGAATCGGCGTTACCTGGATGCTCTCAATGAGCGGGTACTCATTTATGATGGTGCCATGGGCACCAATTTGCAGAAAATGAACCTGACCCCGGAGCATTTTGGGGGTGAACGCTATTTTGGCTGTAATGACTATCTGGTGATCACTTATCCACAAGCGGTAGAGCAGGTTCATAGGTCATTTTTAGATGTGGGCGTGGATGTCATTGAAACCTGCACGTTCCGCTCCAATCGGATCACCCTGGCAGAGTATGGCTTGCAGGATAAGGTTATTGAGATTAACCGGCAGGCCGCTCAACTGGCGCGACGGCTCGCTGATGAGTACAGCACCGTGGGGCATCCGCGCTTTGTGGCCGGTTCAATAGGACCAACGGGGAAATTGCCCTCGATGGATGACCCCGAACTTTCCAACATTAGTTTTGACGAATTGGTGGATGTGTTTCGGGAGCAGGCTGTTGGGTTGATCCGAGGTGGGGTGGATGTACTTTTGATTGAGACCTCTCAGGACATCCTGGAGGTTAAGGCGGCCATTCTGGGGATTCAGAAAGCGTTTGAGGAAACCGGTATTTATCTCCCAATTCAAGCCCAGGTGACGCTGGATACCACCGGGCGCATGTTGTTAGGGACAGATATCTCTGCCGTATTGGCAATCCTGGAAGGTTTGGCCGTGGATGTGATCGGCCTCAATTGCTCCACCGGGCCGGATTACATGCGCGAACCGATCCGTTATTTAGGGGAACATTCCAGCCTGCCGGTTTCGTGTATTCCAAATGCGGGGTTACCGCTTAACGTGGACGGCCAGGCGGTTTACCCGCTGGAGCCGGAGCATTTTGCCGAGGAACTGGCCGAATTTGTTGAAAAATATCACATCAATGTCGTCGGTGGTTGTTGTGGCACGACCCCTGCGCACCTCAAGCGTTTGATAGAGCGTTTGGGGCGGCGTCCGGCACCCCCGCGCCCCATCTTGAACATTCCTCAGTTGGCCTCAGCGATCCAGGCAATGCCGATGCTCCAAGAGCCTAAACCTTTCTTGATCGGGGAACGCCTGAACACGCAGGGGAGTCAGAAATTCAAGCAGTTAATCCTTGAAGAACGTTATGACGAGATTTTGACGTTGGCGCGCCAGCAAGTCAACAGCGGGGCGCACGCGCTGGATATTTGTGTTGCCCTTACCGAGCGCGGTGATGAGGCAGAGACGATGCGCAAAGTAATCAAGCGCCTTGCACCGCTTGTGCGGGTGCCGTTGGTAATTGATACCACGGAGCCCGAGGTCATGGAGGTGGCGCTTAAGACCGCCCCCGGACGATGTATGTTGAACTCGACGCATTTGGAAGGGGGGCGGGCAAAGGCAGATCGCGTCTTTGAGTTAGCCAAACGCTATAATGCCGCCGTGATTGTCCTGACCATTGATGAGAACGGCATGGCGAAGACGGCTGAAGATAAACTGGCCGTGGCTAAGCGGATTTACCAGATTGCCGTTGAGGAACACGGCTTGCGTCCGCAGGATTTGGTGTTTGATGCACTGACCTTCACGTTGGCTACGGGGGATCCGGAGTTTGCCCGTTCGGCGATTGAAACTCTTGAGGGGATTCGCCTGATTAAGGCCGAACTGCCCGGCGTGTTAACGTCGTTGGGGATCAGTAATGTATCCTTTGGCTTAGCGCCGCGAGCGCGCGCGGTGCTGAACAGTGTGATGCTTTACCATGCCGTGCAGGCCGGGTTGGATATGGCGATTGTCAATCCGGCACACATAAAGCCGTATGCCGAGATACCGGAGGAAGAACGCCAGTTGGCGGAGGATGTGATCTTCAATCGTCATCCGGAAGCCTTGCAGCGTTTTATCGCCAATATGGAGAGCACCGCAACCGAAGGGGCCGAAAGACGCGAGAGCGAACAAGGTGCACTGGGTGAAAGAACCCCCGAGGAACGCTTGCATTGGCGTATCTTGCATCGTCAAAAAGAGGGGGTTGAACAGGACATTGATGAGATCATTCAACGAGAGGCACCGCGCTCACCGCATGAGGTTGCGGTGCAGATTTTGAATCAGGTGCTTTTACCTGCAATGAAAGAGGTGGGGGACAAATTCGGAAGCGGCGAACTGATTCTGCCGTTTGTTTTGCAGTCGGCAGAGGTGATGAAAAAAGCAGTGTCTCATCTAGAGCACTATTTAGAACGCAAAGAGGGTGTTAGCAAAGGACGCATGGTCCTGGCAACCGTTTACGGTGATGTCCATGACATCGGCAAAAACCTGGTTAAAACCATCCTTTCCAATAACGGCTATGATGTGATTGATCTGGGCAAGC